>Ga0207675_100006998_pt1 | contig 10669 bp, 8 predicted proteins | sample KBSSwiS42_FD_184305 | JGI IMG/M metagenome (GOLD analysis project Ga0207675, IMG submission 184305) | Switchgrass rhizosphere microbial communities from Kellogg Biological Station, Michigan, USA - KBS Switchgrass S4-2 (SPAdes) (version 2) | ecosystem: Host-associated > Plants > Roots >...
CGACGAGCTGATGCGCAACGTCGGCGATCTCGTGATCAGCCGCGCGCGGTTGTCCGAGACGCTCGGGCGCCTCGAACGCCGCATCCCCTCGGCCGAATGGCGCGCCATCCAGGAGAACGCCGTCGCGATCGATCGGCAGCTGCGCACGCTGCGCGAAGGGATCATGCGCGTCCGGCTCGTGCCGGTCGGCGAAATCTTCCGGCGGATGCCGTTCGTCGTCCGCGATCTGGCGCGCGAGACCGGCAAGCGAGTCCGCCTCGAGCTGCAGGGGCAGAGCACCGAGATCGACAAGTTCCTGATCGAGCGGATGATGGATCCGGTGCTGCACCTCGTGCGGAACGCCGTCAGTCACGGCATCGAGACCGCCGAAGAACGGATTGCCGCCGGCAAGAGGCCCGAGGGGACGATCGTGCTGAGCGCGGCGACGGCCGGCGACCTCGTGCGGATCGAAGTCGCCGACGATGGGCGCGGTGTGGACGCCGATGCGGTGGTGGCGCGGGCAACAGAGGCCGGGCTGCCGGTTCCGCAGGGCACGCTCGACGCGAGCCATCTGCTCTCGCTCCTGTGTGCGCCCGGCTTCTCGACGCGCGACGAATCGGACCGCGCGAGCGGCCGCGGCGTCGGCATGGGCGTCGTGCAGGCGGCGGTGGAGGAGCTGTCGGGATCGCTGTCGCTCGAGACGACGCCGGGCGCCGGCACGCGCTTCACGCTCGAACTCCCGGTCACGCTCGCGATCACCGACGCGCTGATTGCGAAGGTTGGCGGCGAAACCTTTGCCGTGCCGCAGGGCGCGGTCCGCGAAGTGATGGAAGTGCCGGCGTCGGGGCTGTTGCAGGTCGAGCGCAACGAGATGACGCCGTATCGCGGCGGGGCGCTGCCGATCGTGCGGCTCGGCCGGTTGTTCGGGCTGCCGGACAGCACGCGCGAGCGCCTGCACGTCTTCGTCGTCGGCACCGGCGCCGCCGCGCTCGGTATCGCCGTCGACCGTATCGTCGGGCAGCGCGAGATCGTCGTCCGCGCGATTGCCGACGCGCTGGTGCGCGTCGAGGGCATTTCCGGCGCCACCGATCTCGGCGACGGCAACGTCGTCCTGATCCTCGATCCCGCGGTGCTCGCGCGGCACATGCGCGAGCGGCCGGATCGGGTGTTTGCGGCGACAGGAGCCAGCCGATGAGCGCGAGCCACACGGTGCAGGGTCTGGAGACCTACATCCTCTTTACCGTCGCCGGGACGACCTACGCGCTGCCGAGCCGCGACGTGCGGCACATGGAGATGCTCGAGGGCGTCACCCGCGTGCCGAACGCGCCGCCGTTTGTCGACGGCGTCGTCTTCTCGCGCGGCCAGGTCGTGCCCGTGGTCAACCTGCGCGTGCGTTTCGGCTTCGAGCGCGCGCCCTACGATCTGCGGACGCGCCTCATCGTCGTGCAGTCGGCCGGCCGGGTGATCGGCCTGGTCGTCGACTCGGCGCGCGAGTTCGTGAACATTCCGCCCACCGCGATCCAGCCGCCGCACGAGGCGCTGGCGGGGATGAGCGGCCGCTATGTCGAAGGCGTCGCCTCGGTCGGCGAGCGCCTGATCCTGACGCTCGACCTCTCGCGCATCCTCAAGTTCGCCGAGAACCTGTCCATGGACCTGTCCAGCTGACGGCAGGAGAAAGCACGTTATGGCCACGCGCACGAAAAAAACCAACGGTCGCGCCAACGGCGCGGCGCACTATGCGATCGACGTCGGCCTGCTGCAGGAGCGCGCCGGGCAGGTCACCTCGTCTGCTCACGGCATCGCCCGCATCGCCGACGCCGTGTTCGAAGGCTCCGAGGTCCAGCTTCGATCGCTCGACGAAGCGGCCGGGGGGCTTCACCAGATGGCCACCTCGCTGACGCAGACGGCGACGCAGGCCGAGTCGGCGGCGGTATCGACTGAAGAGCTGGCCTCGTCGGTGAACGAGCTGTCGGTCTCGATCGAGCAGGTCTCGACCAACACCGTCAACCTGGCGTCGGCGATCAACGAGACGGCGGCAGCGGCGCAGGAAACGGCGGCCTCGATTCAGTCGGTGACCACGACGACGCACGACATGGCGACGGCGGCGCAGCAGGTGGCGACGTCGATCACCCAGATGGCGCGCTCGACCAAGAGCGTCAGCGAGGATACCGACAGCTTTGCCTCGGCGGTCACCGAGACGGCGGCGGCAATCGAGGAGATGTCGCGCTCGATCGCGGGGGTCGCCGACAACGCCAACGATCTCGCGGTGTCCGCCGAGGAGACCTCGTCGTCGATCAACGAGATGGCGGCGTCGATCGAAGAAGTCGGCGCGATGACCGAGAGCCTGGGCGCCGCGGTCGACCAGAATTCGTCGTCGATCGAGCAGCTGTCGCGATCGATTCAGTCGGTGGCGGAGAACGGCCGGCGGATCACCGATGTGGTGACGAGCGCGGCGACGAGCGCGACGCAGATGGAGCGCACGACCAGCTCGGTGGCCGGCCTGGCGAAACAGGCCGACGAGCTGTCACGGCGCGTCGGGCGCGATGCCGAGGAGGGCGGCGCCGCGGTCCAGAAGTCGATGCAGGGCATCGGCCGGCTGCGCGACTCGATGGTCCAGTCGGCGACGGTGATGCGCGAGATGGGCAAGCGCACGAGCGAGATCAGCTCGATTGTCGACACCATCAACCTGATCGCGGAGCGCACCAACCTGTTGTCGCTGAATGCCTCGATCGAGGCGGCGCGCGCCGGCGACGCCGGACGCGGGTTTGCGGTCGTGGCCGAGGAGATCCGCAACCTGGCCGACCGCTCGGCAAAGGCGACCGCCGACATCGCCGGGATCATCAAGGCGCTGCAGGAAGTGGCGCAGGACGCCGTGCAGGCGACCAACGACGGGCTGCGCGTCGCGGACGACAGCGCCTCGCTCGCCGAGACCGGCGCCTCCGGGTTGAAGAAAATCCTCACCGGCGTCGGCGAGATCACCAGCGTCGTCGGCGAGGTGTCGCGCGCCGCCGACGAGCAGCGGCAGGCCTCGCAGTCGGTGGTGACCGGCGTGGCGGCAACCGCGGAGCAGGCGCGCCTGGTCGCCGCGGCGACGACGGAGCAGGCCAGGGCGGCGAGCCAGATCGTGCAGGCGACGGCGCAGATGCGGAAAGTCGCGCAGGAAGTCGCCAAGGCGACGGCGGAGCAGGGCAACGCCGCGCGCGACATCATCAAGGCGGCGCAGGGGACGACGCGGACGGCGGCGCTCGTGCGCAAGGCGTCGGCCGAGCAGGCGACGTCGGCCGCGAACATCACCCAGGCTGCCGATTCGATGCGCAAGGGGGCGGCGTCGACGTCGCGTGCGCTGGCCGAGCAGGCCTCGGCCGCCGACCAGATCGCGAAGTCGGCAGGCGCGTTGAACACGATGATCGCCAGCGTCAACAAGGCGATGAGCGAGCAGTCGACCGCCGTCACCCAGATCAGCAACACGATGAGCGGCATGCGGCGCGACGCCGAGATGGCGGCGCGGGCGCTGTCGGAGCAGAGCCGGGCGCTCAAGGAGATGACCGGCGCGACGCAGAACTCGGCGGCGCAGATCAAGCGCATCACGCAGGCGAACCGTGAGCACTCCACCGTGTCCGGGAAGATGGTGGAGCAACTGCGTGAGGTCAGGCGCATCACCGATCGCAACGCGCGCGACGTCAGCGAAACCAAAGGGAGCACCGCCGAGCTGCTGAAGCACGCCGCCGATCTCGTCGGGCTCGTCGGCCGTGGCGCCAACGGCGCCCGCGGCGGCAGCAACGGCCGCGGATGAGCAACGCTCGGCGCATCGGGATTTTCACGACCGACACCTCGCTCGCGGTCACGAGCTGGGATCCGGCTCTCTCGGCGATGACCGGCATCGACGCCACGGCAGCCGTCGGCCGGCCGCTCACCGAGGTCGTTCCCGATCTGGAATCGCGCGGCCTCCTCGCCGCCGTGCGCGAACCGCTCGACTCGGGCGCGGCGCGCGTCCTGGCGCCGGCGTTCCACGGCCACCTGATCCCCTGTCCGCCGGTCACGCCTTCCGCGCACTTTGCACGCATGCAGCAGCGCGTCGTCATCGGCGCGCTCCAGGAGAACCAGGAGACGGTCGGGTTGATCGTCACCGTCGAAGATGTGACCGAACGGCTGGAGCGTGAGCGGGCGCTGGCCGCGGAGCTCAATCACGCCAGCCCCGAGGCCAGACGCCGGGCGATCGAGCGGCTGGCCGCGGTCGAGCCGGTCGACGGCATCGGGCCGCTGCATCACGCGCTCGGCGACGACGACTGGCAGGTGCGGCGCCACGCGGTGCAGGCGCTGGCCGCGCGCGGCGACGCGTCGCTCGTCGACGCGCTCATCACCGCCCTGCGCGACAGCCATCGCAACTTCAGCGTGCTCAGCAGCGCCTTGCAGCTGCTGGCGATGACCGGCGTCGACGTAACCGCGGCGCTGGTCGACCTGCTGCGCCATCCGGACAGCGACCTGCGGATTCAGGCGGCGCTCGCCCTCGGATCGCAGACCGGGCCGGAGGCGGTCGACGCGTTGCTGCAGGCGCTCGACGATCCCGACCCGAACGTCCGCTTCCACGCGATCGAAGCGCTGGGCAAGCTGACGCCGGCCGCCGCGGTCGAGCCGCTGGCCGCGATTGCCGAGTCGAAGGACTTCTTTCTCGCGTTCCCGGCGCTCGAGGCGCTCGCACGCATTCACGATCCGGCGGTGGCGCCGCGGCTGGTGCCGCTGCTCGGCGACGAGCTGGTCGGCGACCAGGCGGCGGAAGCCCTGGGCCAGATTGGCGACGAGGACGCGGTCGCGCCGCTCGCCGCCGCCCTCGACCGGCCAGACGCGTCGGTCGCGAGCATCGTCGACGCGCTGGCGACGATCCACCGGCACTACGCCGATCAGTTCGGCAGCGGCACGCAAATCGAGGACGAGCTGCGCCGGGCGATTTCTCCGGCCGGCGCGCAGCGCATCGTCGACGCGGCGGCACGCGCCTCGGCCGGCGCCCTTCGCCAGTTCGTCGTCGTGCTCGGCTGGCTGCGCGGTCCCGGCGTCGAGCGCGCGCTGACGCTGATGCTTGGGACGCCGTCGATCCAGAAGGAGCTCATCGCCGCGATCGTGCGCTTCGGCGCGACGATGGTCGACGTGCTGGTCGAGCAGCTGGGGCGCGACGATCTCGAGACGCGCCGCGCGGCGGTGACCGCGCTCGGCCACATCGGCGACGCCCGCGCCGTGCCGGCGCTCGTGGCGCTCGTCGAGGGCGGCGATCGCGAGCTCCTGGTCCCGATCGCCGGCGCGCTGGCGCGGCTGGGCGACGCGCGCGCGTTCGAGCCGCTCGTGCGCCTGCTCGGCGACGAAGACATCAAGGTGCGCCACGCCGCGATCGGCGCGCTCAACTCAATCGGCCATCCGGAGATGGCGGCGCGCATCGAGCGGCTGGTCGGCGATCCCGATCCGCTGGTGCGTGAGTCGGCGGTGAAGATCGCCGGCTATTTCGGCTATGCGCCGTGCGCCGACGGCCTGCTCGAGCGCTGCGCCGATCCCGAAGAGACGGTGCGCGCCGCGGCGCTCGAGCACGTCGCGTTCCTCGACGACGAGCGGGTGCTGCGGACGCTGGTGACGGCGCTCGAGCGCGACACGCCGCGGGCGCGCGCCGCCGCGGCGCGCGCGCTCGCCAGCGTCGAAGGGCCTGAAGCGATCGCGACGCTGCGCCGCGCGCTGAAGGATCCGGATCCGTGGGTGCGCTATTTCGGCGCCTCCAGCCTCGGTCGCCAGGGCGATGCCGGCGCGGTGGCGCTGCTCGACGCGCTGGCGAGGCGCGACCGGCTCCAACACGTGCGGATTGCGGCGGTCGACGCGATCGGCGCCATTGGCGGCGAGCAGGCCGCCGGCGTGCTCGGCGCGCTGACCGAGTCCGACGACCCGGTGGTGGCGAATGCCGCGGTGCGGGCGCTCGGCGGCGTCAACGCGCCGCTCGTACTCGAGCCGCTGCGCCGGGCGCTGGCCGCGCCCGGCGCCGAACGGCGCATGGCGGCGGCCGAAGCGCTGGCGCGGTTGGCGCGCGAGGAGGCGGTCGAATTGCTCCGCTGGACGGCCGCGGCCGACGCCGACGCCGAGGTGACGCGGGCGGCGATGGCGGGGCTGCACCGGATCGGCAACAGCCGGACGCCGGCGGCGCGCGGCGCGATCGCGGCGCTCGCCGAAGTCGCCGGCGATCCGGCGCGGCGCGCCGACGCGGTCGCGGCGATGGCGCACGTGTCGGAGGACGCGATCCCGGCGGTCGGCGCCTGCCTGTCGGCGCGCGATCCGCACGTGCGGCGCGCGGTGGTCGAGGCGCTGGGACGGCTCTCGCACCCGACGGCCTCGGCCTACATCCGCGGCGCGCTCGAGGACGGCGACCCGTCGGTGCGACAGACCGCGGTCGCGATCCTCGCCGGCCTCGGCACCCGCGGGATGGCGCGCGCGTTCGCCGAGCTCGCCCGCACCGATCCATCGGCGGCGGTGCGGCGTGCCGCGGCGGCGGCGCTGCGTCGCGCCGCCGGCGGCCCGGAGGATGCGCGGGCATGAACTTTTCCTCGGAGACGCTCGGCGTCCCGTCGACCGGCCTGCCGGTGCTGCTCGATCTGGTGCACGAGCGCACGGGGCTGTTCTTCGGCAACGGCCGCGGCGAGCTGTTCGCCGAACGCATGGCGCCGCTGGTCGTCGAGCGCGGGTTCCGGTCGTTTCTCGATCTCTATTACCTGCTGAAGTACGACGAGGGCGGCAGCTGCGAAGGGTGGAGCCAGGTGCTCGACGCGCTGTCGGTGCCGGAGACCTACTTCTGGCGCGAGATCGATCAGATCCAGGCGGTGGCCCACCGCATCGTGCCGGAGCTCGCTCGGCGCAGCCGGGCGCCGATCCGCATCTGGAGCGCGCCGTGCGCGACCGGCGAGGAGCCGCTGACGATCGCGATCGCGCTCGAAGAAGCGGGCTGGTTCGATCGCGCGTGGATCGAGATCCACGCCGGCGACGGCAGCCCGACGGCGATCGCCAAGGCGCGCGCCGGCCGCTACCGCCAGCGCTCGATGCGCGTGTTGCCGCCCGAGCTGCGCGAGAAATACTTCGTCGCCGAGGGGGACGCCTTTACGCCGCGGCCGGAATTGAGTCGCCGCATTTCGACCTGGAGTGTCGTGAACCTGATGCAGCCGCAAGAGATCGCCCCGTTTGCGCGCAGCCCGATCGTGTTCTGCCGCAACGCCTTCATTTACTTTTCGCCGCAGTCGGTCCGGCGCGTGGTCGACCACCTCGCGGCCGAGATGCCGGCGCCCGGCTACCTGTGCGTCGGCGCGTCGGAATCGCTGCTGAACGTCACCACGCGGTTCACGCTCGAGGAGATCGACGGCGCGTTCGTCTACGTGAAGCGGGGCCTCGATGATTGACCTCGTGCGCGTGCTCATCGTCGACGACTCGGCCTACGTCCGCAAAGTCATCCGCCAGATGCTGTCGCGCAGCCCGTTCATCGAGGTGGTCGGCGCGGCGCGTGACGGCCGCGAAGCGCTCGAGCTGGTCGAGGAGCTGAGCCCCGACGTGATCACCTGCGACCTGATCATGCCGGAGCTCGACGGCGTCGGCTTCATCCGCCAGCAGATGGCGCGGCGGCCGATTCCGATCGTCGTCGTCAGTATCGCCAGCGAGTCGGGCGAGCTGGTGCTGTCGGCGCTCGACGCCGGCGCGGTGGATTTCATCCAGAAGCCGACCGCGCTGGCGACGGACCGGCTGCTCGAGATCAGCGACGACCTGATCGAGAAGGTCAAGGGCGCGGCGAAGGCGCGCCCGCCGGCGCCGGCAGAGATGTCGGTGGCGCCGGCCGTCCACCCGGTAGCAGGGACGCACGCCTTCGACATCGTGGTGATCGGCATCTCGACCGGGGGGCCGCAGGCGCTGAAGCTGCTGATTCCGAAGCTGCCGGCGAATTTCTCCGTGCCGATCGCGATTGTTCTGCACATGCCCGTTGGATACACTGAGCTCTACGCTCGCAAGCTGAACGAACAGGCCGCGTTGACCGTGCTCGAGGCACAGGGCGGCGAGGTCGTCGCCCCCGGCCACGTCTACATCGCGCCGGCAGGGCGGCACATGACGCTGCGGCGCAACGGCGCAAACCAGGTCGTGACCTTCCTCGATGTCCGGCCGCTCGACACGCCCTACCGACCGTCAGTCGATTCGCTCTTTCACTCGGCCGCCGACGTCTACGGGTCGCGCGTGCTGGGCATCGTGATGACCGGAATGGGATCGGACGGCCGGGAGGGCTCGGCCTGGATCAAGGCCAAAGGTGGCACCGTGCTGACCGAGTCCGAGGCGAGCTGCGTCGTGTACGGCATGCCGCGATCGATCGTGGAGGCCGGCCTGAGCGACGCGGAAGTGAGGCTGGAGCAGATGGCCGAGGCCATGCTCGAGCGGATATGACGGCGAAGATCCTGCTGGTCGACGACTCGGCCCTGGCGCGCCGCACGACGCGCCAGATCCTCGAATCCGCCGGCTACTTCGTCGTCGAGGCCGAGGACGGGCTGGCCGCGCTCGAGCGGTACTTCCTGGAGAAGCCGGATCTGGTCTTGCTGGATCTGGTGATGAAGGGCATGATGGGTCTGGACGTGCTCGACAAGCTGCATGAGATGGATCCGAAGGTCCGAGCCATCGTGCTGTCGGCGGATATCCAGGATTCTTCCCGCGAGCTGGCCGCGGCCGGCGGCGCCCGCAACTTTCTGCACAAGCCGATCGACCGGGCCAGCCTGCTGAGCGCGGTCTCCGTCGTGCTCGAGGCCCCCGCCTAATGGAACTCACCGCCGTCCAGCAGGACGCGCTGGTCGAGCTGCTGAACATCGGGTTCGGCCGCGCGGCGGCGTCGCTGTCGCAGCTCACCGGCCACCGCGTGCTGCTCGACGTGCCGCAGGTCACCCTCCACCCGATCGAAGAGGTCGGCGAGGCGCTCGAGCGGGTGGTGCAGGGACACGTCGCCAGCGTGCACCAGATCTTCACCGGCCCGGTCGGCGGCGACGCGCTGCTGATCCTCGACGGATCGGGCGCGGCGATCCTGAAGGAACTGCTGACCAACGAGCCGGCGCTGCCGCTGTCGATCGACGCCTCGGCGCGCGAGGTGATCACCGAGGTCGGCAACATCCTGCTCAATGCCTGCCTCGGCACCTTCGGCAACCTGCTCAAGGTGCAGGTGTCGTTCTCCGTCCCGCACCTGAGCATCGAGCACGTCGGCGCGATCCTCGAGTCGCTGCGGGTCGCGCAGCAGGGGATCCGCTACGCCCTGGTCGTGCACGCGGCCTTCCGCCTGCGCGACACGCAGGTGACCGGTTACCTGATGATCGTCCTGAGCGTGGCCTCGCTCGATCGCCTGATCCGGGCGATCGAAGACTGGGAACACGCACAGCATTGATCATGCACGGTGCGGCTCTTCCCGACGCGCTCGGCGCTGCCGCCGCACGTTGGTTCGAGGAACTCGACGACCGCGGCGTCTTCATCACCGACGACGGCCTTGTCGTCCGGCGGTGGAACCAGTGGCTGGCGGCGCAGACCGGCCATGCCGCCGCGGATGTGGTCGGCCGGCCGCTCTTCGATCTGTATCCGGGCCTGGTCGGCCGCGGCGTCGACGCCTATTACCGCGACGCGCTCGCCGGCGAAGTGCGCATCCTCTCGGAGCGCTTCCACAAGTTCCTGCTGCCGATCACCCGCAACTTCCACGGCGCCGGCTTCACCGAGATGGCGCAGACGGCGCGGATCGAGCCGCTGCGCGACGGCCCGGTGGTGATCGGCACGATCACGCTGGTCGAGGACGTCACCGAGCGGGTGATCGCCGAGCGCGAGCTGCGCAACCAGATCGCGGCGTCGGAGCAGGCGCGGCGGCTGGCCGAGGAAGCCTCGCAGCTGAAGGACGAGTTCCTGGCGACCCTCTCGCACGAGATCAGGACGCCGCTGAACGCGGTGATCGGCTGGACGCGCATCCTCCGCACCCAGCCCTCGGTGCGATCGCGCGCGCACGCGCTCGAGGTGATCGAGCGCAACGCGACGTCGCAGATGCGGCTGGTCGAAGACCTGCTCGACATGGCGCGGATCATCAGCGGCAAACTGCGGCTGAAGATCGAGGCGGTCTCGGTGGTCGAGGTCCAGACGGTGATCACCCACCGGTGCCTGCCGCCGGGATCTCATCCGCGCCGAATGCGTCGCGGGGACCGCAGCAGCCGTTCTGGCTGATCAGCATTTTCTTGACGTTGGGGGCGGCGGCGGTCGCGCTCATCGTCTGGCGCGCCAAACGTCCACCCCGGTGCCCGAACGGGCACGGGCCGATGCAACGCCTCTCGCACGAGGCAGAAGGCGCGAAGTTGTCGCACGAAGAGCGACTCGAGGAAGAGTTGAAGAGTGTCAACTACGACGTGTGGGTCTGCGGGCAGTGCTCGGAGAGCATGGTCATCCCTCACAACGCGTGGTTCACCTCCTACCGCCGCTGCGACCAGTGCGGGCGGCGAACGAGTCTCGCGACGTCCAAAACGTTGATTCCAGCTACACAGCTGAACGAAGGGCTCGTCGAAGTGACGACCGACTGCCGCAATTGCAGCGCGCACAATGTGGCGCGACACATGACGCCGCGGCTGCCGACGCCGTCGAGTTCCTCGTCGGACTCCAGTGGATTCTCGAGCAGCGGATCATCGGG
>Ga0207675_100007000_pt1 | contig 10667 bp, 7 predicted proteins | sample KBSSwiS42_FD_184305 | JGI IMG/M metagenome (GOLD analysis project Ga0207675, IMG submission 184305) | Switchgrass rhizosphere microbial communities from Kellogg Biological Station, Michigan, USA - KBS Switchgrass S4-2 (SPAdes) (version 2) | ecosystem: Host-associated > Plants > Roots >...
CCCGCTTGAACAGCGTCCTCGAGCCGGCTCTGCGCGGGCGCGACCTCACGACGACGCGGCTCGCAGTCGTGGACGAGGAGCACTTGGGTAGCGCCGGGCCCGTGGACGTGTTCGTCCTGACGGATCGCGGCGCGCCGATGGCCAAGGTGTTCGCCACGGTGGCGCCGCACGGCTACAACGCGTCGATCGACTTGCTGATCGGAGTAGCGCCGATCGGCACCGTGACCGGCGTGCGCGCGGTCCGGCATCGCGAGACCCAAGGGTTGGGTGACGCGATCGACGTCGCGAAGAGCGATTGGATGCTGCAGTTCGACAGCAAAGCCTTGACGGCGCCCCTGCCTGCGCTCTGGGCCATCGAGCAGGACGAAGGCGAGTTCGACGCGATCTCGGGCGCCACCGTCACGTCGCGTGCGGTCGTCACGGCGGTGAAGAACACGTTGCTATACTTCGACGCGCATCGCGACGAGCTGTACACACGCGCGGCGGAAGCCGCCGCCGCGACGAACGAGCCATGACCCCGACGACGAGCAGCTGGCACGAAGCGACGGCACCGCTGTGGCGCAACAACATGGCGCTCGCGCAGCTGCTCGGCCTCTGCCCGCTGCTCGCCGTGACGACGACGGTCGTCAACGGCGTGGCCTTAGGGTTGGCGAGCGCTGTCGTCGTCGTCATCGCCAGCACGACGATGTCCGCGCTCAAGCGCGCGCTCACGCCGGCCGCGCGCTTGGCCGTAGCTCTCACGCTCCTGGTCGCGCTCGTCACCGTGGTCGACATGCTCACCCAAGCCGTGTTCTACGACTTGCACGGCTCGCTGGGGATATTCGTTCCGTTGATCGTCGTGAACTCCGGCCTGCTCGCGCACGCCGAGAACGTCGCGAGCCGGCGGAGCGTCGCGTTCACATTCTTGTCGGCGCTCGCGACGGGGCTCGGCTTCTTGCTCGCGTTCATCGCTCTCGGCGCGTTCCGCGAGATCGTCGGCCACGGCACGCTGCTGTCGGGCATCGAGCTGCTCGCCGGGGAGCGTAGCCGCTCCCTGACGATCGAGCTGCCTGTCGGCGGCATGCTCGTCGCGATCTTGCCGCCGGGCGCGTTCTTCGGGATGGGCCTGCTGCTCGCGCTGCGCAACCGCCTGAGCAGAGCGGCGCCCCAAGACGCAACACCGCCCGGAACGCCGCGGTGAACGCGGCCAAGCGGCGCAAGATTTACGAACGTTTCGCGCGGGCCAATCCGGAGCCCAGGACGGAGCTCGCTTACACGACGCCGTTCGAGCTGCTCGTCGCCGTCGTTCTGTCGGCGCAGGCCACCGACGTCAGCGTCAACAAGGCCACCGCGAAGCTGTTTCCCGTCGCGAACACGCCCGCCGCGATCCTCGAGCTCGGCGAGGACGGGCTCAAGAGCTACATCAAGACGATCGGGCTCTTCAACAGCAAGGCGAAGAACCTCATGAAGACTTGCGCGACGCTCGTGGCCGAGCATGGCGGTGTCGTGCCGCGCGACCGCGAGACACTCGAGTCGTTGCCCGGCGTGGGCCGCAAGACGGCGAACGTCATCTTGAACACGGCATTCGGCGAGTCGACGATCGCCGTCGACACGCACATCTTTCGCGTCGCCAATCGAATCGGCCTGGCGCCGGGCGCCAACGTTCGCTCCGTCGAAGACGAGCTCGTGCGCGTGACGCCGGACGGGTTCAAGCGCCACGCGCATCACTGGCTGATCTTGCACGGGCGTTACGTCTGCAAGGCGCGCAAGCCCGAATGCCCGCGCTGCATCATCGTCGACCTTTGCGAGTATCCGCAGAAGACGCCGCCGACGGAGTCTTGATCCGACCGCAAGCGTTACCTTCGAAAGGCAACGTAACCTATTGATTAGTCGCTGACTACAACGCCGTTTGCCGGGTTCAGCGCGCGCGGTCGGGCCCGTTGACGCGCTCGAACACGCGCTGCGGCGGCGGGAGCCCTTTGGCCTCGGCCTCGGCGGCCGCTCGCTCGTAGGCGCGTTCCGCCGACAAGATGTTACGCATGGCCATGTTCCCCTCATGGCACGCGTACTCGTAGATCTCGTAGCCCGGTTGCTGCGTGATCGTCATGCGCATCGTCCACGGTTTCTCCCACGTCAACGGGTCCTCGACGTGGATCTCGTAGTCGATCATCTCGGGGTCGATGCGCGTGAAGCGCTCGGTCAGCTTGAGTTGCTCGCTGTGCCGCACGCCGCCGATGGCCGTCTTGTCGGTGAAGTTCGCGCTCTCGATGACGAGCGTGTTGCCCTCGAAGCGCGCGCGCGAGTCGCCCATGTACTGGTGGATGCCCGCGCCGAGCGGCGAGCGGCCGTCGAGCGGGATGACGCGCGTGTCGTGGACCATTTCGTACGCGATGACCACCGTGTCCGGCGTCTGGAGGATGCGCGCGCCGTTACCGTAGACGGCGGGGCCGAACGAGCCGACGACGCCGCGCGTGATGCAGCGGTCGTAAAGGCTGAAGTCCTGCATCGTATTCCACGGCCCGACGCCGAACGTGCCGGCGGCGCGGCGCTCCCGCGCTGCCGGCAACACGGGCGGAATGCGGCCGTCGGGAGGATCGATGATCATCGACGTGTAGCCGAACGTCCGCGTGCCTTCCTCGTTGCGGAACGTCCCCACGGCGCCCCGGTCTTGGGTCTGCCGCGCGCCCTCGCGCTGCGTTAGGCGCGCCGCGAATTCTTCGTCGGTGAGGTGCTGCCGTGTTCCGAACTCGGGCGCGCGCTGCTGCGGTATGCCGCGCATGTCGTCCGTCGTCCAGATTCCCTGGAGGTCTGGATGACCCCACGCGGTCACGGGCGGTTTCCAGCTCGGATCGGTGCGCGCGGCCGCGCTCGCCTCCGCCGACCCCTCGGCTTGGGCCAGCGCCAGCGACGGGGCGGCGATGATGACCGCCGTTGCAGCGCAGATTTGCAGAGTGCGTCGGACGAGCTCGCGAAGCATGGCGGCGAGCGTAACACAGAGGCAACGCGGCCCGAGAGCGGCCTTGGCCCTGCTAGAGTGGCACCACGAGCTCGCGCTCACCCTCGTCCGGGGAGAATGAAAACGATGATTTCGAGCCGCTGATGTTCACCTTGATCCATGTCGTCATCAGCCTCGTTGGCATCGTCGCTGGGCTCGTCGTCCTCGGCGGAATGATCGGCGGCGCTCGTCTCGACGGTTGGACAGCGCTGTTCCTCGAGACGACGACGCTGACGAGCATCACCGGCTTTGGCTTCCCAGCCGCGGCCGTCACGCCGGCGCACGTCGTCGGAGCGCTGTCGCTCGTCGTGCTGGCCATCTGCCTCGCGGCGCGCTATTGGATGAAGCTTGCGCGCGGGTGGCGCACGGCGTACGTCGTCACGGCCGTCGTGGCCACCTACTTCAACGTGTTCGTGCTCGTCGTGCAACTCTTTGCGAAGACGCCCGCACTCGCGAAGCTCGCGCCGACACAGCAAGAGCCTCCGTTTGCGCTGACGCAAGCTCTCGTCCTCACCCTCTTCGTTTGGCTCGGCTGGGCGGCCGTGCGCGGCTTCCGGACGGCTCGTTGACGAACGACGCTCACGACTTGGCGCGCTTCGTCGCCGCGCAGCGCGACAGCTACGAGGCGACGCAGCGGCTGATCGCCGCTAGTGGCGTTTCTTCGGCACGTAGAGATCCGTGATCGTTCCCTCCGCGGCCTCGGCCGCGAACGCGATCGTCTCGGATAGAGTCGGATGCGGATGGACCGTGAGGCCGATGTCCGCCGCATCGGTGCCCATCTCGATCGCGAGCGCCGCCTCGGCGATCAAGTCGCCGGCGTTGACACCGACGATGCCGGCGCCGAGCAGCCGATGGGTGTCGGCGTCGAACAGCAGCTTGGTGAGACCCTCGCCGCGGCCGAGCGTCAACGACCGCGCGCTCGCGGCCCAAGGGAAGGTGCCCTTCTCGTACGCGGTGCCGCGCGCTTTGGCTTCGTCCTCCGTCAGCCCAACCCACGCGACCTCGGGATCCGTGTATGCGACCGCCGGCACGACGCGCGCGTCGAAGAAGCTCTTGAGTCCCGCCGCCGTCTCGGCCGCGACCTTGCCTTCGTGACTCGCTTTGTGTGCCAGCATCGGCTGCCCGACGATGTCGCCGATCGCAAAGATGTGCGGCACGTTGGTGCGTTGCTGCTTGTCGACCTGGATCAAGCCGCGCTCGTTGACCTCGACGCCGGCCTTCTCTGCCGCGATCTTGCGGCCATTCGCGCTGCGCCCGACGGCGACGAGCACGAGGCCGTAGCTCTGCGGCTTTGCGGGCGCCTGATCGCCCTCGAAGTGCACCGTGATGCCGTCGCGCTTCGCTTCCATCTTCGTGACGCGCGTGCCGAGCATGATGGATTCGTAGCGGTCGCCGATGCGCTTCTCGAGCGGCTTCACCAGGTCGCGATCGCAGCCGGGGATTAGTGTCTTCGTGAGCTCGACCACGGACACCTTGACGCCGAGCGCGTCGTACACGGTGGCCATCTCGAGACCGATGATGCCGCCGCCGACGACCAGCATGCGCTTCGGCAGCGACTTGAGCTCGAGCGCGCCCGTCGAGTCGATGATGCGCGGATCGTCGGGCAACCCGTGCAGCACGCTCGGCTCACTGCCGGCGGCGATGATGCACTGATCGAAGTCGACGACCTCGCTTCCGCCTTCGCCCTCGACCTCGAGCTGGTTCGGCGACTTGAAGCGCGCGGTGCCGCGGACGACGCGCACCTTGCGCTGTTTCGCGAGCGTGCCGAGGCCATTCGTCAGCTGCCGGACGACACCGCTCTTCCAGTCGACGAGCTTGGCCGTGTCGAGCTTCGGTTTGCCGAACTCGATGCCGCGCGCGCCCATCTCGTGCGCTTCTTCGATGACGCGCGCGGCGTGCAGCAACGCCTTCGAGGGGATGCAGCCGACGTTCAAGCAGACGCCGCCGAGCGTGGGCCAGCGCTCAACGAGCGTGACTTCGAGCCCAAGATCGGCGGCGCGAAACGCCGCCGTGTACCCGCCGGGACCGGCGCCGATCACCGCGAGCCGCTTGCCGACCGGCGGCGCGACGACGGCCTGCGGCGCAATCGCCGCAGCCGGGCGCGCCGAAGTCGGCGCCGCCGCGCTCGATGCCGGCGCCTTTGGCGGAGAGTTTGCGGCCGATCTTGCCGGCGCCGTCTGCTTCGCCTCGGCCGCGGCGTCATCGGCCTCGAGCGCCAGCACGAGGTCGCCCGCGGAAACCTTCGCGCCTTTCTTCAGCGCAACGAAGACCACGGTGCCGCCGCGCGGTGCCGGCACGTCCATCGTCGCCTTGTCGGTCTCCAGCGTGACGAGCGGATCTTCTGCGGCGATTCGGTCGCCCGCCTTGACGTGGACTTCGATGACGTCGACCGCGGAGAAGTCCCCGAGCTCCGGTACCCGCACCTCGACCAAGCTCACGGAATCGCCTCGACGAGCTGGCCGGGGCTCGCGAGGATCTCGCCGAGGCGCGCCGTGAACCGCACGGCTTTGGCGCCGTCGATGACGCGGTGATCGTACGACAGCGACAACGGCAACATCAGCCGCGGAACGAAGGCAAGATCGCGATAAACGGGCTGCCACGTGCTACGCGACACGCCGAGAATCGCGACTTCCGGCGCGTTGATGATGGGCGTGAAAAAACGCCCGCCGATGCCGCCCAAGCTCGAGATCGTGAAGACGCCACCCTGAATGTCGTCGGATTGCAGCTTGCCGGTGCGCGCGCGCTCGCTCAACGTCGCCAAGCTCTTCGCGATCTCGTAGAGATCCTTCTTGTCGGCGTCGCGAATCACGGGCACGACGAGCCCCTGCGGCGTGTCGGCCGCGAATCCGATGTGCGTGTAGTGCTTGACGACGAGGCTCTCGCCATCCGGCGCGAGCGATGACTTGAACAGCGGCATCTCGGCGAGTGCCAGCGCGCAGGCTCGGACGATGAACGCGAGCGGCGTCAGCTTGATGCCGCGCCCCTGCGCTTGCTCCTTGAGCGCCGCGCGTTTTTCCTCGAGCTCGGTGATGTCCGCCTCGTCGTGCTGCGTGACGTGAGGCACGTTGACCCAGCTCGCGTGCAGCCGCGGGCCGGAGATCTTCTGGATGCGCGACAGCGGCTCGGTTTCGACACGGCCGTATTTCGCGAAATCGACGGCCGGAACAGCAGGCAGCGCGGCCGCTCGAGCTCCACTGCCGTGCATGATCTCTTTGACGAACGCCTTGACGTCGTCGGCCGTGACGCGGCCCTTCGCGCCGGAGCCGCGCACGCGACCGAGCTCGACGCCGAGCTCACGCGCGAGCTTGCGCACGGACGGGCTCGCATGCGCCTCGCCGAACGACGTCGGCGCGCTCGACACGGCGCTGCGCGACGGCGCCGCGGCCCGAGGTGCGGCCGGCTTCGTGCTCGACGCCGCGCGCGGCGCCGGCGCATCCGGCTTCGCAGGCGCGCTCGCGGGCGCGGCGGTTTTTGCGCCGCCGCTCGGCTGAAGCAGTAGCAGCGCGTCGCCCGTCGATACCTTGTCGCCGACGGCGACCTTGAGCTCGAGCACCTTGCCCGCCTCCGGCGCCGGAACGTCCATGCTCGCCTTCTCGGTCTCGAGCGTTACGACGCTCTGCTCCGCCGTCACCTCGTCGCCGGGCTTCACGAGCACGTCGATGATCTCGACGCCCGAAAAATCGCCGAGATCCGGCACGGTGACGACGCGCGGGGCGCCGGTTTCCGCCCGAGGCGCAGGCTGCGCAAGCTTCGGCTGCCGCACGGTGCGATCCTCTTCGGGACGCGGATCGGCGGCGGCGGGTGCTGTCGCGGCTTTCGGCGCGCCGGCGGACTCGAGCGTCGCGATGACACTGCCCGCCGAAACGCGATCGCCGGTCTTGACCTTGACGGCCGTGATCTTGCCGGCCGCCGGCGACGGAATGTCCATCGTCGCCTTGTCCGTCTCGAGCGTGATGAGGCCTTGCTCCGCCGCGACCGAGTCGCCGGGCTTCACGAGAACTTCGATGACCTCTACGTCGGCGAAATCACCAAGATCGGGTACGACGACTTCCACGGTGTAACGACGACTTACTCGGTCACGGGATTCGGCTTGTCGGGATCGACGCCGAGATCGGTCATCGCTTTGACTACGGTGCTGCGATCGATGCTGCCGTCATCCGCGAGCGCCTTCAGCGCAGCCACGACGACGGACTTCGTGTCGACCTCGAAGTGATGACGAAGCGGAGCACGGCCATCGCTGCGCCCGAAGCCGTCCGTTCCGAGCGCGACGTAGCGGCCCGGCACCCACTGACGGATCTGATCGGAGACGAGCTTCATGTAGTCCGTGGCGGCGACGAACGGACCTTTCGTCGCGGCGAAGCACTGTGCGACGTAGCTCACGCGCGCCTCGGCTTCGGGGTGTCGCGCGTTCCAACGCTCGACGTCGAGCGCCTCGCGGCGCAGCTCGCTGAAGCTCGTGACGCTCCACACGTCGGCCGGAACGGCGTAGCGTTCCTGGAGCATCTCGGCCGCCGCGAGCACCTCGCGCAAGATCGTGCCCGAGCCCAAGAGCTGCACGCGGACCTTGCCCTTGCCGCCCGCCTTCAGGCGGTACATGCCGCGCAAGATGCCGTCCTCCGCGCCCTTCGGCAGCGCCGGATGCGCGTAGTTCTCGTTCATCACGGTGATGTAATAGAAGACGCTCTCTTGCTCGACGCACATGCGCCGCAGGCCGTCTTGAATGATGACGGCCAGCTCGTAGTTGAAGCACGGGTCGTACGCACGGCAGTTCGGAATCGTCGTCGCGACGAGCTGGCTGTGGCCGTCCTGGTGCTGCAAGCCCTCGCCGGCCAACGTCGTGCGGCCGGCCGTGCCGCCGAGCAGGAAGCCGCGGGCGCGCATGTCGCCGCCGGCCCACGCGAAATCGCCGATGCGCTGGAAGCCGAACATCGAGTAATAGATATAGAAAGGAATCATCTGCACGCCGTGGTTCGCGTACGACGTCGCGGCGGCGATCCACGAGCAGTACGAGCCGCCCTCGTTGATGCCTTCCTCGAGAATCTGCCCCTTCTTGTCCTCGCGGTAGTACGACAGCTGATCGGAGTCTTGCGGCGTGTAGAGCTGACCGAGCGACGAGTAGATGCCGACTTGCCGGAACATGCCTTCCATGCCGAACGTTCGCGCTTCGTCCGGCACGATCGGCACGATGCGCGGGCCGATGTTCTTGTCGCGCACGAGCGAGGTCAGAATTCGCACGAATGCCATCGTCGTCGAGAACTCGCGATCGCCGCTGCCTTCGAGCTGGCCCTTGAAGAACTCGAGGTCCGGCACCTGCAGCGGCTCGACCTTCGTGCGCCGCGTCGGCAGGAAGCCGCCCAGCTTCTCTCGGCGCTCCATTAAATAGCGCATCTCCTCGCTGTCGCCGCCGGGCTTGTAGTACTTCAGCGCCGCCAGGTGCTCGTCGGAGATCGGCACGTGGAAGCGGTCGCGAAAGATCTTCAAGTCGTCGTCGTCGAGCTTCTTCTTCTGGTGCGTGATGTTCTGGCCTTCACCGGCCTCGCCCATGCCGAAGCCCTTGACGGTCTTCGCGAGAATGACGGTCGGCCGCCCTTCGTGATGCACGGCCGCGTGATACGCGGCGTGGACCTTGACGGGATCGTGGCCGCCGCGATTCAGGTGCCAGATGTCCTCGTCGGAGAGATGCGCGACCATCGCTTTGAGCTCCGGATGGACGCCGAAGAAATGCTCGCGCGTGTAGGCGCCGCCCTTGGCCTTGAATGCCTGATACTCGCCGTCGACGCACTCCTCCATTCTCTTGCGCAGCAACCCGTGCTGGTCGCGCGCAAGCAGCGGATCCCAGCGCGAGCCCCAAACGACTTTGATGACGTTCCAGCCCGCGCCCTGATACGCGGCCTCGAGCTCTTGGATGATCTTGCCGTTGCCGCGCACGGGGCCGTCGAGCCGCTGCAAATTGCAGTTGATGACGAAGATCAGGTTGTCGAGCCGCTCCCGCACCGGCATCGTGATGGCGCCCATCGACTCGGGCTCGTCGGTCTCGCCGTCGCCCAAGAAGCACCAGACCTTGCGGTCTTGCGGCGGAACGATCCCGCGGCTCTCGAGGTAGCGCATGAAGCGCGCCTGGTAGATCGCCATCATGGGCCCCAAGCCCATCGACACGGTCGGGAACTGCCAGAACTCCGGCATCAACCACGGATGCGGATACGACGACAGGCCGACACCCTTGCCCACGACTTCCTGACGGAAGTGGTTCAAGTGGTTCTCGTCGAGACGGCCTTCGAGAAACGCGCGCGCGTAAATGCCCGGCGACGAGTGTCCCTGAAAATAGACGAGATCGCCGCCGTGCTCAGGCGTCGGCGCGCGCCAAAAGTGATTGAAGCCGACCTCGTAGAGCGTCGCCGACGATGCGTAGCTCGCGATGTGCCCGCCGTATTCGGAGCTCACGCGGTTCGCGTGGACGACCATCGCCATGGCGTTCCAGCGAATGTACGCCTCGATGCGTCGCTCGAGCTCGCGGTCGCCGGGATACTCGACCTCAAGGCCTACGGGTATCGTGTTGAGATACGCGGTGTTCGGGCTATACGGCAGATACGCGCCCGAGCGGCGCGCGTGATCGATCATGCACTCGAGAAGGTAGTGGGCGCGTTCGGCTCCATGCACCCTGAGCACGGAATCGATCGACTCGAGCCAGTCCTGCGTTTCCTCAGGGTCGAAATCGTCGCCGCGGAGAGCAATTAGAGGCAGTGGTCGTGCAGTCGCCATGAAAAGCCCTACTCCAAATACGCGCGTGACGAATTAGGGCTGATTTCCACTCGCTAATACGAATCCTGTTAGGATGCGAGCCCCGTTCGTCACTGACCCCCGCTCCAGCGACGCTATGATACACCTCCGCGTCGCAATGCCGCATTCGACAGTGGTCCGATGATCGAGCTTCCCGATTTTTCACCGCTTCGCGCTACAGCCACTTCACTCGCGCCGACTCGCGCCGCGCTCGACGGGCTCGATCATGTGCTGTTCGTCGCGCCGCGACGCGGCGATGACGCCGCGCTCACGCGCCTGCCCTACGGCAAACAGCTCGCGGCGCTGCTTGCGCGCGCGCGCAAGAACGACGACGACTTCGCCGGCTCGCATGCTGCGAATGCTCGCGGCACGGGCCTTACCATCGGCGCGTTCGAAGCCGCGCGTGGCTTCCCCGCGCTTACGTGGGCGGCAAAGGCAATGCGCGAGAGCCTGCGCAACAAGCCGCGCTCGCTCGGCATCGTCCTCGCCGGTCTCGGCGAGGCCGACGAAACGGCGGCGGCCGAAAGCTTGCTGGCCGCGGCAGGTGCTGCCGCGTTCACGTTGCCGACGTTCAAGTCGGAGCGCGCTCCGAAACCGCTGGCGAGCGTACGCGTGCTAGGGGCGCGCGGTCCCATCGATCTTGCGGCCGCGCGCGCGCAGACGTTGGGGAACAATGTCGCGCGTTGGTTCACTGCACTGCCGCCGAACGTGCTGACAATGGCGGCTTATCGCAAGTCGATCGTCGAGATCGCGAAAGCGCGCGGCATCGCAGCGCGATTCTTCGGCGAGCGCGACCTCACGAAGCTCAAAGCCGGCGCCTTCCTCGCGGTCGCGAGCGGCAACGCAACGCGCGACGCGGGGATCCTGCATTTGCGCTACAGGCCGGCGCGCGGCTCGGCGCCGAGTCTGGCACTCG
>Ga0207675_100007003_pt1 | contig 10666 bp, 7 predicted proteins | sample KBSSwiS42_FD_184305 | JGI IMG/M metagenome (GOLD analysis project Ga0207675, IMG submission 184305) | Switchgrass rhizosphere microbial communities from Kellogg Biological Station, Michigan, USA - KBS Switchgrass S4-2 (SPAdes) (version 2) | ecosystem: Host-associated > Plants > Roots >...
GCGGAGGTGTTCGCGGGCCGCGGCGCGTCGGTGCTCGTGGTGCGCGGCGACGACGGCCTCGACGAGCTGACGACCACGGGCACGAGCACCGTGTGGGTGGTCGGCGGCGGCGAGGTGCGGGTCGAGACGCTCGACGCCTGCGCGCTCGGCGTGCCCGTCGCCACCCGCGACGACCTGCGGGGCGGCACCCGCGAGGTCAACGCCGCCGCGTTCCGCGCGGTGCTCGCGGGCGAGCCGGGGCCGGTGCGCGACGCGGTGCTGCTCAACGCCGCAGGCGCGCTGGTCGCCGCGGACGGGGTGGGCCCGGGCGCCGTCGCCGACGCTTTCCCGGCCGCGCTCAAGCGGGCGGCCGCCGCGATCGACACCGGCGCCGCACGGGACGTGCTGGACCGGTGGGTCGCGCTCTCCACGCGGCTGGCGACCACCCGGTAGCGGGCCGCCGGGGTCAGGTCAGACCGACGCTGAACGTGGCGTCGGTGTCGACCTTCGCGTACGAGCGGAACGCGATGTGCGTGTCGGTGTGCTGCACCCCGGCGACCTTCGACAGGCGGCCGGCGATGACCTCGGCCAACTCCTCGTGGGCGCTGACGCGCACGATGGCGATGAGGTCGACGTCGCCCGCGCAGGAGTAGACCTCGGACACCCCGTCGAGGTCGGCGATGGCCTGCGCGGTCTCGGGGATGCGGTCGGCGGCGGTGTGCACCAGGACGATCGCGGTGATCACGCCGGTCACCCTAGGCCATGGCCGCCACCGGCCGCCGCTCGCCACACCGCACGAAGGCGCCGCCGTGGGGCGATGGGTGCGGCTGTTAATCGGCGGCGTCCAGGACGACCGGCCGGGCGCGTTGCGCCCACCCCGCCCACGCCGCGGCGCTGCGGGCGGGCTCGGCCCACGGCGGCTCGGCGTGCACGAGCCGGGTGCCGCCCGTGGTGAGCCAGCGGTGCAGCAGCCCGATCTCCTCGGCGGGCGCCCCGCGCAGCGGCCCGGCGGCGGGCAGCACCACCTGCGCGCCCGCCCGGAGCGCATCGATCACCGGCATCGGCGGCACCCCGCGCGCGGCGACCCCGGCGGCGGCGAGGCGGCCGTAGCGCACCACGGCGACCTCCCAGCCGCCGCACCCGTCCGGCCGCGCGCCGACGATCTCCTCGACGGCCGCGAGCGCCGCCAACCGCTGCGCCCGACCCAGGGCGAGCACGAGCGCGGCGAGCCGGTCGCGCAGGCGGGCCGCCGTCTCGAACCGCTCGCGGTCGGCGTGGCCGTCGATGGTGGTGCGCAGCCGCTGCAGCGCGTCGTCGGCGCGGCCCGCGAACAGGTCGGCCACGGCGACGACGGCGGGCGCGTACTCGGCCGGTGTCTGCAGCCCTGCGCACGGGGCGGCGCAGCGCCCCAGCTCGTGCAGCGCGCACGGGCTGGCCCGGGCCCCGTGCGCCGCGATGCGCTGGGTGCAGGCCCGCACCGGCACGGCGTCGAGCACCGTCTCGACGGCGGCGACGGCCGCCTGCCGCGAGCGGAACGGACCCACCGCCCCCTCCCGTTCGGTGCCGACCACCGACAGCCGGGGGAACGCCTCCGCCGTGGTGGTGACCCACCAGGCGTGGTGCGGTGCGCGGGAGCGGCGGTTGTAGCGGGGCCGGTGGGCCGCGATCAGCCGCAGCTCGCGCACCGCCGCCTCCAGCGCGTGCGCGCACACGACGGTGTCGACCCGCTCGGCCAACGCCACCATGTCGCGCACGCGGCGCCGCCGCTCGCCTGCGGTGAAGTAGCTGCGCACGCGCCGCCGCAGGTCGCCGCTCGTGCCCACGTAGAGCACCTCGTCGCGCGGCCCGCGGAACAGGTACACGCCCGGCGCGGACGGCACCGCCTCGGCCAGGGTGCGCTTGCGCCGCTGCGCCGTGGTGGGCCGGTGGGCGGACGCGTCGCTCGCCAGCGCGAGCAGCTCCGGCAGGCTCTGCACCCCGACGTTGCCGACCCGCTCCAGCAGCCGGTGCAGCACCTCGACGGTGGCGCGGGCATCGGCGAGCGCCCGGTGGTTGGGGGTGGTCGCGGTGCCGAACAGCCGGGCCAGCGCGCCCAACCGCACGCTGGGCGCCTCCTCGGGCGACAGGACGGCCCTGGCCAGCCGCGCCGTGCAGAGCACCGGCGGCCGCGGCCACGGCTGCCCGTGCCGCTTGCAGGCGGCGCGGAGGAACCCGGAGTCGAACGGGGCGTTGTGCGCCACGAGCACCGCGCCCGAGAGGAACTCCAGCAGCGACGGCAGCACGGCCGCGAGCGGCGGCGCGCCGCTGACCATGGCGGTGGTGATGCCGGTGAGCGCGACGATGTTCGGCGGCACCCCGGTGCCCGGATCCACGAGCGTGGCCAGCTCGCCGATCCGCTCGCCGCCGCGCACCTTCACCGCCCCGATCTCGGTGATGGTGTCGCTCGTGTGCGCGCCACCGGTGGTCTCCAGGTCGAGCACCACGAACGTGACCTCGCGCAGCGGGGTCCCGAGCTCGTCGAACGCGAGCTGCGCCGTGGTAGGTGACACGCCCGGGAAACTAGCGGCGCACCCCGACAGGAACCACGCAGCGCCGCGCGGACCAGCGCCGGAGGACCAGCAACACCATGAATCCGCTGCAGGCGCCTACCCTGTGACAATGTCCGCGTCGCGCGCCGAGCCCCGAGACACCGACGGTGTCCCGGAAGGCGTCGACTGGCCGGGTCTTCCCGAGCCGTTGCGCGCGCGGCTGGCCGACGTCGCGGCCACGGCGTTGGGCGGCATGGAGGCGGCCGACGTGCCGCACGTACTGCGCCGCATCGCAGGCTTCACCCCGGCCAAGCGGGCGAAGCTGGGCGGCCCCGTGCTGCTCGCCGAGCTGGCGGGCTCCTCGGCGTTCCGGGCCGCCGTCGTGGCCTGGTGGGACGAGCACCGGCCGGGCGAGCTCGTCGCCGACGAGGCCGCCGACCCGCTCACCAACGCGGCCGCGGCCGTGCTCATCGGCGATCCGCACGCCGCCGACGCGGTGGCGGCCACCGCCCGTCGCGTCGAGGTCGGCGAGGTCAAGGCGGAGCGCGACACGCTGCTGTCGAAGGTCGACAAGCTCACCGCCGAGATGGAGCGGCTGCGCGGCGAGCTGACCGAGGCCCGGGCCCAGGTCCGGGAGGCGGGCCAGCAGCGCGAGGCCGAGTTCCTCCACCTGCGCAGGCGCCTGTCCGAGCAGGGCGCCACCCTGCGCGGCGCGCTCGACGCCCGCACGGCCGCCGAAGAGCAGATGGCGGCGTTGCGCGCCGAGACCCAGTCCCGGATCGCCGCGGCCGCGGCCGAATGCGAGCGGGAGCGCGGCCGGGCCGAGGCCGAGCGCAGACGCGCCGACCGGGCCGCCGCGGAGGTCGCCGCGGCGCGCCAAGCCGCCCGCGAGGCCCGCCAGGCCGACGAGACCCGCCTCGCGCTCCTGGTCGACACGCTCGGGGGCGCCGTCGCCGGGCTGCGCCGCGAGCTCGCCCTCGGCGGCGGCGGCCCCCGCCCCGCGGACCTCGTGGCGGGCGCGCAGGCGGCAGGTTCGGGCACCCGGGTCGACACCGTGCCCGGGCTCGACGCCCTGCTGGCCGTGCCCACGCTGCACCTGGTCGTCGACGGCTACAACGTCAGCAAGACCGGCTACCCCGAGCTCACGCTGGCCGACCAGCGCAGCAGGCTGATCACCCAGCTCGGCGCGCTCGCCGCCCGCACCCGGGTGGAGATCACCGTGGTGTTCGACGGCGCGGGCGTGATGGCGGCCCCGCCCCGCGGCGCGCGGGGCGTGCGGGTGCTGTTCAGCGAGCCGGGCGTGCTCGCCGACGACGTCATCCGTTCGATCGTCGCCGCCGAGCCGCACGGACGCCCGGTAGCGGTCGTCACCGCCGACCGGGCCGTGGTCAACTCCATCCGGGCGTACGGGGCCTACGCGGTGCCGTCGGCCGTGCTGGTCACCCGGCTCGGCAGGCCATAGCAGCGCGCTGGAGAGCTCTCCAACACCGTCCTGGGGCATCAGCCCCAGTTCTTGTTGCGCATCTCCCTCTCACCTCCTCGTGCTTGCTCGCGATGGGCGGTGCACGCCATGCTGGCCCGAGCAACCCGTCCGCGACATTGCGCTTCGAGCACGATCGACCACTGAGAGTACGGATGCGTCACCCGCGGAACTGGCCGTTCTGGCAGATCCCGCGCCGTCTGCTCGTGGCGGTGCTCACCGTGGAGGTCACCGCCGTCCTGCTCGTCGCGCGGCTCGCGCTCGACGGCTTCCCCGGCCCCGCGGCGATCTGGCGCGCCGCCGCGATCGTCGGGCTCGGCGTCGCGCAGGCCGAGATCGCGGCGGGCATCGAACGGGTGCGCAAGCAACTCGGCGGGCCGCTGCACGTCGACCTCTGCTCGGTGTGGACCTTCGCGGGCGCGCTCGTGCTCCCGCCCGCGCTCGCCGTCGGCGTGGCCGTCGTGGTGCACACCCACCTGTGGTGGCGCTCGTGGCGGCCCCGGCTGCCGCTCTACAAGCAGTTGTTCAGCACCTCGACGGTCGCGCTCGCCTGCCTCGCCGCGGGCGCGGTCGGCGTGGTGGCCCGCCCGGGCGGCGGCCTGCTCGGCGAGCTCGGGCTGGTCACGATCGTGCTGGCGCTGCTCGCGTACGTCGTCGTCAACAGCGCCCTGGTCGCGGCGGCGATCATGATGAGCGCCCCCGAGCCGGACGTCGCCGCCGCGGTCGGCGAGTGGGACGACAACGCGCTGGAGTTCGCGACGCTGTGCCTCGGCGCGCTCACCGCCGTGGGGCTCGTCGTCAACCCGTACCTCGCGCTGTTCGCGCTGCCCGCGGTGCTGCTCCTGCACCGCGCCGTGCTCGCGCGCCACCTGGAGCGGGCCGCCATCACCGATCACAAGACGGGCCTGCTCACCTCGGCCGCGTGGCACACCCGCGCCGAGCGCGAGCTCGCGCGACCGGCCGCGGCTCCCTCGGCGGTGCTCGTGATCGACCTCGACCACTTCAAGCAGGTCAACGACCGGCACGGGCACCTGGCGGGCGACAGCGTGCTCGTGGCGGTGGCCGCGGGCCTGCGCGCGGAGGTGCGCGACCAGGACCTCGTCGGCCGCTTCGGCGGTGAGGAGTTCGTCGTGCTGCTCGCGGGCGTCGACGTCACCGACGTCGGCACCGACGGTTCCGAAGGCTCCAACGTGCTGGCCATCGCCGAGCGCATGCGGGCGGGCGTCGCGGCGCTGCGGGTCGAGATCCCGACGCCGGACGGCCCGCTGCAGATCACGGGGCTGACCGCGTCGATCGGCGCCGCCATCCACCCCCGCCACGGCGCCGACGTCGGCGCGCTGGTGCACGCCGCCGACGCCGCGCTCTACGCCGCCAAGCGGGCGGGCCGCAACACCGTGCGGCTCGCCGCGTCCGCGGCCGCCGAGGTGTTCACCCGACCCGAGGCGCCCGCCTGACGACTTCCGCCGCCCGGGTGAACGCTTTCCGCTCCGCCACCCTCCCGGGTCAGTATCATCGCCGCTGATCATCCACCGTTCGGGCCTGCCATTGCGGAAGGGAGCCCACTGCGTGATCGCGGAGGAGGTCGTCGGCGCGGCGGGACTCGGGCTCGTCGTGACCAAGGACGACGCGGTCACCTGGTTGAACGACGCGGCCCGCGACCTGGTGGCCTCCTGCGGGGGTGGCTGGAGCGGGCCGGGCTCCCCGCTCGGCGCGCTCGCGACGGTGCGGGTCGGGGCCCGCCGGATCCCGACCCGGTGGGCGTCGCCGTCGGGCGGCATCCGCTGGTGGCAGGTCGCCGCCACCGCGCTCGACGGCGGCCGCACCCTGTACGAGATCACCGACGAGACGGATCGCTACGACGCCGACGGCCGCGACGCGGGGGCGGTGGCCGCGCAGTGGCGGTTCAACCGGGTCGAACGGATCGGCAGGCAGGGCTCGTGGATCTGGCACGTCGACGACGACACCGTCGAGTTCTCCGAGACGCTGATGGCGTCGGTCGAATGGCTCCCCGATGTGCCGCACAACCGGCACGGGCTGGTCGCGGGACTGCACGACGACGACCGCGCCGAGCTCGTGGCGGCCCTCGACCGCGCGGTCGAGGGCTGCGCGCGGTTCTCCGTCGTGGCCCGCGGCTACCTCGACCGGGCCCGGCTCGTCGAGCGCGTCTTCGAGTGGCGCGGCGAGGTGCTCTGCGACGCCGCGGGCCGTCCCACCCGGGTGCTGGGCACGGTCCGCAACATCACCGAGCACTTCCACGACCGGGCCGAGCTGACCTTCCTCGCCGAGCACGACCCGCTCACGGGCGTGGCCAACCGGCGACGCATCGGGTCGGCCATCGCCGACTGCGCGGCCGACCCACGCGGCGGCGCGCTGCTCATGATCGACATCGACAACTTCAAGGACATCAACGACCTGCGCGGCCACGTCGTCGGCGACCTGATCATCCGGCGAGTGGCTACCGCCGTCGCCGGGGAGATCGGGCCGGACGCCCTGCTGGGGCGGCTCGGTGGCGACGAGTTCGCGGTGATCCTCCCGGCAGGCAGCGCCGCGACGGCGGTGGCGCTGGCCGAGCGGCTCTGCGAAGCGGTTTCGGTGGCGACGGCCGTGGACCCGACCCTGCACGTCACGGTCAGCGTCGGCGTCGCGACCATCGCCGCGGGCCAGTCGTCCGACGCCACGCTGGCGCACGCCGACCTCGCGCTCTACGCCGCGAAGGGCGCGGGACGCAACCGGGCGCGGCTGTTCTCCGATGCGCACTACCAGTCCGCCGCCCACCGGGTGTCGCTGCTGCAGCGGGTCGGTGCGGCGCTGGAGACGGGCACGATGCGGCTCTACGCCCAGCCGATCGTCGACCTCCGCACGGGCCGCGCGGCCCGCCACGAGCTGCTCATCCGGCTCCGCGACGGGCTGGAGCCCGTGCTCTCCCCGGCCGATTTCCTGCCCGCGGCCGAGCGCACCGACCTCGTGCTCGAGCTGGACCGCTGGGTGCTGGAGCGCGCGGTGCAGGCGCTGGCCAACACGCGGGCGCAGGCGGCGGGCCTGCGGCTGGAGGTCAACGTCTCGGCGCGCTCGCTGGAGAACCCCGATCTCGGCCGGTGGATCCTCGAGCTGCTCAAGAAGTGCGAGGTGGCGCCGGAGCGGTTCGGGCTGGAGATCACCGAGACGACGGCGATCAAGAGCCTCGACGCCGCGCGCCTGCTCGCGACGCGCCTCACCGAGGCGGGCTGCGGCTTCGCGCTCGACGACTTCGGCGCCGGGTTCGGCTCGTTCTCCTACCTCAAGTACCTCCCGTTCACCACGGTCAAGATCGCGGGCGAGTTCGTGCGCCAGGTCGACGACCACGACGTCGACCGCGCGCTCGTCTCGGCGGTCGTCGGGGTGGCCCACCAGCTCGGCATGCGCACGGTGGCCGAGCAGGTCGACCGGCCCGCGCTCGTGACGCACCTGCGCGCGCTCGGTGTCGACGACGGCCAGGGCTTCCACCTCGGCAGGCCCCGTCCCCTCGACGGCCTCCTCGCCGAGCTTTAGGAGCGCGCTGAAGATCTCGGCCCTACTGCGCGACGCCCAGGCGGCGCCCTCGCGGCGTTGGCCGCCACCGATACAACCCGGTATCGGCGGCGGCGTCCGCCTGGCGATGCCACCACCTGGCCGCCGCTCGCTACGGGCGGAGTTCTCCAGCACCCTCCTAGAGACGGGGGAGCGGCATCGGGTCGCTGATCGCCCCCACGAACTGGCCGTCGGGGCCGCGGTTGTGGAAGGCGAGCAGCACCCACTCGCCGTCGCGGTCGCGGACGAGGCGGCCGACGTACAGGCGGTCGTCGGAGACGAGCCGGGCCGCGCCGACGTGCGCGAACGCGTCGAACAGCCCGCCGCCCTCCGGGCCTGCCGCCATCCAGATCCCGCCGGTCGGCTCCACCGCGCGCCTGCCGGGGCCGAGCTCGGCGTGCAGGCAGGAGAACACCAGCAGCGGCCTGCCGTCGACGACCTCCAGCTGCGGCACCTCCAGCTGGTCGAACCCGGATCCCGGCGCGGTGAGCGGCGGCTGCGGCGTCCACCTCAGCAGGTCGGGTGAGCGGGCGTGCCCGAGCACGCCGCGGTCGCCCGCCGGGCCGGTGCGCGCGCCTGCCGTGGCGATCAGGTGCCAGCCCCCGCCGTCGGGATCGGGGAACACCCACGGGTCGCGCCAGGGCTCGTCCCCGCCCGCGCGCGTCGCGTACCAGCGGGGGTCGGCGCGCAGCACGGGGTTGGCCGGGTGCCGGGTCCAGACGTCGAGGTCGGCGGAGGTCGCGAGGCAGGTCGTCTGCACGAACACGCCGTCGACCTCGCTGAGGCCGGTGTAGAACATGTGCCACGGGCCGCCGGGCGGGCGCACCACGCAGCCCGTCCAGATCGCGCGGTCGTCGGGCGCCGGGGCGTCGTCCGCCACCAGCGCGTCGGCCCGCAGCGTCCAGTGGCGCAGGTCGGTGGAGACGGCGTGGCCGAGCGACGCGCGGCGGTGCCTGCGGTCCGGGTCCAGCAACGCCCGGGACGCCCTGAGGAAGAACAGGTGGTAGCGCTCCCCGTCGTCGGCGAACCAGAAGTCCCACACCCAGGAGTCGGCGAGCGACAGCACCGCTGATCTAATCCGTGATCCGGCCGCGGACCTCGCCGAACCCGATCCGGGCGCCGTCCGGGCCGGGCGCGGTGGCCGTGATGACGACCTCGTCGCCGTCCTCGAGGAAGCCGCGGGTGCCGCCGTCGGGCAGCGCGAGGGGCTCGGTGGCGTTCGCCGTCAGCTCGATCAGCGACCCGCGCTGGCCCGGCTCCGGACCGCTGACCGTGCCGGACGCGAACAGGTCGCCCGTGCGCAGCGACGCCCCGTTGACGGTCATGTGGGCGAGCATCTGCGCGGGCGTCCAGTACATCGAGGCGAACGGCGGCCGCGCGACGACGTGGCCGTTCAGGCGCACCTCCAGCGCGAGGTCGAGGCCCCACGGAGGCGCATCGGTGTCGTCGAGGTAGGGCAACGGCCGGGGATCGCGCGGCGGCGGGGCCGTGCGGGCGTGCGACAGCGCGGCGAGCGGCACGACCCACGGCGACACCGACGTGGCGAACGACTTGCCGAGGAACGGGCCCAGCGGCACGTACTCCCAGGCCTGGATGTCGCGGGCGGACCAGTCGTTGACCAGGCACACGCCGAACACGTGCCGGTCGACGGCGTCGAGCCCGACCGGCGTGCCGCGCGGCGAGCCCACGCCGACGACGAACCCCACCTCGGCCTCGATGTCGAGCCGCACCGAGGGCCCGAAGACGACCTCGCCGTCGGGGGTGCGGCGCTGGCCGTGCGGGCGCGGCACCGGTGCGCCCGACACCACGACCGTGCCCGCGCGCCCGTGGTAGCCGATCGGCAGGTGCTTCCAATTGGGCGTGAGCGGGTCGTCCACGTCCGGCCGGAAGATCGCACCGATGTTCCGGGCGTGGTGCTCGCTCGCGTAGAAGTCGACGTAGTCGGCCACGGTGAACGGCAGCAGCATCTGCGCGTCGGCGGCGGGGACCAGCGGCACCGGCTCGTCGCCGGTGAGCCAGGCCGTGACCGCGGACCGGACGTCGGCCCACACCGGGGGCCCGGCCGCGAGCAGCCGGTCGAGGTTGCCGTCGGCGAAGAGCCCGGCGTGCAGGGGCAGCCGCGCGGCCGCGGCGGCCCCGAGGTCGAGCACGTGCTCGCCGACGGCGACGCCGACCCGCGCCGCCCCGCCGGTCGTGAAGCTGCCGTACGGCAGGGTCGCGAGGCCGAACGGGTGGGCCGGGTCGACGTCGAGCCAGGTCATGCCCGAACAGTAGGTCAACCGCCGTGCGTGGCCCCGCTGGCGTAGTCGGTGTAGGTGTAGGGGTTGTCGAGCACCTTGGTCGCAGGCACGTCGGGGTTCATGCCCTTCGCCCAGGCCTCCTCGCCGAGCGTCGCGCGCAGGTGCTCGACCGTGCCCTCCACCTCGCGGCGGATCGCGGCCAGGTCGACCCCGACGAGGCGGTGCTCGTCCTTCACCACGCGCCCGTCCACCAGCACCGTGTGCACGTCGCCGCGCTGGGCCTGGAACGCCACGTGCCCGTACGGGTTGAGCACCGGGAACGACACCGGCGACGCGTCGTTCTTCAGCAGCACGACGTCGGCCTTCTTGCCCGGCTCCAGGCTGCCCAGGTCGGCGGAGCGGCCCAGCGCGGCGGCGCCGCCCCGGGTGGCCCAGTCGACGACGTGCTCGGCGCGCAGCGAGCAGTGGGTGATGGTGTCGCCCTTCTGGTGGGCCTCGAAGTGCTCGCGGGAGCGGTCGGCGCCCAGCGTGGTGCGCATGGCGGAGAACAGGTCGCCGCTCCACCACACGCTGGTGTCCATCGACAGCGACACGGGGATGTCGTGCGCGCGCAGCGCCCAGGTGGGCGGGTAGCCCTGGCCCGCGCTCTGCTCGCTCTCGGTGGAGACGGACACGGAGCCGCCGGTGGCCGCGATGCGGTGGTAGGAGTCGGCCGACAGGGTGGCGGCGTGCACGAAGATGCTCGACTCGTCGAGGAAGCCCGCCTCGTGCGCGAGCCGGATGCCGTCGTCGTTCGTCGCGCCCCACACCCCCGCGTGCGTGGTGACGGGCACGCCGAGCTCGCGCGCCACCTCGTACGCCGCCTTCTCGGGGAACGCCGGGTCGCCGGTGAC
>Ga0207675_100007007_pt1 | contig 10660 bp, 8 predicted proteins | sample KBSSwiS42_FD_184305 | JGI IMG/M metagenome (GOLD analysis project Ga0207675, IMG submission 184305) | Switchgrass rhizosphere microbial communities from Kellogg Biological Station, Michigan, USA - KBS Switchgrass S4-2 (SPAdes) (version 2) | ecosystem: Host-associated > Plants > Roots >...
GCTCGTACAGACGCCGACGGTAGCGGGCCCAGGCGTGCCGCGCGATCGGCCAGCCGCGCGCGCGCGTAGTGAGCGCCTCGCGCCATCTGGCCACGGACGAACGAAGCGGACCACGGGACGCCCCGTGGTCCACCGCGTGCTCCGTGACGTTACCGGCCAGAGGCATGTCTGTGAATGATGAATGATCGGCTCCGGCCAGCGCCAGACGAGGCGCAGCGCCGTGGCCAGATCCTATCTATTATATCGCCTCTTATCGGCACGGGCTCGATTCGTCCCTACAGACGGGCTTGAGAACGCGCTTCCGGACTCATCGATCGAGGTCATCGCGGCACCCCTTCGTCCGGCACATCCGCCGAGACAATCTCCCCGGCCATTTCGGTCGAGTCGGGCGGCGCCGTGACCGGCGCCGCGCCGGAGAGGCGCCGGCGCATCGCGTTGAGGCCGCGGAGCTCTTCCGCTCGAAAGAACCCCGTCGCCCACAAGATGGCGGCCATCACCACCGTGACCGTCGCCCCGCGCACCACCACCCCGGCGATCGGCGGCATGCCTGGCAGTTGCGCGGCGGCGACGTACGCGACGGCCGCGGCCGCGATCGCGCGCGCCAGGCGGCCGAGCTCGTAGTCGACCGGATACAGGCGCTGCGAGAATCCGAAGGCGATTGCCGCCTGCAGGGCGTACGCCGCCGCGTTCGCCCAGGCGGCGCCGATGATCCCGTAGCGCGGAATCAGGAGGAAGTTGAGCCCGATGTTCGTCGCGGCTCCTGTGGCGGTCGAGAGCGGATAGTACTGGGTCTGCCGCGTGATGTTCAGGCCGATCGAGGTGAGAAGGTAGACGCCGTAGAAGAAGACGCCGACGGCCGTCCACGCCACCACGCCCGAAGCGTCGACGAACGCCCCGCGCGTGACGACGTCGAGCAGGTCGCGCGCGATCGCCGAGAGGCCCGCGGTCATCAGGGCCAGCGTGGCCACTCCATACGTCGCGATCGCGCTGAACACCCGCGGCGCGCCCGGCTCCCGCGCCGTCGCGTAGTAGAACGGCGCCCACGCGTACTCGAATGCGCCGAGCGCAATCTTCGGGATCAGCCCGAAGCTGACGCCCATGGAGTAGAGGCCGATGTCCTCGAGCGGCCTGTAGAGTTGCAGCACGAACCGGTCGCCGACCGCCATGACCTGCAAGGCGAAGCCGTGCGGCACACGCGGCAGGCCGAACGCCAGCGCGCTTCGGAGGACGGCCGTCGAGAACATCGGCCGGATGAGCGGTGCGAACGATCGCAGCATCACCGCGATGATGATGCCGGTCACGATCAGATCGGCGACGATGACCCCCATGATCGACATGTGGAGGCCGACCACGAGCACGATCCGGAGCACGAGCGTGCCGGCCGATCGCGCGAACGTCAGGGTTGTGAATTCCCGCGCCCGCTTCTCCATCCGGAGCACGTGAAACGGGATGAACGTGAAGCCGATCGCGAACGTGTTGAGCAGCACGAGCTGGAGCGCGAGCGTGTACCCGGGGGCGCCGAGCAGGCGCTCTGACAGGAACGGCGACGCCACCACCGCCAGGATCAACAGCCCGCCGTTGAGCGCCAGCAGGAAAAAGAACAGCGTGCTCGAGAGCCGCTGGCGCGCGGTGTCGTCCTCGCACTCGTACCAGAAGCGCATGAACGAGCCGTCCACGCCCCAGCGGAAGAACAGCTTCGTGACCGCCTCGACGCTCGCCAGGAGGGCGAGGACGCCGTAGTCGAAAGTCGAGAGGTACTGGACGTAAACACGCAGCAGCAGGAAATTGACGGCCTGGATGCCCGCGTCGCCGAGGCCGTAAATGGCCAGGTTCTTCGAGAGCTCGCGGATCTTCTGACGCAACGGTTCAGGGCTTCCGGAACGTCAGGAGATTGAGAAAGCACCAGCCCGGGATCGGCAGCAGCCGGGTGAGCCAGCGGTGCAGCGGCATCAGCGCGCGCGGGTGACGGCGGATGAGCCGCGTCACGACGGGCACGGTCGGGAAGATGCCCTTGCGGGCGACGAGCCCGAACCCGGCACGGCGCCCGAGCTCGATGTAGTCGGCGGCAGGACGATCGCCCGGATGCTTCAGCTCGGAAGCCGTGCGGATGAGACGCCCCTGCAGGAGGAAGTGGACGCGCGACTGAAGGTGCGCCAGGTTCGGGATCGACACGAGCAGCTCGCCGCCGGGGCGGAGGACGCGATGCAGCTCCGCAAGCGCCCGTGGCTGCTCGTCGAACGCCAGGTGCTCGAGCACGTCGAGGCACAACGCGCGGTCGAACGTCCCGTCGGCAAAGGGCAGCGCGGTCAGCGATCCGATTCGCACCCGTTCCGACGAGTAGTTCGCGTCGAGGCCTTCGATGTTGAGCCGGGTGCTGTACTCGTCGACGAGCACGCCTTCGCCGCAGCCCGCGTCGAGCACCCGCGTGCCGGGAGGGAGCGGATCGAGCCAGCGGCGTACGGCTTCGAGCTTGGCGATGTAGGTCGGGTAGTATTCCCAGTCGGGATCGGGCGCCCGGTGGTAATCGCCGCGCGTGGCGTATTCGCCGCGGCGCACCACCGGCGGGCTGACGGGCATGGTCGTGCCTGATTGTATCGCGCGGGCGTTGCTTCCGGAGCCAAGGTCTTCAGGCCTGTCCGCGCGCCCGGGAAAGCAGGCCTAAAGGCCTGCGCTACGACTCGAAAGTGACACCGCGGACGGAGGCTAGCGGCCTTCTCCGCCGGGACCGCCCGGCTGGCGAACGCCTGGCGGCAGCGGCTGGCCGTACGGGTTCGGCTGCTGACCCGGCGTCGGCGGTAACATGCCGGGGCGCGGGGCCGTCAGCACGGGCTGCTGACCTTGATTCGGACCACCCGGCGGCTGGAACATGCCTGGCGGCATGTTCGGCATACCCGGAATCTGCTGGTTGACCGGCGTTTCAACCGGCTCGTCGTCTTCCATCACCGGCATGGGCGGCTGCTGCATGCCCGGACGCGGGAACTGGGACGGCGGTGCAGTGGTGGCGACCCCGACTGGCCCCCGGCTCGTCGGGAGAATCATGACGCTCTCGAAAACGGACGCTCCCGCCAGGCTGACGAGGCGCGGAGCGGCGATATACCCGCTCGCCGAACGAAGGAGCACCTCGAGGACTTCGCGCTCGGGACGATCGACGAGCTGCAACGTGACCGGCGGGCCCGTGAGCTTGTCGCCGTTGACGATGTTGGTCTTTCCGATGCGTGCCCACTCGGCAAGGATCTGGCGGAGCGGCACGTCCTGCGCGATGAGGGTGGCGCGGCCATCCGCGAGCGTGAGCTTCAGCTCACCCCCGGCAGCCGGCGTGACGGAGCCGGCGACCACGGACCCCGCGAAAACGACCATAGCGAGAGCTCGGCACAGGGAATTCTTCATAGGGGTTACCTACCAGTATACGCCTCTTAGACGGCCACGCGGCACGGACGGACGGGTTTTCTTCGAAGCCGTAACTAGCGGCTGAGGCAGGTCTTAGGGCTCAGGCGAGCTTGGTCACCCAGAGCGGGGAGTCCTTGCGCGGCAGGTCGCACGCGCGGCAGATATCCGGACCGCCGCTCTCGAGGTGCTGGCGCCTGGCGTCGCGGTAGGGCTCGGCATTCCAGATGTCGCGGATCGACGCCGTGTTGAGGTCGCCGAGGATGATTTTGCCGTCGAAGTCCGCGCAGCAGAGGGACACGCGGCCGTCCCACAGCACGGTGAAGGTCAGCCACGGGCGATAGCAGGGGTAATTGACGTCCGATTCGGTGTTGAGCGTGCCCGCCCAGTTGTGCAGGTCCGTGATGTGTACCTTGTCGGCGATTGCCCGCCAGTGCTCGATGAACGCCTGTTCGTCGGCGGAGTTGTTCTGGCGGACGAACGACAGGATGAGCTTCGGGCGGCGTTTGCCGCTTGCCGTCCGCATGCGCACCAGGCGTTCGATGTTGGCGATCACCTTGTCGTACTTCAGGCCGAGCCGCGTCGCCTCGAAGACCTCTTTGCCCGCCGCGTCGACGCTGATGTTGATGGCGTCGAGCCCCGCCTCGATCATGCCCCGCGCGACCGCCTCGGTGATGAGGGACCCGTTGCTGATGACGCCGACCTCCTGAATCCCCTTCTGCTTGGCGTATCGGACCTTCTCGACGAGCTGTTTGTCGATGAAGGCTTCGCCGTAGTTGTGCATCCGGACGTGCGTGATTCCGAGCTCCACGCACTCGTCGACGATCTTGCGAAAGAGCTCGAACGTCATGATGCCCTGACGCCGGTGCATCTCGTCGCGCGGGCAGAACACGCACTTCGCGTTGCAGATGTTGGTGCTCTCGATCTGGACGATCTCCGGCATCGACGGCGCGCGGTCCCGCCCCGTGGCGAGCAGCAGCCGCCGGATCGGTTTCGCCTGCCGGCGCAGCAGGTTCTCCGTGGCGCGCCGCGCGCGGGCCTTGATGGTGGGGGACTGGGACATGCTCTATGACTGACCCGCTGCTGCCTGACGAAAATGCGCGATAACCCTCGCCAGAGTTTCGTCGAGCTCGACGGTCGGCTCGTACCCGATGAGCTCGCGGATGCGTGAGATGTCCGGGACGCGGCGCGGCATGTCCTCGAAGCCGGCCTCGTACGCCTGATCGTAAGGGATCGTCACGATTTGGGAGGCGCTGCCGGTCATGGTCTTGACCTTGGCGGCGAGGTCCCTGATCGTGATCTCGTTGCCGTTCCCGATGTTGAAGACCTGGCCGATCGCGCGGGGCTCGTTGATCAAGGCTACCATAGCCCTCACGACGTCCCCCACGTATGTGAAGCTCCGCGACTGGGTGCCGTCTCCGAACACTGTGATCGCCTCGCCGGCGAGCGCCTGGCGCACGAAGTTCGGAATCACCATCCCGTATTGGCCCGTCTGCCTGGGCCCGACCGTATTGAAGAGCCGCACCACGATGACGGGCAGCTTGCGCTCCTTCCAGTAGGCCAGCGCCAGGAACTCGTCGATCATCTTGCTGCAGGCGTACGCCCAGCGGTGCTTGGTGGTCGGACCGAGGACGAGGTCGGCGTTCTCTCGGAAGGGCACGTCCGTGCTCTTGCCGTATACCTCCGAGGTCGACGCGATCAGCACCAGCTTCTTCTTCTTGTTCGCGTGCTTGAGGACGACCTCCGTGCCGTGGACGTTGGTCTCGATCGTGTGCACGGGCTGCTCGACGATCAGCTTCACGCCCACCGCGGCGGCGAGGTGGACGACGATGTCGCAGCGATCGATGAGCTCGGCGAGGACCGGCTCGTTGGCGACGGTGTCGATCGTGTAGTGAAATCGCGCGTGGCTCTTGAGGTGGACGACGTTCTCCATCGATCCCGTCGAGAGATTGTCGATGATGAAGACTTCGTCGCCGCGCTCGAGCAGCGCTTCGGCCAGGTGACTGCCGACGAAGCCTGCCCCGCCGGTGATGAGAACACGCATCTGATACAGATCCTTTCGGTGCTGCCGCCTTGTAGCGATGGGCTTCAGGCCAGCCTGGCCGACCTGAAGGTCGGCACTACACACAGCCCCCTGGCCAACTTACAGCACCTTCCGAGCACCTGCCGGCGATTGACAGCCCAGCACGGCATCGGCCGCTCGAGTGGCCGCCTGCCCGTCCGACCCGATTCCGAAGCGCGTCAGGTACGCGCTCCGTTCTTCTTCGATCTGCCGGCGAAACCCCTCATCATACAGGATTCGCCTCAGCGCCGGCGCGATCTCTCCCGGCGAGGCGGCGCCCGCCATGATCCCCGCCTCGACGAACGGCGAGAGATTGTTCGGGAGCCCAATCACGAGCGCCGGGATGCCAAGGACCGCCGCGTCGAGCGCGACGGTCGAGTTCACCGTCACGACCGCGCGGCTCGCGCGGAGCAGCGGGGCCAGCGGCGCCGACGCCGGCAGCACGCGGACGTTCGGCTGCCCCCCGGCGGCGCCCTCGTACACGTCCGGTGTTTCGGCCGGGTGCGTCTTGATGGCGAGTTGCACGCCGGGCATCGCGGCCACGGCCTGCACGAGCGGCAGCAGCACGTGGCGCGCCTCTTTGTGCTTGGCGACCAGCACGACGAGCGCCGCGGACTCGGCCACGCCGGCGGCTTCACGCGCGCCCGCGATGTCGCCGGCGGTGACCGATCGCGCGGCCGCGACGAGCGCATCGAGCCGCGGGCTGCCCGTGACCGCCAGCGAGTCCGGCGGAAATCGCCCGCGCTGCTCCAGATGGCGGCGGGCGTAATCGTCGAAAAGCAGCGTCAGCCCGGGCCTCGGGAACCCGGCGTCTTCCGGATGATCGCGGGCAGGCGCCATCTCGTCCGGCTCGTGCAGGTAGTTCAGCCAGTGACGGTAGATGAACCCGTGCTGCAGGCCGACCGACCGAATCCCGCGCCGGCGGCACTCGAGCATGAGCGCGCGGCCCCAGCCTCCCGCTTCCGCGTAGGTGAGCGCCACGCGCGGACGGAGCGTCTCGAGCGCCGCGGCGGCTTCGTCCATCGCCCGGGCCGACCAGGGCCACTGCAGGAGCGCAATACCGGCGAGCTCCTCGCGCACGGCTGGCCAGCAGTCGCACCCGTCGATCACCGCGTGCGCGCGAAGCTCGGCGCTGTTCCAGAGCGCCCGGCGCATGGCGTGCCGCTCGCGCCACACCGCCCGCGAATCGCGCAGCGCCGCCCACGGGGCGTATCGCTCGATCGGCACGACCGCCGCCGCCGGCCCGCGGCCGCCGAGCGTGCGCCACCAGCGCCTGGCGGCGAAATTCTCGGAGGGCCCGAGGCCGACGTATCGCACGCTTCCCGCCGGCAGCCGCGACTCGAGCGAGTCGAGGATCGGGCCGATATACGACTCCGCGCCACCGTCCGCGACGCCCCGCTTCCAGAACGCAGAATGCACGAACGCCGCTACCGGCGCGTCTGCCGTCCGCTCCGCGGCGCCGTGCGGCCGCAGCCTCGACGCCGACGCCGAAAGCATCAGCGCCCGGGCGCGCAGATCCAGCCGTGCCAGCCGCAGCCACTCGGGGCCACCGTTCGCCGGGCCCTTCCATCGGACCTTGCGGGCGCGAGCCACCTGCGGCGCGAGCATGCGGACGATGCGGCCACCCGTGCCGATGCCGATCGCGACAGGGCTCTCGGTCTCCATGAGGTGCTCCAGCGCCGCGAGAGCGCGGAACAGCGTCAGCATGGTCTGTTGCCGGTGGAGATACACCTCGGCGAACCACCAGAGTGAGTCGCCGCGCAGCACGAACCGGCTTCGGAGCGGTTGCCCATCGACGCTGATCTGCCGCAGCCGCTTGATCCACGCGTGGCTCGCGACAAGGGCCTGCTCTTCACGTGCCGGGTCGAGCCAGTCGGCGAGCGCCACGGTCCGTGCGCCCGAGCCGTTATCGACGAGGAGCACGGTGTCCTTCATGAGGCGGTCTGGATCCGGCTTGCGAGCCGGAGCGCACGCGTCAGCGTGAGCGCGGCTGCCAGCGCGAGTGAGATGCCGATCGCGATGGCGGTCGTCCCTCCGATGATGCCGAGATAGAAAAGGTGCACCCACCACAGATCGAGACCGCCTGAGAGTGCCCGCGACAGGGCCGGGTCGTCCTGGCGGATCTGCGGACGCGGCGCCGCGCCGGTCAGATGGCGCACGGTGCGCGGGAACACCGTCAGCACCGCTTCCGTGTTCAGTATCAACGGCATGCCCGTCCAGCGCAGGTCCTGCGCCACGGTTTCCCCCGCATCTGCGAGGTCCTGCCGCACCTTCGAGTAGTCGACGAGCACGCCGGGAACCTGCACCGCGATGCTGATCGCGATGATCACGGCGGCCAGCGTGCGCACGCCGCGCGCGGGAAACCAGAACGCCATCGGCAGCACGAGCGCCGGCAACAGCGGGACGAGATACCGCGGTCCGTACGAGCGGCCACCCATCCAGTTTCCGAGCGAGGCGTACAACGCGAAGCACACGCAGAAGAGCGCGGCGAAGAGTCCGGCCGCCGCGCGGTCCCGCCGCCACAACGCCCGCAAGGCCGGCACGCTCAGGATCACGATCGGGCAGTAGAGGAAGATCGACGCGTACGGGCTGAAGAGAAACCCGGCGGTTCCCTCGATGATGGAGCCGCCGAACCCGGGCGTCGAATCGCGCAGGTATCCGGACTCGAGCGGGTTGCCGAAACGCCACCAGTTCAGAGCGAGCCAGATGACAGAGGGAGGCACGAGGCCGGCGAGATAGTCGCGAGCCGCCGCCCATCCGCCGGATGGGCCCGTCAGCACGATCCAGGCACCGATCACCGCGGCCGCGAGAACCATTTCGTGCCGGGTGAGGATCGCGAGACCGGCGAAGACACCCGACAGCACGAGCGAGCGGCGGCGGCCGCGACAGCCCGCGACCGCGGCGAGGACCGAGCACCAGAGGAACATCGCGGCGAGCGGCTGGTTGAAGCCGAATCCGCTGTAGGGCCACAACGGCGTGGCCAGCACGAGCAGGACGATGGTGGCCGCGGCGCGATCGGGGGCGGCGCCCAGCTCCAAGAGCAACGTGAAGCAGGCCAGGCCGAGGAGAGCCACGGCCGGCACGGTCGCGAGCGCGACGGCGGCCTTCGCGATCGTATCGGGCCCGCCGATTCGAGAACCCAGGCGCGCCGCCACTGTCCGGCCGGCGAGATAGAACGGGATGTTCCAGACCGATTGGGCGATGCCGAACGGCGAGTAGTACAAGCCGTAGCGTCCCTGATACGCTCCGTTGCCCAGCAGGTCGCTCGTCGTCGCCACCGAGTGATGCTCGACGAGGTTGCGCGTCACGTCGAACGCGACGACCGCGTCGGTCGTCGTCATGCCGCCCCCCGCGGTCGCGAACGAGACCAATGCAATCCCCAGTGTCAGCCAGCCGCTGGCGGCGCGAGGCGACGCGGCCGCGCCCGGCGGTCGCTGCACCGACGGGTTCGTCATCGTCCGATCCACCATGCAATCAGATCGAACGGCGCACGGAACCGCGCGAGCCATAGTCCCGCGAAACCCCGAGGGTACGGCACGACGTTGCGCAGTCCGTGCATGAACGCCTGATACTGAATCAAGAGGAGCAGCGTGTGAATCGTGAACGCGGCGGCGAAGCCCGCGGCCGCCGCCGTGCCGGCCCGTGCGCGATCGAGTAATGCCGCGACACCGAGCACGAACAGCGGAAAGCAACTGACAAAGCGCCGCGCGCCGAAGGCCTCTCCCGCCCACCAGTCCGAAACCGCAGCGTTGACGTACAGGGAAATCCCGAAGAACAGCACCGCGGCAAGACCGACGAGCGGCGCCCGCCGGGTCAGCGGGACGAACCCGACCAGGGCCAGCGCCACGATCGGCGTCCAGCTGAGCAGGCCGTGATTGTCCGAGAACAACATGGACACGAGGGCGGGCTGCCCCCATTTCATGAATCCCTCGCCCTGTGGAATCGCAAGCGGTGTGCCGTACAGCACCGTCCAGACAGCCATCTGCGGGAGGAACGCCACGAGTGCCCCGGCCGTGCACACGGCCATTCGCGCGACCGCCGTTTTCGCGCCATCGGATCTGAGACGCCACAGCGCCTCGGCGGCCGGAACGATCAGCAGCACCGCATCCTGCCATCTGACGAGCGCCGCGAAGCCGGCGAGCAGGCCGATGGCGCCGTAGCGCGCGAGGTGCTGGCGCTCGAGCGTAAGAATCCACGCCGCCCAGAAGGCGCTGACCGCGAGCATGGACGCCGCATGCGAGTAAGCCGGAGAGACGAGGGAGTAGTACAGCGCGCTCGACGACAGCCAGACCGTCAGGCTCGCCCAGATCGCCGCGCGCTTCTCGAAGAGACGCGCCGCGGCCAGGTACGCGAACCAGCTGCCCGCCGTCGCCGCTGCGATCCCGCTGAAACCCGCCGTCGCCTGAAACAGCCGGCCGTATCCATCCAGCGGGTAGGCGGCGCCGAGGAGGCCCGCCACCCACACCCCCGCCGTGACAATCAGAAAGGCCGGCGCCCAGACGAGCGCAGGTCCGACTGGCATCAGGTTGCGGACGTGGCCCGTGGCCGTCGGCTGGTAGACCCACTCGACTTCGGCTTCGTCTCCCCGCAGGCCGTAGAGCCGGACATATTCGTTCCGGAACTGGAGGTCGTGGTCGAACACGGCCGATCGCAATTGCACGTAGTGGTGCAGCGCGTCTCCGAGCACGATGCGGCCGCCGGGCTTCGGCAGATACACGAGGCTCGCGCCGAACGCGATCGCGAACAGGACGCCGATGCCGGCGATCGTGCGTCCGGGATGCCGCTCCGGCGCCGTCAGCCATCGCCTCACGGCCGTACCTTCCCGGCCGCCGCGCCGGCCCGTGCGGCCGACGAGTGTCGGGGGCGAATCATCCGAGCGCTTCGGTCCGCAGCGGATGAGCGCCTTGCGAACGTTCCCGAAGGACGTCGTCGATCGCCTGGAGGACCGATGCCGTCGTGATCCCGGCGAGGCAGTCAGGCGTGTGGCCGACGCAGCGCGCCGGCGGGAGCCGGATCCGATTGCACGGGGCGCACGGCAGGTCGATTCGAACGACGCGATCGTGGGGACCGTGGGGCGCGTAGCGCGCGGGATCGGACGGGCCGAAGATGGCGACGATGGGTGTGCCGACCGCGTGCGCCAGGTGCATCGGACCCGTGTCCCCGGTCACGTACACATCGAGCTGCTGAAGGAGCGCCGCGAGCGCCGGCAGATCC
>Ga0207675_100007009_pt1 | contig 10658 bp, 10 predicted proteins | sample KBSSwiS42_FD_184305 | JGI IMG/M metagenome (GOLD analysis project Ga0207675, IMG submission 184305) | Switchgrass rhizosphere microbial communities from Kellogg Biological Station, Michigan, USA - KBS Switchgrass S4-2 (SPAdes) (version 2) | ecosystem: Host-associated > Plants > Roots >...
GTCAGGTTGTGCGAGACGAGCACCACGGCCAGCCCCTGCTCGCCGAGTCGCTTGACCAGGTCGAGCACCTGGCGGGTCTGCGCGACGCCGAGCGCGGCGGTCGGCTCGTCGAGGAAGACGACGCGGTTGTTCCACATCACCGCGCGTGCGACCGCAACGGACTGGCGCTGCCCGCCCGAGAGCGTCGCCACCGGCTGGCGCACCGACCGGATCGTCGTCACCGAGAGGGAGGCCAGCGTCTCGGCCGTCTTCTGCTCCATCGGCGCCTCGCGCAGCCTGTAGAGCGCGTCGTGGTCCTCGCGTCCGAGGTACATGTTCTGAACGACGTCGAGGTTGTCGCAGAGCGCGAGGTCCTGGTAGACGACCTCGATCCCGAGCTTGGCCGCGTCCTTCGGCCCGCTGATCGAGACCGGCTTGCCCTCGAACAGGATCTCACCGCCGTCGATCGAGTAGATCCCCGCGACGCACTTGATCAGCGTCGACTTGCCGGCGCCGTTGTCGCCGACGAGCGCCATCACCTCGCCGGCGCGGACCTCGAACTCGACCCCGCGGAGGGCGTGCACCTGGCCGAAGTTCTTGACGACCTCTCGCAGCTCGAGGATCGGGGGCGGCGCGGGCGTGGCCGACATCCGCGGGTTTGTATCACGGCCGGGGCACTACGAGGTGCCCCGGCCGTGATGAACGCGTCCTAGTGGCAGTACTTCTTGTAGATCCCGGTGCAGACCTGGCTCTTCTTCAGGAAGCCTTCCGTGAAGAGGAGCTTGTAGTTCTTCTTCGTGATCCAGACCGGCTTCAGCAGGATCGAGGGCGTGCCGCTGGTCTTGCCGTTCACGCCCGGGACCTTCTTGTGCTTGATGATCGCGATGGCCGCGGCCGCTGCGGCGTTGGCCTCCGTGCGCACCGACTTGTAGACGGTTCCGGTCTGCCAGCCGGCGAGGATGAACTGGACGCCGGTGGGCGTCGCGTCCTGGCCGGTCAGCGGGATCGGCTTGAGGCCGTGCGCCTTCAGCGAGGCGATCACGGCGCCCGCGAGACCGTCGTTGGCGGCGATCTCCGCGTCGATGTGGTTTCCGTTACGGGCGAGCATCTGGTCGAAGATCTGGCGACCCTTGATCGGATCCCAGTCGGTGTACTGATCGTCGCCCTGGGCCTTCTTGAACGTGCCGTTGTTGTAGAGCGGGTTCAGCACCGAGTTGTAGCCCTGCCTGAACAGCTTGGCGTTGTTGTCGGTGATGCCGCCGTTCAGCCGGCCGACGACCGGGTGCTTGCTGTACTTCCCGTTCGCCTTCAGCGCCGCGACGAGACCGGTGCCCATCAGGCGTCCGACCGTCGGGTTGTTGAACGAGACGTAGTAGGCGGCCTTGCTGCCCACGACCAGGCGGTCGTAGTCGATCACCTTGGCCCCCGCCTTGACGGCGAGGTTCGTGATCGCGGTACCGGATGCAGCGTTCAGCTGGTCGAGCAGGATCACCTTCGCACCCTGTGCGAGGCACTGCTGCGCCTGCGACTTCTGCTTCTGCGAGTCGCCGAGCGCGTTCAGCACCTGCGCGGGCACGCCGGCCTTCTTGAAGGCGGCCTTCAGGTACGGAGCGTCGAACAGCGTGTAGCGCGTCGAGGACTTCGTGTCCGGCAGCAACGCGCACGCCTTAATGCTGGCGCTCGACGATGCCTTGCCATTCCCGTGGCCGGACGCTGCTGCGACGAGCAGCAACGCGCCGAGCACGGCAAGGGCAACGAGCGGCGCCGACCGCTTCGCGAGGTTCTTCATTACCTCTCCTTTCGTGGACCGCGCTCGGGGGCACGAGTACGGGGGCCCTGAACGTTATGGACGCGGTGCCACGCTCGTCAACTACGACCGGTCGCGAGCAGCGGCCGGGACGCCACGCGAGGGCGCCCCGGCCGCGGAGATTTGGCTCAGTTGCAGTACTGCGCGTACTGCCCCGTGCAGACCTCGCTCTTCTTCAGGAAGCCATCGTCGAAGAGCAGCTTGTAGTTCTTCTTCGTGATCCAGACCGGCGTCAGCAGGATCGACTTCGTGCCGGAGACGTTGCCGTTGACACCTTGCACCGGGTTGCCCTTGACGATCGCGATCGCGGCCTTCGCTGCTGCATCGGCCTCCTTCTTGACCGACTTGTAGACCGTGCCCGACTGCCAGCCGGCGAGGATGAACTGGACGCCGGTCGGCGTCGCGTCCTGGCCGGTCAACGGGATCGGCTTCAGCCCGTGGGCCTTCAGCGAGGCGATCACGGCGCCGGCGAGCCCGTCGTTGGCGGCGATCGAGCCCTTGATGTCGTTGTTGTTCCGCGCCAGCATCTGGTCGAAGATCTGGCGGCCCTTGATCGGGTCCCAGTCCGTGAACTGGTCGCCGGCCTTCGCCTTGACGAGGGTCCCGTTCGCGTAGAGCGGGTTCAGCACCGAGTCGTAGCCCTGCTTGAACAGCTTGGCGTTGTTGTCCGTGATGCCGCCGTTCAGCTCCGAGATGACCGGCTTCTGCGTGTAGGCCCCGTTGGCCTTGAGGGCGTCGACGAGACCCTTGCCCTGGAGCTTGCCGACCCCGACGTTGTCGAAGGAGACGTAGTAGGCGGCCTTGCTGCCGACCACGAGGCGGTCGTAGTCGATCACCTTCGCGCCCTGCTGGACGGCGAGGTTCGTGATCGCGTTGCCCGAGGCCGCGTTCAGCTGGTCGAGCAGGATCACCTTCGCGCCCTTGGCGAGACATTGCTGCGCCTGCGACTTCTGCTTCTGCGAGTCGCCGAGCGCGTTCAGCACCTGGGCCGAGACGTTCGCGTTCGCAAACGCCTCCTTCAGGTACGGGGCGTCGAACAGCGTGTAGCGCGTCGAGGACTTCGTGTCGGGCAGCAGCGCGCAGGCCTCGATCTTCCCGCCTCCGCCGCCGCCGCTCGCGCTGGTGGTGGTGCCGCTCGAGCTCTTCTTACTACTGCCACACCCGGCCGCAACAACCACGGCGAGTGCGCAGACGGCGAGCGCGACCGGCAATGGTCGTCGCGTCAACTTGATCAAGAGGTGCCTCCTTCGGGCTGGGACAACGAGTGGGCAGAGTTACAGGCCCACCGGCGCTTTTCAAGCCGCGACGAGTGCCCGCGCGAAGTCGTCCGGATCGAATGGCCGGAGGTCGTCCAGGCCCTCCCCGATCCCGATCAGTTTCACGGGCAGCCCGAGCTCGTGCGCGATCGCGATCGCGATCCCACCCTTGGCCGAGCCGTCGAGCTTGGTCAGGGCGATTCCGCTCACCTCGACCGCCTCGCCGAAGAGCCGCGCCTGCTGGAGGCCGTTCTGCCCGGTGGTCGCGTCGACGACGAGCAGCGTCTCGTGCGGCGCTCCGTCGAGCCGTTGCGCGATCACGCGGCGGACCTTCGCGAGCTCCTCCATCAGGTTGGCCTGCGTGTGCAGACGGCCGGCGGTGTCGACGATCACGACGTCGCGACCGCGCGTCTCCGCAGCGCCGATCCCGTCGTAGGCGACCGCCGCCGGGTCACCTCCACGCTCCGAGCCGACGAAGTCGGCCCCGGCGCGCTCGGCCCAGATCTCGAGCTGCTCCTCGGCCGCGGCGCGGAAGGTGTCGGCGGCCGCGACCAGCACCGAGTGCCCGTGCTCGGAGAGCTTGGCCGCGAGCTTGCCGATCGTGGTCGTCTTCCCGGTGCCGTTCACGCCCACGACCAGGATCACGCTCGGCCGTGCCTGGACGTGCAGTTGCACGGGCTCGCCGAGCATGCGGGCGATCTCTTCGGTCAGCGCCTCCGTCAACCCGGCGCCGGCGACTCCGCGCGCCTCAAGCCGCTGCACCAGCTCAGCGGTCGCCGGAACGCCGACATCTGCGGCGATCAGCGCCTCCTCGAGCCGCTCCCACGAGGCCTCGTCGCCCGCGTCGAAGGTCCCGGCGCCGATCTGCTCGGTGAGCGCGCGGCGGCTGCGGCCGAGCGAGTCGCGCAGCCGCGCGAACATCCCGCCGCCGCTCTCTTCCGCGTCCGGGCGCGCGCCCTCCTCGCCCAACAGCTCTGCCCAGCTTCGCGACATTCCCTGGAGCCTAGAGCCAGTCGAGAATCGGAAAGCGGGCTTCGGCTTCGAGGCAGGCAGCTGCGAAGAGGGCGACGCCGATACCGCCCGTGAACAGCGAGTACCGGCCGGGCGCTGCCTCTACCTGTCCGAGCGCGTGGACGGCGAAGCTGCGCGCCCGCTCCAGCCAGCGCTCGTCTCCGGTGCGCTCGAAGGTCTTCAGGAGCGCGTAGCCGTTCCCGGCGGTGCCGTGACAGAGACCCGCGCCCTTCTCCTCGCGGTGCGCGCCCGCACGCCACGTCAGCTCGGCGCCGGCGAGCAGGAGCTCCTCGTCGAGGTACGGCGCCGCGGTGGCGACCATCCCGGGCGCTCCGTGGCACCACTGCAGGCGGATCCCGCTCCCGCTCGCAGGCGCGAGCGGTCCGCCCGCGTCCGCCGGCCAGGTCGCCAGCCCGTCCTCGACGATTGCCTCGCGGGCGAGGATCTCAGCCGTCTCGCGCGGGAGCGATTCGCTCCACGCGCTCTCGACCTGCAGGAGCGAATTCACGATTCCGACGAGACCGTGTGCCGGGCCAAGGAGGCGATGGGTCTTGCCGTAGAGCTGCTGCGTCCAGAGCCCGTCGGGCTCACGGCGGGCCATCAGCGCCTCGGCGCTCTCGCGCCATGCTTCGAGCCAGCGCTCCTCGCCGGTCCATTCGTGCATCGCCCGAGCTGCGAGCAGCGTCCCGGGCGAGCCCCACAGCAGCTCCTCGAACTCGTTGTCGCGGTTCTCACGGACCCGCTCGAGCAGTCTGTCGGCGAGGTCACCGCGACGCGTGAGACGCCAGCTGACGAGCAGGAGACCGGTCTCCCCGCACAGGAGCGACGACTCGCGCGCCGCCGGCAGCTCGATCTCGGCGAGCGCGAGGTCCGGCGCTTCGCGCCAGAGCTCGAGTGTGCGCTCGGCCGCGGCGACGAGGTCGATCTCAGTCTCGGCGTACCCGCGGCGGGCCAGCGCGTCGAGCGCCGAGATCACGCCTGCCGCACCGCAGTAGAGGTCCTTCAGCGGCGGGGTCGAGCCCCAGGCGTCCCACTCGTTCGCCGGCCAGAGCCCGACGGGGTCGAACGCGGCGTCCGCGTCCGCGGCGATCGCCCGAATAGCCGCGCGCACCCGCTCGTCCTCCCAGGGCTCGTCCGTGAGCGGCTCGAACCCGGCCGCGTCGTAGAGCACTAGGCGGCCGAGACGGCGGGCTCTTCCCGCGGCAGGCGCCGCGAGACGATCTGCGAGACGCCGTCGCCGCCCATCGTCACGCCGTAGAGCACGTCGGCGGCCTCCATCGTCTTCTTCTGGTGCGTCACGACGATGAACTGCGCGCTGTCCGAGTACCGACGCAGCAGCTCGACGAAGCGGCCGATGTTGGCGTCGTCGAGCGCGGCCTCGACTTCGTCGAGCAGGTAGAACGGGCACGGCCGGGCGAGGAAGAGCGCGAACAGGAACGAGATCGCGCCGAGCGCCTTCTCGCCGCCCGAGAGCAGCGAGAGCCTCGTCACGCGCTTGCCCCGCGGCCTGAGCTCGACCTCGACGCCGGGCTCCTCGCCGTCCTCGCCCTCGGTCAGGCGCAGCCGGCCCTCGCCGCCCGGGAAGAGCGTGGAGGCGACCTCGGCGAAGTGCGAGCTGACCGCCGCGAAGGTCTCGTCGAAGCGGCGCTCGACCGTCTCGGCCAGCTCCGCGCGCAGCTGCTCCAGCTCGTTGAGGCTCGCTTCGAGGTCGGCGCGCTGCTCGGCCAGCTCGGTCAGCCGCTCCTTCTCGCGGTCGTACTCCTCCTTGGCGAGCGGGTTGACCTGGCCCAGCGTCTCGCGGCGGCGCTCGAGCCGCTCGATCCGCTCGGCGAGCTCGTCGCGGTCGTCGCCTTCCGCGGGCTCGGCTCCGGCCTCCTCCAGCCGCCGTCTGGCCTCGTCCGCCTCGGCCTCGAGGCGCGCGCGCTCGACGTCGATCCCGCCGGCTCGCTCGCCCGCCTCGGCCGCCACTCGCCGGACCTCGGCTTCGTCGCCGCCGAGCCGGCGCAGCTCCGCGGCCAGCTCGCCGGCGCGCGTGGCGCCCGCGTCGACCCTCGCCCGCAGCGGCGCCTCGAAGTGCTCCGCCGCGCCAGCCGCCTCGTGGAGGACCGAGGCCAGACGCTCCGCCAAGGCAAGCAGCGGGCCGGTGGGCACGGGCGGCGCCTCGACGGGCAGCTCCTCGGCCCGACGTTCGAGCTCCTTGGCCTCGGCGGCCAGGGCGCGGCGGCGTGCGTCGAGCTGCAGCAGGACCGCCTCCGCCGTCTCGCCCGAGAACCAGAGCTCGCCCCGCTCGGCGTCGAAGCAGTGGCCCTCGCGCGTCACGAGCACGCCGCTCTCGGCTCGCTCGAGGTCGGCAGGCTCGGCCAGCCAGACGTCGGCGAGCAGCTCGGCGACCCGTTCGCCGCCCGGTAGCGCCCGGACGTGACTCGAGAGCGGCTCCGCGCCGACGAGCGGCGGCCGCGACGCCCGCTGGTCTCCATGCGGCGGCACGAGCACGGCGAGATCGCCGAGCCCGGCCCTGCGCGCCCGCTCGACGAGCCCAAGCGCGGCGACCGCGTCCGAGGCGACGAGCGCGGCCGCCCGCCTGGCCAGCGCGGCGGCAACCGCCCGCTCGTAACCGGCGTCGACCTCGAGCAGCGACAAGGCCAGCCGTTCGCCCTCCTCGGCGAGCGCGCGTGCCGCGGGCGGCAGGCCTTCGCGCTCGGCGATGGAATGCTCCAGCGCGGCCAGCCGCTCGCGCGCGAGCCTCGCCTGCTCCTGCAAGGCCTCCCGCTCCGGGTTCGCTCGCGTGCGCGGCAGCAGCGGCTCGGCCCGCAGCCGGTCGCAGAGCTCGCGCGCGGCGTCGCGCCGCAGCTCCAGCCGCTCGGCGGCGCTGCGCAGCCGGTAGAGCGCCGAGGTCGCCCCGTCGCCTCGGCCTGCCGCGGCTGCGAGCTCCTCCTCCACACGGTTGCGCTCGGCCAGCAGCGCCTCGAGGCGCTCGCCGGTGCGCTTGCGTTCCAGGGCGGCCGCGGTGCGCCGCTCCTCCACCTCCGCGAGCCGGTCATCGATCCCGGCCAGGTCGAGCTCGGCCAGGCGCGCCCGCAGCCCGTCGATCTCGCCGCGCAGCTTCTCGGCCCGCTCGGCCGCGGTCGCCTGCAGCGCGAGCGGCCGCAGGCGCGCCTTCACCTCGGCCTCCAGGTCGCGCGCGCGCTCGACCTGGATCCCGACCCGCGTGAGCTTCAGCTCGGCGCGGTGCCGGCGGCGCTTGAACTTGCCGAGGCCGGCCGCGTCCTCGATCAGCGCTCGCCGCTCCTCGGGCTTCGAGGCGAGGATCTCCTCGACCTTGCCCTGGCTGATCACCGAGCCGTGGCTGCCGCCGAGCCCGACGTCGGCGAGCAGCTCGACGAGGTCGGTGCGCCGGACCGCCGCGCGGTTGATCAGGTACTGGCCCTCGCCGCCGCGGTGCAGCCGGCGCGTGACCGAGACCTCGCTGAAGTCGAGCTCCGGCAGCGCGCCGTCCTCGTTGTCGAACAGCAGCTCGACCTCGCAGAAGTCCGCCGGCGCGTGGCCCGGGGAGCCCGCGAACAAGACGTCGTCGGGCTTCTCGGCGCGCAGCTCGTGCGGGCTCAGCGAGCCGGAGGCCCAGAGCAGCGCGTCGGCCACGTTCGACTTGCCGGAGCCGTTCGGCCCGACCACGACCGCGACCCCGGGCTCGAGGCGAACCTCGACGGCTTCGGGGAACGACTTGAAGCCGCGCAGCTTGATTGCTCGCAGGTGCACGCGCGCGGGAGGTTAAGGGGCGCGGCGGATGCCGCCGCGCCCCTCACGGTCACTCGGCCTGGGCCATCCCCAGGATCTGGTCACGCGACATGCTCCCGACCATGTCGGGATGGTGTTCCTGGACGTGCTGCTCGACGTTCGAGACCAGCTCGTCGTCGGTCTCGCCGCGCAGGGTCTCGCCGCACGGGCAGTCGACTTTCTGGGCCATCGCTCCTCCTGGTCGCGGAGCCGTGAATCCTATGCGCCGCCGAGCCGGTCGAGCGCCTGTTTGGCGGCGGCCTGCTCGGCGGCTTTCTTCGAGCGGCCGGTGCCGACCCCGGCCTCCTCGCCGTCGATCACGGCGGCGCACCTGAACGTACGGTCGTGCGGCGGCCCCTCCACGTCGAGCACGTTGTAGACGACCTGCCGGCCCCGGCGCGCGAGCTCTTCCTGGAGCTCGGTCTTGTGGTCGACGTGGGTCGTCAGCGCGTAGGTGATGCGCCCGTCGAAGGCGGCGACCACCGCCTCGCGGATCGGCTCGAACCCGTGCTGGAGGTAGAGCGCCGCCAGCGAGGCCTCGAGCAGCGCGGCGAGCACGTTGCGGTTCCGCGAGAGGCGCTGCAGCTCGTCGGCCGGCGCCAGCTCCTCCCCGCGCTCGGCGAGCAGCTGGCCCAGGCCGAGCTCCCGCGAGACCACGGCGCAGCTCGCGCGTGAAACCACATGCGAGCGGATCTTCGCCATCCGGCCCTCGGAGAAGTCCGGGTAGCGCTCGTACAGCGCGCGGGCGATCGCCAGCTCGAGCACGCTGTCGCCCAGGAACTCCAGGCGCTCGTACGACGACGCCCGGTCGGGCGCCCAGGAGCTGTGCGTGAAGACGGTCTCCAGCAACTCGCCCGGCAGCGCGCCGATGAGCTCCATGAGCTCCTCGGGACGGCCCTCGGGAGCTCGGCTACTGGTGCGTGGAGACGTAGTCGACGGCTTGCCCGACGGTCTGGATCTTCTGCGCGTCCTCGTCCGAGATCTTGATCCCGAACTGGTCCTCCAGCTCCATGATCAGCTCCACGAGATCGAGCGAGTCGGCATCGAGGTCCTCCTGGAAAGAAGCATCCTCAGTGATCTCGTTCTCCTCGACGCCAAGCTGCTCCGTCAGGACTTCCTTGACCCGCTCGAACACTTCCTCTCGCGATGCTGCCATCTCACCTCACTTGCCGGGGGCTTCAGAGCGCGCGGATGCTAACACTCTTTCCGGCAGTCGCTGCGCGAGGCTGGCGACGACATCGTGCTCGACACCCCGCGCGGCCAGGCGAATCGCGTTGCCGATCGCCCGTGGCGAGGAGTTCCCGTGGGCGATCACGGCGAGCCCGCGCAGGCCGAGCAGGTAGGCGCCGCCGTAGGTGTCGGGGTCGAGGCGGCTACGCATCCCGCGGGCGGCGGGGCGGATCAGCAAGCCGCCGATCTTTCCGCGGCGGCTGGCCGTGATCTCTTCTCGCAGCGCTTCGAGGACGGTCGCGATCGTGCCCTCGAGCAGCTTCAGGACGACGTTGCCGGTGAAGCCGTCGCAGACGACGACGTCGGCGGCACCGAGCAGCAGGTCGCGGCTCTCGGTGTTGCCGCGGAAGTCGAGGCCCTCGGCGCTCTCCAGCAGCGCGTGCGCCTCGAGCGTCAGCTGATTGCCCTTCTCCGGCTCCTCGCCGATCGAGAGCAGCCGCACGGTCGGCTCGCCGACGTCGAGCACCTCCTGCGCGAAGACGGAGCCCATGTGCGCGAACTGGAGCAGGTGCTCGGGCCGGGCGTCGGCGTTGGCGCCCGAGTCGATCAGCACCGACGGCCCGTTCTTGGCCGGAATCACCACCGCGATCGCGGGCCGCGCGACTCCGGGCAGCCGCCGCAGCTCGAGGAAGCACGCGGCGAGCATCGCACCCGTGTTCCCGGCCGAGACGACCGCGTCCGCCTCGCCCTGGCCGACGGCGCGGCAGGCGGCGACGAGCGAGCTGTCCGGCTTGGCCTTGACGGCTTCGGCCGGTTTCTCGTCCATCGCGATCTCCTGGGTCGTCACGACGAGCGGGAGACCACCGGTGTCGAGGCCGGCAGGACCGAACAGGACCGGCTCGATCCCGTCCTGCGCCGCCTCGAGCGCGCCCGCGACGACTTGCTCGGGCTCGCGGTCCCCGCCCAGCGCGTCGACTGCGACGCGAGTCATGTTTCTAAGGGGCCGGGGTTCGAAGCGGCTCGATCTCGCGGCCGGCGTACGTCTTGCAGTTCGGGCACATCCGGTGCGGCTGCTTCGGCCGTCCGCACTGCGGGCACGTGTTCACGCGCGGCGCCTCGATCCGGTGCGTGGCGCGCCGCTTGTCCCTGCGTGACTTGGAGGTTTTTTTCTTGGGGACGGCCATCGGGCGGCGAGTATAGCCACAGCGGTTTTGCCAAGGCTTAACCGAAGCCTTCCGCGCTCTTCGCCCGGGATTGCCCGCCCGGAACCGGCCGGCGGCGAGTCTGTCGAGACGACAACGAGCGAAGGAGGAACGGCATGTACAAGATCGCGGCAATCATCGGAGGCGTCCTGTTGATGGCAGGCGTGGCCCTCGCAGGGACGGTCTCGAGCCTCGGGGCGGCGAACAGCCCGACGATCGGGCAGACGATTCCGGTCGCCAGCCAGACGGTGCGGCAGGAAGACCGCGGGATCGAGCAGGAGCCCGGCGACGACCGCGGCCAGGAGGCCGAGGCCCGAGGGCGGGCGAACGAGGCGGGCGAAGACTTGAGCGGCCCGTGTGACGAGGCCGAGCACGCCAACGACCCGCGCTGCACCGGCGCTGCGACCGCTCCCGCCGCCGGCGACGACATCGCCGATGACCGGGGCGACGACAACAGCG
>Ga0207675_100007012_pt1 | contig 10655 bp, 7 predicted proteins | sample KBSSwiS42_FD_184305 | JGI IMG/M metagenome (GOLD analysis project Ga0207675, IMG submission 184305) | Switchgrass rhizosphere microbial communities from Kellogg Biological Station, Michigan, USA - KBS Switchgrass S4-2 (SPAdes) (version 2) | ecosystem: Host-associated > Plants > Roots >...
ACAAAGGAAGTACATTCACATTCCTGCTGCCATTTCAGCAGGTGCAACAACAGGCTCCATCAGCCAGCCCCTTTATTGAGTAAAATCCGCCAGTACGGCGGATTTTTTTATCATCTACCTTATAATTGCAGGGACAATGAATCCCAATTTTTTGGTCTTTGGTCAATTGACGCGTGAATATCTTTTGCCGCCGGCGGGCCTTCCGCGTCTCGACGGGGCGGGAGGCAGTTTGCTTTATGCAGCGGCTGGGCTGGGAGTATGGGAAAAAAGCATCGGTCTGGTGGGACGCGTAGGGAATGATTATCCGCGCGAATGGCTTAATCAGTGCATCGCGCTTGGCCTGGATACGCGCGGCATCCGCATCCTTCCACAAAATCTGGATGTAAGGGAATTCCTCTCGTACAACGAATCATTCGAAGTGAGTCGCATTAATCCTGTCACACATTTTGCCCGGCGCGAAATGACGTTTCCCAAATCGCTCCTTGGTTATCAACCACTGGACGAAAATAACGCTGATGAGGCCCGCTCCCTGATCGTGACAGACATTCCCGATGAATATCTGAATGCCAGAGCCGCACTGATCTGCCCGATGGGCCTGGTACTACAGGTTCAGTTAATCGCTGGCCTCAAACGCGGGACAGTGCACACATTCGTTCTGGACCCGGCGCCTGCCACCATGACACCCACCGCCCGGCGCGCACTGCCGGCCCTGCTAAACGGAGTGACGGCTTTCCTGCCTTCCCAGGAGGAATTGAAGAATCTATTCTGGGGCGAGACTCATGACCTTTGGCGAATGGCTGAAGCAGTTTCAATGTATGGTTGTGAATATGTGGTCATCAAATGTGGCGCGCGTGGTCAGCTGCTGTATGATGTAGACACCAAACGTAAATGGGAGATCCCAGCTTATCCCGCGCGTATTGCGGACATCACTGGCGCGGGCGACGCTTTTTGCGGAGGTTTTATGGCTGGCTATTGCAGAAATTATGATCCATTGGAAGGTGTTTTGTATGGGAATATATCGGCTTCGTTGAAGTTGGAAGGCAGCGGCCCATTCTATCCAATGGATGTTTTACCTGGGCTTGCTGCGGCACGCTTGAATGTACTGAAGGATATGGTGAGGGAGGTTTGAGTAAAATAGGCAGTAATTGGTAATTAGAGATTAGAGAATTGGAGACTGGAGATTGAGGTTGATGATGGATGAGTGAAATGATAAAGCGCGTGATCGATCTTGCCATTGAAATTCAGCAGATCCCTGCGCCGACCTTTGAGGAGGAGCAAAGAGCGAAGTTCGTGCACGACCTTTTTATCCGCGAAAGGTTGACGGATGTTTCTTTGAATGGATCAGGGAATGTGTTTGGCTGTCTCAAAGCAAATGGTAAAACAAACCCTTTGATCGTTTCCGCGCATTTGGATACGGTTTTTCCAAGAGAAACGAATTTACAGGCGAGGCGCGAAAATGCAAAAGTTTATGGGCCCGGTATCGGCGATAATTCACTCGGCGTTGCAGCGTTGTTTGGATTGATATGGATACTGCGTGAACGGAATGTGAGATTAGGCGGAGATGTATGGTTTGTCGCAAATGTTTGCGAAGAAGGTCTTGGCGACTTGAAAGGTATAAAAGCGGTCGTGGATCGCTTCGGGTCGGAAGTGCTTGCGTATCTCGTCCTTGAAGGGTTGGCGCTCGGGCATGTATATCATCGCGCGGTGGGAGTGAGACGGTATCGCGTCACCGCGCGCACTTCGGGCGGACACTCATGGTCAGATTATGGGAAACCCTCGGCGGTGCATGAATTATCCAAACTGGTCGTGCAACTGGCTTCGCTCAATCTGCCGAGCCAGCCGCGCACGACGATGAACGTAGGCAAGATCTCAGGCGGCACTTCGGTGAATGTCATTGCGTCTGAAGCGGTGCTCGATCTGGACTTGCGTTCGGAGGGGCAGGAGTCATTGGCGAACCTGGTTTCAGCGGCCGAGAAGTTGATTCATAACGCGAACAAGCCAAGCGTCAGTGTTGAAGTGGAGGTGATCGGTCAGCGTCCTGCGGGTGAAATGGATGCTCATCATCCGCTTGTGAAACTTGCGAAGGAATGTCTGCGCGAGCAGGGCCTGGATGCCGTACTTACAACGGGTTCAACTGATGCAAATATCCCGTTGAGCAAAGGCTATCCTGCGATCGTGCTGGGCGTGAGCACAGGCGGTGGCGCACATACGACGAATGAATATATCAATACTGCGCCTGTTGAAAAGGGCATGGAGCAGTTGGTGCGGTTTGTGAGTGGAGTATGGGAATAAAAATTACGCAGTACTTATGATGTATCGCGTAATTTGTCAATCGAAAATCGTAAATTGAAATTACTTCAACCCCAGCACCTCAAACACATCCAGGGGAACAGTCTTGCCTTTTACTTCAAGAGGCGTGATGGGTCTGACTTCAATTTCATTGCTCACGCGCTCGTAGGCCTCCCTGCTGATGATAATCTGATTTTTGGCCGAGTTCTCCTGCAGGCGCTTGGCTATGTTAACACTGTCGCTGATAGCGGTGTATTCCAACCTTCTCTCTGTTCCGATCAACCCCAGCACAGCGTCGCCGTAATGGATGCCAGCTCCAAATGAAAGATGCGAGTCCTTGGGTAGCTCCCTATACAAGCCCTCAACCGAATCACGGATCGCCAGCGCAGCTTTGACGGCGCGCAGGGTATGATCCTTTTGCGGCACGGGTGCGTTGAACCATGCCATGATGGCGTCGCCCATGAACTTGTCGATCGTGCCTTCCTGCGCCAGCACTGCCTCTGCCATAGCGGCCAGATAACGGTTCAAAATTGAAACCAGTTTTTCCGGAGCGATCGTTTCGCTAAATGTAGTAAAGCCGCGAATATCTGCGAACAGCACAGAGATGTCCACGCGTTTGCCACCGAGTTGCAAACCGTTCGGGTCCAGTTGTGCGATCACTGCAGGCGAAACCATGCGCTCGAAGAGCCTGCGCTGCGCCTCCAGTTTCTTGCGCTCGGTCAGGTCATCCAACACGATGGCGACGCCCTGGGTTTTTTGCCCAGCGTCTTTCAACGGGGAGAGGTTCAAGTGCCAGTCTACATGGCCGCGTATGGGCAGGATGTGGCTGAGTTCGAGTCCCACAATGGGTTGTTCGCTGTCGCGAACCGAATTCATGTGCGGTCGGATATCGCTTACAAAGGTGGGGATGATATCTTCCAATTTTCGTCCGACGATCTCTGCGGAGGTCTGTCCTAAAATTGACGCGGCGGCTCTATTACACAGGGTGATCTGATCCTGAACATCAGCAGTGATCACCCCTGACACGATCGACGCAAACACATCATCCATGAGGTTCTTGAGCTCGGTCACTTCTTCAAGAGTCCGTTTGAGGGATGAGAACAAGCGCGCATTCTCAATGGAGACGGCAGCCTGATTCGCAAATGCGATCAATAAGTCCCGTTCAGATTCCGAAAAGATGCCAGAGCGAATGCGGTTATCAGTGTAGATCACGCCGATGATGTCGTTCTTTACCATCAATGGTACACATAGGATAGAACGCAGGTTGAAGGCAATGATGCTTTCCTGCCCGCCGAAGCGCGGATCTTCGCGGGCGTTGGTGGTGAGAATGGCCTCGCCCCCGTCGATCACGCGTTGCACGATTGAACGGCTGATGGCAAATTCATTTTTGTTAATGGATTCCTGTTCCCAGTTACGCGCGATGCGGTAAACCATTTCGCCTTGTTCATCGCGTAACATAAGGAAGCCGCGCTCTGCTTCGGTGAGACGCACGATGGTATCCATCACGATCTGCAGAACCTCATCCACTTCCAAGGTGGAGTTGACGACCTGCCCGATGCCTGCCAAAGCCTGCAAGTGACTATGGCGCTGCTCGAATGGGATTAGTACCTCGCTAATGCGTTCCAGCGAGTTCTCAAGGCTTTTGAGTCCCTCTATTGCTTCGGGAGCGCGCTTGGGGTCCAGCGAGTTGCGCAATCTTGCTCCCTGCTGGGTAATGGCAATGAGTTGATCGTTGATCGAAATGGGCTTTGTCTTAGCTGTCTTGGCTGTGGCCATAGGTTTTCCTCTCTCCCCTGAGTGGGAAAAGAACGGTTATGTTTTCGCGAAGTAGGTGCCGGTCCAGAAATGGCGGATAAGGGAGACGATCACCTGCATTCTAATCTGAAATGCGGCGCGGCGCGCCTCAGTAACATCTGCAGTTCTGGAAGTATAAAGGGATGTTTGGTGTTCGTCCAGAAGTACTTTTATCGCATTCTTCAAATGAGGCAGGGTCCCTGCTAACTTGTCGGCGCGTTCAACAGGTGTGGCATGGATCGGCGCCGGTTCCTTCAAAAAGCGCAGAGCAAAATTGATGCTTTCAAAAGATTGTTCAATTGGCGAAATTGATACCCAGCGTTCCCAACTGGCAACCCACGGGGGTATCTGTGCTCCACTTCGCTCGAAGCCCGCCCGCAGAAGGATCGGGATGCGGGCTGGGATGGCATAGCGGCGACCGAGGTAAATTGTCAGGGCAGCGGCGATCAATATCAAGATCACGAAGAGCAGGTAGGGCAGTGGGTTGTTTGTGGAAGCAGCAGGGTCTGTCTCTACAGGAATGTTTTCTCTCTCTGGAGGCAAAATTTCTTCACCCAAAAGGGCTACGTTCGGCGGAGTAATATTACCCGTATCCTGTGCGGCGATGGGACGGTTGAGCGGATTCTGATTCGCGGTGGGTTCGAATTCCACCCAGCCAATGCCGGGGAAGTAAACCTCGGGCCAGGCATGCGCGTTTTTCTTCTGCACTGTGTATGTGTTAGGACCAAATTCTTCTGCGAGCGCTTCCCCTCGACTGATTTCTCCTGTTCTGAAACCGGCGCCCTCCGCAAAACCAACAGCCATACGCGCTGGGATTCCCAGCGAACGCAACATGAGGATTTCTGCTGTCGCATAATATACGCAATACCCTTTTTTGTATTCGAATAATATCCATTCGAGCCTATCTGCGTTGCGCGGGGGTTCTGGAACTGTAGCAGCATATTCAATGTTCTCGCGCAGATAGCGAGTGATGGCTCCTGCTTTATCGTATGGAGTTTCTGCATTCGCCGTGATTTCCTCCGCGAGCATCTTGATGCGCGGAGAAAAGTCCTTGGGCAGTTGCAGGTACTTGTTCGTAACCCATTTTGGGTAGGATGTGCCAGCCTCGCTTAGTTGTGTGACGTTGGGATTGTTTAATACTGCATCCACCTGGTACGTTTCACCAGGCAGAAGTGAGGGAGAGGCATTCCAGGAGATAACGTCATTCGCTTTGTCTGCGGGCGATGTTAGGAATGAACCTGGGCGGCTGAACCAGACTGGTTGCGAAGGCGCATAGAGCAGGGAAAAATTCGATTCACCTGTGCTGAATATAAATCGTAAGGGATTAAGTTCCTCAGTGCCTGCAATGGATGGACCCGCGACAACCGGAGAAAATTCTTCGCGGGTCGTTCCGGTGGTATACCATTGATCCTTTCCGAAATAATTGTATACGCGGCCGCGCCAGTAGTAACGCGGAGGTTTATCACTTCCAGGCAGATCGGGAGCTTTAACTACAAACATGACTGACTCAGAGAGTGGGAAGCCAAGCCCGAGTTTGAGTTCGGTGCCATAGAATTCGCTGGACTTTCCAGCATTGGGTGATTCGAGCGCGCTGACAGCGTTTTCCATTCTTTTGCTGAAGTCATTCCATGGTTTTGTGATGCGGTTCCAGGCCTGCCTGGCAGAATCAATTCTAGAAAAGGAAACAGGGACCGTCCAGGCGATAATGATTATCAAAGCTGCTGCAATTGCCATTCCGCTGGTGAGGTCCACACTGTTTTCAGGGGAAAGAAAGATGCGCCTTTCCCTCCAGTGTCTTTGGTCTTGTAAAAAATTCAGGCGTCCCAACAGGAATAGTGCGATGAAAACGAAGAAAGCCAGGAACCATAAGCGCCCCGCTGACCCGCTATCATAATTTTGAATGATAAGAATGCCAATGGCGGATGGAAGTGCCACTGCAAGAAAATTTTGATGGCGTATTAGGTGGAATCCTGCGGAGGCACTGAGTATCCAGAAGGTGATTGACATGCAGGCGATGAAGAACAGAGGGTCTTCCACAGGTTTGCGTGCAAGGAGTTCCGAGATTGAATGGAGCAGGCGCCCTCCCACGCTGAGTAACTGTTCCTCAAGTGAGACCTGTTGGTCGATCACCAAAGTCCATTGCAGAGGAAGTAGAACCAGCATATAGGCAAAACTGATCCAGCGTGTGGTTCTGCGTTGGAACTGGCTGTATCCCAATGCCAACCCAATGGCAAATCCAAAGAAAGTAAATGTTTGTACGAGATAAAGATCCGGCGTCCATTCAGTGGCCACCAGGCGCCCAGTAACAGTCTGTAAAAGGGCGGACAGCAGAAGGATGGCGGCCCAATCCCACCAGCGGGAGTGCTCAGATGACTTTTCCATGGCGCTGAGTGTACAATTAAGAGCAGATATCGTCAAATACCAGGGAGGGGTTTTTACAAAGATCTGACGTCCGCACCCATGCTGGTTTAAACCTGGTTGCCCTTGAAATCTGCTCAAAAAAATGTTATGATTGAAATTGATGGATTATGAGCGATTATGACTGATTTTGTCCCCACACCTGAACGGCAAAACCAAATCCTTTCCTTGCTCACGCGCCAGCAGCGTCTAAGCGTGGCTGAGATCGTGGAGCAGTTCGCCATCAGTGAAGCCACCGCCCGGCGCGATCTCGAATCGCTTGCCTCGCAGGGGAAAGCCCGGCGCGTGCATGGCGGTGTCATGGCAGTTGAACAGGCTCCGCCCGAATTACCGATCCTTGAACGCGAATCAGAACAACTGGATGAAAAGATTCGCATTGCGCGCGCGACAGCTGGGCTTGTTTCTGATAAAGAGACTGTTTTCCTTGGCTCTGGCAGCACCGTGCTCGAAGTGGCGCGGCACTTACGTAATCGCCACAACCTGACCGTGATCACCAATTCCCTGTCTGTGTTGAATACTCTGGTTGGGATCAAGGGAATCACGGTCATTTCTTTGGGTGGAATGTTACGCGATAGTGAACTCTCGTTTATTGGGCATATCACCGAGCAGGCATTGGCAGAGGTGCGCGCAGATAAGGTCATCATGGGTACGCGCGGCCTGAGCCTTGAACATGGGCTGACAAATGATTATTTGCAGGAAACATTAACCGACCGTGCCATTATGAAGATCGGACGCACAGTGATCATCGTGGCTGACCATACAAAGGTGAATCGTGTAGCCACTGCACTGCTGGCTCCCTTGGATAGTCTGCAAACCTTTGTGACGGATGCCAAAGCTGACAAAAAATTTATTCAGGCGTTGAAGAAGAATGGGATTCAAGTGATTGTTGCATAACGTAGGAGCGGGGTCTCCCCGCTCCTATGGAGAATCATGTTATTACAAAATTTTCGCCCTCAATCCAAGCTCGTGACCAAAACAACTTTGGTGGACAAGCCAAAGTTCCCCGTCATTGACGCGCATAATCATCTCGCGGAACCGTTCGGCGGAGGCTGGGATCAAAAACCTTTGCGCGAACTGCTTGATGTGTTGGATGAAGCAGGCGTGACTCATTATGTGGATCTGGATGGGGGCTGGGGTGAAGAGATTCTTTATCGGCATTTGGAGCATTTCAAAGAAGGCGCGCCTGAACGTTTTCAGATCTTTGGTGGCGTGGACTGGAGTCAGTGGGAAATGCGCGGAGATGGATTCGCTGAATGGGCGGCAGGCAGGCTGAAGGTCCAGAAGGAGGCGGGCGCGCAGGGTTTGAAAGTCTGGAAACCGTTCGGGTTACATGTCAGGGATGATAAAGGGCAATTGGTCAAAGTGGAGGATACGCGCTTAATCCCGATCTGGGAAATGGCCGGCGAATTGGATCTCCCCGTACTGATCCATGTAGCGGACCCTGTTGCATTCTTCGACCCGATCGATGAAACGAATGAACGTTGGGAGGAGATTGGCGAGCATCCTGATTGGGCGTTTACAAGCCCGCCGTTCCCGCCTTTCATGGAGATCATGAATGGGTTTTTCAATCTGGTAAAGCGACACGCCAACACAACTTTTATTGGCGCCCATGTGGGTTGTTATGGAGAAAACCTGGGATGGGTCGGAAACATGCTGGATGAATGCCCGAACTACAGCATTGATATTTCTGCGCGGCTTGGCGAACTTGGCAGGCAGCCTTATACGGCACGGAATTTCTTTATGAAATATCAGGATAGAATTTTATTTGGCTCGGATATGGGCCCCGACCTGGATGCGTATCGCCTTTATTATCGTTTTCTTGAAACAGACGATGAATATTTTAATTACAACACCGGTGAGATTCCAGGACAGGGACGCTGGTATGTGTGTGGTTTGTATTTGCCCGATGATGTGTTGAAAAAGGTCTATCGTGAAAACGCCGAACGCGTTTTGGGACTGTGAGGAACAGTGGAACTTAACTTTCTAACCATCGCGGATGCAGCGGAAGATTTGCAGCCTCTGCGTGGGCTGCTGGTATCTTTCGAGCGCAATACACAAATACAACTTTCATTGCGCCGCGTGAGTTGGGAAAGGGCCTGGCAGACGCTGGTATTGGATGCAATGGAGGGGAAGGGTCCGCATGTTTCCCAGATTGGTTCCACCTGGGGAGCGACCATGGCGATGCTGGACGCGTTGCGCGTTTTCAGCGAGGATGATATTTCCTCCATAGGAGGAGCGCAAGCTTTTCTTCCCTTCACCTGGGAGACCGTTAAGCTTGTGAATCGTCCTCAGGTGTGGGCTGTACCGTGGTCCATTTACACATTTGTTTTGTATTATCGCAAGGATGTTTTGGATCAAGTGGGTCTGGAGGCTGAAAAAGCGTTTGCTTCGCCCGAAGCCATGTACGACGCTTTTACACATTTGAGCAGCAAAGGCGTTGTGCCGTGGGCATTCCCGACCCTGCACCCATACGCGGACCTGGTGCATATTGCCTCTTCATGGGCGCGTGCCAACGCTGGTGACTTTATGCGCGCAGATGGACGCGAGCCTTTATTTGCAAAACCTGAAGCAAGCGCGGGATTGATAAATTTCTTCCAGTTATTCCCTTTCATTCCACCCTCGCTGCGCGGACTTTCGGTTGAGGCCTGCACACAAGCCTTTGCGCGTGGAGATACTGCCGTATTAATCGGTGGGGTGGAAATAGGGAACGATTTATTGGAAAGCCCTTATGCCTCGCAGGAAATGCGAGATAACTTTGCTGTAACAACCCTGCCAGGTATCCCATGGATCGGTGGCGACCATCTTGTCATTTGGAAAAATGTGCTCTCGGATCCTGAATATGAGAAAGCCGCGCTGGATCTGGTGCGATTTCTGGGACGGAAGGAAACCCAGGTGCAATTCTTCAAGCTGGAGAATGTTTTACCTGCCCGCGCAGACGCGTACGACGAATTAACTTTTCCTCTTGAAACCACAGCCGCCGCGGTCCAAAAAATATTGAAGACAGGGCGCCCGCATCCGCCACTGCGGCTGTGGCGGCGCATTGAAGCATTTCTTGATGAAATGCTTTTGGACATTGGCAGCAGTGTGCTCAGACAACCTGCAATTTCTGTTCCAGAGATTACCGAGCGGATGCTCGGTGAGTATGAACATAAGTTGGCAGCAGTGCTCAAAGGATAAGCATGATTTCAGTGTATGAGTACGCAACGTATCGAGAGATCAAATCGCAACCTGAAGCCTGGGCGCAGGCATTGAATGTGACGCGTGCCCTGTCTTTGCCGGAGACCGCGGATTATGAGCAGGTCATATTCACGGGCTGCGGTTCCACGTATTATCTTTCACTTGCCGCGGCGGCGCTGTATCAGGAGTTGACGGGGCGTGCCGCACGAGCTGTCCCCGCAAGTGAGCTTGTGTTGAATCCGCAAACAGTGGTGCAGAATAATATTTCGCAATTGCTGGTTGCCATCAGTCGTTCCGGGATGACGACCGAGACTGTCAGAGCGGTAGAAAAGTTCAAAGACGAGAAGCGCGGGGGGGTGGTTGTCATCAGCTGTTACGATGAGGCCCTTTCGCACCTGGCGGATGTAAATATCGTAATCTCCAAGGGACAGGAAGAGTCTATGGCACAGACGCGCTCGTTTGCTTCGATGTTCGTGGCGGCCTCCACATTTTGTGCGCGCATGGCTGGGCGTGAAGATTTATTGGACACAATGGGGAAGTTGCCTGAGATGGGTAATTGGTTGATGGGTAATTATGAGGCGTACGCCAAAGAGCTTGGGGAAAATTTGGACTTTGATAGATTTTATTTTCTTGGTTCGGGTATTCGTTACGGACTCGCCTGTGAGGTGAATCTCAAAATGAAAGAGATGACTCTTACACATAGCGAACCATTCCACTTCTTGGAATTTCGTCATGGGCCCATGAGCATGGTCAATGAAAATGCCATGGTGGTGGGGATGTTGTCGGATGCAAATCGAGTCCACGAGACGAAGGTGCTCGCAGAGATGAAAATGCTTGGAGCAAGGGTGGCAGCTTTGGCCGAGTCTGAAGCGGATGTCGAGTTTGAGTCAGGAATCTCTGAGAGCGTACGCGGCGTCCTGTATCTGCCTGTTCTACAATTAATGGCCTTATATCGTTCACTGGCAAAGGGATTGAAT
>Ga0207675_100007013_pt1 | contig 10652 bp, 9 predicted proteins | sample KBSSwiS42_FD_184305 | JGI IMG/M metagenome (GOLD analysis project Ga0207675, IMG submission 184305) | Switchgrass rhizosphere microbial communities from Kellogg Biological Station, Michigan, USA - KBS Switchgrass S4-2 (SPAdes) (version 2) | ecosystem: Host-associated > Plants > Roots >...
TGAACCAGCGCCTCTTTCGGGGGATTATCGGTTCAAGCGAGGGGAGAATACAGATGAAGCGAAGATGGTGATATCAGTCCATTGATGATTTGGGTGTAAGGTACATGGTCCGGTTATCTATAGGAGTTTGCCCTACAAATTGGATGCGTTACTCGACCAGATGATTTCTAACTGACGAAGAACTAACCTAAGGAGAGAATGCAGCCTCCTTGGGAGATCTGGGCGAAGCTGACGCTCAACACGCGTAAAACTCTTCCTTATGAAAGTGCGGTGAAATATCACAAGTCCGTTTGATTTGAAAAGTGCACAAACCGATGTTGGCAATAGTGAATTTGATTAGCGGGTCCTTCCGGATCACTCACGTACTAACGCGGAGGCCGACAAAGATGGCGGCCGTTTTTGTCTGCACTGGAGAATACGTTAGCAGAATTATTCGTGGCCGACTTTTAAACCAGTCACTGGTGCTGACTATTCCATGGAGATTTTTGCTCGCCTCTGCCGCTAGCTGCACATCAATTAGATCGGTGTTGCGGAACAGCGGATTGGAAACGAAATCCCAGATCAACCCATCGAGCACTTTGATCTGACCCACATAGGATGTCGTCCAGCTTGTCCTTTGATCTGAGGGCTCCAGTGGCTCTGGTAATGCCAAGTTCTTTTGTAGTCTAACTGCTCGACGCTTAATTTCTGACGCCGCCTTCGCAACCCTCTTGTAGTCTAGGCTTGGAGCCTGAAGCGCTGGCCGAATTGCTTCGGCATTGATGGTTTGAATCGCACGAGAGTCTTCACGAATCTGGGCTAGTCGTACCTGTTGCCGTCTACTCGAACTGGTACGCTCAATTTCCCCTTCACTGGTTTTACGCAAAAACTCCTGATGTGCTCTCGGCGGTATGTCAAAGTTTGACGGCTCTTGCTGTTCCTGCGCCTGTACACAGCCAACAAGAATCACCGTGATTACGAGCGCCTTCAAGACGTGCTCAGCTTCTCGAATCGATAAAGTGAAATAAGCCGAGTAGCTCATAAACGTGATTGTAGTAGCACTGCAACGGCCGCGTTAAGACTCTTTGACCGCAACAACGCGTTGATCTCGTGAGCGAATTGAGTAGCCCTTTAGTAAATACATGGCACTAACCGGCTCGCTCTTCTGGGGACCAGGCGTCCCCGCCAGCCAACGTCGCCATGAAGTTCCGTTAGTCGTAACGAATGCAGGCGGGGACGCCTGCGGTCCCAGAAGAGCGCGCCCGTTAGTACTAAGGCGTCACTAAAGTGGATCGTCGGGCAACAAGGTATTTGGGTTGATGTAGCCACATGAAACCATTGCACAGGACCATAAGCGCGCGGATAATGCGAGCGAGTAAGAACACGGTTTCTTCCTAACGCAGTTCGCGAGTCATGTCTAAGATGATCACAACCTTTCAACAACACGTCTCAGAGGAGCAGCGTCATTTCCCTGGCGCAACAGGTGAGTTCACATGGTTGATGTCGGGACTCTCGCTTGCCACCAAGATGATTCAAGCGCAAGTAAGGAGAGCAGCGTTAACAGATATACTCGGTTTGCATGGCGCGGTTAACGTGCATGGAGAGGCGCAACAACGACTCGACGTCTACGCTAACGAGTGTCTGATTGATTGCCTCAGCTTACGTGAAACCATCGGCATCATCGCGTCGGAGGAAAACGAGAATCCAATAATTCTCGGCCACAGTTCTCCAAGTGCTAAATACGCAATTGTCTTTGATCCACTCGACGGTTCCTCAAACATCGACGTGGCTGTCACCATTGGCACCGTCTTTTCAATTTTTCGACGTCCACACGAAAATTTCGATGATCCGATGTCATGGGTTCTACAACCCGGTCTAAAACAGATTGCGGCCGGCTACGTGGTCTATGGCTCGGCAACCGTTCTTGTTTACAGCGCCGGCCTTGGTGTCCATGGCTTTACCCTGGACCCCGCTTTGGGTTCGTTTCTTCTCACTCACAAAAACATCCGCATTCCTCGCCAGGGAAAGTACTACTCGATCAACGAGGCCTACTGCGACAAGTTTCCAGCGCCCTATTTGCGATACTTGAAAATTTTGCGAAGCGGCGCATTAGGTGTGGATTACTCGTCACGGTTTATCGGTTCGATGGTGGCAGACTTTCATCGCACACTCTTACGCGGAGGCATCTTCATTTACCCGCCCAATATCGACTTCCCTGAAGGCAGATTGCGTCTCTTGTACGAAGCCAACCCTGTCGCGTTTCTGGCGGAGCAAGCAGGCGGAGCGGCAAGTAACGGCACGCAACGACTACTTACGGTGCAACCGAGGGAAATTCACCAACGCACGCCTCTTATCGTTGGCGGTGAAGTTGAGATGGCGGAGTTCGAACGGTGCATGAGCGAAGACCTAGACTAGGTCAAAACCAAGCAAGCAAGAACGGCTACCACTTACGGTAGCCGTTCTTGTTTGTGGGGATGTGGGGGAGGACTGAAGGTGCCCGAGTCTAGTGGATCACTATCCCGACACTGAGGCGCAAGTTGTTTTGTGTCCTCCCCGGAATGACGAAGGGCGACCCCACGGTCTGATGTGGCGTTGGCACCAGGACAATGCCTGTTTGCTGATCACCGCGGTTGATGATGTTCCAGTCCGCCTGGATTGCGCGAATAGCGATGCGATGATTTACCTTGAAATCGAGACCGCCTCCGAAAGCCATCGCAAAGCTGGTCTCGTTAACATGGAAATCACTGATGCCGAAGAGTGCAGGTAGTTGTGGACTGTCAATGTCGATCTTTTGGGTAGCAACGCCGACCAAAGCGTGCGCAAAGGGTCTGAACGTTGGCCCATCTTCATCATTGTTCTTGATTTGGATACCACCCAGGAAATTCTGTACGGTCGTATCAACTGTGCCGGATCCTGCTGGGCGAGTGAAGTTGTCCTCTCGTAGATGGAGCGAGTAGTCAAATTTTGCACCGAAGTATCTGTGGAAGTTACGGGTCACCGCCAAGTTTAAACCGCGGAGGTTATTTTTATCGCTGAGAACGTCGTTGAGAGCCGTAATGTCCGTGTTGTCTGGGACGTCAAGAAATAACGCTGAATAGCCACCGAAGAACTCCCACTTCTTGTAATCATCTGACTGTGCTAATGCAATGGTCGGGAAGATCAGCAACAGTGCCGCCAATGGTAAAACTCGTTTCATGAAAAGATTTCCTTTCTCGCGTTGTTTGTCCGTTTGTGCCCCTCAGGGCGCAGTGGGGAACGATTCAAACCTAGCGAGATTGGTAACGCTGAGTACCTGTTAGTTTTGACAGGGCTAAGAACCACTAATGCTGAGGACATTGAAAGGGCCACGAAAATAGACCAAAAACACAACTTAGTGTCTGGTTTCAGGTCTTTTGGGGAGAGCCGGGCCTTCGGCTCCTGCTACTTCCTCGCGTGACATTCCACACATTGGAAGTCCGACAGATCTCCCAAGTTCACCGGATGTTTGAATGGTTGATTAGGCTTGTGACAACTCTCACACTTGCGGTCTGCAAGTCCACCAAGATCGACCGGGTGTTGGACCAACTGGTTCTTCAGTGTAGTTGTGGGTTTTGAAGAATCAGATATGACGGTGTGACAGACATTACAGTCGTTGGAAATGACTTTGCCTGAATTGCTAACGTGCTCGCCATCGTGACAACGAAAGCAACCTGACGAATAGAAGTGGCCAATGTTATTGGGATGACTTTCCCAACTCGTCTTCATCTCTGGAAAAAAATAAGTTTGATAGATTCGCTGCGTCTCACTGATTGCAGTCTTGATGGTCTCTTCCTTCTGTCGATAGAGGTCGCCGTAATTTGTCTTGTAGAAACTATCGAGACTAGTAGCGATGGTTTTGACAGCTTCATCTTCAGTCGCGTAAGGCTTGTTCAAATTCTCGACTGCCTGACGCTTCAAGTATGGAATCGCCGGATCGAGCCTACCGGCTGCGAACGATTGATCGACGGCAACATCTGGCGGCAAGTAGGTATGAGCAGGACGATTGTGACAATCGATACAATCCATGCGTCGCTTCTCTGCCCCGGCAATCTGTTCGCCGGTCGGCGGTCGGGTGCGATCGTAGTACTCAGTTACGTTCCCCTTACGATCCTTAACTCTGATCCAGGGGATGACCTGCCTTCTGTCGTCACCCGCAATGTAAGTAATCTCGTTCCCCACATTCATGTGCCAATGAATACCGGCAATAGGGCCACTATCGGCACTGCCTCCTCCCACGTTAATTAGCATCTTTGTTTGCCGCAAAGAGTTCTGTTCGTCGTAGGCATAATGGTTAAAGGTTTTGAGTTGAGCGCCATAGAACTTGGAAGGCCAGTGACAGTGTTCGCACGTCTCATTGGCCGGTCGCATGTTATGTGCGGGCGTGGGAATCGGTCTTGAATAAGAATTGAAGGCCAGGGAAAAGAGCTGTCGCATTCCGTTAAGTTTCGACTGAGCATACGCTCCGGTAGCGTGGCCCACGTGGCAATCGACACATCGAATCCGAGCGTGCGACGTGGCATTGAAGGCCACAAACTCCGGCTTCATTACGGCATGGCAAGTCTTGCCGCAGAATTCCACCGACTCGGTGTATTCATAAGCACGGTAGCTGCCAAACGCACTCATGAAAATGAAGAGGAACGAGACACCAGTCAGAGTTAGGGCCACTTTCCTCTGTTGTGGCTCATTGAAGTCAATGCGCGGATATTCAGGGATGGGTGAACCTGGAGAGAGACGACGTCGCCGCCTTTCATACATCATCCCACCGACTATTATGAGAAGGCCCAGGATCAGAAACCCTGGCAGGATCATGTAAGTAACGATCTCTGTGTAGGGGTTGGAGTCAGCCTTAAAGAGGTCAATCAGCAGAAGCAGAATGATACTCACCAGGCTGGCGGTAACAACCACTGTGCCTGCAAAGCTAATGTAGTTCCGAAACAGAGTCGGCTGCTTGGGTACTGGCTCTAGGTCATCGCTCATAAAGAAAGATCACGGAGTCTTTAACTGCTTCATGTAAGCGACTAAAGCTTTTGCCTGGTCAGCGGTTACACCTTTTTCTCCGTAGGCGGGCATGTTGGGCGGCTTTGCAGGTTTCTTGCCTTTCAGCACAATCTCAACCAACTGGTCGTCTGTAAGACTGGCATCGAATTTCTTCTCGGCTTTTTTCCCGTGACATGTAACACACTTGGAGGCATAAAAAGCCGCCGGATCCGCCGGCGAAGCCTTTCCTCGCGCAGCCGACGAAATGACCAGTACCAAGATCACCAAGGTCATCACTGATGACGCGAGTATTAAGTTTTTCAAGTTCTCCATCTGTTCACTTCCTTTCAAGTAATGCATTTCAAAACTTCCATCTGGCGCCTGTGTGACAACGCGTGCACACAGAGAAATCGTCGCCTCCAAACGCCTTCTTGCCATTGTGACAACTCTTGCAGCTCGTCACCCGCCACGAGGCATGATGATTCAGAGCCACCGGGCTACTGACGTCGTTGGGTGATGTGCCGCCGCGAACCTTGTGACACTCAGTGCATCTCAAGTTTTCCGACGAGTCGTGCTTGCGATGACTGAAACCCATTCTAAACGCTACCGACCCTTGAGAGGATCGCTTGAAGGACCCCGGCACATGGCAGGTAGCGCACGAGGCAATGTTCCGACCATTTGATTCCGCCTTTTCCGTGTGACAGCTAAAACAGACTGTATGCGCATTAAGACGTGACGGAATAGAAAGCGCTACGCCATTCCGATTGGCCTGGTGACAGGTGCTACACGATGCGCCCAGTGCCGTATGCTGCGCGTGCGCGAACTTCACATTGAAGCTGCGCAGCGGTGGAAATGGCTTCATCGCACCTGATTGCGGATCGGTGTGACAGATCAAGCAAATAGGGCTGGCGGAGTTGTTGAATTGTTGCTGATGGCAACCCGTGCAAGGAGTATGTCCGCCTTTTCCGGGCAACGTTGGCTTGGCGGAATTGTCTTCACGTCGGTGACAGAGCAAACAAGGCAACCGCGAATGATTCGGGTTGTCGTGATGGAACTGCGAAAAGTCTTTTGCCCCTTCCTGTTCACGGACAAACGGCTCCGCATTCGGCCCTGAAGCCGACGCCGTGTGACCAAACCAACTGAGTGCTAGGAGCATAACAATGACTCCACCGAGAATAGTTACAACGACGGCCGCTTTCCCTGGTGTTCCCTTGTCAGTCTCTCCCAGTTCACTGTTTTCCATTTCTCATGACTCAGCATTCCAACCTTCAAAGTCTACTTTGCCGGTTTCGGAATCGACTCGTAATGAGTTGCAGGTACTGACTCTCTGCCAAAGGCGACATGGCACTTCGTGCACACGAATTTCGGATCCTTCTTGCGCTGATCGATCTCGTAATTCAATATCCCACCATCATCACTCGTGGCGGTGATGTGGCATCCTTCCGCGCCGCCGCAGGACTTCACAGCAACTTTCAATGTCTTAACCTCAACCGTATTCATTGTCGGGTTATGGCATTTGGTGCAACTCAAATCCGGATGCACCTCGTGACGAAAAGCTCCCGCTGATAAGCGCGCACGCCAAGTGGTAACCATCACCCAATCAGTGATTCCTATCTTAGTATTGAGTGCAGAGTCAAAATCTGTCGCGAGCTTTGATGGCGTCGGAAGCTTGTGACACGCATTGCAATCTGGCGGTAGCGGAGCCAACTCAGACTCCTGGTTGTGACAGGTGAAACAGGTTGAATGTGTGATTGGGCGAGTTTTGAAAGTCCCCTTCTTTAACCAAAAATTGTCGCCAATGTCTTTCGGCGGTTTGGTTACAAACTCGTCATCGGATTTTTCCTGTGGCTGGTAAGTCTGGTGGCAAGTCTCACAACTCTTGGGATCGCTCTCGAGGTGTCGCCCACTCTTCGGTTGGGAGTTTTCGCGAAAGCTAATGGCCGCCATTGGACCTTCGCGCACTACTGATTTGTTTCGCCAATCGTCTTGTCGTTTTGAAATCACATCGAGATGTTTGTCGTGCGGAAAATAAACCCGGAAGTCCGAAACAAAGCCCTTCGCCTTATCAGACGTCAGGAACTTCTCGCCGACACTCGGAAACGGATAACGCGAAGTGTCGCGAGGCGTGGCCTTTACATGGCAGTTACTACAGATATATGGGACTGGTCGCTGCCGCGCAAAGAACTGCGACCGATGACAACTGAGACAACTCTGATGTTCGGGATACTCCGTAACGTCCGGAAAGCCTTCGTCACCTTTCCGAATTTCTTTCCAATTCTTTGAGGGAAACTGGTGGCATGTCTTGCATTCAAGTTGGTGCGGTTGGGTGAGATGAGAGAACTGACGATAGTCAACACTCGCGGTTTTTCGTGTGGGTCGGGTTCTCCTTTGGGCACTAGCGAACGCACCAGGATCGGCTATCTCAGTAGCCTCAGTATTAATGGCCTTAGGCAGTAATGAAAGGTACAACAAATAGACCACAATTAAGTCCATGCATTTATGCAAAACCGATCACATCGGTAAGGTGCCTTGCAAAGCCTCCAGACTATTCCTTCCGGCCGAAGTATATACGCAAAGACGTGTAAGGTAAGTGCGCATGATAATTCTGGGGGCGTGGACCAACTATTGGGCTTTCATTGTAGTTGTAATATTGATATCCAAAATTCCAATCGAGCCGGTGATTGATTTTGATCGCGAGCCTTGCCTCAGGAGATTGAAAAGTCATCGGGTATGACGAAAGAAGATTTCCGGGATTGCCTAAAGGATCGGCGACTCGTGAACCCTGTCCATTGTCGTGGTTCACCCGGTAAGAAGTAAAAAGTGTGGCTCGTCTCGCGAACCGAATTGTCGTATCGATGAAGAAGAAACTGTTCCTCACGTAATAGAGGCTGTGTCCCATCGGGTGTTGGATGCTGTTATAGAAATAATCCACGACGGCGTCGCTGTTGAGCCAGTTGTAGTTGTAACCAGTACTAATTGTGAAAGCTGAGCTTACCTGCCAATCAACCGACGAGGTAAAGATCAGCGACTTCGTTTCAACCCCAAAGTCAGTCAGCGAAACTTCCGCAATCTCAGACGGATTAGCGTTGTTGCGAGTTATTAACGCAACATTCAAAGAGAGATCTTTTCTTGGTGAATAACGACTCTTGACGCGGAAGTTTGTGTAATTGTAGTTGCCGATGCGTGTGAATACGTTATCTGCGGTTCCGTGTTCAGCGTCGAAGTAAACCGTCCAATCAGATATTGGCCGAGTTTTGAAACCACCAAAGATTGCATGAGTGTTGTTTTCGTCTTCCACCGCACTTGATGAACGGGTTGGGGGTGGGATTGAACCATTTGAACCAAGGTTGAATCCCTCGAAACCTTCGAAAACACGTCGGTGTGCGTATCGATAGCCAAAATGCACGGAGTTACGGGCATTGAACTGATAATCGCCTTCGAGTGTGTTCTGGTATTTCCGATACTCCGTCCTGCGATGAGCGTCCAGATTTCCAATGCTGAACGTATCTGTTCTCGTCGTTGCGCCTGTGGGTCGCGTAATTGTAAAGCGGTCGGCAAATACCGCATTGCCAGTTATATTGAAGTCTTCAACCCGGAACGTATTTGAGATCCGAAACTTATTAGTGGCGAACCAAGTGACACCGATATCTCCAAGCCAATATGGGCGCTCCGAATCACCGGTGATGTTGTATTGGCCCAAGTTCAGTGTATTTGGTGTTGCGTTAGGCGGACTGGGAGGCCAGCCTGTCACCCTTGGATTAAAGTTCGTGCCAGTGAAGTTTTCGACTTGGGTAAAGTTAGTGTCTGACTTGCTGTAAACAACCCTGGCAGTGATATCAAGCTGCTTAGCTATAAGCGTGTGAGCACTGAAACGGGTGAAGTCAACGCTTCCACGAGTGGGTTCATTGTGAGTGAAGCTCGCAAAGTTGAAGGCGGAAGAGGCTGCATTAATTCCCTTCGTAGGTCCCAAATCGACAAAGCTATCATCACGGAAACGCCGGAATCCCTGCAAGAAGCTCAAATCAAATCCAGCGACTCTAGCATCGGCGCCAAATCGATAATCATCCGCACGCGATTTCAGATTCTGAGGATAGTTAAAGTCATTGCCACCGAGATGGTAATTAGTGAACGCTGGTCCGCTGTAACGTTCGGGCGAATAACCCACGGTGAAGTGAAATCTGTGATCCTTGGGCAGAAGGGTAAGGTCAAAATCGCCTAACTGTGTCTTGGTGTTATACCCGTGTTCCCCTGTGACAGGATTAGGAGGAACGGGAGGAGTAAAAGCCCAGTTAGGGTTCACAAAGTTGTTCAGAAACCTAAAGTACTTAAAGCGTCTATATTGACCGTCAAAGCGCCACCACTTCGAATTCTCAGCGTTGACGCTTACCTGTCCACTTGGATCTCCGCCCCACCCTGTAGAGGTAACGAGAAGCGTATTAATCCAGGCACCCTTTTCCTCATTTGACCTCATCAGAAATGTGGAATCGAACAATCTTGGTCCAGCCGTATAGTTGAGGTCGCTTTTGTATTTGTTTATGTCGCCATCGACGCTTTTTCCACGGTAACCAATCTCAATTGAGGAAACGATGTTGTAGCTGCCTGCATCCTCACCAGCCTGCACAGTCGAATTATCCGCTGTGTCTTTTTTCGGGCTTGGACTTGGCTGCTGTGCTTTGATTGTTGCTGTCGATACAAGGAAAGTGCATAGCAACCCCGCAATGATCGATGGTGTTTTGCGATTCATAGGAATTACCAGTCCATGAAAGAGTTCCCGTAATGCAAAGCTACCTGAAGAAGACCGGGCTTGTGCGCGATCCGTGAATCTTGACGTGACAAGCCGTGCAATTCGCATATTGCGCATTCTGATTGTGTTGTGGCCCAGCAGGCTCATCGGCTCCCACGCCGTGAGCGACACTGTGACAGGTCAGACAAAGCTGATTGACCTGTGTAAACCTGAGCAAGCGGGGATTCGAGGATCCATGCGGCGTATGACATGCAGAGCAGCCCTCAGTCTTCAACGGAGCGTGTTCGTACGTGAAAGGCCCCTGCTTGTCGGCGTGGCACTTAACGCACCCTGCGTCGGCTCCAGTCGCAAGTCTGGCCTGCTTCAGCTCAAAACCGCCGTGTGGATTGTGGCAGTCACTGCATTTGATCATTCCTTCAAGGACTTTGTGATGGAACGGCTTGTTGAAGTCAGGTTTGACCTCGTTGTGACAGCTGAGGCAGAGCTGCGGCTCACCGACCTTCAATTAATGGATGGTTGAAAAGCCCGGCTTCTCGGCATTCGATTTACCAACAAAAGTAATTGAGCCTGGAGTATTCCTTCCGCCGGCAGGCGCGTGTGAAGAGTGGCAGTCCGTGCAGCCGACGTCGTTGCGCCAGTGTTCGCCCCGGCGGAAGTTATTGTGCTCTTCCCTACCGGCGTGGCAAGTCAAACAAGTTTCGGAAATCAATTTCGAACCCTTGTTTTTGAAGGAGATAATCTTTTTCGGATCCCCCTCCTCGGCGTGGGCCTTACCTGGTCCGTGGCACGCTTCACAGCCAGTTACCTTGCCCTTCCAGGCGCCCAGGTCACCGAGCTTCGCGTGGGAAGTGTGAAGGAAGTTATTGAACTGGTCCTCGTGGCAGGCTTTGCAGGTCTCAGTTCCGACATATTGATCGTCGACCGGCTTGGCCCC
>Ga0207675_100007016_pt1 | contig 10649 bp, 9 predicted proteins | sample KBSSwiS42_FD_184305 | JGI IMG/M metagenome (GOLD analysis project Ga0207675, IMG submission 184305) | Switchgrass rhizosphere microbial communities from Kellogg Biological Station, Michigan, USA - KBS Switchgrass S4-2 (SPAdes) (version 2) | ecosystem: Host-associated > Plants > Roots >...
ACCGGATTTGCACACCATCACCGACAGGCTTCAACCCCAAAGGCATGATTTAGGGTCCGAGAGACCTTCGTCCGTGTCGAACACCGCAGGGAGCACCAAGACCAATTATAGAGTGAGCTGCTTCGCCGGACCCAGCGCCGAGTCCAAATGCTCGCGCATGGCGCGAATCCGCAGGCCCACGATGTTTTTCAGCTCTTCGTCCTGCCCCTGGGCCTTGAGCAGCTCGTTCGCGATATTGAGCGCGGCCATCACGGCTACGCGGTCGAGCCCGACGACCTTGCCGCTGTCGCGGATCTCGCGCATCTTCAAATTGAGGAGCTCCGCCGACGCGAGCAGCGCGGGCTTTTCCTCGAGCGGACAGGCGACGTTGTACTCTTTCTCCAAGATCTTGACCGTGACGTGGGCGAACGTGCCGTTGCCGCTCACGAAACCTGCTCCATTCCTTTGAGCCGCCCGATCATCGCTTCGACTCGCCCGCGCACTTGCTCGTTCTTGTGCAGCAGCGTGGCGCGCTCCGACATCAGAGAGTCTTGCCGGTGCCGCAACGATTTGTTTTCTTCCTGCAACTGTCGGCAAACGACGACGAGCTCTTCTAGCCGTTTCTCCAGCCGCTTCAGCTCGAGATCGACTCGGGTGTTGGCTTGGTCGGGCGTCATGCGCCGCAATATAGAACCGCGCTGATCGAGGGTCAACAACACGCGCGTGATAGCATTTCGTAGGCGCGCGCACGTTGCGCGGAACGCTCACGTGACACCGAGCTCTGCAACTCCATCGCTCGACTACGATCGCTTGCGCGAATCGCTCGCCGCAGCGGGCGCGGTCGTCGCGCTCGCGGAGCTGCACGGCGGCGTGTGCGGCGCGCTCTGCGCGGGCGGGCCGGCCGCGGCGCGACGCTGGCTCGCGGACTCACTGGACGACGCCGAGCTCGGCGCTTCCGCGGCCGCGCTCTCCGACGACCTCGAAGAGCTGATAAGCACGAGCTCGAAGATGCTCGAAGACGACGAGCTCACGTTCGAGCCGCTGCTGCCGAGCGACGACTCGCCGCTCGCGGAGCAAGTCGAAGCGCTCGCGGTCTGGTGCCAAGGGTTCCTGAGCGGTGTCGGCAGCGCGGCGCCGGCCGCGGCGCGAAGCTCCGTCGAAGGCGACGCGGTCGGCGAGATCCTGCGCGATTTCGCCGAGATCAGCCGCGCGGGCTTGAGCGACGACGAAGCGGAGGGCCAGGTCGAGGCGGATTTCGCGCTCGCGCAGATCCACGAATACGTGCGCGTCAGCGTGCAGCTCGTGTTCGAGGAGCTGGCCCCCTCGAGGGCCGACGCACGCGAAGTACACTGACGGCCAGAGGTCTCCAAAGTAGTGAACGCCAAGGAATTCGCGCGCCGCCGCAAGCATCTGATGGAGCTGATCGGCACGAGCGGCATCGCCGTCCTCGCCGCGGCTCCCGAGCGCGTGCGTAGCCGCGACACGTTGTACGTCTACCGTCCGGACAGCGACTTCTTCTACTTGACCGGCTTCCGCGAGCCCGAGGCCGTGGCCGTGCTCGTGCCGGGCCGCCCGCAAGGCGAGTTCCTGCTGTTCTGCCGCGAGCGCAACCCCGAGCGCGAGCAGTGGGACGGGCCGCGCGCGGGGCCCGAGGGCGCCGTGGCGCAGTTCGCGGCCGACGACGCGTTCCCGATCTCGGACTTGGACGACATCTTGCCGGGGCTGCTCGAACGCAGCGACCGCGTCTACTACTCGATCGGCGGCAACGAGTTCGACCAGAAGCTGCTGTCGTTCATCCAGACGTTGAACTCGAAGCGTCAGAGCGGCCACGCGCCGAGCGAGCTCGTCTCGCTCGACCACCTGCTGCACGAGATGCGGCTGTTCAAGAGCCGCTCCGAGACCGGCGTCATGCGCCAGGCGGCCCGCATCGCAGCGGGCGCGCACGGCCGCGCCATGCGCGCGTGCCGCGCCGGCATGAAGGAATACGAGCTCGAGGCCGAGTTCGTGCACGAGTTTCGGCGGCACGGCGCCGAATGCTCGTATCCGCCGATCGTCGCCGCGGGCGCCAACGCCTGCATCCTGCACTACCGCAACAACGACGCCCCGATCGTCGACGGCGACCTCGTGCTCATCGACGCCGGCTGCGAGCTCGACATGTACGCCTCGGACTTGACCCGTACGTTCCCCGTCAACGGCCGCTTCAGCGCGCCGCAGCGCGAGCTCTACGAGGTCGTGCTCGACGCCAATCGTGCCGCGACCGCCAAAGCCCAAGCAGGCAATCACTGGAACGACCCGCACGACGCCGCGGTCGGTGTCGTGACGCGCGGCTTGAAGGAGCTCGGCCTGCTCGACGGCCGCGTGCCTCAGCTCGTGAAGACGCTCGCGTACCGGCAGTTCTTCATGCACAAGACCGGGCACTGGCTCGGCCTCGACGTCCATGACGTCGGCGATTACAAGGTCGCCGACCAATGGCGGCTGCTCGAGCCCGGCATGGTCATGACGATCGAGCCCGGCGTTTACGTCTCGGCCAACGACAAGAGCGTCGACAAGCGCTGGCGCGGCATCGGCATCCGCATCGAGGACGACGTGCAGGTCACGCGTAACGGGCCCGAGGTGCTGACGCAAGGCGTGCCCACGACGGTGGCCGAGATCGAGCAGCACATGAACGGAGGCAGTGCGTGAGCGCGGCGCCGCGCCGCGACTGCGACGTCCTGATCGCAGGAGGCGGCGCCGTCGGGTCGGCGCTCGCGTGCGCGCTCGGCGAGCTGCCGCTCGACGTCGTGCTCGTCGAGGCGCAGCAGGTTCAGCTCCTCGCGCAACCGAGCTTCGACGCGCGCGTCACGGCGCTCGCGAACGGCTCGCAGCAGATCCTGTCGGGCTTGAGTCTGTGGCGCGACCTCGCGGGTTACGTGGAGTCGATCCGCTCGATCCACATCTCCGAGCGCGGCCGCTTCGGCGCTGCGCGCATCGAGGCCCGCGAGGAGCACGTGCCGGCGCTCGGCTATACGGTCGAGAATCAGACGCTCGGCCGCGTCCTCTGGGAACGCTTGCAGCGTTCGGCGCGACTGACGGTGCTCGCGCCTGCCAAGGTCGTGGCCCTTACACAAGAGCCCGACCACGCCGAAGTCACTGTCGAGCGCGGCGGCGCAACCGAGATCGTGCGCGCGAAGCTCGTCGTCGCGGCGGACGGGGTGCGCTCCGCCGTCCGCGCCGCGCTCGGCGTCGCGACGGCCGAGGACGACTACGGCCAGCGCGCCGTCGTCTTCAACTGCAGCACCGAGGCGCGGCTCGACGGCCGCGCGTTCGAGCGCTTCAGCGGCCGCGGCCCGATCGCGCTGCTGCCGCTCACGGGCGGCCGCGGCGCCGTGATCTGGACGCTGCCCGAAGGCGACGCCGACGGCATCGCGGCGCTGCCTGCCGACGCGTTTCGAGCGGAGCTGCAAACAGCCTTCGGTCAGCGCTTGGGAAGGTTCACGCGCATCGGCGAGCGCCATCTGTACCCGCTTGCGCGCGTCGCGAGCGAGGCGATTCATGGGCCACGCGCCGTGCTGATCGGCGACGCCGCGCTGCGTCTGCATCCCGTCGCGGGGCAGGGCTTCAACCTCGCGCTGCGCGACATCGCAACACTGGCCGAGGTCATCGCGGATGCGACCGGCGTGCCGACCGACGTCGGCGCCGCCGAGCTGCTCGAGCGTTACGCGGCCTGGCGCGCCGCGGATCGGCAGCGCGTCTCCTCGTTCACGCACGGGCTAATTCAGCTCTTCGGCGAGTCGGTGCCGGGAATGGGGCTCGGTCGTGGCCTGGGGCTCATGGCATTCGACTTGCTGCCCGGCGCGAAGGCGCTGCTCGCGCGGCAGACGATGGGCAAGGCGGGCCGCCTGCCGCGCTTGGCGCGCGGCCTGCCGCTCGTGAGCTGACGCGATGCCGGCGACACCCACGGTTCTGGTCGCCGGCGCAGGCGTCGTCGGGCTCGCGACCGCGGCGCTACTCGCGACTGGCCGCTGCGCAGACCGCCTGCGCGTCGTGGTGCTCGACGCGCGTCCCATCCCACGCTGGCGCGCCGAGGAGATGGACCCGCGCGTCTACGCGCTGTCGCGAGCGTCGCAGCAGCTGCTCGCGCACGTCGGCGCGTGGGGCCGAATCGCCGAGACGCGCGCGGCGCCGTATCGCCGCATGCGCGTCTGGGAAGGCACCGACGCGTACGCCGCGAGCGCGCTCGACTTCGACAGCGCCGACATCGGCGAGCCCGATCTCGGCCACATCGTCGAGGACACGCTGTTGCGCACCGTGCTCGCCGACAAGCTCGCCACCGCGCGCGAAGCGCAGCTCGTCATCGGCTCCGAGATCGAGTCAGTCGAAACCGCCCCGAGCGAGGTCGTCGTCGAGCTGAAGGGCGGCGGCAGCCTGCGCGGTTCCGTGCTGCTCGCGGCTGACGGCAGCGACTCGACCGTTCGGCGGTTCCTCGAGCTGCCCGTCGCCGGTCACCGCTACGAGCAGAGCGCCGTCGTCACGCACGTGACGAGCGCGGGCGACCACCAGGGCACGGCGTGGCAGCGGTTCCTGCCGGGCGGCCCGCTCGCGCTGCTGCCGCTCGCCGACGGCCGCAGCTCGATCGTGTGGTCGCTGCCGACCGCGGATGCGGAGCGACTGCTCACGGCGAGCGACGCTGAGTTTCTCGCCGAGCTCGGCGCCGCGAGCTTGGGGTGCGTCGGCGAGCTCACCGCGTGCTCGAAGCGCGTCAGCTTCCCGCTGCAAGCGCTGCACGCACTGAAGTACACGGCGCCGCGCGTCGCGCTGCTCGGCGACGCTGCGCATACGGTGCACCCGCTCGCGGGTCAGGGCATGAACTTAGGCATTCTTGATGCGGCCTCGATCGCGGCCGTCGTCGAGGACGCGCTGCTCGCCGGCGAAGACGTCGGCGACCTCAAGGTGCTGCGTCGCTACGAGCGGCAGCGCAAGGGTGACAACTTGGCGATGTTGGCGGCTTTCGACGGCCTGAACCGGCTGTTCCGCCTTCCCGGCTGGGCGTCGCCGGCGCGCTCGCTCGGGCTGCGCGTCGTCGAAGCCGCGCCTCCCGTCAAACGCCTGTTGATGCAAAAGGCGCTCGGTCTCGAAGCGGGCCGTAGACACCAAGTCCGCTGGTCACGCGCGGAGCTGCAAGCATAGAATCCGGCGCTATGAGCACAATTAAAATTGTCGGGGCGCTTCTCGGCGCTCTGGCCCTCACGGCTGCGCCGCTTACGGCGCAAGAACAAACCTGGAATCGCACGCTCGAGCGCATCGCGACCGGCGTCGTCTCCATTCAAATCGACAGCACGCGCTCGTTCGACACCGAGCGCAACCAGTCGAGCCAGGCGACGGGCTTCGTCGTGGATGCCGAGCGCGGGCTGATTCTGACGAACCGGCACGTCGTGACGCCGGGCCCCGTGCGCGCGCAGGCCGTCTTCCTCAATCAAGAGGAGGTCGAGCTCGTCCCCGTCTATCGCGACCCGATTCACGACTTCGGCTTCTTCCGCTACAACCCGGCGGACCTGCAATTCATGAAGCCGACCGAGCTCAAGCTCGTGCCGGCAGCCGCCCAGATCGGCCGCGACATCCGCGTCGTCGGCAACGATGCCGGCGAGCAGCTCTCGATCCTCGCCGGCACGATCGCGCGGCTCGACCGCCAGGCGCCGAACTACGGCCGCGGCAACTACAACGACTTCAACACCTTCTATCTGCAAGCCGCGTCGGGCACTTCGGGCGGCTCGTCGGGCTCGCCCGTCGTCGACATCGAGGGCCGCGTCGTCGCGCTGAACGCCGGCGCGAACTCGCAGGCCGCCTCGAGCTTCTTCCTGCCGCTCGATCGCGTCGAGGTCGCGCTCGCGGACATCCAAGCAGGGAAGCCCGTGCCGCGCGGCACGCTCGAGACCGAGTTCGTGCACAAGCCGTTCGCCGAGCTGCGGCGCCTGGGACTGACGCGCGACACGGAAACGCGCGTGCGCCAGACGTTCCCGCAGCAGACGGGCCTGCTCGTCGTCGAGCAAGTGATTCCGGAGTCGGCGGCCGCGAGCAAGCTCGAGCCCGGCGACGTGCTCGTCGAGGTCGACGGCAAGCTCATCGCAGAGTTCGTGCCGCTAGCAGCGATGCTCGACAGCGCCGTGGGCCGCGAGGTCAGCGTCGTCGTCGAGCGCGGCGGGCAACGGCTCGAGACGCGCTTGAAGGTCGACAACCTGCACGACATCACGCCCGACGAGTACATCGAGTACGGCGACGGCGTCTTTCACAAGCTCTCGTATCAGCAGGCGCGGCATTTCTATCGGCCGGTCGCCGGCGTCTACGTCGCGAACCCCGGCTACGTGTTCGGCAAGGCCGCGATCCCGCGCGGCAGCATCGTGACCGGCATCGGCGGCGAGAAGCTCGACGACCTCGACGATCTTCAGCGCGTGCTCGAGTCGCTGCCGGACGACGCGCAGGTGCCCGTGCGCTTCGTGACGTTCGATGAGCCGCAGACCGAGCGGCAGCGCCTCGTGACGAACGATCGCAACTGGTTTCCGGCGCAGCGCTGCCGCCGCGACGACACGCTCGGCGTCTGGCCGTGCCACGCACTCGCGCCGAGCCCCGCGCGCGAGCCCGTCGTGCCCAGCGAAGGCACGACGTTCCCGCGCCAAGGCGAGAAGCACGTGCAGGCGATCTCGCCGTCGCTCGTGCTCGTCAACTTCGACATGCCGTACACGGTGTCGGGCGTCGCGGACCGCTATTACTACGGTACCGGACTCATCGCCGATGCCGAGCGCGGCTGGGTCGTCGTCGACCGCAACACGGTGCCCGTCGCGATGGGCGACGTGCGACTCACGTTCGCGGGCACGCTCGAGATTCCCGGGCGCGTCGAGTACATCCATCCGCTGCACAACCTTGCCGTCATCTCGTACGATCCGAAGCTGATCGGCAACACGCCGGTCAAGAGCGCGACGTTCGTGAATCGAACGCTGTCCCCCGGCGACGACGTCGCCGTCGTCGGCTTGGGGCCGGACTTCAGGATGCTGTCGCAGTCGAGCGAGGTCGCGGCCGTCTCCCCCGCTGCGTTTCCGCTGTCGCGGACGCTGCGGTTCCGCGACACGAACCTCGACATCGTCACGCTCGTCAACGCGCCTTCGGATTTCGACGGCACGCTCGTCGACTTGCAGGGCCGCGTGCTCGGCATGTGGGCGAGCTTCGCGTATCAGTCGGGGCGCGACCTGACGCAGGTCAATCTCGGGGTCCAGTCCGACGTCATCATCGACATGATCGAGAAGCTGCGCGCCCGCGAGCCGATGCGCTCGCTCGAGGTCGAGTGGGCGAATATGCCGCTCGCGACCGCGCGCAAGGTCGAGCTCTCCGAAGACTGGGTGAAGCGCTACGAGACGCACAACCCGGCGAAGCGCGAGGTGCTCACGGTGTCGACGACGGTCGCCGATTCGCCGGCCGCCGATTTCTTCCGCGCCGGCGACATTCTGCTCAGCATCGACGGCCAGCTCGCGAACACGTTCCGCCAGGCCGAGCAGGCGTCGCAGCGGCCGACCGTCGAGGTCACCGTGTTCCGCGACGGCCGCGAGGTCACGGGCCGCGTCAACACCGTCGTGCTCGACGGCCTCGGCATCGAGCGCGTCATCTCGTGGGCCGGCGCGCTCGTGCAGGCGCCGCATCGCGAGCTCGCCGTGCAGCGCGGCGTTGGCTCGGGCGGCGTCTACGTGAGCTTCTTCAACTTCGGCTCGCCCGCCAGCCGCTCGGGGCTGTTCGCAGGCCGGCGCATCATCGCCGTCGACGGTCAGCCGACGCCGGACCTCGACGCCTTCGTGCGCGTCGCCCAGAGCGTCGGCAACAAGGAATCGGTGCGCCTCAATACGATGTCGTTCAACGACGTCCCCGAAGTCATCACGATGAAGCTCGACCCGCAGTACTGGCCGAGCTACGAGCTCGTCCGCGACGGCTACGAGTGGCGGCGGCAGGCTTTGAACTAGAAGTAGCGAGGGGACGCTCGTGGCGGTACCGATGTTTGGCTTCAAGAGCTTGGGCAGCCGGTTCCTATTCGCGTTCGCGCTCGTGTGCTTGACCTGGAATCCGACGCCGTTCAACTACGTCGCTTGGATGCTCGCGCAATTCGATCCCGTCGAGCGCAGCAGCTTGTGGCCGCTCGTCGCGTTCTGCGGAATCGTCATGCTCGCGGGCTGGATGTTTTTCCTGAAGACGACGGCGCGCTCGCTCGGCACGGTTGGAATCGTGCTGTGCGTCGGGCTTTCGGTGACGGTGCTTTGGGCGCTGTTCAATTACAACATCGTGAGCTCCGGGAGCACGACGCTGATCTCGTGGATCGTGCTCGTCCTCTTTGCCGCGATTTTGGCCGTCGGAATGTCCTGGGCCCACCTGCGAGCGCGATGGTCGGGGCAGGCGACCGTAGACGACGTCGACCGCAACTAGTCCCCAGAAACAGTCGGTTATGTGAACGAGGGCCTTGGCGGCTTCATGACCTTCCTGCACAGTCGCCCGATGCCCGTTGACGCTCCCAATCGCTCCAAACCCGTTGTCTGCGCAGCGCTGCTTGCGCTCGCCGCCGTGGCGCAAGTCGCGAGCGCGCAGACGATGTATCGCTACAAGGATGGAAACGGGGTGTGGGTCTATACGGACCGCAAGCCGGGGGGAGAGCAGCAGTTTCAGGAGCAGCAGATCGACCGGCGGTTCGAGCGGCCGGCGGTGAACCTGTTGCAGAGGTCGCTGGAGAACGGCGTCGCGCTGATCGCGCAGAACACGTACTTCGGGCCCGTGCAGATCGCGTTTCGGGTGCGACCGATCGAGAATGTATCGCCGCAGACGCGGCGCAGCGGGCTCGCCGTCGTGCCGGCCCGCAGCGAGAAGGAGCTCGTCGTCGTCGGCAAGTCCGTAGACGACGTCGATCTGCGCTTCGACTCGGAGTTCGAGTTCATCCCGGGGGAGCCCGGCATCGAGCATCGGCCTGACCAGCCGTACCGGCTTCCGTTCGCGTTGTCGACGTCCGTCCGCGTGTCGCAAGCGTATCCCTTGCTGAAGACGCATTCGGACCCCGCGAGCCAGTACGCCATCGATTTCGCGATGCCCGTCGGCACCGATGTGTTCGCCGCGCGGGAAGGGGTCGTCATCGAAGTCGCGAGCGAGTTCTTCGAGAGCGGCACGAATTACGAGATCGACGGGCCGCGCGCCAACGTGGTGCGGGTGCTGCACGACGACGGCACCATGGCTCTCTACGTGCACCTGAACTGGAACTCGATCCGCGTCGTCCCGGGCCAGCAAGTGCGGCGCGGCGAGTACCTCGCCGATTCGGGCAACACGGGCTTCAGCACCGGGCCGCATCTGCACTTCGTCGTGCAGCGCAACGAAGGCGGCGCGCTCGTCGCCGTGCCGCTCGAGTTCGCGGGTCCGTCGGGCCCCGAGACGCTCGTGACCGGCGAGACGTACACGGCCTACTGACGAAGGCGGCCTTCTAGAGCACGACTCCGTCCGCGAGCTCGACGGGCGCGCGACAGGTCATTCCCTCGCAGACATAACCCACCGCCCGCTCGCGCGGCGTGCGTTGCGCGAGCAATCCCGTCAGCTGCGCATCGTTCGGGATCGCGAAGGCCAGCCGGTGCGGCTCGTAAGCCGATGCGAGCTTGTGCTGCCAGGGCGTGAGCTGCTCGGGCGTCCCGCGCAGCACGACGAGCTTCGGCGGCTCGAGCAGCTCCTCGAGCGCGCGCAGCAGCGTCGCGTGCGCATCGGGATAGCTCTCGAGCGTGTGCAGCGCCGCGCGCACAGTGCGCTCGGCGGCGTCGAGGTAGCGCTGCTCTCCGAGCAAGTGACCGAGCGCGATCAGCGCGAGCGCGGCGATTCCGTTCCCCGCCGGCACGGCCTCGTCGGCGAACGGCTTCGGCTTGTGGATCAAGCGCTCGTGGTCGTCGGCCGTGAAGAAGAACCCGCCGCGCTCGTCCTCGAAGTGCGTCAGGAGCACGTCGGCGAGCTCGCGCGCGAACTGGAGGTCGGCGTCGCGCCAGCGTGCTTGAAGCAGCTCCAGCAGGCCGTAGGCGAGGAACGCATAGTCGTCGAGGTACGCGGCGAAGCGCGCGCGGCCGTCCTTGTACGTGGCCTTGAGGCGCCCGTCCTGCCAGAGCTCCGCGCGAATGAAATCGACGGCGCGCGTCGCGGACTCGGCGAGCTCTGGCTGTGCGAGCACGCGCGCCGCGCGCGCCATGCCGGCGACCATGAGCCCGTTCCACGAGACGAGCAGCTTCTCGTCGCGGCCTGGCCAGACGCGCTTCTCGCGCGCGGCGAGCAGCTTCGCGCGCGCAGCTTCGAACAGCTCGGCCGCCGCGGCCGGATCTTCGGCGAGATGCAGATGCCAGTGCTTGCCCTCGAAGTTCGGCGGCATGGCAAGGCCGAGCACGCGTTTCGCGAGCGCAGACTCGTCGGGCGAGAGCACCGCGTCGAATTCCGCGGGCGTCCAGATGTAGAACTTGCCTTCCTCGTGCTCGGAGTCCGCGTCGAGCGTCGAGTAGTAGCCGCCTTGCGGCGACTGCATGTCGCGCATGATCCAGTCGGCGGTCGCGCTCGCGACGCTCGCGTAGAGCGGCGTGCCGGTCGCGGCATGCGCATCGGCGTACAAGTGGAGGAGCTGGGCGTTGTCGTACAGCATCTTCTCGAAGTGC
>Ga0207675_100007017_pt1 | contig 10648 bp, 7 predicted proteins | sample KBSSwiS42_FD_184305 | JGI IMG/M metagenome (GOLD analysis project Ga0207675, IMG submission 184305) | Switchgrass rhizosphere microbial communities from Kellogg Biological Station, Michigan, USA - KBS Switchgrass S4-2 (SPAdes) (version 2) | ecosystem: Host-associated > Plants > Roots >...
TGCCTCGAGCCCCGAAAACAATCAGCGGCTGGCGCGTTTGATACACCGGGCCATCGCACATCAACCAGACATCAGCGGCGAACGCCTCACGGTTCGCTGCAAGAATACGCTCGAGGTTGGGCGACCCGATTTCTTCCTCGCCGTCGAAAGCGAATTTGATATTCGACTTCAACTTCAGGCCGGCAGCCCCAATAGCGTCGAGCGCCGTCAGCATGGCGATGATCGGGGCTTTGTCGTCGCCCGCGCCGCGGGCATACAGCCGCCATTCTGGATTGAGCGGCGTGGAGGCCTGTGGGAGCGAAACGACACGCCCCCCATCCTCGATGCGTTTATCGCGCAGCGTTGGCTCGAATGGGGGAGACGCCCACTCCTTGGGATCGAGTGGTTGTCCATCGTAATGCGCGTAGAAGGCGATCGTTCGAGTGGCCCCCGGCGTTCGAATCTCGCCAAACACAACAGGGTTCGATCCGGGGACGGACAGCAGCCGTGCCGCAATACCTCGCTGCTCCATCATCCTGGCGATCGCTTCGGCGTTGCGCTGGATGTTCTCGCGATCTCTCGAAATATTGGGAATGGCGAGCAGCGAGACGAATTCATTCACGATCGCCTGCTCGTGTTGCCCACGCCACGAGCGTGCCGTTTGCGCGGCCGGGTTCGATTGCGCAGATAGGGTCGAGGACAGCAGAGAGCAGATAAGCGCCGCGCGGGAGAATCTCAAAGCATCGTCCTTTTCAAGAATTCCACGATTTCGCGCTCGGCCCAGTATCCATCGTAACCGCCGTTGCGCTCTTCCACAAATCCGCAATGGCCGCCGTGCGGAGTCACCACGACCGTGATGTTCTTGTTGCGCCTCACGGCAGGATCGCGGAACGGTCCCGGCGGCACGAATGGATCGTCCGCGGCGGTAATGATGAGCGCGGGAACGCTGATCTTGTCGATCACGCGCATCGCGCTCGCCCGATGGTAGTAGTCCTCCGCATCTTTGAATCCATGGAACGGCGCCGTGTAGGCGTCATCGAATTCGCGAATCGTGTGGATGAGCGGAAGCGAGTCGAGTGAAAAGCGGCCGGGCCACGCCCGAGCCTTGCGCCTCATGCGCCTTTTCAGGTTCCTCACGAAGTGCCACTGGTAAACCCGGTTCTGCTTTTCCTCGAGCGCATCCACACACACCGCCAGATCCATCGTCGGCGACACCGCACACACCGCACGGAGCTCTTTCGGTGGATGCGCGCCGAAGTCGCCGGCGAGTTTCAGAGCGAGGTTGCCGCCGAGCGAGTAACCGGCGACCGCAAATGCCCGAAGGCCATCCACCTCGATGAGCTCGCGCATGATGGCAAGCGCATCTTGCGTCAGGCCGGAGTGGTAGAGGCTGTCGGACAGGTGCTCGGTACCGCCGCAGTTGCGCTGGTTCAGCCGGACGATGTTGAAACCGATCGCGAAGGCCTTGTCCGCCAAACCTCGCACGTAGTGCGCATCACTCGAGCTTTCGAGGCCGTGCAGCGCGACGAGCGTCGGGTGATCCCAGGGCTGCTGCTGCCAATGACAGTGCGCCAGCACCCGCGTGCGGGGAGCGACATCGAAGAACCGCGGTTGCGCCGCGGGCAGCGCGGGGAACTGACGCGGCTTTCCCCACGCGTAGAGCGTCATCCAGTGGCCGCCCTTCCAGCGGGGCAGCGGTGTGTATTCGTTCACGGGGTTGGGCGCCTCAGCTGATAAATCCGGAATTGGTCGTTACGATAGGCGAGCGGCAGCGCGACGTCGCGGTCGACGACCAGATAATCCAGATCGTACCGGTTGGCGAGGGCCTGAAATTGCTCGGGCGTGAGCGAGCCAAAATCCTGCGCATCCTGAATGCGGCCGAGGACCCACATCGCGACCTCTCGCGAATACAGCGCCACCGCGGAGTCCTTCACCTCTTCGAGAAAAACGTCGCGCTCTCCGGCCACCCGCACGCTCTCGCCGTACTTCCAGGCGTGGCCGGGATCGGCAAGCACGTGGGTTTTTGTATTGGTCTTCGCGACCCAATGCATCGCGTCCATCCAGTCATCTTCCGGAAGTCCGATCCTCACAATCGGATCGCCCGCATGTTCGGCGCGCATGACGTACATCCCACGCGCACATGTCACAGCGATCGTCACTATCACAATCGCCCGGCCAATCGCCGGCGGCGGAGCTTCGGCCAGCAGCCAGGCTATGTAGATTGAGGCGAGCAGATCGAGCATCCAGAAGATGCGCGAGGTTTGCAGCTGAAGCGCAAGCGCGACGCCGGCGCTCATCATCGGCCACGAGATAAGGAAAACCACGGCCAGCGAGACAGCGCCGATCAGCAAGCCGAGCTCTCGCGGCAACACAAGCCCGCGGCGCCGGCGCATTTCGTAGATTGCCGCCGCGACGGCGACATATCCAAAATTCACGAGCCAGAACGACAGTCCCCAGTCCGACGGGAAGATGTAGTCCTTGCCGGCAAGCACCGAGGCCCACGCGGCATCCATGCGGCCAAGGTGGCCGCGTAACGGGCCAAACGACACGGCCCACACAGCCGCTGCCGCCGCCACCGCGCACAGGGCGATCACCGGTGGGCGCCACTTCGCATCGGACACCGCGAGCGCCACGACGATCCAGACGCCGAACCACAGTCCTGTCGTCGGATGCATCGCGCAGGCACTCGCGACGAGGACAAGCGCGAGACTGCCTTTGCCGCGCACGTATGCGGCAAGGGCCCACGCGCCAAACGCGAACGCCAGCATCCGTGGGTGAAAATACGATTCGAGTGTGTTGGCGCCGGTCTGCGTGATTCGATGCCGCAGCGTCAGCAGTGCGGCCAGCAGCGCCACTGTCCACCACGAGCGATACAGCGTCCGGCCAATCGTGACGAGTGCGGCAAAAAGCAGGACGCCCGCCAGTAGATAGGCTCCAAAAAACAACATCGGAATCGAAATACCCAACGTTTCTGTCAGGCCGGCGGCAACGTCGTCGAGGATCATGAAGCGATCCTGCGCGTGAAGCAGAAGCCGGTCGCGCGGAAACAGGTCCTCATTCAAATGCTGCACAACGGCCGGAACGTAGAACGCCTGGTCGCCCACGCCATATCGGTAGCCGCCGGAATTCAGAATGGCCACGAGGCAGAAGGCTGCCGCACCGCCCAGAAGGCCGAGCCGCTCACGCGTCATTTCTGAATTTCGATCCAGCAGCCGAGAATGCGGCGATCGGTGCTTCCGGGAGCGAAGTCGGCTGGGATGAAGCTGTGCTCTGTTTTCACGCGCAGCAGGAACGGTCCGGACTTCGCCGGGGGCGGGATGTGCACCTCGCGAGGAGTCCCTGGCGTCAGATCTACACGCTCGCCCCACGTCGTGGTCGAGAACGTGACGGTATTGGGTGCTGCACCGCTGTGTACGCGAAGCGTGACGCCCTGTTCTGGATGCTTAGGAGCCACGGTCATCGAGGCCGTCGACTCGCCGTGAACCCAGACGCCTGTTCGCTCAGGGTACACATCTTCGTCATGAAAGAAGAGAGACGCGTCCGGAAACGCCACAGCCGAGAGAACGGTGAATGTGAGGCCGTGAACGTTGGCCTGACGCCGGCTTCTGTCGACAATCGAGAGCGGGCGAAGCCGAAGAGAGGTCGCCGAGTCAATCGGCGGAGACGTGACGAAGCCGACGAACTCGACATCGACCGGCAGGCTGAAGCGCTCGCGCCAACTGCGGCCTGGCTGGATGTCCACCTCCCATTCGAGCATCGGCGAACCGATGCGCCCGATTTGCAGCGCGACCGATCCGTGCACCGGTTGATTTCCGGGTATACCGCCGATCTCAACCTCGTACTCGCCTGCCGCAAGCGCATACCGGGCGTTCAGCAGCACGCGGACAGGCTGTCCACCAGGCCGTTCTCCAGGTGACGCGGCGAGCGTCATCAGCGGCGGGATGCTCGCCGCAGTGGTGATCGTCAGACGGTCGTACACGATGGCGTGTGGCCGCGCGGTGGCGTCGAACGTGTCGAGGATCGGCACGCGCGATCGCGACTCTGGCTGCAGCACCCACGCGGACGCCGGCCGTGCGACAACAGGGCCGAGCATCGCGATGAGGACGGCTGCAGCGGCTACGTACAAGCTACTAGCAAGAGCTCCAAGTCCAGCCGACGCGATGCGTGTCCGCCCGATCAGCCACGACACAGCCGCGGCGGCGATCAGCCACAACACGATCAGTGGCGACGAGTGGCGAAGGCCGAATGCCGCCACCGACGGCGCCGCTTCCCACGACGGCCACAAGGGCGTGAGATATTGCAGCAGGCGGGACGAGCCATCGCGATCCTGGGCGAGGAGCTCGCCGCTCTGGCCGAACAACATCAGCAGCGACACCGCGACTCCGACGAGTATCAATAATAGATACGCGGCGCGACGCGCTGGAGCCTCGGATCCGCGGTGATATCCCCACGCGATGGGCAGACCGAGCAGCGGCAATGCCGGAACGAGCGGCCGGCCGGGAGGAGCGGTCCCGCCCCACCAATTCGCGAGCGCCCCCACGCTGGCAAGGAGAATCACGAACACGATGGCAAGCTCGCGCCCACGCGCTCGAGTCAGCTCATCGTGCGCGGCCGCCATCCTCCAGAGTCCGACGAGACCGAGAATCAGCGCGGGCGCATACGGGAGCACCCCGAACTCCTGGTCGAACAGCAATCCAAGTGCGCCGACGATCGGGTTGGCGACAATCGGCTGGCTGCCGTAGGGCGCCATCGGCGACCAGCGGCCCCACACGCCGTGAAAAAAGGCCAGCCACGACACCATGCTGATGGTGACGAGCGCGAGCAGCACGCCCACGGCTTTTCGATTCGTGCCGGCGCGAGCACCGAGCAAGACGACGATCGCCGCTGCCGCGGGCGCGTACGTCATCGACAACCAGGGCAGCGTACTGACGGCGAGCCCGCGCACGACATACTCGGCCACCGTCACGCTTGTCCGTTGAGGATGCGATCGCCACGCCAGCGCCACGATCAAGCAGAACGCCGCAGGAACATCTGGAAATACGGCAATGCTCGCGAAGAGCATCGGTGCACCGAGGAAAATCGCGGCCCAGGCCACCGTCGCCGCTTCGCTCGAGCCCGTGTACGCCAGCGCCCACCTCCACACTAATGTGGCGGTGAGCGCCGTGAGAAGTACGAACATCCAGACCAGACCGTGATATCCTCCCCACGCCAGCACCGGTGCACCGAGAACCGCTACACCCACCGGCCGTGCCGAATAGATCGCGCCGCTCTTCCCGATTGACGGAGCATCGAGCGTGAGCGGGCGCGGGAAGTCTTCGTCTTCGGTGCGTGGTACGTAGTTGTTCTGGACCGCCAGGTCGTGATCGCGCCAGAGGCTCTCCATCATCACCATGTAGTGAGGAGAGTCGCCGCTCGGGTACGCGAGCGAATCGCGAAGCCGCAGGCCGGCCGTGCCGCAGACCGCGACGGTGATCAAAAACACGGCGAGGGTTCCGGCCAGCCGCGTGCCGCCGATCGATCGACGCTCGCGCCGAAGCGTCTGGCGAACCGCGAACGCTGTCATTACGACGAGGCCGGTAACCGCGATCCAGATGACCGCTGCGATTGGTCCGGCAAACGCGCGCAGAGGGCGAACGATGTCTGGGAGTATGGGCAGGTATGGCAGAGCGATCAGTGCAAGCGCGAACAGCGGCAACGCGATTTGAAGCCGAGCGTCCGAGCGCTCGGCGGGATCGCGCGTCCAGCCTTTCACCATCCCCGTAACGGCCGCGGCCGCGATCAGCGCAAGCACGACCAGGCCGGCGAGCTCGGGCACCGAGGGCAGCATGGCGACGCGTGTCGAATGACTCGCATCGCCAAACATGTCGAGCACGCCGCGCGTCAGCCAGAGCGCAACGCCTGCCAGGATCCAGGCCGCAACTGTGATCAATCGAAAGGAATTTTACTCTACAGCTCTCGAAGCGCCGATGAGATTGGCAGACGCGCCGCGCGAATGGCAGGCATGAGGCCGCCGACGAGGCCCATCACCAGCGCGTACGCGAGGCCGAGGAGGAGCAGTGACGGCGTCACGCGAAACGCGAACGCCACCTGGCTGAACGTCTGGAAGTTGATCGTCGATGTCTGATACCCGTTGAACGCCGCATACGCGGCGAGCCCGCCGAGCACTCCGCCGATCGCCGCCAGTCCCAGCGACTCGGTCAGCACCGAGATCACAACGGCGACGGAGTTGAAGCCGAGCGCTCGTAACGTCGCGATTTCCCTGGCGCGCGTCGCCACCGCGGTATACATCGTGAGGATGGCGCCGAAGATCGCGCCGATGCCCATCAATCCCGCAATCGCGAATCCGATCGTGCGAATAACCGTCGTCAGCGCGCGCGACTGCGCCGCGTAGTATTCCTCTTCGCGCCTCACCGCCACGCTTAGCTGCGGGTTGGACGTGAGCCAGTTCTTCATCTCGTCGAACGATTGCGACGAAGGCATTTTCACCAGCACCGATTGAAAGCTGTTGCCGCGCCGGTAAGCGCCCTGAAGCGTGTGGGCGTCGCACCAGATTTCGGTTTCGGCCACGCTGCCGCCGGCCTCGAAAATACCGACAACCTTCCAGATGTTCTGCCCCGATCGAACTTCGGACCCGACGTCGAGACCGGAGAATAGCCGCGAGGCGGCGCGTCCGACGACGACTTCGTTCGTGCCGAACTGCAGCGGTCGCCCTTCGACAATCTTCACCTCGTCGCGTACCTGCAGCGCCGCTGGTTCGATGCCGCGGAGCGGCACGTTGGCGCTGGTTCCCGTCGACTTCTTCGGCAGGTCGATGATGACGAAGAGCTCGGCCGAGGCGACCGCCCGCTGGCCGTCGCGAGCAATCCCGGGCGCCTGCTTGATGATGTCGGTTTCGGGGCCGCCAAGACCGCTCGTCATCTCGCTGTCCGAGCCGCTGCGCATGATCAACGCTCGCGTCGGCGATCCAGCGCTGTGCATGGCGGCGAAAAAGCCCTCCGCGATCGAGAGTACCGCCACGAGCACGACGACGACCCCGGCGATGCCCAGGACGGCAACGGCCGACGAACCGAGCCGCTGCGGAATCGTTCTGAGGTTCAGCAGCGTGACGGCGAAAACTTGCCGCAGTCCCGTCACCCTTGCCTCCTCAGCGCGTCGGTGATGCGCAGGCGCATCGCGGCCACGGCCGGCAAGGTCCCTGCGAGGAGTCCCATCATCACCATGACGGCCACGCCAGCCACCAGATCTCTGTTCGGCAGCACGAAGGCGGGCAGCATCCCGTGCGTCGGGTCGCCTCCCTGAACGAAGAGCCATGCCAGTCCGAGCCCCAGGCCTCCGCCAAGCAAGGCGATGAACATGGACTCGACGAGCACCAGCATCACGATCGCGCCGTTGGAAAATCCGAGCGTCTTCAGCACGGCCAGCTCGCTCGTGCGCTCGCGGACCGACTGCGCCATCGTATTGCCGACGATGAGCAGAATGGTGAAGAGGACAGCGGCGAGAATCGCCATCATGATCGTGCCGATATCGCCAATCTGTTTCGCAAAGCTGTCGATGAATCCCTTTTCCGTCGTGGTCTTGGTCTCGTAATCGGAGTTCGCGAACATGTCGTCGAACTTGTGCGCGAGGCTGGCTGATTGCGAAGGATCCGCAATCTTCACGATGTACCACCCGACGCAGCCGTCACAGCGCCGGCGGTTCTCGTCAAGATAGTCGTAACGGAAAAAGAAATTGGTCAAGTCCGTGCCTGGGTCGCCGTCGTAGATCCCCGACACGTTGAACAGCCACGTGTCGCCCGCGCCGCTCTTGGGCCTGAAGATCGTGCCTTGTATCGGAATGCGATCGCCGACCTTCCAGCCGAACCGCTTCGCGAGCTCGCGTCCGACGATGGCGCCCTGGCGATCGGCGAGCCACGCCTTCATCTGGTCGGGCGGCACCCGGAACTCTTTGTAGATTTTTAGATAGGGTTCCGGCTCCACGGCCATCTGCGCAAAAAAGTTCTTGGGATCCTGATAAATGCCGCCAAACCAACTGGCGTGCGTGGCGAGGTCCACGCCGGGAACTGTGGACAGCCGCCCTTGGTAAGACACCGGAAGCGGCTGGATCAGGCTGACCTTGTGAATCACGATCAGCCGATCGACGCCCGCCAGCTCGACCCCAAGCGAAAAGGCCGCGCGGATCGTCATCAAGATCCCGAAGAGCAGGAACGCGACGAAGATCGACAGCAAAGTGAAGATCGTTCTCACCTTTCGCCGCCAGATATTTTTCCAGATGAGAGGCAGGAATTTCACGCGATGGCCTCCACCTCGGCGAGCGTGCCCTTTTCCAGATGGAGCGTGTGCCGCGCGCGATCGGCCGCGTGCGGGTCGTGCGTCACCATCACGATCGTTTTGCCGTGATCGCGGTTGAGCGCCTGCAGCAGGTCGAGAATCTCATCGCCGGCTTTTCGATCGAGATCGCCGGTGGGTTCGTCGCAAAGCAGCAGCGTCGGATCGGTGACGATGGCGCGCGCGATGCCGACGCGCTGCTCCTGCCCGCCGGAAAGCTGTCGGGGATAGTGCTTCGCCCGCTCGGCCAGCCCAACGACCTTCAACGCAATGCCGACACGCTTCTGACGGTCGGCCTTCGCAAGTTTGGTGAGCAGCAGAGGCAGTTCGACATTCCGCTCGGCGGTCAGCACGGGCAGCAGGTTATACAGCTGAAAGACGAATCCGATGTTCTGCGCCCGCCATCGCGACAGCGCGCCGCCTGAAAGGCTCGAGATGGTCTCGCCGGCGACGGTCACCGAGCCGGACGTTGGCGTATCGAGCCCGCCAATCAAGTTCAACAGCGTCGTCTTGCCGGAGCCCGACGGTCCCATGAGCGCGAGAAAGTCGGCCCGCGGAATGTCGAGGTTGACGCCCTTCAGGACGTCGATGCGTTCGCTGCCGCGAGTGAAATATTTGTGGACGTCGCGTACTCGGACGAGCGTTTCCTGCTCGGTCATCCCTTCACCTTCACTTTTGATCCATCCTTTAACTCGGGCGGTGGCGTGACAACCACGCGCTCACCCGGCGTCACGCCGGCGCGAATTTCCAGGCGCTCTCCGTCGGTGCCGGCCACCTGCACCGCGCGCTTCTCGACCGTGTCGCCTCGCAGCACAAACAGGAAGCTGCGGCCCTCCTCGCTGCGGATGGCGGTTTTCGGGGCGAGCGTGGCGGGCTGTGCCGCCGGCGCGTCGGACGCCGGCGCGACCGTGTCGCGCAGGAACGTCACCTTGACGCCCATGTCGGGCAGCAGGCGCGGATCGAGTTTTTCGAATCCAATACGCACGAGCACCGTGGCCTTCTGCCGGTCGGCCGCAGGAACCGTGGTGATGACGTGCCCGGGAATCTGCCAGTCGGGATACGCGTCGAGTACGGCCACGACCGGCTGACGAGGCGTCACGCGGTTGATATAGGCCTCGTTGACGTCGACCTCGATCTCGAGCGACGACATGTCGACAATCGTGCCGATTCCAGTGCGCGTGAAACCGCCGCCGGCCGAAACCGGCGACACCATCTCGCCCGGCTGCGCGTCTTTGGAAATCGCGACGCCGTCGAACGGCGCGCGGATAACCGTGTTGTCGAGATTCGTCTGTTCCAGCTCGGCCTGGCGCTCGGCGACACTGACCTGCTGGCGCAGCGCGAGAATGCGCGCGTCGGTGGAATCGAGGTCGGTCTTGGCCGCGTCGACTTCCGCCTGCGAAACGTGTCCATCTTTGCGAAGCCGGTTCATCCGATCGAGCGTAATCCGCGCCTGGTCGCGTTTGACTTCGTTCTCATGCACGCCCTGCCGGGCGGCTTCGGTTTGGGCCTTGGCCAGCGCGAGCGTGGCTCGATGCGTCGAATCGTCTAAACGAGCCAGCACCTGCCCCTGTTTGACGAACATGCCTTCCTCGATGTTCACCTGGACGACCTTGCCGGTGATCTTCGACGACACGGTGGCGCGGCGTCTTGCGGTGACGTAGCCGCTGGCGTTCAGCACGCCGGTCTGAGCGCCGGCCGAACGTGCCTCGACGGCCGCGGTCTGCACCTCTATTGGCCGCTCGCGCGCAAACCACGCCCACGAGGCCGCGGCGCCTCCGAGGATCAGGACCACGACCACGACCCAGACCACGCCGCTGCGGCGACGGATGCGAACAGGATCGCGCTCGAGACGGAGAGCGTTCAGATCGTTCTTCAGATCAGGCATTTAGAGTCGGCAGTCTACAGTCGGCAGTCGAGCAGAGAAAGAATTCTATCAGGGAGTTTCAACGAGATGGCAATGGTAGCAGCCGACCGCCGCTCGCGCGCGGTTGTATCCATATGATTTCGTGAAGTCGTACGCCGGGCGATTCATCAGCTTCGCCATGCCGGGCATCACGACCGCTCGCATGTACGCGGCCGTCGATTGCTTGTCTTCTTCGGCGAGATAGCCGTAAACCGCGTTGCGGATCTGCGGCTCGAGCCAGAACCCGACGCGTTCCATGCCTGCCGAGCGGAATTCGGGCTCTGGCAGCGCGCGCACGCCAGGCATTTGCCATTGCCTCGCAGCGGCGTCGGTGCCGTGGCAGGTTTCGCAGGTCACGTTAGCTACGCCGCCTGCGACCGGCGCCAGCACGCGGCGGGCAAATGGCATCACATCTTTTTCCATGAAGGCGGCGATCTCTGCA
>Ga0207675_100007019_pt1 | contig 10646 bp, 10 predicted proteins | sample KBSSwiS42_FD_184305 | JGI IMG/M metagenome (GOLD analysis project Ga0207675, IMG submission 184305) | Switchgrass rhizosphere microbial communities from Kellogg Biological Station, Michigan, USA - KBS Switchgrass S4-2 (SPAdes) (version 2) | ecosystem: Host-associated > Plants > Roots >...
CTGCTCCCGCCGCTCCCTCGACGGCCAGCCCGCCCGCTCCCGCTGCCCCGCTCGACCAAGGCCCCGACACTCTCCCTCCGCTCGAGAGCTCTCCGGAGGTCGTGGAGCTGCCCAAGCCCCAGGGCGTCGCCGTCGTGGCGGTCGGCCCCGTGCGCGCGGCTCTGCCCGTGCGTGCGGAACGCCGCCTGGCGCTGCTCGGCGAGCTCAGCTGGAACGGGCTCGCGGGCTTCGGTCCGAACCTGACCTATCACGTCTACCCGCAGTTCTCGATCGATCTGGGCGCGGGGCTCGCGCTCGTCGGCTGGAAGCTCGGGCTGCGCACCCGCTACAACTTCCTGACCTCCGAGGTCACGCCCTTCGTCGGCGCCGGCTTCCTCAGTGCCAGCGGCTTCGACGCTCCGTCCCAGGACATCACCGCCGAGGACGACAATCGTGAGCTCAACATCAAGCTGCGGCCCTCCGCGTTCCTGCAGGCCACGATCGGCCTCGACTACACCGACTCCGACGGCTTCACCTTCCTGGGCGCCCTCGGTTATGCGTGGCTGCTCACGAACGACAACGTGGAGATCGTCACGGGCGTGCCCAACTCGGACGAGCGCGAGGCGCTGGACATCATCTTCGGCAGCAGCATCGTGATCTCGATCGGCATCGGCTACTCCTTTCGCTGAGGGGCCGGGCCCAGTGCAGCGCGCCAGGGTGGACACGTGAAAATCCGCCGGGTTGCCTGCTGGGACCGACCCGCTGTGCGGAGCCGCTCGGCCGCCAGAGGTCCCCGGCCCTGCGCGCCTCGAGCAGAATGCTTCACGGAGCCGCGTCCGCTGCGCTAGATCTCCGCTGTTTGACTGCATCCTGTCGCCTGGAGAGCCCCCTGCTACCGGCCCTGCTGGGGCTCGGCCTGTTCGCTTCGCTGCAAATCGCGTGCGTGGATGAGGGAGGCAGTGGCCCGACCCCTCCCCCGCGCTCGCCGGTGAGTGTGCAGGCGCTGCCGCTCGCGCCTGCGGAGTCGGGCTGCTCGCCGGGAGAGCTGCGTCAGGAGCCGGTGCGGGTGCTGCGCGGCAAGTCGACCTACTACGCGAACAGTCTCCGGGGCAGCCGCACCTCCACCGGCGAGCGCTACGACCCCAAGCGCCTGACGGCCGCGCACCGCAGCCTGCCCTTCGGCACGCGCGTGCGGGTGACGCGCACGGACCTGCCAGCCTCCCCAGCCGTGTGCGTCGTGATCAACGACCGCGGGCCATTCGGTCATAAAACCTACATCCTCGATCTCTCGCGCCGCGCGGCGGAGCAACTGCAGATGATCCGCAAAGGGGTGGTGCCCGTGCAGATCGACGTGCTCACGATCGGCAAGCGCTGAGGCGGCCGCTCAATACTCGACGGGGTAGTTGGCGTCCGAGGGTGACTTACCGCTGATGAGAATGGTCTTCAGCAAACTTGGCCGGTCGTCGACCCGCAGGTAGCCGATCGCGCCCTCGAGCCCGGCAACGACTCGCACGAGCAGGTCTGGCGATGGAACGCTCTTCGGCGCTCCGGACTGCCCGCGAATCTTTCGATCAATCCAGTAGCTAGCGACTTCGTCGGGCGACATGCCCAAGACGGCTCGGTCGAACGCCACGCGCTCGGGAGAGTGGACGGGCAGTACGAGAGGGATGAGCCGTTTGCCGTCGGGCCCGGTGACTTGGTCACCTTTGTAGAGATTTCTCAGATCCTTGAGCGACAGGTCGCTGAGTGCTTGGTTCTTGGCAACCACCACGACCAGCCGCAGCTGGGCCCCCTCGGCACTCCGTGGCATGGCCCAATCCGCGACGAGCAGCGTACCTACGACGCGGAAGAACTGACGACGGCCCGACAGGTCCGTCGCTCCTCGCAACGCCGACGGTCGTATCGACAAACCATGTGAGCGCGACATGTCAAAAGCTCCACGTCGCTTGGAAGACCATTTCGTTCCCCGGTCTGAAGAACACCTCGGGGCCTTTGGGGAACCAGACATGAAGGTACTCGGCCTTCAGCACCACGCGAGGGGTCGAGCGAATGTTCAGTCCTGCGCGCGTGGCAGCAACCGTCGTAGCTTGCGCTCCGAGGTTGTAGAGCTCTGCAAAGGCGTAAGGCATGATCCCCCAAAACGGGGTTCGGTAGGCAACCAGCCCGTAGTACCCATAGCGCCGGGAGTCTGCGGCGCGTCCAGCAGGACCAGGGTTCACTGCCTGGTTGGGATCGGGGGGCCGACGACCCGGTACGTAGACAGCGTCATTGACCACTGCCTCCGCTTGAAGGAGCAAGCCCTCCCATTCCCACTTCAGATCTGCCGCCAGGCTGAGCTCTCTGTATTGCGCGTCGATGGGATGCAGCATGATCAGGTGCTGCGAAGCATCCACCGCGGTTTGATCGTGACGCTCGGTGTAGTTACCACGATAGGCGGAGGCGCCCAGGGTCACGACCCCAAGCCCCACGTCCTGCCTGCCAAACAAGCGCGCACCCAGAGCCTTGTTGTGGTCCAGGTCCTGGTAAGTGTCGATCGGCCCTCGACCATTGCTGAGGCTCAAGTGATAGCCGAGCTGCGTGCCCCCATCGGTCCATGTTCCGTAGAGCTCGAGGCCCGTTTGGTACTGTGGAAATAGCGTTTCCCCCACGACGTAGGGGCGCGCGACGGGGATGATGACGGGGGCACCATGGTCCACGTTCCAGATCCCGTAGGGTGTCAGAAAGTGTCCCAGCCGAAGATTGAGCAGTGGATGAAACGTGCGTTCCAGCCACGCGCGCTCGATGCTGATGCTTCCCCAGCGCACTGGCCGGAGCTGTTCGCCGTAGTCGGTGACGCTGGTACTGGTCCGTGGAACACCACTGTAGGCATCGGCGCTCGCGACCGAGCCGTTGGGGAGATACATGAAACGAACTTCACTCAGCCAGCGCCAGTCGTCTCCGAGCTCGGAGCCCGCATAAGCATTGAGATGGGCTACGGCAAAGCTGTCATACGGAAAAAAGACCGAGTTGTCCTGCAGGGGCAGTGTGTACGTGAAATCGGCAAAGCCATAAAAGTCGATCTTGCCCTCTTCGGTCTCGGGCGCGCCCGACGCGAGGGCGACCAGCGCGTCCGCTTCATCATTCGGGGCCGTGTCGCTGCCGGGCTGGGGTTGTGGACCGGAGCTGGCAGGGGGGGTGGGGGTGGGGGTCGGCTCCGGCGCGAGCTCGGTGCTCGGCGCCTGCGGGTTGCCCGCCGAGTCCGAGCCCGCCGCCGGAACGTCCGCTGTCGGCGAGCTACCGTCGTCAGGCGCCTGCGCTCGAGCACTCGCTGGCCAAGCGGCTCCTGCCAGTACCGATGCGAGGAACGCGCTCATCGTTCGCCGCCTTCCGGCGCCTGCCAGCAGGTACGAACGGGCGCTCATGGGCACATCCCCTCGGCCACACAGATGGGCCGCGGCACGCCGAAGCGCGACAGGTCACAGCACTCCGTGCCCGCAAAGCAGTCGTCTGGTGACGGCGTGCAGCCTTCGACCCGGCAGGTGTGACTGACAAAAGCGTCGCAGTACGTGGCTTCTGTGCCTGCGCAGTCGGCCGCGTTCGCGCACGCCTTGCCAGCGCCGACGGGAGGCCGCTTGCAGAAGGAAGGCGTTGCCGAAGTGTCGCAGGCATAGCCGCTCGAGCAATCGGCGGAGCTGCCGCATCCGGCACTGGTGCAATAACCACCACTACCGGCTGCCGCCTGGCAGTAGCTGTACGCGCTCGTCGTACACGGTGTCTGGTTGCTACAGGCGTCGCCTTGGCCGCTCGGCTTCTGCTCGCACGCGGACTCCGCGCCGACCCGCGCGAAGCCGTCCGCGCACACGCAACCATTTGCCGTCGCTGTCTCGTTTTCGCCGCACGGCACGCAGCCGAAGTCGCTCTGGACCAGGCCTTGGTCGCACACGCAGCGCGAGTCTGCAAAGAGCACCTCACCTGGATCGCAGCGGTCAGTGGCGTCATAGCAGGCAAAAAACAGCGACCCGAGCAGGGCGAGGCAGCTGCGCGTGCGCCGCTGGCCGCGGCCAGTTGCGCATGACTTCGCCCGACGGCACTCTAGCATCGATTCCAAGTTTGCTCCTCCCGTTGACTCCGACGCCGGCCGGCACACGGATCCGCAGCAAAGACGGCGGGACCGAAGCGCAGTTAAGCCCGCAGCGAGCCCTCCTGAAGCCCGCGCGCGCCATCGGCCAGCGCTGAGGCGCCGCTAGCGCTGCCCCAGCACGACACGAGGACGACGCTCGCGTTGCGGCAATGCCAGCCGCGGTGCTCGAGGCTAGGGCACAGCACCCAGGCGTTCGAGGCAGGTCTTGGTCACGAGCTCGCGAAACCCGGCGTGAGCGCGATCGTCGTCCCGCGCGCGCTGCCAGAGGAGCGAGAACCGGAGCGGCGGCAGCTCGAGGGGGGCCGGCGCTATCTCGAGCGGAATCTGGGTTTGAAGCTCGCGGGCGAATACCCGCGTCATCGTCAGGACCAGATCACTCTCCGCAACGAGGCGAGCAGCGAGCGAGAAGTAGGGCACACGGGCCGCCACTCGTCGTTCGGCGGCCCTCGCGCCGAGCGCGCGGTCGATGCGCAGTCCGGGGCGCGCCTGCGGCGTCGGCAGCACCTCGACGTGAGGGAGCTCCAGATAGGCATCGAGTGACAAGGCCTCGCCGCCGACACGCGGGTGGCCCGGCCGCACCACGCAGACGAATGGATCGCTGAACAGGTAGCGCTCGCTCAGGGTCGGCGGGACGTCCTCGAACGAGCCGAGGACCACGTCGGTCCCGTCGGCGAGGATCTGTTCGCTCGAGCGCGCCGGAATGCTTCGGACCTCGAGCGTGACTTCGACCGCTCGGGCGAGCTCGGCGTAGAGGCTCGGGACGATCGCCTGAGCGAACAGGTCAGCGCACGCGATGCTGTACGTTCGGCGCGTCCCGGCAGCCTCGCCGTCGTCGAACACTTCGACAATCGCGGTGACGGCCTTGGCGACCGTCGGCGCGAGCGCGCGCGCGACGGGCGAGAGCACGAAATGGCGGCCGCTCTGCACGAGCAAGGGGTCCTTGAAGTGCTCGCGCAGGCGCGCGAGCGAGCGGCTCATTGCCGGCTGCCCGACACCGAGGCGCCTGGCCGCCCGCGTCACGCTCCCTTCTTGCAAGACTGCGTTCAGCGCGAGCAGCAGGTTCGTGTCGATGCCGGAGAGCTTCATGCTGCTCTCGAGCCATCAGCGGCGCGCATGCGAGCCATGCCGAAATTCGATTGGTCGCGCCGGCATCGCCGCTCGATACTGCCCAGCCCCAAAACCCCCGCGGTGGCCCGCGGCAAGTGCGAAAGACGAGAATCGGCCCATGAGCTTACGTGATCCCAATCTGGTCAATGCAAAGCGAAAGAAGCGCGTCGCGATTGTGATCGCGAACCCCAGCGTGTCAACCACCACGGGCTGGCCGGTGGGTTTCTGGTGGTCCGAGCTCACTCACCCGTATTACATTTTGCAGGAGGCGGGCTACGACATCGAGGTGTTCAGCCCGCGTGGCGGCCGCTGCGAGGCGGACGCGCTGAGCAACCCGCACGATCCGAGCGCGTATTCGGCGAGCGACTTGATCAGCGCCGGCTTCATGGCGATGAAAGAGCTCGCCGGGCTCGTCGAGCACACGAAGCCAGTCGACGAGCTGCCCGTGCCGGACTTCGACGCGCTGATCGTAGCGGGCGGCCAGGCGCCCATGTTCGGCTTCGAGGCAGCGCACAACTTGCATGCGAAGTTCGTTGCGTTCTACGAAGCCGGAAAGATTGTCGCGGCGCTCTGCCATGGCGTCGCGGTGTTGCGCTACGCGAAGCTCTCGAACGGCCGCTACCTCGTCGAGGGCAAGACGGTCACGGGTTTTGCCAACGTGGAGGAGGATTTCGCCGACCGCGCGGTTTGGGACATGAACCTGCTCCCGCGCGACACACACCTCATGCCCTGGCGCATCGAAGATGAGCTGAAGAAGCTCGGCGCAAACTACGTCCAGGCCGGGCTCTGGCGCGGCTTTGCCATCCGCGACGGCAATCTCATCACCGGGCAGCAGAACTTCTCGGGCGAAGAGACGGCACGCCTCCTGCTAGAGACGCTCGGACGCTGAGCGAGAAGCGTGGAGTGCTTGCCCAGCCCGCCCCCCGTGGGGCGGGCTCGGCCAAGCGTCAGCGCTCACCTCGATTTCAGCGCCGCCAGCGCCTCGATCTCCACCAAGACGTCGGGCGACATGCCGAGGCCCGCCACGCGCAGCACGGTGATCGTGGGCGGGTTTTGACGCTGGCCCCAGCGCTCCATCCACGCGCCGAAGGCCGGCCGAATGTCGGCATCGCCTTTTACATAGATACCGAGGCGCACGAGGTCCTCTAGCTTGCCGCCGCCCGCCTCGAGCACCTTGATGAGGTTGTCGACCGCCTTTGCGGTTTGGCCGGCGAGATCCTTGGCGACGACCTGGCCGGTTGCATCGACTCCATTCTGACCGCCGATCAGCAGCAGCCGTGCGTCCGCCGCGAGCACGATGCCCTGCGAAAACGCCGCGCTCTTCAACATGCCTTCCGGATTGATGTGTTCGATGGACATTGCTCGTCTCCAAAGCGGCCTCGCGGCGTTCCGAGCCTAGGGGCTGCGGCGACTCTCAGCATTTCCGAGCTGTGCAAACACCTCGCGATAGAAATCCGCGTGGCTATTCCAGGTCTGTCCGGTGATGATCTTGCCGTCCCGCACGCACTCCTGGTTCAGCCACGCTCCACCGCAGCTTTCGAGCTCGAACCGCACGTTTTCGTAGCAGGTGAGCTTCAGGCCCCGGCCAATCCCAGCCGCGAGCAGGATCTGGATCCCGTGGCAGATCGAGAGGATCCACTTCTCCTGCCGATGGAACGTCTGCACGAGTCGGATCAGGCTGGCATTGTGCCGGAGAAATTCCGGCGCCCTCCCCCCGATCAACAGCATGGCTACGTGCTCGTCGACGTCCACCTCGTCGAAGGTGACATCGCTCTTGATCAGGTAGCCCGGCTTTTCGATGTACGTGTTCCAACCCGGGTTGAAATCGTGGATGACGGCGTTGAGCCACTTCCTCTCCGTCGCGGCCACCAGCGGTTCGTAGCCAGCTTCGCGAAAGCGGTGCTGCGCGTAGAGGATTTCGAACGACTCACCGGCATCGTCGGTGACAATCAGGACCCTTCTTCGAGACATGCCAACGGGTACAGCGGCCCAGCACTGCTGTCGAGTCGCATCGAGGCTGCTGGATTGTTGGGAATGGGCTCGCCGTTGCCAGATCTATAACCACAATGCGTGATCCCGGCCGCTCGCGTTCGGAGTTGCGTCTGATCCGGGGGGATTGAGACGTCGGCCCAAAGTTCGCTAGAACGACCGCATGCTGATCCACTCGGTGTACTTTTGGTTCAAGCCAGATGCCGATCCCGCGCTAGTGGCCCGCTTCCCAGCCGGCCTCGCGCGGCTCACCACGATTCCGGAAATACAGACGGCGCACGTCGGCAGGCCCGAGGCGACCCCAGAGCGAGCGGTCATCGATGATAGCTACGCCTGGGCGCTGATCGAGACCTTCGCCGACATCGAGGCGCACGATCGCTATCAAGCGCACCCAACCCATGAGGAATTCGTGCGGGAATTTGCCGCCACCTGGCAGAAAGTCCAAGTCTACGACGTGCGCGCCTGAGCCGACGCGCTGGAAAGACGCCTCGCAAGGCGCCTTCGCGTCTGCACGCGATACCATCTCGCTCCTCCATGCCGGAGGCCCGCGGCTAGCGGTTCTTGCCGGCGACTTTCGCGGGCGGGCTGACGCCCGCAGCGATCATCACTTCTCGAACCGCGGCTTCGGTTTCAGGAGAGGGCTTGAAGTTCCCGAAGCGATAGCCAATCGCGATCGCCAGCGGCGTCCAGCCGAACTTGTCGTTGCGGTTCCAGACGTCGACCTTGGAGCCGTGCGCCGCGAGAAACTTCACCACCTTGGGTAGGTTCTTGTACGCCGCGGCATGCATGGCGGTCTCGCCATTGTTGTCGACCGCATTCACATCGGCGCCGAGGTCCAGCGCCACCTGCAGGGCCTCCAGCACTTCGCCCTCGGTGCCGGCATCCTCGCCGGGCGAGCGCGTGGCGAGGCCGGCGGCAACCATGAGCGGGGTGCTGTTGTCGGCATTCGTCAGACCTGGATCGGCGCCGAGCTTCGCGAGCGCCTTCATCAGCGCGGCATCGGCGGTCAGGGACGCAAGCAGGAACGGCGTGGCACCGATCTCGTTGAGGCGCGTGTTGTTTAAGTTGGCTTTCTTGGTCATGCGCGCGTTCAGGTTCGCGCGACGCGCCGCGAGCTTCGTGAGAAGCTCGAGACTGGTCATCTTCCCCGATCCGTCGGGAGGAGGATCGTTGTCGCCGACGCCTGGGTTGCGCACCGCCGCGAGGGCGTGCAGGACGGTGTAGCCGGGCAGGTCGGCATTCGGATCGGCGCCCGCGTCCAGCAGTTGTGCGGCCAGCTCGAAATGGCCGTTGATCACGGCCAGGAGCAGCGGCGTCGCGCCGTCGGGCGGCAGCCTGCCGCCGTAGCCGAGGCGCTTTCCGGCGGGAACCGGCTCGTTGACGTCGGCGCCCGCTTTCAGCAGCACGCGCACGACGTCACTGCGTCCGTCTCGCGCGGCAAACAGGAGCGGAGTAAAGCCGGACGCCAGGCGCGTTCGGATGTCCGCACCTGCCGCGACGAGAGCTTCCACGACTTCGGCGTGCCCTTCCGCCGCTGCCCAGATCAAGGCCGTCTGGCCCCGTTTTTCCTCCTTGGCGTCCACGGCGGCGCCGTGCGACAGCAGCACCTTCACGGCAGCGAGCACGCCAGTTCGCGCAGCCGTCATCAGCGGGCTTTCGCCACCTGGCAGGGAAGCATTGGGATCGGCGCCGGACGCCAGCAGCAGCTCGACGATGGCGGCGTTGCCGTTCGTGCAGGCCAGCGAGAGCGGCGTCACACCGTAGCGGTTTGCGGCCTTGACGTTCGCGCCACGGTGGACGAGCAACTCGACCGCTTTCCGATCGTCGTGGTAGGTCGCAAAGTGCAGGGCTGTCATGCCATCGACCTGCGGCGCGTTGACGTCGGCGCCCTGTTTCAGGAGCTCCTCGAGCTGTGCGCGATCGGCATGCTCGGCCGCATCTGCGACCGGCGACGGGGGGAAGTCGATCGCTACGGAAGGAGCCTGCGCTGCGCTCGGCGCGGCGGGCGCCAGCACACCGAGGGCCGCTGCCAGCACTACGGTCGCCAGCGCCGCTTTCCCTCGCTGCGACCGAGCTCCGCGTTCAGAGACTGAGCAGCTCATCGATCTTGCCCTGGCTGTCGGCGAAGGCATCCATGTGCATGCCGGCTCGCTCGAGCAGCGTCAAATGGAGGTTCGCGAGCGGCACGGGTTGGGCGTACTTGATATGCCGGCCGCCCTTGACCCTCCCCGCGCCGCCGCCGGCCACGAGGATCGGCAGGTTCAGGTGATCGTGTACGTTCGGGTTGCCCATGCCGCTGCCGTACAAGTACAGCGAATGATCGAGCAGGGTGCCGTCGCCTTCGGGCGTGGCCTTCAGCCTGTGCAAGAAATAGGCGAACAACGACACGTGGAACGCGTTGATCTTCGCCATCTTCGCGATCTTCTCCGGATCGTTTCCATGATGCGTCAATGGATGATGCGGATCGCGCACGCCAATCTCGGTGTACGCGCGCGTGCTCGTCTCTCGAGCCAGCTGGAAGGTGATGACCCTCGTGATGTCGGCCTGCATCGCCAGCACCTGCAGGTCGAACATCAACCGGGCGTGATCGGCATACGATGCCGGCACCCCCACCGGGCGATCGAGATCCGGCAGCTGGTCGTCAGCCGTCGCGGCCTCCGCCTTCTGAATGCGCCGTTCGACCTCGCGCACGGTATCGAGGTATTGCCCGACCCTGTTGCGATCGTCGGGCCCGAGCGTTCTCTGCAGCCGGGTGATGTCCTCGCGGACCCAGTCGAGCAGGCTGGCGCGCTTCTGGAGCGCGGTGCGTCGGTCCGCCGCACTTCCCCCGTCGCCGAACAGCCGCTCGAAGACGATGCGCGGGTGAGCCTCGGCGGGCAGGGGCGTGGTCGGTGAGGACCAGGACAGGTTATTCTGGTACACACAGGCGTAGCCGTTGTCGCACTGACCGACGGTCTGGAGCAGATCCATCGACAGCTCGAGCGACGGCAGCAGCGTCTGCCGCCCGATCTGCTGCGCGGCAATCTGGTCGACCGTCGTCCCCAAGAAGTAGTCCGTGCTCTCGGTCCACTTGGCCTTGGCTGCACTGAGGAAGGCGGCGTTGGACGTCGCGTGGGTACCGGGATAGGCGTTCTTCAGCTCGAGGTTCGACAAGACCGTGAGCTGATCGACCACCGGGGCGAGCGACCGCAGCGCAGGAGACAAAAGCGCAGGAGACAGAAGCGAAGGAGACAGCGCCGTCAGCTTGCCATCACCCGCCGGCGTCCAGCGCGTGATGTCGCAGCCCATCGGCATGTACACGAAACCGAGGCGGCGCACCGGCGCGCCAGGCGTCTTCGCGAGCGCGGTCAGCGACGGGACCATGGCGTCGAGCAGCGGCAGCGCGATGCCCACGCCCATGCCCCGCAGGAAGGTCCGGCGCGGTAGCGCCTTTTTGCTGATCATCATCGCG
>Ga0207675_100007020_pt1 | contig 10645 bp, 9 predicted proteins | sample KBSSwiS42_FD_184305 | JGI IMG/M metagenome (GOLD analysis project Ga0207675, IMG submission 184305) | Switchgrass rhizosphere microbial communities from Kellogg Biological Station, Michigan, USA - KBS Switchgrass S4-2 (SPAdes) (version 2) | ecosystem: Host-associated > Plants > Roots >...
CGATGGTCGCTACGGAAATCGGCGCATGAGGCGGGCGCGCCGGCGCTCGACCAGCGCGAGCATGACGCCGCTTCCGACGATGATCATCATGCCGACGAACGACCAGCGATCGGGGATCTGCGCGAACACGAGGTAGCCTGCGATGGTTGCCCACAGCATCTGCGCGTACGTGAACGGTGTGAGGAGCGACGCCGGTGCGATGAGGTACGCGCGCGTCAGGAGCCAGTGCGCGCCGCCCGCGAGCAGCCCCATGAGCAACAGCAGGAACAGCGTGAACCCCGTGAGCGGCGCGCTGCTGGTCCCGAGCGGCAGCACGAGCGTCGTCACGACCGCCCCCACGAGAGCGCTGTAGAACAGGGTCGTGTGCACGCTGTCGCCGGTGACCTTCCGGGTGAGGAGCTGGTACAGCGCATTGAAGAGCGCCGTGCCGATCAACAGCAGCGCGGCGGGATGGAATACCGCGGAGCCGGGGCGCAGCAGCACGAGGATGCCGGCGAACCCGATGGCCACCGCCATCCAGCGCACGCGCGTGGGTCGCTCGCCCAGCAGCGGCTGGGACAGGATCACGATCAGGACGGGCGCGAGAAACGTGATCGCCGACGCCTCTGCGAGCGGCAGGTAGCGAAGTCCCGTGAAGAAGCAGCCGGTCGCGGCGACCAGGCACGACGAGCGCAGGAGCTGCACGCGCAGGTGCTTCGTGCGCCAGAAGTCGCGGCCCGCGCGATGGCGCGCAAACGGCGTGACGACGAGCATTTGCCCCACGTAGCGCGCCCACACGACGAGGAACACCGAGTGGTCGCGGACGAGGTATTTCGCCGTGGTGTCGAGCGAGGTCAGCAACAGCCCTGCCACGATGAAGAGTGGCAGGGCGTGGGCGAGGGGATGACGGTGATGTGCGGGCGGAGCGCTCACAGGGCGGCGAAGGGCCGCCCCGAGCCGCACGCCCCCAGTGGGGGAGGCGCCGAAGGCGCTTCGGGGGCGTCCATGCTATGCGGCCATTAGATCGCGCAGCACGTAGGGCAGGATGCCGCCGCCGTTGTAGTAATCGACTTCGATCGGCGTGTCGATCCTGCACAGCACGCTGACCTCCTTCGTGATGCCGCCCTTGCGGTGGATCACGAGCGTCAGGTCCTGCTGCGGACGGATGTCCTTCGGCACCACGAGGTCGAACGTCTCCTCGCCCGTGATGCCGAGCGATTGCGCGGAATCCGTTCCCTTGAACTGCAGGGGCAGCACGCCCATCCCGACGAGATTGCTGCGATGGATGCGCTCGAAGCTTCGCGCGATCACGGCCTTCACGCCGAGGAGCTGCGTTCCTTTCGCCGCCCAGTCGCGCGACGAGCCCGAGCCGTACTCCTCGCCGCCGAAGATCATCGTCGGCGTGCCCTGCGCGACGTAACGCATGGCAGCGTCGTAGATGAACATCTTGTCGCCCGACGGCTGGAACAGCGTGACGCCGCCTTCCTCGCGCGTGCCGTCCGCGCGGGGCGGAATCATCAGGTTCTTGATCCGCACGTTGGCGAACGTGCCGCGCATCATCACCTCATGGTTGCCGCGGCGCGAGCCGTAGCTGTTGAAGTCCGCCTTCATCACGCCATGCTCGATCAGCCATTTGCCGGCGGGCGAATTTTCCTTGATCGCGCCGGCGGGCGAGATGTGGTCGGTCGTGACCGAATCGCCGAAGATGCCGAGCACGCGCGCGCCCTTGATGAGCGCGAGCGCCGCGGGCGTCATCGAGAAGCCATCGAAGAACGGCGGCTTGGCGATGTACGTCGACGTGGGCCAGTTGTAGACCTGACCCATCGTCCCGGCAATCCTGCCCCACATCGGATTGGCATTGGCGAGATCGCCGTAGAGCCGGCGATAGACTTCCGGGTCGCGCGAATATTGCGACACGGCGGAGATCTCGTGCGACGTCGGCCAGATGTCCTTGAGAAAGACAGGCACGCCGTGCTGGTCATGGCCGAGCGGCTCGGTCGCGAGGTCGCGCAGCACCGTGCCCGCGATCGCATACGCGACGACCAGCGGCGGCGATGCCAGGAAATTGGCCTTGAGGTTCGGATGGATCCGCGCCTCGAAGTTGCGGTTGCCGGACAGCACGGCCGCGCAGATCAGGTCGTTGGTCACGATCGCGTCGTTGATCTCGGGCGCGAGGTCGCCGGCGTTGCCGATGCACGTCGTGCAGCCGTAGGCGGCTACGGTGAACCCCAGCTCTTCGAGGTAGGAAAGCAATCCGGCCTTGGTCAGATACTCGGTCACCGTGCGCGAGCCGGGGGCGAGCGATGTCTTGATGTGACGCCTTACCTTGAGGCCGCGCTCGACCGCTTTCTTGGCGAGCAGTCCGGCAGCAAGCAGCACGCCGGGATTCGACGTGTTGGTGCACGACGTGATCGCGGCGATCAGCACATCGCCGTTGCCAATCGACACGTGCTTGCCGTGCGGCTCGTCGTAGCGGTCGGGTGTGGGGCGGTTGTTCACCATCTCGACCACGTCGCGCGGCGCGGCGCCGTTGTGCAACTGCATCGACGCGTCGCTGATCGCGCCCACTCCGTTGGCCACGAGCGGCGTCACGATGCGCTTGCCGAGCTCGGCCGCCGGCTTGGCGAATCCGTTCTCGCTGTTCGGCTTGCTGAAGAGGTCGGTGAAATTGCTCTTCATCGACCCGAGCTCGATCCGGTCCTGCGGACGCTTCGGTCCGGCCAGCGACGTCTTGACCGAGCTGAGATCGAGCGACAGCGTCTTCGTGTAGTCGATCTCGCCGGCCTTCGGCATGCCGAACAGCCCCTGCGCCTTGAAATACGACGCGAACGCGTCGAGCTCCGCCGTCGTGCGGCCGGTGGCGGCGAGATAGTCGACGGTCGCCTGATCGACCGGGAAGAAGCCCATCGTCGCGCCGTATTCGGGCGCCATGTTGGCGATCGTCGCGCGATCGGGAACCGACAGCGTCCCGGTGCCTTCGCCGAAGAATTCGACGAACTTGCCGACGACCTTTTCCTTGCGCAGCATTTCCGTGACCGTCAGCACGAGATCGGTCGCGGTAATGCCTTCGCTGAGCCGGCCCTTGAGCTCGACGCCGACGACGTCCGGCGTGAGGAAATAAACAGGCTGGCCGAGCATGCCGGCTTCCGCTTCGATGCCGCCCACCCCCCACGCCACCACGCCGATGCCGTTGACCATCGTCGTATGGCTGTCGGTGCCGACCAGCGAATCGGGGTAATACAGGCCGTTCTTCTGATGGACGCCGCGCGCCAGGTATTCGAGGTTGACCTGGTGGACGATGCCGATGCCCGGCGGCACCACGCCGAACGTGGCGAACGCCTGCATCCCCCATTTCATGAACTGGTAGCGCTCGCCGTTGCGCGCGAATTCGAGCTTCATGTTGAGGTCGAGCGCGTCCTTCGTCCCGTAGTGATCGATCATCACCGAATGGTCGACCACCAGGTCGACCGGCACCAGCGGCTCGATCATCTTGGGGTTCTTGCCCATGTCGTTGGCGACGTTGCGCATCGCCGCCAGATCGGCGAGCAGCGGGACGCCGGTGAAGTCCTGCAGCACGACGCGCGCGACCACGAACGGGATCTCGTCGGTGCGCTCGCCCGTCGCTTTCCAGTTGGCAAGCTCCTTGACGTGATGCTCCGACACTTTCTTGCCGTCGCAATTGCGCAGCACCGATTCCAGCACGATGCGGATCGACACCGGCAGCCGCGATACGCGGCCGACACCGGCCGCTTCCAATGCGGGCAGCGAATAGAACCGGCCGGTTTCGCCCGACGCGAGCTTGAATTGCTGAAGGGTGTTGTGCAGGTTGTGGCTCATTGCGGCACCTTTGCGGGGCGGGCAGGTTGGGGGGGTGGCATCGGCGCCTTACCCATCGCCATGCCCTTGATGTTGATCTTCTGGCCGCCGGGAGTGATGAAATCGCCGGGCACCATGCCGTCGCGGCATGCGCCGACGTACTTGCCTTCCAGCGTCGTCTGCGAATCCTTCATCCCCATGAACGGCGGATCGAACGACGACGCGATCCGGGTCTTGTAACCGGTATCGCCGGACAGCGTCATCACGGCGCTCGTCACGACCTTCGAGTCGCCGATCCTGCATTCCGAGCTCATGGTGATCTTCGACCCGTCGCGCCTGAATTCGTTCTTCGTGCACATCTCCTTGCGCATGCCGGCGCCCATGCTGATCATTTCCTTTTGCAGCGCATCGTCGGTGCACATCGTCGACTTGGTCGGCGCGCCCGCACCGGCCTTGACGCTCGTCGTGGTCATCTCCCACTGGCCGGACCTGAGCTTCGGATAGTCCTGCGCGATCGCCAGCGAAGCCGCGGCGGCGGTCAGGACGAAGATGAGCTGAAAACGCATGGAGGGCTTTCGCAAGGGAAGGGGGAGATCATCATGAAAAGTACGCCGCCGCGCGCGCTGGCAAGGCCGCCCCGGCCGCGTGCGCGCGCTGCAATAGCGTCCACGCCAGCCGGTACGACGCACGGTCGTGCAATTCGCCATCGATGCGCAACGGTCCCCACTCGGCGTCCTGCGCGGCGGAAAGAACGGCGGCGGCGTGCTCGACCGCCGGCGCCTCCGGTCGCATCGCCTCGACGATCGGCGCGATCTGACTGGGATGGATGCTCCACATCCTGAGGAATCCGTATTCGTCGCGGGCGCGCCGCGCATCGGCAAACGCGAGCGCCGGGTCATCGAGCGCGCGCGTCACGTTGTGGGCGGGTATGACCCCGTGGGCAAGGGCCGCGGCCGCGATTTCACACTTCGCACGGCGGATCAGCGGATGCGCGAACTGTCCGGGCGAGCTCATCGCGCTGGCGGGAATCGCGCCGTAATGCGCGCTGACAAAATCCATGAGACCGAAATCCAGCGAGACGATGCCGGGGAGGGCGGCGATCGTCCAGACATCGTGCACGGCACCCGGCGTCTCGATCAGCACGCTCACCGGAATGACGCGCGACAAGCCAAGCTGCGCGACGCGGTCGCCCACATGGGCCAGGAAGCGCTCGACATCGGCGGCGCTGCCCGCCTTCGGCAGCGTGAGAAACGCGATGCGGTCGCCGGCGCCGTCCAGCAGCACGTCGACTTCGGCCTGCCACGCCGGGTGATGCACGTCGTGCACGCGCGCGCCGACGCGGGCAAAGCGGTTTTCCACTCCGCCGATGAGGCCGGCCATGGTCACGGCGTGCGCGCGCTCGGCACCGACGGCAGCGCCGTCTTCGCAATCGCACGCGATGTCGAATACCGGCCCCAACTCCGCCTGCAGCGCGAGCGCCTTGCGTATGAAGCGTTCGTTCCCCGCGTAGTGGACGCATGGCGGCAGCGACGCCAACGGCCGGTCGTTGCCGTAGAGGGCGGCCTGTGGAGTCAGCCTCGCGTTCATTGCGATTCCGTCCGGCTCCCTCAACCCAGCAACGGCGTCACGGCGGCGCGCTCTTCCTCGAGCTCCTTCAGCGTCGCGTTCATGCGCTCGCGCGAGAAATCGTCGATGGGAACGTCGCGCACCAGCGCGTATTCGCCATTGGCGGTGATCACCGGCATCCCGTAGATCACATCGGGGGGAATGCCGTAGCTGCCATCCGACGCAATCCCCATCGTCACCCATTTGCCGTTGCTGCCGCGGATCCAGTCGCGGATGTGGTCGATCGCGGCGTTGGCGGCCGAGGCGGCCGACGACATGCCGCGCGCCTCGATGATCGCGGCGCCGCGCTTGCCCACCTTGGGCAGGAACTCGTTGCGGTACCACGTCTCGTCGTTGATGAGCTCACGCAGCACCTTGCCATCGGCGGTTTTGGCAAACCGGTAGTCCGCGTACATCGAGGGCGAATGGTTGCCCCATACGATCATCTTCTCGACGTCGCCCACGGGCACGCCGGCCTTGGCGGCGGCGTGCGACAGCGCGCGGTTATGGTCGAGCCGCAGCATCGCGGTGAAGTTTTTCTTCGGCAACGACGGTGCCGACTTCATCGCAATGTACGCATTCGTGTTGGCCGGATTGCCGACGACCAGGACCTTGACGTTGCGCGAGGCCACGGCGTCGAGCGCCTTGCCCTGTTCGATGAAAATCTTGGCGTTCTCGAGCAGCAGGTCCTTGCGTTCCATCCCCGGGCCGCGTGGCTTGGCGCCGACCAGCATCGCGATTTCGGCGTCCTTGAATGCGACCTTGGGATCGCCGGTGCCTAGCATGCCGGCGAGCAGCGGAAAGGCGCAGTCCTCGAGCTCCATCATCACGCCGGCCAGCGCGGCCTGCGCTTTTTCGATCGGCAGCTCGAGCAGCTGCAGGATTACCGGTTGGTCCCGCCCCAGCATTTCGCCCGAGGCGATCCGGAAGAGGAGGGCGTAGCCGATCTGGCCGGCGGCGCCGGTGACGGCGACGCGGACGGGTGATTTCATGAACGAGGCTCCTGGCGGGTGGGAATGAGCACGCCGCGGCAGGGCCGTGCCAAGCGAGTGCGGCGCAACATGCGACGCATCCCAACAGTCGCCCCGCCCGAGGGCGGAGACGCCCGACCGCGATGCCGCATTCTAGTCCGGCGTGACGATGGCTGTCAATGAAGTCATATAACTTATATAAGACATAAGACATGTAATAGACAACGGGAGAGCGGGTGCCGATAATTCCGCCTGGCACCCAGCCTTGCGCGTCACTAGTCCTCGCCGCGGAATCCGCCTTCCCCGTGATCGCCCCGCCCACTTCCCCGTCGTTCGCACCGCTCTACCTGCAGATCAAGGGTCTGCTCGAGCGGAGCCTCGAAGCACGCGAGTGGCGCCCCGGCGAGGCCATTCCGTCCGAGATCGACCTCGCGAGCCGCTACGGCGTGTCGCAAGGCACCGTGCGCAAGGCGATCGACGCGCTCGCCGCCGACAACCTCGTGGTCCGCCGGCAAGGGAAGGGTACGTTCGTCGCGACCCACACGGAGGAGCGCTCGTCGCTGTTCCGTTTTTTGCGCATCCGCCGCAACGACGGCGCCGAGATTTCCCCGGTCAGCCGTCTGCTCGACGTCAAGCGCACCAAGGCGGGCGCCGACGCGGCTCGACTGCTGCAGTTGAAGACCGGCGACGCCGTACTCGTCCTGCGGCGCGTGCTCGAATACGAAAGCGAGCCGGTGGTGCTCGACGAGATCACGCTGCCGGCCGCCCTGTTCCGCGGGCTGACCAAGGCCCGCTACGATGCGTATCGCGGCTCGATGTACAGTTTCTTCGAGAGCCAGTTCGGCGTGCGAATGCTGAAAGCGCAGGAGAAGATTCGCGCGGTCGCGGCCGACGGGCCGACCGCGCGAATTCTCGGAACGGACGCCGGTGCGCCGCTGCTGGCGGTCGATCGCGTGACGCTGACCTACGGCGACCGGCCGGTCGAAGTTCGCCGCGGCCTGTGCGTCACGCGCGGCTACCATTACCTCAACGAATTGTATTGACGGAGTGCGGTTGCTTTAAAGGGCTTTCTGGCGCGGCGACCACCGGTACGGCTATAATTGTGTGCTGCGCACAAATATGCCGTTTTACGGTGCGCAGTCCCAATCCGCGTCGTTTTCGTCGTTGCGAGGACCTTTTACAGATGGCTGCGCTGGACCGCCCTGTCGCCAAGCCGCGCCCGGTCTACCTCAATCTCTTCGCCATTCGGCAGCCGTTACCCGCGATCGTCTCGATCCTGCACCGGATCAGCGGCGCCCTGCTGTTCCTGATCGGAATTCCGCTGCTGCTGTGGGTCGTGCAGCGCGCGCTGGCGTCGCCGGATGCCTGGGCGCAGATGCGCACGGCGCTCGGGCATCCCGTTGCGAAACTCACGCTGCTGGTGCTTGCCTGGGCGTATTTCCATCATTTCCTCGCGGGTATCCGCCACCTGGTGATGGATTTGCATATCGGAATGGACCTGCCGGCGGCGCGCCGGTCCGGCGCGTTCGTGCTGGTGCTTGCGGTGGTGCTGACGCTGGCGGTGGCGGTGAAGCTGTGGTGACGCGCAATCGCATCGTCGTCGGCGCGCATTACGGATGGCGCGACTGGCTGGTCCAGCGGATCAGCGCGGTCGTCATGGCGCTGTACACGCTGCTCATTCTCGGTTTGCTGCTGTGGTTCGGCGGCCTCGATTACGACGCATGGAAAGCGACGTTCGCCAGCGAGCCGTTCCGGCTGGCCACGTTCGTCTTCATGCTCTCGCTGTTGTGGCACGCCTGGGTCGGTGTCCGCAATATCGCGATGGATTACATCAAGCCGGTGAGCCTGCGGCTTACGTTCGAGGTTGCGGTGATCGCGCTTCTCGTCGGCTATACCGGCTGGACGATTCAAGTCTTGTGGGGCGGCATTTGAGCACGCTTCCTGTCCGCAAGTTCGACGCGCTCATTGTTGGCGCGGGTGGTGCCGGCATGCGGGCTTCGCTGCAGCTGGCCGAGGCGGGGTTGTCGGTAGCGGTCCTGTCCAAAGTATTTCCGACCCGTTCGCACACGGTGGCGGCACAAGGCGGCATCGGCGCGTCGCTCGGCAACATGTCCGAGGACAACTGGCTTTGGCACATGTACGACACGATCAAAGGGTCGGACTGGCTGGGCGACCAGGATGCGATCGAGTACATGTGCAAGATGGCGCCGCACGTGGTGTACGAGCTCGAGCACTTCGGAATGCCGTTCGACCGCAATCCCGACGGCACGATCTACCAGCGTCCGTTCGGCGGTCATTCGGCGAACTTCGGCGAAAAGGCGGTGCAGCGCGCGTGCGCGGCCGCCGATCGCACCGGTCATGCGATGCTGCACACGCTCTACCAGCGCAACGTGCGGGCGCGCACGCAGTTCTTCGTCGAATGGATGGCGCTCGACCTCATCACCGATGCCGATGGCGATGTCGTGGGTGTCGTCGCCTACGAAATGGAAACGGGCGACGTGATGATCCTGCAGGCGAAGGTCACGGTGCTCGCCACCGGCGGCGCCGGACGCATCTTCGCCGCGTCGACCAACGCGTTCATCAATACCGGCGATGGCCTCGGCATGGCGGCGCGCGCGGGTCTTCCCCTCGAGGACATGGAGTTCTGGCAATTCCATCCGACCGGCGTGGCCGGCGCGGGCGTGCTGATCACCGAGGGTGTGCGCGGTGAAGGCGGGATCCTGCTCAACGCCAGTGGCGAGCGCTTCATGGAGCGCTACGCGCCCAACCTCAAGGATCTCGCGTCGCGCGACATCGTGTCGCGCTCGATGGACCAGGAGATCAAGGAAGGGCGCGGAGCCGGGCACGAGAAGGATCACGTGCTGCTGAAGCTCGATCACCTGGGACCTGACGTCATCATGAAACGGCTGCCGTCGATCCGCGAAATCGCGATCAAGTTCGCGAACGTCGACCCGATCAAGGAGCCGATTCCGGTGGTGCCGACGATCCACTACCAGATGGGCGGGGTGCCGACGAATGTCCACGGGCAGGTGGTGGCGCCGAAGCATGGCCATCCGAATTCGATTGTCTCCGGGCTGTATGCAGTCGGCGAGTGCGCGTGCGTATCCGTGCACGGCGCCAATCGCCTCGGCACCAATTCGCTGCTCGACCTCCTCGTGTTCGGCCGCGCGGCCGGCAATCATGTCGTCGACCAGAACCTGAAAGCGCAGCCGCACAAGCCGCTGCCGAAGGATGCCGGGGATCTTTCGCGGGCGCGGCTCGCCCGCCTCGACGGTGCGACGTCCGGCGAATCGGTACCGCAGGTCGCTCACGCCATTCGCAAGGCGATGCAGGCGCATTGCGGCGTCTTCCGCAACCAGCAGCTGCTGTCGGAGGGTGTCGACCAGATCATGGCGCTCGAAGCGCGCGTCGCGCGGGTGTGGATCAAGGACAAGAGCCGCGTGTTCAACACCGCCCGCGTGGAAGCGCTGGAGCTCGACAACCTGATCGAGACGGCGAAGGCGACGATCATTTCCGCCGAAGCGCGGCGCGAATCGCGCGGCGCGCAGGCGCGCAGCGACTATCCGAACCGCGACGACGCGAACTGGCTCAAGCACACGCTGTGGTATCGCGACGGCAACCGGCTCGACTACAAGCCGGTCAACCTGAAACCGCTGTCGGTCGAGGCGTTTCCGCCGAAGGCGCGGACGTATTAGGAGACCCAAGAGTGCCGGAGATGATCAACCCAGAGTCGGGCCGGCCGCGCCGGCGCGGATCCAAGAGAAGTTTTCCGCGATGAAATTTCGTATCTACCGCTACGACCCCGAGAAGGATCCGAAGCCGTACTACCAGGAGTACGACGTCGCGCTCGAGCCGACCGACCGGATGCTGCTCGACGCGCTCATCCGGGTGAAGGCGCACGATGACTCGCTGTCGTTCCGCCGCAGTTGCCGCGAGGGCGTGTGCGGGTCCGACGCCATGAACATCAACGGCAAGAACGGGCTCGCCTGCGTCACCAATCTCAAGGACGTGAAGGAACCCGTCGAGATACGGCCGTTGCCGGGGCTGCCCGTGATCCGCGACCTGATCGTCGACATGAGCCAGTTCTTCAAGCAATACCACTCGATCAAGCCCTACCTCGTCAACGACACGCCCCCGCCCGAAAAGGAACGGCTGCAGTCGCCCGAAGACCGCGAGGAGCTCGACGGTCTCTACGAGTGCATCCTGTGCGCGTGCTGCTCGACGTCGTGCCCGTCGTTCTGGTGGAGTCCCGACAAATTCGTCGGACCCGCGGG
>Ga0207675_100007022_pt1 | contig 10642 bp, 10 predicted proteins | sample KBSSwiS42_FD_184305 | JGI IMG/M metagenome (GOLD analysis project Ga0207675, IMG submission 184305) | Switchgrass rhizosphere microbial communities from Kellogg Biological Station, Michigan, USA - KBS Switchgrass S4-2 (SPAdes) (version 2) | ecosystem: Host-associated > Plants > Roots >...
CTGCCGCCGCACGGCCAGGCGCCCGTGCGTGCGTACCAACGCCACGCCCAATCCCCACGTGCAGGGCTCAAGCCGCTGCACGGCTTTCCGTTCGCGGTTCTTGCCAGCGAACACGCCGGCGCCGCCGCGACGCGAATCGCGCTGCGGGCACAGGATGCCAGCGACCTGCTGCGCGACGTGCTGGGCGTGACGCCTCAGCTGAGCTTGCGCATTCTCGACCGGCGGAATTGGGCTGCCCATGCCGAGATCGCCGCGTATGGTGTGACACACGTCGCCGCCAATGGTGATCTCGTGGTCGGCGTGACTCCTGCGGACGCCTGGCACGGCATCAGCCGCTATCTCGCGCGCAACCTGCCGGCGCGCGACCTTGCGCGACTGGTCGACGTCCACGGCGCCGATCCGGGCGACCGGCGCGCCCCTGCGCTCGATGCGCTGGCAGAGTCGCTGATCGCGCATGAAGTGGCGCATGTGCTCGGCCAGCAGCAGGGCGTCGTGTTCCCGTCGCGCTGGCTCGAGGAGGCGTTCGCGAATTACGTCCTCGTGGCCGTGCTGGGCACGAACGATCCGGCCGGGCTGCGGCTGCTCGGCTCGCTGGCCGAGGCGGCTCGCGCCCTCGACTCCGGCATGCCGACACTGGCGGAATTCGAGCGTGGCTCGAGCCGAACGGATGTCGCGTCTTCGGTGCTCGCCGAGCTCGCGATCACGCGGGCCGTGTACGCGGCGTACGCGACGTGCGATACAGTGCCGCTCGCGGATCTGTTCAAGGCGTTGCAAACATCGGCCGATCCCGACGCGGACTGGGAACTCGGGCGAATGCTCGTCCCCGGACTCCATCCGTCGATCGCGGCGATTCCCGCGGCGTTCGCCGCAGCGCGCGTGGGCCTCGCCGCCTGACCGCCGTTCACACGTTCATCATTTGAGGGAGCCGCCAATGAGCGCACGCTTGATCAAGGTTGCAGCGTTTTACCTGGTGCTGGGGGTGACGATGGGCATCGTCATGGGGATCACGCACCAGTTCGTCCTGGCGCCGGTGCACGCGCACATCAACCTGCTCGGCTTCGCGACGCTCGCGATCGTCGGCGTCATCTATCACGCGTATCCGGCCGCTGCGCAGACGCGCCTCGCCACGGCGCATTTCTGGATCCATAACACGACGCTGCCGATATTCATGGTCGGCCTCGGATTCGCGCTGACCGGCCACGACGGGTTCCTCCCCGTGACGATCGTCGGCGCGATGGGGGCTGCAATCGGCATCGTCGTGCTCGCCATCAACCTGTGGCGCAACGTCGGCCCCCTGCGGCGCGGACCGTCGCTCTCCGTCCCGAGCGCGCGCGCGGTGGTGTGATGGCGCCAGTCGACAAACCGCGCGGTGGCCGGCGCAAGCCGGTTACGGTGCGCCGTCCCGCGCCGCCTGTTGCGCGCGACGTGAAACCCAGCCCAACTCCCGAACACTGCCCGTGCACGATGCAGTCCACGCGTAAACGCCGCCCGCGCTTCGTCCTGTAGCGCGCCGGTACAATCCGGCCCATGCGGCTGGGTCGGCTCTTCCGGATCGTCGTCGTAGCGTTGCGGCACGGTCTCGACGACCTCGCCCTCGGACATGCGCGGGTGCGCGCATTCCGGCCGATCGTTCGCGCCACGCTGTTCTGGCGCGACCTTTCGCTGCCTCGAGGCGTCCGCCTGCGGCGCGCGCTGGAAGACCTCGGGCCGATCTTCATCAAGTTCGGACAGATGTTGTCGACGCGGCGCGACCTCTTGCCGCCCGACATCGCGGACGAGCTCGCGCTGCTGCAGGATCGCGTGCCGCCGTTTTCGTCGGACAAGGTCGAAGCGACGATCGTCCGCGTGTTCGGGCGGCCGCTTGCCGACGTGTTCAGCACGTTCGACCTGACGCCGGTGGCAAGCGCTTCGGTCGCCCAGGTGCATTTCGCCGAGCTTCCCGACGGCACGCCGGTGGCCGTGAAGGTGCTGCGGCCCAACGTAGGCGAGGTGATCGAGCACGATCTCGCGCTGATGCGTACGGCAGCGTCGCTCGTCGAGCGGCTGTGGAGCGAAGGCAAGCGGCTGCGGCCGCGCGACGTCGTCGCCGAATTCGACAAGACGATCCACGACGAGCTCGACCTGACGCGCGAGGCCGCCAACTGCTCGCAGCTGCGGCGCAATTTCCTGCGCTCCGGCCTGTTGCGGGTTCCCGAGATCCACTGGGACTGGACGGCGAGCGAAGTGCTCGTCATGGAACGGATGGCCGGCATTCCGATCGGGCGCATCGCCGACCTGACCGCCGCCGGCATCGATTTCAAGCGGCTCGCGCGCGCCGGTGTCGAGATCTTCTTCACGCAGGTGTTCCGCGACGGGTTCTTCCACGCGGACATGCATCCCGGCAACATCTTTGTCGGCGTCGATCCCGTCAACCACGGCAAGTACATCGCGCTCGACTTCGGCATCATGGGAACGCTGTCGGAACAGGACAAGAATTACCTCGCGCAGAATTTCCTCGCATTCTTCCGCCGCGATTACCACCGCGTCGCGACGACGCACATCGAGTCGGGCTGGGTGCCGGCGAATACACGCGTCGACGAGCTCGAGAGCGAGATCCGCGTCGTGTGCGAGCCGATCTTCGACCGCCCGCTGAAGGAGATTTCCCTCGGCAAGGTCCTCGTGCAGCTCTTTCGCGCGTCGCGGCGGTTCAACGTCGAGATCCAGCCGCAGCTCGTTCTGCTGCAGAAAACGCTGCTCAACGTTGAAGGGCTTGGCCGCCAGCTCGATCCCGACCTCGACCTGTGGGTCACGGCGAAGCCGTTCCTCGAGCGCTGGATGGAAGACCAGATCGGCTATCGCGCGCTCGAGCGCCGGCTGCTCGCCGAAGCCGCGTCGCTCGTCCAGGTGCTGCCTGAGCTTCCGCGCCTGTTGCATCAGAAGCTGTCGGCGCCGGCGCCGGCCACCGAAGCCGCACTGCGCGCGGTGGCCGCGACGCAACAGTCGCGCAACCGCTGGCTCGCGGTGATCGCATTGCTGCTCGCCGTCATCATCGTGCTGATGCTGCGGACCGGGTGACGATGGCGCTGCTCGATATCGAAGGCGTCACACGGCGGTTCGGCAGCTTCGCCGCGGTCGACAACGTGACGCTCGCCGTCCAGGCCGGCGAGTTCTTCACGCTGCTCGGGCCATCCGGCTGCGGCAAGACGACGTTGCTGCGCATGATCGCCGGGTTCGATTTGCCGGACGGCGGCCGCATCCTGCTCAACGGCGAGGATCTCGCCGGCCAGCCGCCCGAGTCACGCCCGGTGCGCACGGTGTTCCAGAACTACGCGCTGTTTCCGCACATGACGGTCGAAGGCAATGTCGCGTTTCCGCTGCAGATGGCGCGTGTGTCCGCAGGCGAGCGGCCGGCGCGCATCGCCGCGGCGCTCGAGGACGTGCGGCTCATCGGGTTCGAGAGGCGCTATCCGCACGAGCTCTCCGGCGGCCAGAAGCAGCGCGTTGCGATCGCGCGTGCGCTCGTCACGCATCCGACGATGCTGCTGCTCGACGAGCCGCTCGCAGCACTCGATGCGAAGCTCCGCGAGGAGCTGCAGATCGAGCTCATCAACCTGCAGAAGGAGGTGGGCATCGCGTTCGTCTATGTGACGCACGACCAGACGGAGGCACTGGCACTGTCGCATCGCATTGCCGTAATGAACCAGGGCCGCGTCGAGCAACTCGACGAGCCGTCGAAGATCTACGGCTTTCCGCGGACGAAGTTCGTCGCCGACTTCATCGGCCAGTGCAACCTGTTCTCGGGACCGGTGACGGCGAACGACGCCGGCAGCGTCACGCTGGACGTGGCCGGCATTGGACCGGTGCGCGTGGCGACAGCGGCACCCGTGGCCGTCGGCTCACCAGGCACGATCGCGCTGCGCCCCGAGAAAATCCGCATCGCCGCGGGCGCACCGCTCGACTCGCCCGACAACCACTACAGCGGCACGGTCGCCGACCTGTTGTACATGGGTGACGTCACCGTGTACCGCGTGCAGACGTCGGGAGGCAGCCGGATCGAGGCGCTGCTCGCCAACTCGCAGAGCGGGCGCGCGAAGTTCTTCGAAGTCGGTGACGCGGTCGAGATGAGCTGGCACGTCGACGCCGGCCATTTCATCGCTGAATAGAAGGCTGCGCGAGACGATGGCGAAGCGATCCGTGCGGATGGCGAAGTGGGTCGTCAGCGGCCCGCCGCTTGTCTACCTGCTCGTGTTCTTCGCGATTCCCGCGCTGATCATGGTGCTGGCGTCGTTTCGCTCGCCGGGCGAGTTCGGCGGCCTCGCACCGCTCGTCGACGAAGCGGGCAAGCTCGACATCAACCTCGACAGCTACGTCCGATTCGTCACCGAGACCGTCTACCTGCAGGTCTTCATCAAGTCCGCCTGGTACGCGGCGCTGACCACGCTGATCTGCCTCTTGCTCGCGTATCCGCTCGCAACGCTGATCGCGAAGAGTCCGCGCAAGTATCGCGACCTCCTGCTGCTGCTCGTCATCCTGCCGTTCTGGAGCAATTTCCTGATCCGCGTCTACGCGTGGATGATCATCCTCGGCCCGAATGCAGCGTTGGCGCGCTTGGTCAACGGCGCGCTGGCGTGGTTCGGCGTCGAGCCGGTTCCGCTGCTGTTCAGCGCGTTCGCCGTGCTGGTCTGCCTCGTGTACGTGCACCTCCCGTTCATGGTGCTGCCGCTGTACGCGAACCTCGAGAAGCACGACCAGGCACTGCTCGACGCCGCGCAGGATCTCGGAGCGAACGGCTGGCAGCGGTTCTGGCGCATTACGTTCCCGCTGTCGCTGCCCGGCGTCTATGCGGGTGCCGCGCTGGTGTTCATTCCGGCGCTCGGCATCTTCGCGATCCCGGACATCCTCGGCGGGCCGAACGACACGCTGATCGGCAACCTGATCAAGCAGCAGTTTCTCGAAACGCGCGACTGGCCGTTCGGCAGCGTGCTGTCGATCGTGCTGACGGTTGCCGCACTCGCGCTGGCAGGTATCGCGGCCTGGGTCGGCCGCCGCGGCGGCGGAGCGACGGCGCGTGCGTAGACGCTCGCCGTGGTTGTGGGCGACGGCGCTCTTCGCGTATGCCTTCCTGTACGTCCCGCTCCTGATCGTGGTCGTCTACTCGTTCAACGACTCGCGGCTCAACGCCGAATGGGTCGGATTCACGCTCGACTGGTACCGGAAGCTCGCAGCCGACGACGACATGCTGGCCGCCGCCGGCAATTCGCTGCTGATCGCCGTCACGGCCAGTGCGGTGTCGACCGTGCTCGGAACCATGGCGGGCGTGGCGATGCACCGCTACAAGCTCACCGTGCTGCCGGTGCTCGTGCTGACGCCGATCGCGATTCCCGAGATTCTGATGGGCGTCAGCCTGCTGATCTTCTTCGTGCTGCTGAACTTCACGCTCGGCCTCGTATCGGTGGCGCTGGCGCACATCGCGTTCTGCATCGGCTTCGTCGCAATCGTCGTGCGCGCCCGGCTGGCCGGCATGGACGAGACGCTGACCGAGGCGGCGCGCGACTGCGGCGCGTCGCCCGCCAACGCCTTCCGGTACGTCACGCTGCCGCTGATCATGCCGGGCGTCATCGCCGGCGCGCTGATGGCGTTCACATTGTCGATCGACGACTTCGTCATCACGTTTTTCACCGCCGGGGCCGGCACGGTGACGCTGCCCCTGCAGATCTACTCGATGATCAAGATCGCCGTGACGCCCGAGGTCAATGCCGTGTCAACGCTGCTGATGCTGCTGACGTTGCTGCTGATCGTCGTTGCCGCCAAACTGTCGCCCACCCTCCTCCGCTCCGACCGGGAAACCTGACCATGACCACCTTCCGCTCGCCCGTCGCCTTGGCTGCCGTCCTGGCGGCGCTGTTCGCGTTCGCGCCGCTCGCCGCCGCCCGGGACCAGCTGCACCTGTACAACTGGAACAACTACATCGCCCCCGAGACCATCAAGCGGTTCGAGGGCACGTGCCAGTGCGAAGTGGTGCAGACGTACTACTCGGACAACGAGGAGCTGCTCGCGAAGCTCGCTGCCGGCGCGAAAGGCTACGACGTGCTCGTCCCGACGAGCAACGCCGTACAGGCGCTGATCCGCGGCGGCCAGCTGAAGCCGTTGGACAAGACCGCGCTGCCGAACCTGAAGAACGTCGACCCGGCCTACCTGAACACGCCGTTCGATCCGAACAACCAGTATTCGGTGCCCTACGCAATGTCGACGACGATCATCGGCTACAACGACGAGAAAATGAAGGAGCTCGGACTTCCGACCGACACCTGGGCGGTGATCTTCGATCCGAAGTACCTCGAGAAGGTCAAGGGCCGCGTCACGGTGCTCGACAGCGCCAACGAGCTCTTCGCCGCGGCGCTGAAGTACCTCGGCTACTCGGCGAACGACGTCGACCCGAAGCACTGGGACGAGGCGGCTGCCGTGATCAAGAAGGCGAAGCCGTACTGGGCCGCATTCAACGCGTCGTCGTACATCAAGGAACTGACCGTCGGCAACATCTGGCTCGTGCACGGCTATTCGAACGACATCTTCCAGGCGAACCTCGACGCGCAGGCGGCCGGGCGGAAGTTCCACATCCTGCAGGGCGTACCCAAGGAAGGCGCGGTGCTGGCCGTCGACAACATGGTCATCCACAAGTCCGCGCCGCGGCCCGACCTCGCGCTGCGCTTCATCAACTTCATGCTCGAGGGCCGCAACTCGGCCGAGCTCACGAACCTGATCGGCTCCGGCAACCCCAATGCGGATGCGCTGAAATACATCAAGCCCGAGTTGACCAAGCTGCCCGCGGTGTTCCCGCCGAAGGAATTGCAGGCAAAGCTCGAGCAGCTGAAGGACGTGACGGTCACGCAGCGCCGCCTGCGCAGCAAGCTATGGACCGAGATCAAGGCCAGCAAATAAAGTCGCACCATAAACCAGCTGCGCGCCCCGATTACTTTGGAGCGAACGCCGCTTCGCTTAACCCTCGAAAGCTCGGGTTAGCGTTCGCCGAGGTGATGCTTCCGTATCCTCGCTCGGCCCTCGCCGTACGTTTATGTACTGTCTAGGGCCTCGCTGCGGGCCCTCATTTTGCAACTGAGGCACTCGGGGCTGCTCGCCACGTTTCTGGTGCGACTTCGGCTTGGTGAACGATTCAGCAGGCCAGCGTGCGATGATCGCGGCATGGACACGGCGACGTCCCCGCCTCGCCTGCGTACGCGGCTGCCGCACGTACTCGCGACGCTGTATGGCATCGCGATCGTCTATGCGTCGCTCGAGCCGTTTCATCCATGGCTGCCGCCGCAGACATCGTTCTTCCTGTTCGATTTCGGGTCGGCGCGCTGGATCCGCTACGACGCGCTGCTGAACGTTCTCTCGTACGTCCCGTTCGGATTCTTCGTCGCGCTGCTGCGCCGCGGTGTCTCGCCGACGCGACGGATCGTGCACAGTGTTGTAATCGGCGCCGCGATGTCGTTTGCGATGGAATCGCTGCAGATGTACGTCCCGCCGCGTGTCGCGAGTCCGTTCGACCTCGCCGCCAATATCGTCGGAGCACTGGGCGGCGGCGCGCTGGCGACAGTACTCGCCTACAATCAATCGACGCGCGACTCGATCTACGGCGCGCGGACGCGGCTGTTCCTGCCGGGCCCGCTCGGCGACGTCGGTCTGGCGCTGATGCTGCTGTGGCTCGTTGCGCAGACCAATCCCGGCATCCCACTGTTCGCCGTGACGTTCGACAACGAAGTTCCGACGGGGCCGGCACTCATCGCCGCGCCGCCGGTGCACGATGACGCGAGCACCGTTGCGCACGAGAACGCGAACATCGTCGTGCAGGCGGCCGGAACGGGATTCCAGGTACTCGGCGTCGGATTGTTCGCGGCGCTGCTGCTGCGCCGGCGGCGTCACGCAGGTTCAATCGTCGTCGCGCTGATCGCCGGTGCGCTGCTGCTCAAAGGAATCGCCGCCGTCGTGCTGCTCAAGCCCGCGATGTGGCAATCGTGGGTAAAGCCCGGCGTGTTGATCGGTGCGGCAATCGGCGGCGCGCTGCTTGCCGGCGCGATCGCGCTGCCGCGTCCGGTGCAGGTGGCGTTGTGCGCGATCGCGTTGCTGTCGGCGCTTCTCGCGCCGGTGCTGGCGCCCGAATCGCTGAGCGCGCGAGCGCCGCTCGCGATCTTCGACTGGCATTACGGTCAGCTGCTGAACTACAACGGCCTGACCCGCGCGGCGCTGCTCGTCTGGCCGCTGCTGACGGCGGCATGGCTGTTCGCGCTCGCGGGGCGACCGTCGTGGGGCAAGCCACCCGATCCCGGATGATCGAGTACGCGTCGGGCCGGCCGCTATAATCGACGCGCCATGAGCTATTACCAGCACCACGTGTTCTTCTGCTGCAACCAGCGCGACCCGCCCGAACGCTGCTGCGCCACCAACGATGCGCTCGAAATGCAGCAATATGCCAAAAAGCGGATCAAGGCACTCGGACTCTCGGGCAAGGACCGCGTGCGCATCAACAAGGCCGGCTGCCTCGATCGCTGCGAGGAAGGTCCGGTGATCGTCGTGTATCCGGAAGAGGTCTGGTACACCTATGTCGACCGGCAGGACATCGACGAGATCATCGATCGGCATCTCGTCGGCGGCGAGATCGTCGAGAGGCTGCGCATTTGACGCCGCGCAATGCCGAGCGGCTGATCGTCGCAGGTCCCGCCGGCGATATCGAAGTCGTTGTCGACGCACCCGCGGCAACGCCGCTGCGCGGCCTGGCGCTCGTGTGCCATCCGCATCCGCTGCAGGGCGGAACGCTCGACAACAAGGTCGTGCACACGCTTGCAAAGACGTTCCACGCGATGGGCTACGTTGCGATCCGCTTCAATTTTCGCGGCGTCGGCGGTTCGGCCGGCTCGTTCGACCAAGGTATCGGCGAAACCGAGGACGCACTCGCGGTGCTCCGGCATGCGCGCTCGCGCTTCGGCGAAGCGCTGCCCGTCGCGCTCGCGGGATTCTCGTTCGGCTCGTTCGTGCAGACGCGCGTCGCGTCGCAGGTCAAGCCTGAGGGACTCGTGCTCGTGGGCCCCGCCGTCAACCGGTTCCAGGTCGAGCACGTGCCACCGGAGACGATCGTCGTGCACGGCGAGGCGGACGACGTCGTCCCACTCGCCGACGTGTTCGCGTGGGCAAGACCGCAGGAGCTTCCCGTCGTCGTGTTTCCTGGCTGCGGGCACTTCTTCCACGGCCGCCTGCTGCAGCTCGCGCGCGTCGTCACGGCACTGTGGCCACGCGCGGCGAACGCGTGAACGACCGCGTAGCAGCGGTGGCCGAGCAGCCGGTGCCGATCGCGGCGGCTATCGTGGGCAATGCCGTGCTGCGCGTGCAGGACCTGCGCAAGCGCTACGGCGATCTCGAAGTGGTTCGCGGCCTGACCTTCGCGATCAGGCGCGGCGAATGTTTCGCGCTGCTCGGTCCCAATGGCGCGGGCAAGACGACGACGCTTCGTTGCTGCCTCGGGCTGATCGATCCGGACGGCGGCTCGATCGAGCTCGTCGGCGAGCCGGTGCCCAAGGCCGCTCGCGAGGCGCGGATCCGGGTTGGCGTCGTTCCACAGATGGACAACCTCGATCCCGATTTCACGGTTCGCGAAAACCTGTTGATCTACGGCGGCTATTTCAGGATCCGGCGCAGCATTCTCGACGGGCGCATCCCGCGGCTGCTCGAATTCGCCGGCCTCGCCGGCAAAGCGCAGACGTCGATTCGCACGCTGTCAGGTGGCATGAAGCGCAGGTTGACGCTCGCCCGCGCGTTGATCAACGATCCCGAGTTGCTGATTCTAGACGAGCCGACGACCGGGCTCGATCCACAGGCGCGGCACCTGATCTGGGACGGATTGCGGCAGCTCTTGAAGCAGGGCAAGACGATCCTGCTGACGACGCATTTCATGGACGAGGCCGAGCGTCTCGCAACGCGGCTCGCCGTCATCGACCACGGCACGATGATCGCGTGCGACACGCCGCACGCTCTGCTGGAAGCGCACGTCGAGCCCGAAGTCGTCGAGGTGTACGGCGAAGATGCGCGAGCGTGGGCCGCGGCGCGCGGGCGCGCATTGTCGAATCGGCTGGAGATCGCCGGCGAGACCGCCTTCTGCTACGCGAACGACGCCGCACCGCTGCTCGCCGATCTCGCGACACACTCCGGCGTGCGCTACCTGCACCGGCCGGCGAATCTCGAGGATCTCTTCATCAAGCTGACCGGGCGCGAACTGCGCGACTGACGCCAAGCGCTGCGTTCAATCAGCGCTTTTCAGGCGCCGCCTGCGGCGCGACCGCTGGCGCCACGCGCGGTCCCGCGTCCGGCACGTCCTGCGGCGGCGAATCGAGCATCGCGAGCGCGGCACTGACCGCCTCGCGTCGCACCGCATCGGCCATCCCGGGCTCGCCCTTGCCGCAGACAGTGCGGCAGAACTTGTTGGTCGGGCCTTCGAAATCGCAATGCGACGCACCGCGCATCCGCTCGGTGCGCGCGTGAGAAGGCGCTGCGTTCGCGATCAAGCGGCCGCTGCCGAACAGGTTGCACACCGACGGATCCGCAAGCAGCACCAGCGACGGGATGCGCAGCTTGCGCGCGGCGAGCGTTCCCAACCCCGTACCGTCGACGGGGT
>Ga0207675_100007024_pt1 | contig 10638 bp, 5 predicted proteins | sample KBSSwiS42_FD_184305 | JGI IMG/M metagenome (GOLD analysis project Ga0207675, IMG submission 184305) | Switchgrass rhizosphere microbial communities from Kellogg Biological Station, Michigan, USA - KBS Switchgrass S4-2 (SPAdes) (version 2) | ecosystem: Host-associated > Plants > Roots >...
GTGCGTGACCCTTCCAGGTCGGGCCCCGGCACCAGGCTCAAATACGGGCTTACGCACCCAAGAAAACGTCGGCGTCGGCGGGCAACCCGACCCCATTTTTCACGCCTGCGAGGCGTCACCCGAAGGGAAACAGGGGGCTCAAATGAAATGTCCAATGCATGTCCAATTGGACATGCGCGTGAGAAACGAACGCGGTGGTGATCGCGCCGGAGAGCTGCTCGCGAACCAGCGGATGCTGGTCCGCAGCCGAATCAGCAGACAACGAGCGCACGAGCTGCAACCAGTTCGCGGCCGCCCGTTCGGTCAGGTCCAGGTGTTCGGGAAGCCGGCGTGCTGACTCGGCCAATAGCCGCGACATCTCCGGGTGCAGATAGTCGCGCTCGAAGCGGACGCCGACGATGCTGCTGGACTCGCTCCAACGCCTGATGCAAGTCGGGGTGTCCGGCGGAGCATCAAGGCTGAGCTGCTGTTCGCCGCCCAGGAGTGCGGCGGCCTCGACGCCATGAAGGGCCTCGCCGAGCAATGCCTGTCCAAGTACGACCTGGGCGGCTGGACTGTGCTGGATCTCATTGGCAACGACGACGTTTCGTACTTCGGTCAGAGCTGACCGGGGAGCTGGGCCGGAACCTGTCGACAACGGTTCGGGCCCGCGAACCCCGGGGTCGTAGACTGATGCCCTGCCGCAGCGGAGCACCAACGACGAAGTTGGGGGCCATATGGCCGGAAGCGATCCGACCTCGACTCAGCGGCGCGCCGATGCCGGCGTCGCCGCGGAGCTGGAAGCCGAGGGCCTCGACGACGCCACCAAAATCGGCCGCGGCGGTTTCGGAATTGTCTATCGCTGCCGGCAGCCGTCACTTGACCGAACCGTCGCCGTGAAGGTGCTGACGACGGATCTCGACGGAGACAATCTCGATCGATTCCTGCGCGAGCAGCGCGCGATGGGCCGGCTGTCCGGCCACCCCAATATCGTCAATGTCCTGCAGGTCGGCGTCACCGCGACCGGACGCCCCTATCTCGTCATGCAGTATCACCCGCAGGATTCGCTGGACGCCCGCATCCGTGGGTCCGGTCCGCTGTCTCTTGGAGAGGCGCTTCGGATCGGGGTGAAGCTTGCCGGCGCCATCGAGACGGCCCATCGCGCCGGGATCCTGCACCGCGACATCAAGCCCGCGAACATCTTGCTGACGGAATTCGGCGAGCCCGAGCTGGGTGACTTCGGCATCGCGCGAATATCCGGTGGCTTCGAAACGACGGCCGGGTCGATCACGGCCTCACCGGCGTTCACTGCCCCGGAGGTACTGCGCGGCGATCCGCCGAGCGTCGCGTCCGACGTGTACGGGCTCGGCGCCACGCTGTTCTGTGCGATCACCGGGCACGCCGCCTTCGAGCGCCGCAGCGGCGAACGACTGGTTGCCCAGTTCGTTCGCATCACCACCGAACCCGTGCCGGATCTGCGCCGCGACGGGTTGCCGGACGAGGTGTGCGCCCTCCTCGAGCGCGCGATGGCGCACCTGCCAGCCGATCGACCGGCGTCAGTAGTCGAGTTCGGCGACGAGCTTCGTAAGGCTCAGCGCGCCAATGGGTTTGCTGTCGACCGTATGGCATTGTCCGGGGAGGTGACGACTGAACCGGCCCCTGAAAGCGGGCCCTGGCCCGCCGTCAGACCGCATGCGGTGATCACCAGCTTCGTCGGCCGTCGTCGTGAGCTTGCCGAGGTGAAGAAGGCGATGACGGAGTCGCGTCTGGTGACGCTTACCGGGCCCGGCGGTGTTGGAAAGACCCGGATCGCATACGAACTGGCCGAGCGGTCGCGCCGGGCGTTCCGCGACGGCAGCTGGGTGGTCGAACTGGCGAGTGTCGAGGACGAATCGGGTCTCGCATCGATCGTGGTGTCGTCGTTGGCCGTGGCCGATCAGTCCAACCGCGCTCCCATCCGCAAGCTCGTCGATCATCTGCGTGAACGGCAGCTGCTGATCGTGCTGGACAACTGCGAACACCTGTTGGCGCCGGTTGCGAATCTGGTCGACGCGATGCTCGCCGAATCGCCGGGGCTGCGGATTTTGGCCACCAGCCGGGAGCCGCTCGGTATCACCGGCGAGCACACCTGCACCGTTCCGCCTCTGACGACTCCGCCCAAGGACGGCGTGCTGACGCCGGAGCGGGTCGACCAGTACGAGGCGGTGCGCTTGCTGGTCGACCGCGCCCGCGCGATCAATCCCGATTTCGCTGTGACACAGCAGAACTCAGATGCCGTGGTGCAGCTGTGCAACCGGCTCGATGGCATCCCGCTGGCCATTGAACTCGCCGCCACCCGGCTGCGCGCCCTGTCGCTCACCCAGATCGTGGATCGGTTGGACAAGCGATTTTCGCTGTTGACCGGCGGAAACCGGACGGCCATGCCCCGCCAGCAGACCCTGCGCGCGCTCATCGACTGGAGCTGCGAACTCTGCGCCGAATCCGAAAAGCTGCTCTGGGCAAGGCTTTCAGTGTTCACCGGCAGCTTCGACCTGGATGCCGCGGAACAGGTGTGCGGCTTCGGTGAACTGCACCCCGAGGACGTGTTTGATGTCCTGGACCGGTTGGTGGCCAAGTCGCTTCTGGTGATCGACCGTGACGATGAGCTGGTCCGGTACCGGATGCTGATGACCGTGCGTGAGTACGGTGCTGAGCTGCTCGTGAGTGCGGGTGAATACGTCACCGTCCGGCGCCGGCACCGGGATCACTATCGGCGCAATGCGATTCGCACGGTCGAGCGGTGGTGCGGCCCGGGTCAGGCGGCCGCGCTGGCGGCGTTGCGACGCGACCACTCGAACCTGATGTCGGCGCTGGAGTGGTCGGTTGCCACGCCGGGCGAACTCGATCACGGTGCGGAACTGGCCGCCTTCCTGCGTTACCACTGGATCGCGGGCGGATTTCTCGGCGACGGCCGGCGCTGGCTTGAGCAGATCCTGACCGCGATGGACCCGTCGAGCCCGCAGCGCGGCGAGACGCTGTGGGTTGCCGCGTGGGTCGCGCTCATCCAGGGCGACCGGGATCCGGCGGCGCGCTGGCTCGCCGAGGGCGAGGAACTCGCACGCGCGAATGACGACGGCCGGCTCGCCGCGCACGTCGCGCAGTGGACGGCGATGCATCGATTGTTCTCCGGTGAGCTGCCCGCGGCGATCGCACTGCTCGAACGGTCGATCGACGGTCACGTCGTTTGCGACGATCGGGCGTCCCAGCTGACCGCGTTGTTCCAGCTCGCGATGGCGCAAACGTACGCCGGCCGGCACCAGGACGCGCTGCGCACCTGCGCACACGCACTAGGCCTGAGCGGCGAGTGCGGCGAACGGTGGACGCACGCGTACTCGCTGTGGATCAGCGGGGTCGCCCGCTGGCATCTCGGCGACCTCGACGGGGCGCAACGCGACGCCCAGGACGCGCTGCAGCTGCAACGGGATTTCAAGGACAGCATCTGCACCGCGCTGAGCATCGAGCTGATCAGCTGGGTCGCACTGTCGAGATCGAACTACGAGCGCGCCGCCGAACTCCTCGGCGCCGCCACCGCGGTCTGGACGGCGCTCGGAACCACCGTCGAGGCGTTCGGTCCGCACATCCAGCGCGACTCGGTGGAGTCGATGGACAAGGTCGCGAAGGCATTGGGGCGAAAGCGGTTCGCCGAACTGTCGTCGCGGCACGTTCGTCTCGGCAAGGACGAGGCGATCGACCTCGCGCTCGGCGCCGGCCGGTCGGCGCAGGCGCGCCCGGCGAAGTCGCCGCTGACCAAACGAGAGCGCGAGATCGCCGCGCTGATCGCCCAGGGCATGAGCAACCGCGCGGTCGCCGAATCGCTCGTCATCTCGCCGCGCACCGTCGACGGGCACGTCGAGCGGATCCTGGCGAAACTCGACTTCACCTCGCGGGCTCAGATCGCCGCGTGGGTGGCGAGCGCGCACGTCGATCCGAAAAGCGGGTAGTCGATGGGGTGATCTGCCCCACGTTTTTTGCGGCCGTACCGCCGAGTCTGGAAGCCATCGACCACATGGCCCACTACCTCGGGAGGACCGCCAATGACCGCCATCATCGACGAGCAGAACACCGCGACCGCCGTCACCGACTTCGACGCGATCGTGATCGGTGCCGGCTTCGCCGGGCTGTATGCGCTGCACAAGCTTCGCGACCAGCTGGGCCTGTCGGTACGGGTCTACGAGGCCGCGTCCGACGTCGGCGGCACCTGGTATTGGAACCGGTACCCGGGCGCGCGGTGCGACATCGAGAGCGTGCACTACTCATACTCGTTCTCCGAGGAACTGCAGCAGGACTGGGAGTGGAGCGAGCGCTTCGCCGGCCAGCCCGAGATTCTGCGCTACCTGAACCACGTTGCCGACCGGTTCGACCTGCGCAAGGACATCTTGTTCGACACCCGGGTGAACTCGATGGTGTGGGACGACGACGCCAGCCTCTGGCGGGTCGGCACCGAGCTCGGCGACACCGTCACCGCCAGGTACGTGATCTCCGGGGCGGGCAACCTGTCGGTGCCTAAGACGCCCGAGTTCGACGGTGTCGAGTCGTTCCGCGGTCAGGTGTACCTCACCGGAAACTGGCTCGACGAGAACATCGACTTCACCGGCCAACGAGTCGCCATCATCGGGACCGGGTCCAGCGGCATCCAGGCGATCTCCGAGATCGCGAAGACCGCGGGACACCTGACGGTCTTCCAGCGGACGCCGAACTACGCCACCCCGATTGTCAACGGGCCCGCGGATCCCGATGTGATCAGCGCCGTGAAGGCCAACTACGCCCAGGTCCGCGAGGCGTCGCGCAACCACTTCCTCGGCGTGCCCTACACCCAGGTGCAACCCTCCGCGCTCGCGGTGTCGGCCGAGGAGCGGCGCCGCACCTTCGACGAGCGGTGGAACGCCGGCGGGTTCCAGCTGTTCATCGACAGCTATCAGGACATTCTGTTCGACAAGAACGCCAACGACACCATCGCCGAGTACATCCGCGAGCGCATTCACGAACGGGTGAACGACCCCGCCGTCGCCCACCTGCTCGCGCCCAAGGGTTATCCCTACGGCACCAAGCGCCCGCCGCTGGAGACCAACTACTACGAGGTGTTCAACCAGGACAACGTCACGCTGGTCGACATCAAGACCACTCCGATCGAGTCGATCACCGAGACCGGGGTCCGTACCGCGGACGCCGAGTACGAGTTCGACATCATCGTGCTCGCCACCGGCTTCGACGCCATGACCGGTCCGCTGATGAAGCTGGGCATCGTCGGGCGCGACGGGCTGAAGCTGTCCGACAAGTGGGCGCACGGCCCGCGCACCTATCTCGGCCTCACGGTGAGCGGATTCCCGAACCTGTTCCTCATCACCGGCCCGCAGAGCCCGTCGGTGTTGTACAACATGCCGCTGGCCATCGAAGACCACGTCGATTTCGCCGCCGAAGCGATCACCTACATGCGCGACCGCGGACTCGACGTCATCGAGGCGACGCTCGAATCCGAGGACAACTGGGTGGCCCATGCCCTCGAGATCTCGTCGAAGACGCTGCTGCCGGAAACCGACTCCTGGTACATGGGCGCCAACATCCCCGGCAAGCCGCGCATCTGCCTGCTGTATGTCGGTGGCGCGCCGGCCTACCGGGCCACCTGCGACGACGTTGTGGCCAACGGGTACGCGGGGTTCACGCTGGACCGCGCCGCCGTCCCCGTCTCCTGAACCGCGGCACCACTTTTCGAGGAGAAACCCGATGCCAGTCGACCCACACGTCCAGGCGCTGCTCGACGGCCTGGCCGAGCAAGGGACGAAATCGTTCGAGCAGATCGGCGTGGCGGCCACCCGTGCGGTCGTTGAGACCTTCACCGGCCTGCAGCGCCCGGCCCCGGCCGTGGCCCGGGTAATCGACGGGACGTACCCCGGACCCGTTGGGGCACAACCGTTGCGAATCTATATTCCGGACGGCGAAGGGCCGCTACCGATCGTCGTGTACTTCCACGGCGGCGGATTCGTCGCCGGCGGGCTTCCCGTGGTCGACGAGCCGGCGCGCGCGCTCGCCAACGACGTTGGCGCGATCGTCGTCGCAGCGGGCTACCGCCTCGCCCCCGAACACAAGTTCCCTGCGGCGACCGACGACACGTTCGCGGCGCTGCGGTGGGTGGCCGACCACGCCGGGGATTTCGGGGGCGATCCGGCACGCATCGCGGTCATGGGCGACAGTGCCGGTGGCAGCCTTGCTGCGGTCGCGGCGCAACGCGCACGGGATGGGGGCGGCCCGCGGCTGGTGGCGCAGGTTCTCGTCTATCCCGTCGTCGATCCGACCGCGCGGCTGGCGTCGCGGGAGCTGTTCGGGGAGGGGTACGTGATCACCGCCGCCGGGCTCGACTGGTTCTGGGAGCAGTACCTGGGGTCGCCGGCGCCGGCCGAGACCGCGCTCGCGGCGCCGGCCAAGGCCGGCTCGCTCGCCGGCCTTCCGCCCGCGTTGGTGCTGACGACCGAGTACGAAGTGTCGCGCGACGAGGCGGAGGCGTACGCAAAGCGACTCGCCGATTCCGGCGTCGAGACCGAGTGCATCCGGTTCGACGGGCTCGTGCACGGCGTCTACTGGATGTCCGGCGCCGTGCCGCGCAGCGGCGAACTCCGGGACACGGTGACGCGGTTCCTGTCCAAGCGGTTCACCCAGGAACATATCCAGTCAGCTTGCCGCTCACGAGAATCCGCTGACGGTTCGTGGGAGACCGGCCCGAGGCACGAAATAGCGGCAACTGCCCCTCGGTATGTCGGCAGCTAGTCCCACAATCAGTTGGTATACCTGCAACTGCATTCCGCATCATCTTGGTCTCGGACAGCGGGAAACCGCCTGGCTCAGAACACGTTCCACGACCATGAAGCCCACGAGAGACTCGAGCTGATGACGAGAACACAAGCCCGAGAGCACGATTCGTCTAGCCGAACAATAGTTCGCGACGCAGCCAGCAGACCTTCTCGTTCCTAGTTTACTGCGCCGTCGCACAAGCACCCGTCATGGAGTACATCACATGAACTTGTTGGTCCTGCCAGATCTGAACCCCACGGACGACCTCGTCGCCTGCGTGCCCCCCGACGACCACGGCGGGAGCGACAGATCGGTTGTCGACGCCGTTCGGCGGGCCGACCCGATTGCGCCTAAATGTGGCTCGTCGGACGTTGACCATGGCGCGATCGCGCTCTTGGACGTCTTACCCGTCCCCGGGAAAATTGTTGGAGTTACGGATGATTCGACGCATACGCTGCGCGCTGGGAATACACGTGACACCGGGACGGTGCCGGCGCTGGTGGCCGGCGACGATTGCCTGGAGGTGCATGCGCTGGGTTTGAGGCTGCCCAACGGGCGCCGGCTGTTGACCGATGTCTCGTTCGGCGCGCGGCCGGGGTCGCTGACCGCGATCATCGGCCCGTCGGGGGCGGGCAAGTCGACATTGGCCAAATTGGTCGGCGGGGCCCTCAGCCCGACCGCCGGCGCGGTGTGTTTCGACGGGCATGACCTGCACGCCGAGTACGCGTCGCTGCGCCACCGCATCGGGCTGGTCCCCCAAGACGACGTGGTGCATCACCAGTTGACCGTGGATGCGGCGCTGCGCTTCGCCGCCGAACTGCGGCTGCCGCACGCCACCGCCGACGAGCGCGCCGCGGCGGTGCGCAGAGTCCTCGAGGAACTGGAGCTGACCGGCCATGCCCGCACCCGCGTCGACAAACTCTCGGGCGGACAGCGCAAACGCGCCTCGGTGGCCATGGAACTGCTCACCGGGCCAGCGCTGCTGATCCTGGATGAACCGACCACCGGGCTGGATCCGGCGCTGGACCGTCAGGTGATGAGCATGTTGCGCCGGCTGGCCGACGCCGGGCGGGTGGTGCTGGTGGTCACCCACTGCCTGACCCATCTGGACCTCTGCGATCAGGTGCTGTTCTTGGCCCCCGGCGGCAGGACCGCCTACCGCGGGCCAGCACAAGAGATCGGCGCAGCGCTGGGCAGCACCGACTGGGCCGACCTGTTCGCCAGTGTGGCCGCCGACCCCGACGCGGCTCACCGCGAGTTTGCGACCCGCTGCCGCGCCGAGGCACCCCCGGCCAAGCTGACCCGGCCGCGTCCCACGTCGTCGTTGCGGCCCGCGCCGTGCCGGCTGCTGCACCAGGCGTCCACCGTGGCACGCCGCCAACTGCCGCTCCTCCTGGCCGACCGGGGCCATTTCCTGTTCCTGGCGGTGCTGCCGTTCATCCTGGGCACACTCGCGCTTTTGGTGCCCGGCGATGTGGGGCTGGGTGTCGCTAACCCGCGCGGTGATGCCGCCGACGAGCCGGTGCAGATCGTGTTTCTGCTCAGCATCAGCGCCATCTTCATGGGCACTGCGCTGACCATTCGTGACCTGGTCGGTGAGCGAACCATCTTCCGACGCGAACAAGCGGTCGGCCTGTCCGCCACGGCATACCTGTTGGCGAAGATCGTGGTGTACTGCGTCACCGCCGCCGCCCAGACCGCGATCCTCACCACGATTGTCGTGGTCGGCAAGGGCGCACCCACCCGCGGCGCGGTCGTGCTGGGCAATCCGATCCTGGAGCTGTATTTGACCCTGGCGGCCACGGCGGCCGTCGCCGCGGTCATGGGGTTGGCGATATCGGCGGCGGCCAAGTCCCAGGATCAGATCCTGCCGATGCTGGTGATCTCGGTGATGCTGTCCATCGTGTTCTGCGGCGGGATGATTCCGGTCACCGGCCGACTTGTTCTCGAGCAGGTGTCCTGGGCGATCCCGGCCCGCTGGGGATTCGCAGCCACCGCGTCCACCACCGATCTGCGCACCATCGCTCCCCTGCTGCGAACAAACGAGACGCTGTGGTCGCACCAAGTTGGCTGGTGGCTGCTCGACATGACCGTACTGATCCTCGTGGGAGCCGTCCTGGCCGGCTGCGTGCGCTGGCGCATCCGGCTCAACGCGGCAGCACAAATTCTCGATCACACCGGCTGGTATCGATGGTGCATGCGGCTGGGCCCCGTCGTCGCTGTTCATGCTGTTCGCCGCGCCATTGCTCATTGGGGCGCTCCTCGTTGCGGCGATCAAGATGCCCACAGTGTCCGTCCAGACCATCGAAACAGAAGCGAATGAAGAAGCAAGGGCATGAACGACATCGCCGAGGTGACACAAGTAGTCCTCCGAGAGCGGCGGGCACGGGATCGCGGATGGTGGGACCAGATGCGCGAATGCATCGCCCCTGATGCCCAGATCCGTCTCAGCTGGTTCCGCGGCAGCGGAGGAGATTTCGTCGCAGAGTCGTTGACATCTGATCTGTGAGGTTCGTTCCTCACCTTGAAAGGATGTTGCAGGCGTTCGGGGTGTGGTGCACCTTTGAGGCGTACGTACTTGGCCGGCGTGCGGTAGCCCAGCGGTCTACTGGACTCTGAAACTGGCTGGACTCATTCAGCGAGGACCGTAGAGGCATACGCCAAGCCGTAACCGAAATCAATGATGCTCTGGCACAAACTGATTCGGGATTCACCCACGCCGCACGCCCAGCGTGTCACCGTGACGAATTGTCGACGCAAGGCATTGCGCACGATTGAGTCACCGCTGACACCGCTCAGGTCTCGGTTGGAGGCCGTGCGCCTTATTCGAAAAGTGGACACGGAAGTGAGACAACTGGGTTGGACATCGCGTGAGACGAGTTGCGTAAGCCCATGTCAGCTCGTCGGAAGTGGACATGAACCTTGAGAAGCTACAGATGATGAGGTGTAGCGTCTCATTCCGCGTTACATATTCTCATCTCCCGTTGCACCCCAAGCGTATTGGCCGAGATCGGCCAGGTCAGAGCATTGTGGCGAACCGGACGCTGTAGGAAATGAAGCGGTCCGTGAGACAAACCGGGCCGCGACAGCCGTGAGACAATTTCCAAAACACCAGGTCAGCGGCAGGCAAAGATGTCGCCGGCGATGAGAACCTATATGAGGGAGGGAATGTAGATTCTCAGTCCACATGACCAAATCTCAATCGAGTTGGCCACTGTCTGGCCAATTGGCCATTGCGATGAGATTTCTACATGCCCGGCTTCGCCATTCGACGCCGGATCCCCACTCGCAGTTCATCTCTGGTGGAGCATAGCTTACGTGCGTCTAGACTTTTTGCGGCTGTGGTGCCGTCCATTGGCCGATGAGGGCTTCTTCTTTAGGCCAGTACAGCCGCATGATCACTCGGAACGGGCCTTGCGGTGCGGGCAACCAATTCGATTCTTGGCCCACGCCCGGTGATTGGTTCTGGATGTAGAGCGTGAGCCCGCCATCGGGGTCGTTGGTGAGGGTGTTCAGCATCGGTGAGTTGATCAGGTAGCGGTTGACCGGGTTGGCCACCAGCAGGTTCGCCGGCAGCTCGTACATGGTCGATGACCAAAACGCGTTGACTGGGGGCAGCTGCCCGGGCGGAAACCGGAGCGTGTAGCTGCTCGCCCCGGTGAGCGGAGCCCCCGCGGCATCGGTGTTGAAGATCGGGTACATCGCCTCCTGCTTGGAGTTGCCGTAGATCCCGATCGCCGCCCCGGCCATCCGGTAGAGGTAGTTGTCGCCCAAGAACTCTCGGGTGCCGAACACCTCGCCGGAGGTGACCTGCCCGGTGTTGAGCTTGTCCTTCTC
>Ga0207675_100007025_pt1 | contig 10638 bp, 8 predicted proteins | sample KBSSwiS42_FD_184305 | JGI IMG/M metagenome (GOLD analysis project Ga0207675, IMG submission 184305) | Switchgrass rhizosphere microbial communities from Kellogg Biological Station, Michigan, USA - KBS Switchgrass S4-2 (SPAdes) (version 2) | ecosystem: Host-associated > Plants > Roots >...
GCAACGACCTCGTCACAGCTCTGCCCGACCACGCGGCGTTCGCGCCAGAGACCGCCCCGATCGACACCGACCGTGCCGCGCACGCGACGCCCGAGGTCCACCAGCTCGACTCTGAACCGCTGCGTCACGGCGCTCACCCCGAGCGACTGCCTGTGCAGCGCCTGCTCGACGTGTCGCAGAAATTCGTCGCGGCTCGGACAGGCTCGGGCTCGCACCTGGTAGTCGAGCTCGAGCCCCTGCAGCGAGCTCTCCAGCCCGTCCTTCGCGCCGGAACGCGCGCTGCTCACGAGGCATGCCGTGATGCCCGCCACGCGCCACAGCCACGACCTGCCCATGACTCACTCTGACACGTCGAGGTTCGCGCTCGAGGGCGGAAAACGGCTCAATCCAGCAGGCTCTGAGCCGTCAGAAAGACCTGGCGCAGGCTGTCATAGGCCGGGCGCGTCGATCGCTCGATGTCGACCAGGCCCCACCATTCCTCGTTAAAAACCTGATCGGGAAAGGGCCCACCCCCGGGCGCGTTGCCTCCCACGTCGTGCAGCGAAGGGCTGCCGGACGGATCTTTCCACCACTCGTCGACAAACTCGAACACCGTGCCTCCGAGCGTCACACCGGAATCGTGCAGCGCCGAAGCATTTTCGAGCAGCTCCTCGCTCAGGCTCGAAACGGCGAGCGCCTGGCTCGCTGGATCGTACGCGGGAATGTCCGCGTTGTAGGCGTCCGCGCCGTATTCCGAGAGGAACATGGGTTTGTCGCTGCGCGCGCGCCAGTCCGCGAACAGCCCAGCGAAGCCAATGCCGCGATACGCGTTGATACCCCAGACATCGACGTTTGGCAGCGCCGAGAGGGTTGCAGCGCTCGGCAGCTCGCCGTAGATCGTGGCCACCGGGTGGCGCGGGTCTTCCGCCTTGATCAGGCGTGCCACCTCGTTCAGTCGTGCGCTGGAGTCGCCGTCGGACAGGCCAGCGTAGAGTCCGTTATAGTTCCACTCGTTGCCGATGGCCCACATCAGGATCGCAGGGTGGCCCTTGACCGCACGTACGCGAGCCACCGCGCTCGTCGGAGCGGCAGCGCCCGACGGATACACGGCGTTGACGACGTAGATCCCAGACTGCCAGAGCTGGTCGAGCACGCTCAGGTCGAGCAACGGCTCGTACGTGCGAACGACGTTCACACCGAGCCTGGCCAGCAATGGCACGTCGCGCGCGGCGAAGCCCGCGAAGTCCAGCCCCTCTGGTTGCGAGGCGCCCACTTTCACCGGATTCCAGCACACGCCGGCCATGAAGAACGGCTTGCCGTCGATCCAGAGGCGACGTTGCCGTATCACGATGCCCAGACCCGGCGCCAGCTCTTGGGGAGGGCTCAGCTCTGGTACGGACGGCTCTCGTGCCGCCGTCCCTGCAGAGCCGCTCGAACCATCACTGGACGCTGATCCGTCGCGAGCCGAAGTGGGCTCCTCGCTGTCACCGGACAGCGAGGGTGGCGCTGCTGAGCCGCCCATGCCTCGCGAGACCGTGCCGCCAGCGCCCGTTTCGCTCGACTCGCGCGCGCGCTCCGGCGGCGCGACGTTGCAGGCAGAGCAAGAAAGTAGGAGCACCCAGGCGCGCGCCGTCACTGCGCGGTCCAGCGAAGGTCGTCGACGAAGAAGCTCACCTGCTCGTCGGTGGAGGTGACCGCAACGGCCCAGTTGAAAGCCCCGAGGACTCCCTTTTCGTAGGTCTCGCCGGTCAGCGGAATCGCGTAGTCCGTGGGCGTGGTGGTCAACGTCAGGCTGACATTGCTGCCCGGTCCGCCCCGATCCACCGAATCTCGGCAGGCCAGGTTCGGATCATTGATGCCTCCGGCATTGAAGCTGACGACCTCGCCGCCTGCGGCTCCCCAGGCCCGAAACCGCGCGGCGACCGCACCCGGCGCTACCGCAATCCCGGGCAGGGCGCCCCAGTTGTCCGCGGGGCCCTGCCAGAAGATCCCTCCAAAAGCCGCCGGCGGATCGCCTGCGGTCGCGAGCGCCTGGAACGTGAATTGATGGCAAGCGCCGAAGTGCCCCGCCGGGTTGGCGGGGCGCGCCGCGCAGGCCTCGGCCAGAATGGCGCCCTGCGCTGGCGGCGGCGGAAGATTCGCAGCGGTCACCGCGTCTGGCCCGGCAAAGTAGCCGCTGAGCACGAAGTGATCGTCGACGACGAGCGGCAGGGCCAGGGGTTGGCCCGTAGGCGCGCAAGGATCGAAGGTCTCTCCGGCATCGGGGATCAGCGCCATGGCGCCCCCTGCACCGCCCGTTCCGCCCATCGCGCCAGGTCCGCTGCCGCCAACCGCCAGCGCTGTCGCCGCGCTGCCGGCGCTCCCAGCCATGGCCGGCGGCGCGTTGCCCGTTCCTGCCGTGCTCGCCCCAGCCCCACCGCCCAGGCCGAGGCTCGCGCCGGAGGTCTCTTCCGGGTTCGCACAGGCGAGAAAACAGGCGAGCGAGAGGCTGAAGCACGCGACGGCGACGAACGATGGCATGAGCTCTCCTGGGCGCTGATCCTCAGGTTGATTGTGCGCAGGGCGGGGACGTGATCTCGAAATCGACCGCGCGAGCGCCGATTCAGCGAATCACCGGCACGCAAAAGTCGCCGCGACACCGCTCTGCCGGTCCGCAGCGCGCCTCTTCCAGAACGTCTTGACGACAGGCAATGTGCTCGGTCCAAAAACCGAGGTGGCTGCGTTGACTGAAATCCTGGAAGGGCAACCAGATGGGCGCGCTCGACGGATCGGCTGGAAGCTTGGTCGGATCGATCGCGGACAACCACAGCTGCGGAATCTTGTACGCCGGGTCGATCCTGCTGTTCTGGAGCAAGAGACCGTAGTCGACCTTGGAGTTGAACGTCAGGAAGAACAGGCCGTCGTACTGCGCTGCGTCGAAGGGCGCGAACTTCGGCAGCGTCGACCAACTGTCTTCGGATTGGGTTGCCCGCGTCAAGTCGACCACCGACAGATCGCTCAGACGTACCAGCCGCAGGCGCGAGTGCTGCTGGTCATAGCTCGACTGCCCTGGGCCCGTAGGGGCCGACACGAACGCGATGTAACGCCCGTCCGGTGACCAGCTCGGGTAAAAGTGAAACTCGCTCGGCGTCCCGGCGACCACGACTTGCAGCGGCCCAAAGGCGTGGGTCTGTGGATCAAACGCGAGCACTGCGATGGAGCCGCTGCGGATCGCGTGAGGACTGTCCGGATTGTCCGAGACGGCCAGCGCGATCTTGGTGTCGTCGGGGGAAAACTCTGGAAAGTAACCCCTGCCATGGGGTGCCAGCAAAGCCTCGGGCACTTCGCCGAGCACCCCGCCCGCTTCGAGGCCGAGCTCCGCCTCCGCTACCGTCGTCCTCAACACCAGACGATGCTCGAAGGCGACGAGCACTCGGCGACCGTCGCTGCTGAGCGCCATCATCGAGCTGTCGTAGCCAGTCCCCGGCGCGACCAGCGGCTGATCGGGCCGCGCCGTGTTGACCACGACCAGGTGCCCGGCACGCTGATCGTCGCTCGTGTCGGCGGGGCCGCGCAGCGTGTAAGCGATGGTGCGGCCATCGCGACTGACACTGTGGCAGCCGATGCACGTGCCCTGCTCAGCCGTCGCGGAACGTGGAACGATGAAGGGTTCGGCTCGCTGCGAGCCGAGGGGCAGCCGGAATGTGCCGGACAATGCTCCCGGCGTCGCAGACCAGAAATAGAAGCCGAGCTCGTCGAGCACCGTGGACGTGAAGGAGAAGCCCACCTTGGAGCTAGTGACGCGCCCCTGTGCAGCGAGCGCCGCGCTCACGAGCAGCCCGACCTCCCGACCCTTGAATTCGTCGCGCAGCTGCCGCCAGATGCTCGTGGGCACGGCGTAGCGACAACCCGACCCGAGCGTCGCGAGACAGGGAACGTAGAGCTCGTATGCGGTTCCCTCCGCGACGCTGAAGCTCAGGCGAAAGAGCTCGGAGTCGGCGGCGCCTCGCGTCCATTGCACGGTGAGCTCGGCCAGGCTCAAGGGGTGGAGCGAGCTCGGCAGGGGATAGACGATGGTCGGGGCCTGCGCAGCCTCCCGGTCCGAAGCCTCCGGCAAGCGGGCAAGAGCGCTCGCTGCGCTCTCGGACAGCGCTGGGTCGATGAAACAACGCGCCCCGCACACGGCGTCCATACTGCCGCCGAGGAATGCGTCGCGCCCCGTGCACGCGAGCGAGCCGCAGCCGAGCGCGAGCGCCGCTGCTCGCGCTAGCCACGAGGCCCGCTCATTGCCAGCGGACGTCATCGACGAAGAACTCCACGGGCATACCATCTGCCACGCCAGCGATCACCCATCCGAACGCGGAGATCACTCGAGCGTAGGAGATCTCGGCGAGCGGTACCTCGTAGCGTGCCGGTGTCGGGCTGAGCTCGATGTCGATCTCGCTCACGAAATCGTCTTGGTACTGCAGCTCTGCCGCCAGTTGCCGCGGTCGATTGGTCCCGCCCGCGCGAAACCGCACGTTGACCCCGGCGCGGGTCGCGGCCGCGGAGAAGCTGATGCGCTCGGCACCCGGCTCGATGGAAAGACCTGGGCTCGCGCCCCAGTTGTTGTCGCCGTATTGCCAGAGCCACATCGCGTAAGGCGCCGTCGCTCCCGGTTCAGAGACGGGCTGATAGCGAAAGCGGTAACACTGCCCCTGTGCTCCCTCGGGTCGCGGCGCATGACACTGGCGCGTGTCGATGGTCAGGCGAGCTCCGCCACAGTCACCGTCACTCAGCATACACCCGGTCGCGTGGAAGTGATCGTCCACCGCAAACGGCAGCCGTATCAGGGGGTCCGTCGAGCCCTCTGCAGCTGGCGCCCCGTTTGCGCCGCCCTGACTGCCCTGCAGCAACCCCGGTCGAGCCGGCTCCTCCAAGGGCCAGCTCGGCGCCTCGCTGCCGGAACACGCTAGCAAGCCCGAGAGCAGTAACGGGGCAACGCAGCTGGCCGAGGTCGAGCCGGCCAGAATCACGCACGAGCGGTGGAGAGGTTTAGAAGCTCGAGCCATACCGCCACGAGCAATGTACGCGCAGCTCGCCATGGATCGCAAAATCGTCCGGTCGAGCGTCGAGCGCTGGCAGATTCGAGAGGAGAGCTCGAAAACGAGCACGACCAAGAGCCTTTCTGCCGCAGTTTCGAGGCTACCCGCGGCAAGGTCATGCCAAGCCGCCCAACCGGGGGCTCGCCCGGCACTGCACGCGAGAATGCGCGCGCGCATCGAAGCTCCACGGGTCGCGCCGGCCCCGGCGATTCGTGGCACCATCGCGCTCGTGAACCTGATGTCTTGGCTCCGTGGGCAGCGAGGTTGCGGCAGAGTTGGTCTGCTCGTGCTGGCGGCGTGTTCGAACGCGCAAAATCAATCCGTGGCTTCGCAGCGGCAGGGGGAGGGGCCTGCTACACCGACGAGCATGGCGTCCAAGCCAGCGGGCGGCACGGGCGTCGGCGGCGAAGGTCCCGTTGCAGGGGGCGGTGAGGGTTTGCCGCCGGTGGGCGGATTGACGCCGGTGGGCGGATCCGAAGGCATGGGCGAGCGCGCCGTCCCGTTGGCACCCGACCCTCCGTCTGCGGGAGGAAGCCCGCTGCCTGCCGCGAGTGACGGGCGGCCCCACGCCATCACCTACGACCGCTACTCGATGATGATCGACGGCGCGCGGGTCTGGATGTGGTCCGGCGAGTTCCACTACTTCCGGCTCCCCAGTCCCGCACTGTGGCGCGATCAGCTCGAGAAGCTCAAAGCCGTCGGCTTCAACACCGTGTCTCTCTACTTCAGCTGGGCGTACCACTCCCCGGCCCCCGGCGTGTACGACTTCAGCGGCGTGCGCGACGTCGATCGGCTGCTCGACATTGCCGCGCAGATCGGCCTGTACGTGATCGCGCGGCCCGGGCCGTACATCAATGCCGAGCTGGACGCCGGGGGTTATCCGGGCTGGTTGATCACCCAAGCTGGCCGCGCTCGCACGCAAGCCAACGACTACCAGGCGGCATGGGAACAGTGGTTCGACCATATCAATGCCATCATCTCGCAGCATCAGCTCACGGATGGCCGCGGTTCGGTCGTGATGTTCCAGATCGAGAACGAGTACGACAGCAACGACGCCGTGTACATGGAGGAGCTCAAGGCCGCGACCAGAGCCGACGGCATCACGGTGCCGTTGATGCACAACGACAAGGGTCGGAACCTCTTGTGGGCCTCGGGAGCTGGTGCGCCCGATCTGTATGGGACCGACACCTATCCCGGCGGGTTCGACTGCAACAGGGCCAGTTTCCCCGCTCTGACCGACTACCGCTTCCTGCGCGCCGGCGTCGGCGAACGACCCTTCATCTGGGCCGAGTTTCAGGGTGGTGCGTTCGATCCGTGGGGTGGGCCGGGGTACGAACGCTGCCGCCAGCTGACGGGTCCAGTGTTCGAGCGGATGTTCTACGACAACAACATCGAGAACCAGTTCACCGTGCACAACGCCTTCACGGCCTACGGCGGTACGAACTGGGGCAGGCAAGCCGATCCGAACGTGGTCTACACGTCCTACGACTACGGAGCAGCGTTCAACGAGCAGCGCGAGCTCACCGAGAAGGTGCCCGTGCTCAAGCAGCAGGGGTACCTGCTCGCTTCGGTCGCCGCTCTCAGCAAGACCGACGATCTCGGGCTGCAGGCGGGCACCGATCCGGCGATCCGCGTCTGGATGAAGGAGAACCCGGACAGCCATGCACGGTTCTATTTCGTGCGCCACGCCGATGGCACGGCGGCCACGAACGTTGCGACGACGTTCAGCGTCGATGTGCCGGACGGCAGCTACTCGACAGCGGTCGCCGTGAACGGGCGCGACTTCAAGATCCTCGCGGCGGGGTACGACCTGGAGCGCCAGCGGCTCGTCTATTCCACTTCCGAGATCATGGCCCATGTCAATCTGGGCGACCGTGACGTGGCGCTGCTGCACGGTCGCACGGGCGAGGCAGGGCAGGCAGTGCTGCGCTACTCCAGCAAGCCCGGCGTCGAGGTGCTGGCGGGCACCGTGAGCAGCACCTGGGATGCGGCTCGCGGCGACCTCCGGCTCGACTATGTCCACGCTGGACTTTCGCGGGTGCGCATCTCGGACGGCGGCCGGCCGCCGCTCACGCTGCTGCTCGCGGACGGCGACGCCGCAGCGACGTTCTGGCGGATCGACTCCAACCTTGGACCGGTGCTGGTGCGTGGCCCGTACCTGGTCCGTTCGGCGGAGCAGCGCGCTGCATCGCTCTTGCTGCGCGGGGACGCCGACCAGGCCGGCCCACTCGAGGTGTTCGCGCGCCCTGAAGTGCAAGACATCTTCTGGAACAACCAGTTCGTCTCGGACGGCACGATACCCGGGCCGCAGCCGGTCAGCTTGCCCGCCCTGACCGCTTGGCGCTACCTCCCGGATTTGCCCGAGGCGGAGCGGGGGTTCGACGACACGGGCTGGCTGATCGCAGACCACACCAGCACCAACAATCCGACTCAGCCTGCCCAATTTCCGGTGCTCTACAACGACGACTACGGCTTTCACTACGGCGACGTCTGGTATCGCGGTCACTTCAGCGGTGCCGCCAGCGGCATCTCGCTCACGGCGGGGACCGGTCGGGCAGGGATCTGGTCGGCGTGGGTCAACGGCGCCCCGCTCGGTACCGTGAGCACCGGCACCGCAACCGGCAACCAGAGCTCGAGCGCTGCGTTTACCTTCCCCGATGGCGTCATCACACCGGCTGCAGACAACGTCATCTCCGTGCTCGTGCGCAACATGGGCCACAACGAGAACGGCGGCAGCAACGACGGCCACAAGGCACCGCGCGGGCTCTTGGCCGCGACCCTCGCCGGCTCCACCGCCGCGCTGAGCTGGCGGATCCAGGGCGCACAGGGCGGCGAGAACCTGGCCGATGTCCTGCGCGGGCCGCTGAACAACGGCGGCCTGCAGGGGGAGCGAGCGGGCTACGCCTTGCCGGGATTCGCTGACGACAGCTGGGCAGCGGTCACGCTGCCGCGCCAAGAAACGACGCCGGGCGTGGCTTGGTATCGCACGACGGTGCGGCTCGACTTGCCGACAAACCAGGACGTGCCGGTGGGTCTGCGCTTCACCGATGACGCTACCCGCCAGTATCGCGTGCTGATCTTCGTCAACGGCTGGAACCTTGGCCAGTACATCAACAACCTGGGTCCGCAACGGGTCTTCGTGCTGCCCGAGGGCATTCTGAATCACCAGGGCGACAACACCCTGGCGCTCGCGGTGTGGTCCGCTGATGCCACCGGCGGCCTCGGCCAGGTGAGCCTGGAAGCGCTCGGCAACTACACGACCGCTCGGCCCTGATTCAGGGCTCGGAGCTCACGCGGGCACCAGACCCCGCAAGGACTGCCCGCTGCGCAGCAGAGCCCTGGCGACGATGCGCGAGGCTTGTCAGCTCGAGGGCGGCTGCAGATGTCGAAGCTTGTCGGGATTGCGCACGGCATAGATGGCGGCAATGCTATCGCCATCGATCTCGAGCGCGATGGTCTCGACGCCCTCGGGCATGCGCAGCAGGAAACCGGGCAAGCCGTTCAAGGTCGCGCGCCGCAGGTCGGTGGGCGCCGGCAGGCCGCGCTTGGCCATGATGCCGGCAATGAAGCGCAGGATCTTGTCTCGCCCATAGATAGGTTTGAGTGCCGCTTGAAGCCGGCCTCCGCCATCGGCGTAGAGCACGGCATCCTCCGCCAGACATGCGGCCAGGGCCGCGAGATCACCGCTCAGCATCGTCGCATGAAAGGCTGCCGCCAGCCGATCGGCGGCAGCTTCGGAGGCTTGATAGCGAGGCCGCTCGGCGCGCACGTGCTCGCGCGCTCGCGCCACGAGCTGGCGGCACGCCGATTCCGAGCGATTCAGCGTCTGCGCGAGCTCGGCATAGTCCGCATCGAACACGTCATGCAGCAAGAACGCGGCCCGCTCCAGCGCCGAAAGGCGCTCCAGCGTCAGCAGCAGAGCCACCGACAGGTCTGCCGCAAGCTCGGCGTGGCTTTCGTTTGCGCCGGGCTCGTGCAACATCGGCTCGGGCAGCCACGTGCCCACGTACTGCTCGCGCCGCACGCGCGCACTGCCCAGCAGATCGAGACACAGGCGCGTCACGATGCGCGTCAAGAATGCGCGCGGCTCCGTCACTCCCTCGCGTTCGCTGGCGCTCCAGCGCAGGAAGGCGTCTTGCACGACGTCCTCCGCGTCGCTGACCGTTCCCAGCATCCGATAGGCCAGGCCGCGCAGATAGGCCCGGTGCGGCTCGAAGGTGTTCTCGGCATCGATCACGCAGCAGACCTCACCCGCTCGACGGCGCAGCGCTCGCCGTTGTGACGTGCGCTCGGAGGAAATGTCTGCCCGGCGCCCAACTGGCCGGCAGGTCGCTCGCCCTGGCGAGCGAGTGCAGTCAGTCCGCGGCGCAGCATTAGAAGCGGCCCGCGCCGCCGACGGCCACGAGCTGTTGCTGCGAGAGCAGCCCTGGGGCGCGTGCGACGAGCTCCAGGAGCCGAAAGTTGCCGGCGGGGTTCATCAGCCCTCCAGCGGCTGATGGAAGTAGTAGCAAAGCCCGTCGGGCGCCACGACGAAGAAGACCTGAAGTTTCTTGCCGTCCCGTTCGTCCACACGAAAATTTCCGATCTTCACACCGCTGCTCTCGAGCTCCGCCCGCGCGGCGTGGATGTCGCTCACCAGGATGGCCGCACCTTCCTGCGCGCTATCGCCACCGTTCACCGAAAACCCGAGGCGCGTGCCGTCCCGTTCCATGATGACCGTGGGTTGCGGTTCCGACCTGCGCTCCACCTCGACCATCGCGAAGTGTTTGGCATACCAGCTCGCTGCCGTATCCAGATCGGCTACTGGCAGGGCCAATACGTCGTCGCCGTAGGGGAATGCTTTCTCGAATGCCGCTTTGTTCGTCATGGCTCTGGCACGATATTCCGCACCGAGGCGGCTGTCGACGCGCGCCTCCGTGCGCTGCGGATGCGCTTCGGGAGCAGCTCGGGCTCCCTGGCGCGGAGCGTCTGGAAATGCGCAGCAAGGCTGCAACCCACGAGAGCTGCGAGGCGGGCCGATGGCGGCAGTTTTCGACTATACCGTGACCCCATGGCGTCGACCCTCGTACCTGTGCCGTTGCTCTCCCTGCTGGCGGGAATCAGCGCGCTCATGGCTTGCCAGCGCGTCACCGCTCCGCAAGCACCTGCCAGTGCCGCTGCCCCCCCGACCCCGACGACGAACGCGCCTTCGCCCGCACAGCTGCTGCGGGTGAGCCGGATGAGCGCAGCGACGCACGCCGACCGCGAGCACTTGCTGTATCTGCCCGCCGGTTACGCCGACGAGCCCGACAAGCGCTGGCCCGTGATGCTGTTCTTGCATGGCGACGGTTCGCGCGGCGATGCCCAGGGGGAGCTGGACTACATCATGAGGAACGGTCCGCTCTACGAGGCGTGGATCCAGAAGAGGGACTTGCCGTTCATCATCATCGCTCCACAGCTACCGACCTACGGCAGGGAAGCCAAGGTGGAGTTTCTGAAGAACAGGACACGCAAGGATATCCCCGTGCGCCTGGACGTCGGCGTCCCCGAGCGTCCGGTGGAGCTCGCGACACCGGAGCCCATGACGGGCGCGGTCGGCGAGGAGCTGCCAAGCACG
>Ga0207675_100007026_pt1 | contig 10637 bp, 8 predicted proteins | sample KBSSwiS42_FD_184305 | JGI IMG/M metagenome (GOLD analysis project Ga0207675, IMG submission 184305) | Switchgrass rhizosphere microbial communities from Kellogg Biological Station, Michigan, USA - KBS Switchgrass S4-2 (SPAdes) (version 2) | ecosystem: Host-associated > Plants > Roots >...
TCCCTGGATTCAGTGACACACCGTTTCCTTCAGTCCGCGGCGCCCAGAGGACGGGCTCTCCAGCGACCCGATTCGCGTCTCGACGATCAGCCGCACGCCGCAGATTCTGCCATGTGCCAGCCGTTCGGGTGTTGACTTCCTTGTGCGCGACCGCTCCATGCCGAGCTCGATTGGGCCGGAATCCGTGGCCGCGGGGGCGCGCGATCGAAGCGCGTGGTGCGGCGCACGTCTTCGCGGTCATCGCACTCCCGGACTCGAGCTCATGATGCGATATGCGTGGTCGCCATCCCCAAGTCTGAGGGCACTTCGCAGATCGATAGGGAGAATCGCCGATGTGACGACGTCGCGGCGTCGCAGACGCCGCAGCACGTCACGACGCCCTGCTTCGTCGACGTAGCGCTTGATGAGTGCGCTCGTATCGAAGTATGCCCATGCCACGGCGCTACGGGCGATCTTCGCGGTCGTCGATGACGGTCCCGGAGAGAGAGCGGGCTTGCCCTTGACCTTCAGCGGCCGCCAACGGGGCACGGGCATCGGCCCTTTCCGGGCAGGCAGCGTGATGAGCCCCTGGTCAGCCATCGCCTGCAGCTGTTCGCCGCGCGGCTGGCCGAGGCGCTCGACATCGCGCGCCGGATTCAGCTGCACCCGTCGCCGAGCACGCCCGATCCGCCGCAATAACTCACGTCCTGCAGCTGGATGATCAGGCCGTCTGGATCGGTGAAGTACAGTTCCGGCGTGCCTTCCTTTGCCCCGCCGCGATCTTCCCTACGCATGCTGATGTAGTGGACGAGTGGCCCGGGCGCCCCTTGAGCATCGCCCCGTGCTTTGATTCCGTATGTCTCGAGCGCCTTGATGACCGTGTCAGGGCGGAAGTTCTCCAGCGTCATGCACAGATGATTGATAGCAGCGCGCGACGCAGTCTCCGACCCGCCGCGGCCTGTAGCCGCAGTGGTGAACATCAGGAACTCGACGCTGCCCCACCCGAACACCGGGAATGTCGGCCCTTGATACGCCTGAATCCTGAGACCGAATAGGTCCTGCCAGAACGCGCGGGACGCAGCGGGATCCGACACGCTGTTGGTGGTGTGGCTCCATCCGCGCAGCGCAAGCAGCCCGCGCCGTGGTGATGGCGCCGGCGCCGGGCACACGTTGCCGAGCGCGCCGGCTCCGCCGCAGTATCGCGGATCCTGTAGCTGAATGACGAACCCATTCGGATCGCCGACATAGAGCTCGGGCGTCCCGCCCTGCGCGCCACCGGCGTCCGGGCCGCGCATCCGGACGCGCATCTTCGTCGGACCGCCGCTCAATCCTCCGGCACCGGTGGCCGCAGCGCCGTCGACCTGGGTCACACCGTACTGCGTAAGGATTCTGCTGACGCGCTCGACGTTGAAATCCTCGACGCCGAGGGCGAGATGGTCAAGCCGTGGCGCGTTCGAGCCTGCCGCGCTTACCCCGAGAAAGTGTGGTCCGGCGCCGATCTGCAGGTTCGTCGTACTTCCCTGCCTGGAGATGACCGGCATGCCGAAAAGACCCTGGTAGAAATCGACCGAACGCTTCACGTCCGAGACCGCGAGCGTGACGTGATTGATCCCTCGAACGCGGATCGACGCTGCCGTCTGGGCCGGCGCGCGTCGCGCCGCTATGAGCGCATACGTTCCCGCCGTTGTCGCCTTCAGGAATTCGCGCCGCGATCGCAACGTCACGGCGCCGCGCACGCGAAGTTCGCCGCGTCGTTCGTCTCACCCGTTCCTTTGTACTTCGCGATCTGCGGATACGGACAGAGCGGACGCGAGATTGGCGAGTTCGCTTTCGTCGCAATCATCGACGCCGGCGGCGTTCCCTGCTCGACCCAGCGCTCCATCGCGGTCAGCGCATCGAATCGATCCGGTCCAGCCCCTCCTCCGCAGTGCAGCACGCCGGGCGCAAGGAACAAACGCACGCTTTCCCTGGCCGCGGGCACCTTCTCACGCACGCGATCGAAATACTCGATCGTCGACAGCGGGCTTGGCCCCGGGTCGTTGAACCCGTGCCAGAGCAGAAGCTTGCCTCCGCGACCGATGAACATAGAGATGTCGGGATTCTGCTGATGAACGTCTGCCGCCAGGCCGCTGGCGAGCGCCTTCATGTCCCGCTCGGGATCGAAACTCATGATGTCGTACGACGGATCGTGCTTCACGATGTAGGACATGAACGGCGCGCCGAGCACCGAGTTGAGCCCCAGCGGCTGGTCTTTCGTCCCGATCATGCGGTTGACCCAATCACTCTCGCCGCCGCGCATCAGCGGCATCGCCGCCACCTGCCCGTCTTTCGTCTTCACGCCCGAGTAGACGCGACGTACGGTCGCGATCTGCGCCTGCGTCAGACAGTCGGCTGACGCCGTTGCCTTGCAGGCAAGCTCCCCGGGATCCCACGTACATGACCGCGGATCGGTCAGGATGCCATCGGCGACACCGTCCTTCGCATCGCATGCGGCGAGCACGTGCTTCTGGATGAGCGGAACGTGCTCGGGCAGGAGATTGCTTTCCGGCTTCTTGTGAAACGCCTGCACCCTGAGGATCGCGTTGGAGTAGACGAGCGGCGTGTACACGGGCGCGCCGGCGATCACCCCGTCGTAGTCGGTGGGATAACGTTGAATTTCGGCGAGGCCCTGACGCCCGCCGGTGGAACATCCCTGCCAGTACGCATGTTGCGGCGCGCGGCCGTAGTAGCTCGAGACGAGACGCTTACCGACATCGGTGGCGACATGCGTCGCGCGATGACCGAAGTCGATGATCGCCTCGACGTTCGGTTCACCCGGCGCTTTGATCGTGAATTTCGGATCGAGCGACCCGGTGCTCTCGTGCCCCAGGTCGTTCTGGATCACCGCGTAGCCACGCGAGAGACCGTTGGCCGCCGCGTTGAGCGTCAGGTTACCCGCGAACCCACCGCCTCCGATGCCGAGCACCTTCCCATTCCAGTTCATCGGCAGACGATAGATCGCGCCAATGTGGGAGCCGGCCATTGGCGAGATCGTCGCGTGCACTTCGCAGAAGGCGGGCAGGCGGTCCTGCGCGTTTGCCGGCACCGCCTTTGACGACACGATCGTGGTGCCCGGCAACGATTTCGCCAGCGCAGCGACATTGCCGCACGCGTCCTGGGCCGATGCGACAGCCGGCGCGATCAGCACGGCCGCTGCGCACAGCGGAATCAGACCGCGCACGCTCACTTCCAGCGATTCATCGCCTGGCGATGCATCGACTCCGGCGTCAGCTCGGCGAGCTCGATCCGGAGTCCGTTGGGGTCGGTGATGTTGTTCAGGATCGCCTTCGTGTCGCTGGTCCGAATCTCGGCGATGTTCACGCCGCGCGCTTTGAACATCGCGGTCGCCTCTTTCATGTTCTCGACGTGGATGCCCACGTGATTGATGGCGGCGGGACGTCCGGGACCGGGCTGGATTTCAAAGAACGTGTTCTTGCTGACCTGCACGTAGACGAGGCGCGCCTGGCCCTTCTCGTCGTTCACGCGGAACGCTTCCGGAAAGCCCATCGTCTTGGTGTAGAACGTGACCGCCTCATCGAGGTTCGGCACGTTCATCCCGATGTGATTCACCTGGACGAGTCCCTTGTTTGGAGTGTTGTTCGGACCCTGGGCCGTAACGGTGTGAAGGCCGACGCCCACGAGCAAACCGGTGAAGAACAACATGCAAGCACGCATCACAGATCCTTTCTGGTTCATGGGGTCGATTCCAGACCGAACGCGAGCAGCACGTTGCCCGGTCGACCGCCAAACCCACCGTATCCCGAATTGATGTACACCATGCCATCCGCAACTACCGGACCGGGGCCAATCAGGGACGCGCCCTTCGCTGGCACTCCGTTGACGGACCCGAATTCCTTGTTCGTGTCGTACTGCCACAGAATCGCCCCGTCGGCTGCCGAATATGCTCGAAGCGCCCCGTCGTTTGAGCCCGAGAAGATCACGCCGGGAATGATCGTGATTGCCGCCGACTGTGCAGCATTGCAACCGGTCCCGCTGCCGCATACCGGGCTTGGCGGCGGAGCGTACCATACGCGCTGACCCGTGGCGATATTCACGGCGTGCAGGCCACCCGGCTCCGGCTGCTGGATGTCAGAGACCGCAAAGTAGGCTCGTCCGCCTTCTACCGCGCCTCCCCATTCCATGCCACCAAGCGTCCCACCTCGACCCGCACGATACTGCCAAAGGACTGCGCCTTTACGATCCGGGTCCATTGCATAACCAACCCCGGACTTCTGGCCGATGACGATGACGTCGCGTCCGTTCACGCGCGTCAGCATCGGTGGGCTGCCGAAATCGACGTCGGGGCCCGCGACCTCTGGACAGTTCGGATTGCCGGCGCGGCAGTTGGTCACGTACACGTCGTTTGGTGTCACCTGTCTCGTCCAGCGAATCGATCCGGTCTCGAGATCGAGCGCAATGACCGCGTCACTCGACGACTGCGCTGGAGCGCTGTACGTATTACCGGTCCCGACGTAGACGACTCGCCGCGCGCTGTCAATCGTTGGAGCGGACCAGATGCCGGAACCCGCCGGCCCCCAGAGCGGCACACCTGCCGTGCTCGTCCCTCGGCGCTTCGGCGCGTCGCGAATCATGTACGTCTTCCAGATCACGCGACCGGAGGACGCGTCGAGCGCGCTGACGCTTCCGCGGAAAGTGCAGCACGGATATTGTGGGTCGGCACCCTGCGCTTCTTCATACGAAGACACAGGCACGTAGAGCCGGCCTTCATGCAGCGTGGGTGTTCCCGTGATCCGGGCGAACGGATGATCGTCGACCTTACGAACCCATACAACCGCACCGGTGTTTGCGTTGAGCGCATAGGCGTTCGCGGCGGTGTCGCCAAAATAGACGAGCGCCGGAAATGATCCGCTTGGCGGCGCCACAGCAATGGCGGTGCGCACTCCCCCGCTCGCACTGAACGTCCAGTAAATGCAACCGGTGTTTGCACTGAGCGCGTACACGGTTCCGTTCTGACTTCCGACGAACACGCGACCGTCCGCAACGGTCGGTTGCGACCACGCGACGGACGCATCTGGGAATCCGAACGACCACTTCAATGCGAGTCTTGGAACATCAGCCGCCTGAAGGCCAGCTTGATCTGAGGGTTGAAAGCGCGTGTTCGTGGCTGACGGACTCCATCCAGTCCAACGCGGAGCATTTGCAAAATCGCGGATCGGACCCGTCGCTGATGGAGCGGCGCACCGCCCCTTGTCGGCGCCCGTGACGTCGCCGCCGACGTGCTTGCCTGTGACGAACTCGGCGACCGCGCGCCGTTCCGGACCGCTCAACCTCGAGCCCTGGGGCCGCATGACGCCGGTCATGAGCGCTTCGATAACCGCCTCCGCCGCCCGCGCGCGAAGCACATCTATCGTCGGAGCTCGCGAGTCCGCAGCGCCGTTATGACAGGTCGAACAACTTGCCGCGAAGATCTGGGCGCCATCCGGTGCCTGCGCGAAGGCTGGCGCGGCGGCGAGAAGAACGGTGAGCAGCGCTACAGGTTTCATGAATGAAGCGCGCGTAGCCGGGTAATTGTATGTGACAATCGTCTCCGCTTCCGCGAGGTGTGTATGAGATTCGTCCTGCGGACGGTAATCCTTCTCGCCGCTCTGGCCATTCCGGCGAGCGCCACGGCCGACACCACGTTCAACAAAGACGTCCTGCCCATCCTGCAGAAACATTGTCAGACGTGCCACCGGCCGGGCGAAGTGGCGCCGATGTCGCTCCTCACGTTCGCCGATGCGCGGCCGTGGGCGCGCGCGATCAAGGCGGCGGTGCTCTTACAGAAGATGCCGCCGTGGCCGGTCGAGCCGCAGTACGACCATAAGTTCTCCAACGCCGCCCGGCTGACCCCTGCCGAGCGCGAGATACTCGCGGCGTGGGCGGACGGCGGCGCGCTCGAAGGCGACGCGAACGACAGACCCGCTCCCGGCACCTTCGTCGACGGCTGGAACCTGACGCCCGATCTCATCGTCGAGATGCCCACCGACTTCCAGGTGCAGGCGACGGGGACGATCGAATACCAATACATGCTCGTGAAGGCGAACTTCACCGAGGACGTGTGGGTGCGCGCCGCGGAAATGCGTCCGGGCAACGCGAAGGTCGTGCACCACGGCGAGGTCTGGGTACTGCCGCCCGGATCGAAATGGATGGCCGATGCTGTCCCGGGCGTCGCGTATCCACAGAGCCAGCGGCCGAAGATCGGCGAGGACAACATCGACATCCTCGGCAAGTTCAACCCCGGTCTTGGCGCGCAGACGTTCGACTTCGGCGACTCGGCGAAATTCGTCCCGAAGGGATCCGATCTGGTCTTCGAGATCCACTACACGGCCATCGGCACGCCGCAGGTCGATCGCACGAAGGTCGGCATCGTCTTCGCGAAAGGGCCACACACGACCCGCTACTTCACGTCATACGGACCGACTGCAGGCAACCTCGTCATCTCCGCGGGCGACAAGAACGCCGAAGTCGTCAGCGAGGTGACGGCGACCACGGACCTGAAGCTCGTATACGCGCAGCCGCACATGCACCTGCGCGGCAAGGACTACGAGATGCGCGCGATCTTGCCGAACGGCGAGTCGCAGACGCTGTTCAAATCGAAGTGGGACTTCAACTGGCAGCTGGGATACGTCTTTACACAGCCGATTGATCTGCCCAAAGGCACGCGCCTCATCGGCATCTCGCATTTTGACAACTCCGCGGCCAACCGGTTCAACCCGGATCCGTCGAAGGAAATCCGCTGGGGTCTTCAGAACTGGGACGAGATGAGCAACTGCTTCATCGGTCTGGTATTCGACGCGAAGGTGGATCCGAAGAAGATCTTCGTGCGCAGCGGACCGAGCCTGCTGCCGGTCGGAAAACCGGGACCGACGCTGGCGACACTCGAAGAGAATTCGACGAAGTGACGCCACCAAGCGTCTGCGGGTTCGATGAGAACGGCAAGTTCCGGAATCGCGGCCGTTCTCACCGACAGTTCAGAATGGGCGTCCCGGCGGACGCGGGATCCCCGTCAGCTACGGAATGCCCGTGTCGACCGCACACGATGGAGCCGCCTCTTCGCGTCGGCGCGGCGCGCCATGCTTCACCAGATAGCTGATGTACAAATCAGCGTCAACGACCCCTGTGTTGCTGATGGCGTGGACGTCGTCGTTCTCCGTGTAGACCTGCCCGGCTCCAATTGTTCGCTTCTGACAGTTTGCGTCGTAGAAGTCGACCTGGCCGGACTTGACCGCACCAACCAGAACGCCCGGGTGACTGTGCCAGCCGCTGTAACCACCTGGCGCGAGCACCAGATGCTGCGAATAGTAGTCGGTGTCGCCCTGGACCTGTAACACCAGCTGCCACGGCGAGGAGGTGCCGTCAGGGTTCTTGTTGATCTGCATGTGCTCGCTGATGCCATCGGCAGCAAACCCGGACGCGAGAATTTGATTGAGAACGAACCCGAGCGGTGGCGTCGCCCACGCCTTCGCCGCCAGCACCAGGACCGGCAGCACCAACAGCCACTTCGACCTGCCCAACCGTAGGGAACGGCTCCAACCGAAGACTTTCTCCATGACGTCCTCCGTTTCGTGGTCGCCTGAATGGCGAACCCAGGGGCGTCACGCTAGCTCGCTCGTTGTCTCCAAATCATTCGAGAACCCTTAGAGAGTCCTGATATCCGCGTGAATTCGATGAAAAACCAATCGCTCCTATAATTCGCGGGGGGACCTCAAGACTCCGGTGACAACCCGAGAATCGGCCGCGGACGCACCTCGTCGGGGCCACTATCGATTCGGGGATTTCGTCCTCGATCTCGACACTGGATTCCTGCGCCGGAATCGTCTGGACGTCCCCCTCCGACCCAAGAGCTTCGACGTCCTCACATACCTGGTCGTCCACCACGGGAAACTCGTCACGAAGAACGAATTGGTGGAGGCGGTCTGGCCCGACACCGCCGTCACGGACAACTCCCTTTCGCAATGCCTGTTCGAGATTCGTCGCGCACTCGATGATGATTCGCAGACCGCCATCCGGACCGTGGCGCGGCGCGGCTACGTATTCGCGATGCCCGTGTCGATGGTATTCGGTGGTGGCCGACTGGTGGACGGCGAACTCGAGGGCTCGCCGCCTGCCAGTCGACTCCCGCGGTCGAGGCCTGGGTTGGTCGTGGCTGCCGTGCTCGTAGTCACCGCCGTCCTGGTGGGGCTGAACGTGGGCCGCTTGCGGAATCGAATCAGTGGAGGAAGCGAGATCTCACCTGCGACGGTGAAGCTGGCCGTCCTACCCTTCGAGAATCTCACCGGCGACGCAGGACAGGACTACTTCAGCGACGGATTGACCGAAGAGATGATCGCCCAGCTTGGCCGTCTGAACCCACAGCGACTTGGTGTCATCGCTCGGACGTCAGCTATGCGCTTCAAAAAGAGCGACAAGACCATCGAACAAGTCGGGCGCGAGCTCGGAGTCGACTACGTTCTCACGGGAAGCGCGCGCACCGACGCAGGTCGCGTGCGGGTGACGGCCGCACTCGTTCGGAGTCGAGATCAGACGCAGCTGTGGTCCGAAAGTTACGATCGTGAGTTGAGCGGCATTCTGGCCCTGCAACAGGACGTGGCCAAGAGCGTGGCTCGATCGCTGGCGCTCCAGTTGTTGCCGACCGGACGATCGCGGTCGACTCGTGTACGGTCAGTCAACCCCGACGCTTATGACGCGTATTTGAAGGGGATGGCCCAATTCAATATTGCCGGACGTCAGAGTTTCGACGCCGCGATGCGGTACTTCGAGTTCGCGCTGCAAAAGGACCCGAACGAACCTCTCGCCTACTCCGGTATTGCCAGGGTCTGGTGGTTTCGCGTTGCTCTCAATCTCGTCTCGCCAGTCGAGGGTAACGAACAAGCCAGGAGAGCAGCTCTCAAAGCCGTCGAACTCGATGACGCCGGCGCGGAAGCACATACGGTCTTGGGATTGGTTAGGACGCGCGATCTTGACTGGGCTGGCGCAGAAGCAGCGTTCACACGGGCCATCGAGATCGACCCGAATTCTGCGGACGCTCACGCAGCGTACTCCTCGTTGTTGACCGTCGTCGGCCGTCCCCAAGGGGCGAAGGAACAGATCGAAGTAGCTCTGAAGTTGGATCCGTTCAATGCCCTAGTCAAACATCGTTATGCGTTGGGGCTGTTCTTTGGGCGCCGACGGGACGAAGCCATTCAGCAATGGCGCGCACTCCTCGAGGAGTCTCCTGGTTTTTATCCCGCGCACTATTTTCTGTGGCAGGCTTTGCATCTCGACGGACGCGATGAAGACGCCTTGGCGGAGCTGGAGGCTCTTCAGGTCGCAGCTGGACGCCATGATCTGGAGCAAGCCCTCACGCGCGGTGCTGCTGGAGGCGGCTACTCAGGCGCGCTGCGCCAGGCATCGGCTGTCTTGGAGGCTCAGGAGGGTGTGACACAGTCCTACGGGTTGGCCACCACGTACGTTCACCTCGGGGAGAAGGACAGAGCCCTCAAGTGGCTGGAGCGGGGCTTTGACGGCGGCGAACCGACCGTAAGATTTTGGCTCGGGATGCCGACTTTCGACATCTTGCGCGACGAGCCTCGGTTTAAACAGTTGATGCAGCGGATGAACCTGCCGAATCGACCGAACTGAGGTCGGTCAAGCCGAGCTCGGCGACAGAACGAATCAAACGGTCGCGCCGGAACTACTGGAAGTCCCCCAGGTATTTGTGGGCGACGGTCAGGTCGCACTTCTGGTTCGAGTGCGGCATGCCGGGACGGTACTGCCACTTCCCCGACCACTCGACGGGTCGGGTCAGATACACGGGATCTTCGACCACGCCCGAATACATCAGCACTTTCCCACCCTCACCGAGGCGGAAGCGTTCGGTCACGTGTTTCTTTGTGCTGCCGGGCAATCCAGACGTGGACAAACCGAGCGGATGGTCCTTGAAGTTGGTCGTGTCCGCGACCAGCGTGTCGCCTTCCCAATGTCCCACCGAGTGGCCGTGCAGGAACGTCTGGCTCGCCGGCGGATGTTGGCGGCCGTCCAGATAGATCGTTCGTTCGGAATCCATCCAATCGACCTTCATCACGACGCGATCCCGTTGAACCGTGATGGTGTCGGCGACCGCGTAGAGCATCAGGTTCGGCACGCCGACGGGGATACAGTCTTTCTGCGCCGTGGCCTTGGGATCGAAGCTGGCCATTGCGGCCTTGCCCGCGTCGGTCAGCGGCCAGCTGCGCACCGCCGCGCCGAAGGCATTCATTTCGCTGAACGGGGGAAACCAGGTCCCCGCGATGGTCGTCGCCGCCGCGTCCTTGGCCGCGTACACGCTGCGGGAACCGATGAACAGCGGGTAGTAGGACCCATCCTGCTTGAAGAGATCTTTGCCCAGCATGAGGGCATCGGGCTTGGCCCGTGCGGGGTTGCCGACGATCGTTACCGTGTCGCCGACCTTCAGTGAATCCTTGGTGAATCCGAGCGGATTGAGCACCGATGCCGCTCCGGCTTCGATTTCGAGGCGGGCGGTTGAACCATCAGGCTTTTTCACCTGAAGGACCAGATAGACATGCGGGTTCCGGAACGAGAACTCGGTGATGGTTCCCGTCGCTCTGGCTTCCTTCTGGGTGTCGAATGCGGCCGCGCTG
>Ga0207675_100007027_pt1 | contig 10636 bp, 9 predicted proteins | sample KBSSwiS42_FD_184305 | JGI IMG/M metagenome (GOLD analysis project Ga0207675, IMG submission 184305) | Switchgrass rhizosphere microbial communities from Kellogg Biological Station, Michigan, USA - KBS Switchgrass S4-2 (SPAdes) (version 2) | ecosystem: Host-associated > Plants > Roots >...
CCCAAAAGATCCGAAATTTCAGGCTGCACCGGACCTATCGCGGGGTGAGCGGCACCGTCCGTTACCTGGTTGTAATCAATGGAGGCCATGGAACTCACTTAAGCTTGTTTTATGAACAAAACGCTCCCCTTGCGTCGAGCGCAATTTAGCAGCTCGGCCGGGGTTTGGTAGCCCGTCGATCCGATTTTCGCACCGGAGTTCTCTAGAGGTCCAGTTAATTATGAATGTCCCGAAAGCTGTTAATCCTGCGGATGACACGCCCGCCGTGTTTTCGGTTAACCTAAGATTGCAGGCGGTCTCGACCGGAGTAATGCAGGCGTAGTAGGGACTAGCGCGCCAGTCTCCAAAACGTTATCTTTGCTTCGTGCCCGGCACGGGGGATTTTCGCTGAACTGTCGATATAATGCCACAGGTTATTTGTCGCGATCCAAGAAGTTGGAATATTAAAAGGGGGCCGTCGATGACGCAGCTCAGCAATCAGATGCAGGATTTAAGTTCCGCTTTCGCGCGCGAAGGTTATGTGACGCTGCCCAACGTGGTCTCAAAGTCGCGGCTCGCGGCGCTGACGGAACAGTTGCGAGGCGAATATAACCGCGCCCGCTCCGCTGGCGAACTGTTCTCGGGCGGTGGCACGATCAGTGGTCATCTCAACTGCTTCCCCGGCGCACAGTCGCGGTTTGTGTACGACGAGCTTGAGCAATACGGCGTCTTCGATTTGGTCAGGAAGCTTACGCCATCCGCAACCCGCATGCCCAATATCGGGTGCAATCTCAACCTGCCGAACAGCAGCCCGCAGAACCCGCACGCCGATGGCAATGTCGCAACGCCCTTCATCATCGTGAACGTCGCGCCCGTTGATACGGGCCTCGAGAATGGCGCGATGGAGGCTGTCCCCGGTACTCACTTGCGCGCGTACAAATATTGGCAGTACGCGCTTTCCGGAAAGCCTGCGCTTCGCATGAGCATGAGTGCCGGAGACGTGATCATCCGGTTGTCTTCTGTTTGGCACCGCGGGATGCCGAATAAGAGCAAGGCGATCCGCCCAATGCTCGCCTTCACCTGGGAAGATGGCGGCAGCGAACTTGCCGACCCCTACACTGCGCATGGCGGCAAGATCACGTTGCTCACCAACCGCTACGCTCAGAACCTCACCGGGCGGCTGCAAGAACGTGCTTTTGCCTCGCTTCCCGCGCTGGGGAAGGGTTATTTGTTCATTCGCTCGGTTGTTCGGTAGGCGCCGGGCACGAGGCAATAACGATCCTCGAAACAGATCGCTTCACGCCAAGATGCGCGCATAAAGCGCGGCAAAGTCTGATGCCAAGCGCTGCGGCGTGAAGTGCTGCTCGACCCGCGAGCGGCCATACTCTCCAAATTGAGTGCGCAGCGCGCGGTCGTCCAATAGCCTGACGAGATTGGCCGCCAGCGCATCGATGTCGCCAGGGGGAGAGAGCAGGCCGCACTTGCCATGTTCCACGACCTCTGGAGTGCCTCCGTCGGTAAGAGCCACGACAGGGCGCTTCATCGCCATAGCCTCCGCAAACACGAGACCGAATGGCTCCTCGAAGCTTGGAAGCGCGAACACGTCGCAGGCCGCCATTAGCGCCGCGATGTCCGAGCGTTGGCCGGTGAATATGACGTTCTCGCCGATGCCAAGTTTGCTCGCGTGCTCCTCGAGCATCCGGGTCGTGCCGCTGTCGGCCGGGTAGTCCGAGCCCACAACTGCAAGCCGTACGTTCGGATGCTTCCGCTTGACCAGCGCGAGTGCGCTCACCAGTTCGAAGTGTCCCTTCCCACGGAAGAGACGCGCCACGCTCACGATAAGTGGCGCATCATGGGGCACCCCAAGCGATGCGCGCCCCGGAGCTGGATCCAGCGACGGATCCCAACGTGAGGGATCGATCGCATTGAGAACCGCGTGCACCCGATCCGGTCGGTAACCAGCCTTCACGAACGAACTCGCCGTGTGGCTCGATACGCCGACGATCGCATCTGCCCGGCCGAATGCCCAATTGACGCCCCGGCCCATCCAGTCGCCGTAGTTAACGTGCGCATGGATGACAGCCTTGGCCCCGGTTAGGGCCGCAAGGACCACGCACGCAATGGCATCGCGGGGCCGATCAGTGGAATGCAGGATCTCGATCCGGTGGCGCCGGATGTATGCGGCTAGCCCCAACATGCTTGCTGCCGCGGCCGGCAAGCTGCCGGCCAGGCCGGCAAGCTTTTGGAGTTTGGACCGTTCCCACAGCGATGGCCCAAAGTTCGTGGGACGTAGCGCAATACCGGGAATTGCGCGCAACTGGTCAAACGCCGGCGCAGGCGATCCGGGTTGCCCCGCAGCGTGCAGTTCGAATTGCTCCCGTGGCAGGTTGCGCAACAGCAGGAAATGTATCCACGTGTCTGCGCCGGCGAGAAGCGCCGAGTTGATGAAGAGAACCCGCGTTCGCTTATCCGCGGCGGATTGCATGAAATTCAGCGCGCGTTGCTCGAAGCCCTTGGCAAGGGATTGGGCGGTGAGTAGATTGCGTAGAGTGTATGCGTTGAAGCCGGATCATGTTTCTATGTGTGCATTGTGAGTTGCGAAAAAGCAAGGCGGGCGATGGGGGGACGCGTATACGCCAGTTGCCGGGAGCGGCCGGACCTTACGGCTTCACCCGTCTTCGTGCGTCGATCGATGCACGCAGATGTCATGGCAAGGCGTGCGTATTTGCAGGCCCAGTTTTACCGGGCGGGACTGCGCAAACATACCCCGCCGCAGTTGAGCAATAGTTTGCTACATCGGTGGGCGGGCAGTTGAGACAGGATGATGCGCCGCTAATATCGGCATTGGTCTGCACAAGCGTCGCGGTGGCTTGGTGGTGGACACCGTATTGTCCATCCTGGCAAACACGCATCCCAATTTCGAGCTGGTCGTCGTTGATCAGAGCAAGACGACGAGACGCTGGAGGCCCTAAAGCCATTCGGCACCGATCCTCGCTTGCGGTACGTGAAAATCGCGACCGTGGATAAAGGCAACGCGCTCAACGCGGGCCTTACGGAAACCAAAGGTTCGGTCGTCGCAATCACGGATGATGATTGTACGGTCCCGCCGAAATGGCTTGTGAAATTTGCCTCAATCTTCGCCACACACCCGAAGGTCGCGGTTGCTGTTTGTAGTGTCGAGGCAGGCGAGCACAACCCGACCGCAGGCTTCATCCCAGACTATGTCCTCACCGGCGAAAGGATGCTGACTACCATGCATGACGTCCGGCACGTTCGCGGTCTCGGGGCCGGCATAGCGGTGCGGCGTAGTATGGTCGAAGAAATCGGGCGCTTCGATCCGATGCTCGGACCTGGATCCAGATTTCCATCCTGCGATGACCGGGACATTGCCATGCGCGCGCTCCTTGCGCGTTATCACGTCTTTGAGACGTCGACGATTGCCGTGAAGCATTTCGGCTTTCGGAACTGGCAACAAGGCCGTCAGCTTGCGCACAGGACTTTCTCGCCATAGGCGCCGCGTATTCAAAGTTTCTGAAATGCGGCCGCCTCGAGCTGATGTATATTCCCGCACATGAATTTATCATGTATGCGCTATGGCCGCTGATCCGGGACCTGCTTCATCTTCGCCAGCCGCTCGGTGTCGTGCGCACCAGGGCATTTGCCGAGGTCTTCATTGGCGGACTTCGCACCCCGCTCGATAGAGCGACCATGCTATTCGTCAAGGACAGCACGTAAACTTTGATCCGAACGGCGGAAACCGTACCGAGCTGCCGAACAGGGAGCAAGCAGGGACGCGATTCTCCGCCGCGGCCTTGAGAGCGCGGTCTTCGCCACCTATCGTTTCCGTAAGCTTAACGATCAGGTGGTTGCTACGGGTGTCCGGGCCAATTTACCTTGGACGGGCGGGGGATTTCTCGCTATACGGTGTGGCTTAAGTCGCGCTGAGGTAAGTTGCGCTGAGGTTTTGCTACACCCGGAGCCGTCCGTGAGATCAAATACTACCAGGCTCCTGGTTCGCAATGTTTCTCACCTTGGGATCGGACAGGTCGCATCTACGGCGCTCGGGATCCTTATCAGCGCGGTTATTGGACGCGCGTTGGAGCCAGCGCAGCTTGGCATCCTTTACGCAGTCCTTGCCACCAGCACATTTGCGTACGTCATCGTCGATTGGGGCCAGAGCACGTATCTCGTCAGGGAGATGGCACGAGGACGTACTGATGAGCCCAGATTAATAGGAAGCGCGCTAGTAATTCGGCTCGCACTAGTCGTCCTCCTCTCCGCCGTTGGCGTCGCCGCCGCTGTGCCTCTGGGCTATGGTGGCCAGATTGTCGTGTTGACGCTGTTGTGCATGATGTGCGGAATTCCATCAACGCTGTTCACTCCGCTCGCGTGCTCATTTCGCAGCAGGGACCGAATGGACGTCGATGCACTGGTCAATATCATCGGCAAGGCGATATCGCTGTTCGCGATAACGATCGTCCTCCGCTTGGGGGGTGGGCTGACCGAAGTAATCTTGATGCAAGCCGTCTCTGGCGCTTCGATCCTGTTGGCCGGAATAATCGCCGCCAAGCGCTTGGATATCAAAGTAGCCGCACCCGCAATGAAGATGCTTCGCGAACTGCTTCGGCACGGCGCGCCACTTGCGATCTTTTCGCTTGTGATCGCCTCGCAGTCTTTTATCGAGATCGTGATGCTCTCCGCGCTGGCCGGTGCGGCAGTCGTAGGGTGGTACGGCGCCTCCACTAACATATTGGGCATTGTGATGTCTCCGGCGATGATTTTGCTGGCAGCGACGTTTCCGGAGCTTTCACGCGCGTCGCGTTCGTTGCCGGATCTTCGCCGCACCATCGATGCAACCGGTCGAGTTATGTTCATGGCGGCTGCGTTCACGTCCTCGGCGCTCTATCTGTTTGCAGACCATATGGTCGCGATTATATACGGGCATGGCCGCTTCGTAGAAACCGCGTCGATCCTGCGGGCAAGTGCTCTTTTCGTGCCGCTGCTTTTTCTTGTGCTCGTGCTGGCGTCCGCCATGAACGCGGTCGGCCGGAACAAGGCGATGGCTGTCATCAGCATTGTCAGAATTGTCGTCTGCGTGGTCCTGAACTGGCTGCTGATCGGCTATTGGCAGCAACGTTATGGAAACGGAGCTGTTGCGCTTGTGATCATTGCGGGCGTGGCTGAGATACCCGCGGTGATTGCATGTCTGGCGTTGCTTCCAAAAGGCGCAGTCGGATCAGCCGTAACGCTCAATGTAGTAAGAGCGTGCGTCGCCTCGTTGTGCACGGTGGTGCCGTTGTCGATGCTGCAGCCGCTTGGACTATTGTACCTCACGCCGCTCTTTGCGCTCTTGTTCGCCGTGACAGCCATGGTGACAAGGCTCGTATTACCGAGCGATCTGCGGCTTGCGTTGGAGATGGTGCGCAGCAAGCTCGTGCCTATGGCGGAGCGACCGGCGCCAGACGTCTGATGCAAGCTAACAAGAAGTCAAAGTTAATACGAACGCGAATTCCGGTCACCGCCGCAACCACCCGCTTGAACTTGCTCCAACAAGCCGATCGGATGCTCACGCATGCGTCGCCGAACTCGTGTCATGGGCGTTAAACAAAATTAAGGCTCGGCTTTGCGGAACCGGAGCACGTGGTGGCGCGATATGTGAAGGTCTATTTTTGCGGAACAACTTAACCTTAAGATCGGAATGGCCGCGTGGATTGCATGTGAAAGCAGCACTGATCCGGCGAACTTGAGGTTAGGGGCTTGACGCAAGAGCAGTGCCACGTCTTACATCTATTCGCGGGTGCACAATGCGGTTATAGTTGAGCGGATGTTCACACGCTTACGATATTCTTACGATATTGTCGCGGAGTCAATTAACGTCGTGATAGAGGGGCACCCGCCCGAGCGTTGCACCTATCTAACCAAGCCGTTGTTCCAACCGCGGCTGGGCGGGGCTGGTGGCACCCGATAGCCCTGGCCGCGTGCCAAGCGCGCCATTTGATGCAAGAAGCGATATGAAAAATAGCTCACACTCGTTTGTCTCAGCCGTAATCTGCACGAGAAATCGGCCCGACAAGATCGGGAACGCCATTGAAACGGTGTTGGCCAATACCTATCCGAACTTCGATCTTACGATCATCGACCAGAGCACGAACGACGAGACCGAAGCGATAGTGCGGCGGATCGGCGAGCGTGACAGCCGGGTCCGTTATCAGCGAATGAGCACATCCGGGTTGTCGCGCGCCTACAATCTGGCCATCGCGAGCACCACAGGTCCGATTATCGCTTTCACCGACGACGACTGCCTCGTGCCTTCGGACTGGATCGAGAAGATCGTGACGGCCTTCGAGGAGCAGCGCGACGGCGAATTGATGTACGGTCAAGTGGTTCCCGCTTATCCGGAAGACGGCGGGGCCGCACTGACACCGCTCCTGCGCATCGACAAGGCGGAACGACTGGACCGCGTCAACGGCTTTCGTGTTTTCGGGATGGGCGCGAATTTTGCAGCCCGGCGCTCGCTGTTCCAGCGAGCGGGCACGTTTGATGAGATACTTGGAGGCGGCGGGCCGCTCAAATCCTCCCAGGACTTCGACCTCGCGTATCGAGCTTACCGTCGCGATGCCCCAATACTATTGCGGCCCGAGGTGATCGTTCGCCACGATGGTCGGCGCGAGCGCGAGGATTGGCCGGCTCTCCTGCGTGCCTACGGCTTTGGCGACGGGGCGTTCTATTCCAAGCATGTGCGTTGCGGAGATCCATACGCTGCTTGGTTGGTTGTGAAGAATTGTTGCGCAGCAAGCGCCAAGATTGCCGCCAGATGGGCTCTCGGACGTCACGCTGCCGAAGTCGATTACCTTTCGGGCTTCTTTCAGGGCGTCCGCGGCGGGCTCAAGTTCGGCGTTGACCGGACTACGTTGCTGTACACCGAGAAACGATGATGAGGGAGTCCCGCTTGGGCAAGAAGATCGTTATTGTCGGCGCGGGACCCGCGGGACTGGGTGCAGCATACCGACTGGCCGAACTTGGTCACGAAGACTGGGAGGTGTTCGAGCGCGACGATCATGTTGGCGGGCTGGCGTCCAGCTACACCGACGAGCATGGCTTCATCTGGGATCATGGCGGACACGTCATGTTCAGCCATTACAGCTACTTCGATGATCTCGTCGAGAAGATGCTGCACGGCGACTACGATCAGCATATGCGCGAAGCCTGGGTATGGATGTTCGATCGCTACGTGCCATATCCGTTCCAGAACAACATCCATCGCCTGCCTCCGAAGATATTCCATGAGTGCATCATGGGCATCATCGAGGCTCAGAAGAGCAGTTTGACCCGCGACAATTTTCAGAATTGGATCAATTCTGTTTTCGGTGCCGGCATCGCCAAGTATTTTATGATGCCGTACAATTTCAAGGTCTGGGCCCATCCGCTCGAGATGATGTCGACCTCCTGGCAGGGTGACCGGGTGCCCAACGTCGATGTTGGCCGCATCCTCGAGAACCTCCTCGAGAACCGCGATGATGTTTCGTGGGGGCCGAACAACAAGTTCAAGTTTCCGTTGCTCGGCACCGGAATGCTTTACGATCGCATGGCAGAGGCTCTGCCGAAGCCGGTCAACCTTAAAGAGGAGGTGGCATCTATCGATCCGTCCGCCAAGTCGGTGACGTTCACGAGCGGTCGCACGGTCAACTATGATTTCCTGATCAACACGATGCCGCTCAAGGAACTTGTAAAGAAGATCATCGGCTGTCCAGAAGATGTAATCGCCGCGACGCAGGATCTGCATCATACCGAGGGCATGTTTGTCGGGATTGGCGTAGCTGATCCCTGCCCGAGCACAAAATGCTGGATGTACTTTCCGGAATCCGATTCGCCATTCTATCGCGTCACGTACCTTTCAAACTATTCGCCCAAGATGACGCCGCCCGGGGATCATTTCTCGCTGCTTGCCGAAGTATCGGTCTCAAGCTTCAAGCAGGAAAATGCTGACGACGTGGTCGACCGCACCATCGCTGGCATGGTGAGCAGCAAGCTCCTCACGCCCGAGCAGGCGAAATCCAAGATCGTCAGCCGCCAGTTGCTGCGGGTGCCCTATTCGTATCCGGTTCCCACCACGGGGCGCGACCGGGCCCTGGCCGCCATCCATCCGTGGCTCACCGAGCAGGGGATCTATTCGCGCGGCCGATTTGGGGCCTGGCGCTATGAGATCGGGAACACCGATCATTGCGTGATGCAGGGAGTTGAGATCGCGGAATTCCTCGCGCGCGGCACTCCCGAACGCACCTGGGCCCTGCTGCCAGGCGAAGAAAGCCGCGCCCGCATCGCTTAAGCCTGGAGGTCGGCGCCGCGCTATTCAGTCGCGGCGCCAGCCATCATCTGGGATATCCAGCGTTCGAACCGGTCGCGCTGGTACGCCGGCTACCACGGTCCTGGCCGGAACGTCGTTCGTCACGACCGATCCGGCCGCGACGACAGCGTGGTCGCCAATGGTCACGCCGGGAAGGATCGTTGCAGATCGACCGACCCAGACGTTGACACCGAGACGAACTGGCGCGATCCGGGTAGGACGCGACGGTTCCAGGGGATGGTGGTCGGAGTCAAAAATGGCCACCAGATCCCCGAGCCGGCAATCGTCACCGAGTATGATGCTGTGATTGGCTATGACCGTGGCACCCGTGTTGATGAAGACACGCTCGCCGAGCACGAGGGAGCCATTTGGGCCGGCGCCCACCTCGATTGGGATGTGCTTGCAGCGCAGGAACAGGCGTCCGCACTTGATCGATCCTGCCATAAGGAGCTCCGGGCGCCGCCCGTCCACCGTCACAATGGCTGATCGCGCCCCCGCCAATCGGAATACGGCCGTTGCCCATAGGCTGTAGGGTACGTCTCGAATCTTAACCACCGACTATTTCCCTGCAGGAAGGTGAAATGAACCGAAATCGCTGTCAAACCAACGTGCACGGGCGTAGAGACGATCATTCACCTCGTCAAGTGCGATGCGCCCGGCACTCCCCCGGTTGGGCGGATACACGACCAGACTTGCGGCGCTATCGAAATAATGAGCTGTCTCCAGTCGACGGTCTCGCTGCGTCCTCCCACGTTGTAGGGTTAATATGCGAATGTTGACACTGCTCTCGTCAATGCCGCAAAATATCGTTAAATACTTGAAACGATAACGAAGTCGCAGAAGTCGACAACTGCGCGGCGATCGTCGGTGAACAGATCGCGTCAGGTTGGATCCGCTTCCACCGCTGCCGTTTTTAACCGACAGGAATGTCCGAATCCCTATTTTGTTATTGAAAGTGTGTTAGGGAATGTCAATGCCTATTAGTCGTGTAGGGACGGCGGTCAACAGCAGTCGGAATTCTGGCAGCGCCACGCTGCTGGGAGTGGCGCCGGTTTTCGCTATTTTTTACATTTTGCTGATCTTGCCGTTTTTTCCTGATGACGGCAAAGGGCGGGTTGAGAATATCCTTTTTTGGCCGATCCTGGCCGTGCTGGTATTGACGCTCGTTCTCCTGAACCGGACAGAAGTTAACTCTCGGTTCTTCCGTTCCGTGCCGATCGTGAGTCTGATTGCCTACCTTGTGTTCGCGCTCGCAAGCGTAACATGGGCGTTCAGCCCGGACTACGCCTTCAGCCGGCTAGTCTTGCAAGTGCTAGCGCTGATTATTGTCGTTGTGCCGTACGCTCTGCCCGCCCACGGGAAACACGCAATTCGGGGCGTATACCTGTGCTACGTCCTCGCGCTTGCCGTCAGCGCTATCTATGTCCTGACGACTCCGCCTTCTCCCATCGGTCATCCCGGATATTTTACCCACAAACAGGAATTGGGTCTGCTCGCCGCGATCGGCGTTATTCTGGCGAGTTATGAAGTTTTGCAGCGAGGCTGGCGACGTCTTGTGGCTCTTCTTATCATAATCTTGGCATTCTGGCTTGTGTTTGAGAGCGCATCGAAGAGCGCGCTGGCGTTCGCACTGATCGCGTTGGTCGCTTCGTGGCTGATATTGATGGTGTGCAAAAGAACCCGACTGACGCCGGCGTTTTTCGTCGCGGCTGTCGTGGTAGTATCAATGTTTAAGTCCTACCCGATTGAACGGTTGGGATACAGGCTGTACAACGATGCAACTCTCACCGGGCGCACTGGAATATGGGCATTCATTGACTCTCAGATAGCTCGTAAAGCATGGTTCGGCTGGGGATTCCATTCATACTACTTTGTGCCGAACTCGCCACAGAATGAAGCGTCGGGGTACGTTCGGCTTATGCCGTCGAGCCATAGTGGGTATAGGGAGCTGAAACTCGAGACGGGCCGGATCGGCTATTGGATCTTCTTGGTATTTATTTATTCCTCATTGCATTTGCTGGAGCGGGTGAGGCGCATAGACCCAGCGCGCGCGTGGCTGTTCCTCTCAGTCGAATTGTTTGCGGTGTTGAGCAACCTGCTTGATTCCAGCTGGCTCACCCTCACGCACTTTTGGGTGTTGTACCTTATCGTGGTTGCGGATTCGGTTCGCTACACGTGGCCAGGCAGAGAGCCCGTTCCGGCGTCGATCGAGGCCGTTCAGGCTGTTCGGGTTGGCCGCGCCCACGCTTTGCACGGTTCGTAGGCGGCGCTCCGCAATGGCACCGGCGCCCGCGTCGAGCTCTAACACCGGCG
>Ga0207675_100007028_pt1 | contig 10635 bp, 10 predicted proteins | sample KBSSwiS42_FD_184305 | JGI IMG/M metagenome (GOLD analysis project Ga0207675, IMG submission 184305) | Switchgrass rhizosphere microbial communities from Kellogg Biological Station, Michigan, USA - KBS Switchgrass S4-2 (SPAdes) (version 2) | ecosystem: Host-associated > Plants > Roots >...
TCTTGACGAGCTCTTCAACCAGCTCGCACGGGCGGCGATCACGGTCGTGCAGGCGCCTGTTGATCAGCCTTGGGGACACCGTGACTTCATGGTCGCTGATCCTGATCGCAATATCGTGTGGGTGACCACCCCGCTGTGATGAGCACCGACGCTGCCTAACCAGCCGTTGCCGCAGCCGACCACCACGCGCGTGATCCTGCTCGCTCGCGCGGATTCCTGAAGGCCGTAACGTCGACGGACGACGTACCGTTCAGGAAACACGCACCGGATTGCGGCCCTCTTGGTGCTGCCCGCGGTCGCGGTGTGTGCATCGGAACCGAAGACGCCGCTCGGCTGGCCGGCGGAGCTGGTCGACGGGCAGCGCCGCTGCGACGCGGGCGACTTTCGGGCGTGCGCCGCCGTGGCCGTCGCGCACGCGGAACGTGCGAACGACGCCCGCGCGCTCGCCCGCGCGAACGAGCTCGCCACGCGCGCCTGCCAGCACGGCGTCGGCGAGGGGTGCACGATCGTCGGCGACCTCTTGCTGCGTGTCGACAGGCGCGAGCTGCAGCGGGCCGAGGAAGCCTTCCACACCGGCTGCGAGCGCGGCGACCCCGTCGGCTGCGAGCGCTACGGCCTGATGAAGTGGAATGGGTCCGTCGCGGCCGACAAAGCCGCGGCCGAGACCGCGTTCGCAGCCGGCTGCCGCCTCGGCGGCAGGCACACCTGCCACAGGCTCGCGATAGCGCAGCTCGAAAATCCCGAAGAGCACCAGCGAGGCAAGGAGTTGCTCCTCGCGAACTGCCAGCGCGTCATCGTCGAGAGCTGCACGGTCGCCGCCCTGATGGCCGCGCCGGTGATCAACAATTTCCCATCCTGTAAAACGGCCGCCTGGTACGCGGACCGCGCCTGCGCGGCGACGGACGCCCCCGCGTGCGCCATCCGCGACGCGTGCAAGCTGGAAGTGAAGGACGAAGCGGCGGAAGCGCGCACGCGCCTCTGGAACGCCTGCAACGAGAAGAGCGCCCTCGCCTGTTTCTACTGGGCCGACGCCGAGGAGCGTCTCGACGCCGAGCCGGAACGCGTGCGTCCCGCCTACCAAACGGCGTGCGACGGCAGCGGTGACCTCCCGCCTCTCCGCGCGTTCGCGTGCATCCGACTCGCCGCCATCGACCTGGCGCGCGCCGCCACCGACTCCGAGGCGGCGCACCCGCTATCGGTGCTGCGGGCGGGATGCGACGGCCGATGGGGCGAAGCTTGCTGCGCGCTCGCCGACGCGACCGCCGCCGGCAAGTGGATCCCCGCCGACCCGGCCCAGGCCGCCGGCTTCCGCGATCGCGCCTGCGCTCTCGGCGTCCGGCGCTGCTGCGCCGGCGGCGTCACCGATCCTTGACGGGCGGCCGGTTCATCAGCACGCGCACCGCCATGCCGCCCACCAGGTGCTTCTCGATGACGCGGTCCAGATCGTCGACGGTCATCCGGTTGTAGAGGACGCCGCCGAAGAACGCCTCGCCCGCGCCTTCCTCGTGCACCACGATGTTCGGCCCGCGCAGGCAGTGGCCCAGGCAGTACTCGTCGACGAGCTGGACCCGCTCTTCCAGGCCGCGCGCCTTGATGGTCTCGGCCAGACGCGCCGACAGCGCGGCTGAACCGCGCTTCTCGCCGCAGGTCGGACCGCGACAGACGACGACGGTCAGCCTGCGCGCGGCGTCGCTCAATCCCGCGTCGCCGTCCTCGTCACGGCGCCTGGATCGGTCTCACCCAGCGCCTTCACCAGGTGAGCGCGCAGCGGCGCGACGGTGTGCGGCTCCTCGGCGACGAACAGCAGCAGCCGGCGATCAGCCGGCCCGCCCAGCTTGATCAGCGCCTCGGCGACGGCGATCAGCGCGGAGGGATCGGCGTCGTGGACGGGGTCGGCGCGGTACATCGTCAGGTAGTCGCGCAGCGCAGGGATCCCTTCCTCCCCGCCGGTGGCGATCAAAGCGCGGGCGATCTGCGCGGCGGCCGGCGTCGGCGTCTCGGGCAGGCGCAGCTGCGCCACCAGCTCGGGCGTGACGGACCGTCCTCCCGCACCAAGGGCGGCCACGGCGCGCGCCAGGAAGTCGACCGGCGGCGCCGTGCGATCGTCGGCGTAGTCGGCGTGCCGGCGCAAGGCCGCGGCCAGCAGATCGGCTGACTGCGTGTCCTTGCGCGCGGCCAGGGCCTCGCTGGTCTTTTGCGCGGCCAGCGGGGTCATCCCGCGCTCACCGAGGATCTCCAGCAGCTTGCCCGTCGCCTCGCGTCCCGGCTGGCGGCCGATCTCCTCGATCGCGAACAGCTTCATGTCGGGGAACCGGCGGTCCGGATCGGCGACGATCGCGCCCAGCGTGGCGACCAGATCGGGCGCCGCCCCCGCCCCGCTTTCAGAACCAGCCAGCGTGGGGGAGAACCCGTCCGCGTCGAACGTCGCCGCGTTCACCACCTCGCCCGAGAGGCGCGCCTGGTAGCGGCGCGCACCCGTCACCCGATCGAGGGCGCCGATGTCGCCGTCGGTGCTCACGAACGCAATCACGCTGCCCGTGTCGGTCGATGCGACGGCGTCCGACGGATGGCTGTACGCCCAGCGGAGCGCGCCCGACGCCGCGTCAAATCCGAACAAGAAACGGTAGTCGTGAATGACGACCGTCTCGTCGCGGAACCGCGCGCGCTCGCCCTCGACCGAAACGCGCCACAGGATGTGATTGCGGTCGATCGCGGAGTACCGCGTCTGCTCGGGACGATAAAGGTCGTACCAGTAGAACGGCCGGACGAAGGGCGGCAGCTTCGCCAGCAAGTACCCGGGAGACTCGCGCGATCCGCGCGCCGTCGCAGCCGACAGCAGGAACACGCCGCGCGATCCGTAGAACATCCCTTCGGGCAGCGCGCGCACGAACGTCGCGGCCTCCGCCGTCGACAGGACCTGGGCCAGCTCGGCGCCGGTCGCGCGGTCCAGCAGGATGACGTACTGCGAATCGACCGGGACGGCGATCAGACCGCCGCGCACGGCAGGACCGGCGACGTGGCCCGTCGGCAGCTCGTGCCGCCACAGCACGGCCTTGGTGCGCGGATCCAGCGCGAGGACGCTGCCCGTGGTCCCGCGCTTCGTCAGACCCTGGGTCTGGATGACGACGTAGACGGCGTGCGCGTCGACGTCGTAGCCGGCCAGCCGTTCCTTCTCCAGCAGCGCGTGCTGCCAGAGCACGGCGCCGTTGCCGATGTCGCGCGCGACGATCAGCCCGCCGCTCGCGGGCTGCGCGGGCGCGCCGTGGACGATGATGTCGCCGCCGACCTCGATGCGCGTGGTCACCTCGCCCGGCTGCGTCCACACGAGGCGCGACGTCGCGAGATCGTAGGCCGCCACGCGCTGGCCCGCCGACCCGCCCAGCACGAGGAACACCAGGCTTCGCGGCGACGGCGCCGCTGGCTGCGAGCGCGCGAGCGCCGCCGCGACCTCGCCGGCGTTGCCGGCGCGCTTGTAGGGGCTGGTCGCGCAGGCCGACAGCGCGGCCGCGGCCACCAGCAGAAGAACGGACGGCCTTGCGCGCATCGCCTTCGCGTTCATTGCGCCGACTCCCGCTGATCGAGCAGCTTCTGCGCCTCGCGCTTCGACGGGCGATCTTCCTTCGCCGGCACCGAGGCGACGTACTCGACCAGCGCGGTCGTCGCCCCCGCGCCGCTCAGCTTCGCGATCGTGCGTACGACGTCCAGGCGCTGGCGGTCGGGGACGTCGCTGCGCTGCGCGTAGTCGCCCAGCGCGGTCGCCAGCACGGCGTCGTCGACGGTGCCGGCCAGCTCCGCGATCTGCGGGATCAGGTCGGGGGTCGCGAGCGCGGCCAGCGGGCTCGCGGCGCCCGCGTCGCCGCGCTTGACCAGCGCGAACAGGCGCGGCGTCCCCGCCCGTTCTTTTCGCGCGGCCAGCGCCTCGCCCGCGGCGGCCCGCACGCCTGGCGCGACGTCGCCCAGCCGGGCGACCAGTGTCGGCACCACGCGGGGGTCCTTGATCGTCCCCAGCGCCTTGATGGCGCGCTGGCGAACCTCGGGGGCGCGGTGCCCGCAGTACAGGTCGACGACATCGAGGGCGCGCGGCGCGGTCAATACGCCAGCGGCGCCCAGCTTGGCGAGCGCGTCCAGCACCGCCTCCGCGCGCGACGGCGAGGTCCCGACCGCCAGCAACTCGGCCAGCGGCTCGGCGGCGTTCGCGGCCCCCGACGCGCCCAGCGACGACGCGGCTGCGATCGCCGCAGCGTCGTCATCTCCCACCAGAGCGGCGCGTGCCGCGTCCAGGCGCGCCGCGGGCAGCCCGTCCTTCGCGACCTTATCCTTTGCGGTCTTCTTCGCCTTCGACGGCTTGGCTTCGCCCGCCGCAGCCGGCTTCGCGTCGGCCGGCTTGGTCTCGGCGGCGCGCGCCGCGGCCGCGCCCAGCACGAGGCCGAACGCGACGACCGTCGCGGCGCGAATCACGAGCACGACATGCGCGCGTTCAACGCGCTCCCGCCTGCCCGTGGATCACTTCGCCTTCGCCTCGGCGTCGCTGAACTCGACCTTGCCGCTGTGCTGTTCACCCTTGCCCAGCAGCCAGAAGCTCGTCGACGCGATCACGCGGCCCCGCGACTCGATCGTCATCCTGTATTGCTTGCGCACGTCGAACTCGGGCTTGGCCAGCTCGATGCTGGATCCGAAGATGCGCGACCCCTTCTCGCGCGTGTACTGCGGATCGCCGGCGACGTACTTGTTCCCGCCGCCGGTGATGTCGAAGAACTTCACCTGGATCTCGCTGTCGTTCAGGGGCGTCGCGAAGAAGGCGATGTACTCGATGTTCCACTTGCCCGCGTCGCCCTTCTCCTCGGTCGGCCAGATCTTGTCGGTCTTGTTCTTCTGCAGCGCCGACACGAAGGCGCCCTGCGACGAGAAGCGCAGCGGCATCCGGTTCTTGGTGATGATGATCTTCCCCTTGAACACATCTTCGGGCGCGGCGGCCGAGGCGGAGCCCACGGAGGCCAACACCAGGAAAGCGAGAACCAGACCGAGTCGCTTGTGCATGAGTACTCCTTTAACGCGTCAGCGAAGCGCCCCATCTTAGGCCAGTACAGGGGGTGGCGCGCAAGTAGTTCGCGCCTTTGGCGCGTCGCTCTACCCGCCGGGCGAGCGCCACTTCAAGGTCGACAGCACGGGGTCGCAGGCGGTCTGGGCATCGTGACCCTTCTCGGACGTGCAGACGATGACCGTGAACAGCTTGCCCGGGCGCTCGATCACCCAGATACCGCTGGATGCGCCGCCGACGATCCCGATCTTGCCCGACCCCTGCAGGCCGTCGAACGACTGCCCGAACGTCGACGCCGCCGGTGCGAGGCCCATCTTCGCGTACTCCTCGAACAGCTTGTTCAACACGGTGACAGCGCCATCCGCGTCCGTGATGAACGACGTTTCGAGCATCAGCTTGGCGTCCGGGCGGTGCGCGAACAGACGACCGGTATTGACGTCGTAAACGAACCGCCACGGCGGCGACGCGGCGACGGAGATCGCCGGCATTCGGATCGAAGAGAAGCGTTCGGGCGTGATGACCTCCGCGGCGGGGTCCTTCTGGAGCGCCATCGCGATCAGTCCGCCGGCAATCAACGCGATGCCCAGCGCCAGGTGACTCCGCGCGGGCTTCTCTTTCCCGCGACCGCGGAGACGCTTCAGAAACCCAAGGCCCGACGCGACCGCTGCGGCACCCACCAGCAGCGCCGCCATCGAAGCGGTGCGTAACGCTTCCTGTCCTGCCGACAGTTCCGGCGTCGTCGGCATCCGCGTCGCGTCCCGTTAGGTCGCGCGGCCGTTGCCGCCGTTGCCGCGGCCTTCCGAGAACAGCGCCTCGATGCGCGCCGCGTTGGCGGGGTCCAGCTTGGTCTTTTCTTTCGCCAGCCGCAGGACGTCGCGCCCGACGAGGCGGTACAGCGCCAGCAGCTCCGGCGCGCGCGCCTCCAGCGTCTTCAGGTGGCGCTCGACAACCGACACGTCGCCGCGTTCGACCGGACCGGTGAGCGCGCCGGGCAGTCCGAGCTGCGCCAGGTTGTGCACCACGCTGGTCAGCAGCGGGATCAGCGCCGGCAGCGCCTGATCGGGCGGCACGCCCGCGCGCACCAGCAGCGTCTGCGCCGTGTCCGCCAGCGCGACGACGTAGTTCGACGCCATCACCGCGCCCGCATGATAGAGCGCGAGGTTCTCGGCCTCCAGGAACACGGCCCGCGCACCCAGGGCACGCACGATCCGTTTCGCCATCGCGCGCGCCGGCTCGTCGCCCTCGATGCCGAACGCGACCTCCTTGAGCGCCTCGACGGCCACGCGCGGATCGGCCAGCGACACCAGCGGGTGCAGCGTTCCGACGGCGCGGACGTGCGGCAGCGCAGGCGCCAGGATGGTGCGGGCGGGATTGGCGCCCGACGTGTGCAGCAGGATCTGCGTCGGCCGCAGGCGCCCTTCGCGCGCCAGCCGTTCGGCGACCTCGGGAACGCGTTCGTCGCGCACCGAGATGATGACGACGTCCGACTCGCGGATGATGTCCGGGATGTCGCCCGTCGACGCCACCACGCCCGAGATCGCGCGCGCCGCGTCCGACAGGTCGACCTGGCGGCCGTGCAACCCGATGACGGGGACGGCGGCGCGTACCAGGCGCGCGGCCAGCGCGGTGCCGACGACGCCGGCGCCCATGATGAAAACGGCCGGCGTCGGTTCGGCCGGTCCCTCGGACACGACCCGCGCGTTCACTTCAGCTTCGGACATGTAGCTCATGCGAGCCCCTGGTATAGCCCCTTTCGCACTATGTAGTCGAGGACCGCGCGCGGCACGAGCCCCTCGACGGATTTTCCGGCCGCGAGCGCCGCGCGGACGGCGCTCGAGCTGACGTCGGGCATCACGATGCCGGCGGGCGGCGCCGGGCTGCCGGGGCGGCCGACCACAATGAACGGGACCGTACGCTGAAGCTCGTCGCCGCCGTACCAGCTGGCGATGTCGCCCTGCAGGTCGCTGCCGATCACCAGCGAAAACGCGTGCTCGGGATGCAGCTCGGCCAGGCGGCGGACCGTCCGCAAGGTCAGGCTGCGCCCGCCGATCTCCCCCTCGACGGAGCTGACGCGGACGCGCGGCCGCAGGGCGGCGGCTGCGAGCTCGCACATCTGCAGGCGATCCGCGTACGGCGCCAGCGGCTTGCCGAACGCGTGCTCGTACGCGGGCACGAACCACACCTCGTCGACGGGCGCCGTCTCGAGGACGTAGAGCGCGACCATCTGGTGCGCGACGTGGGGCGGGTTGAAGCTGCCCCCGAACAAGGCGACGCGCACGGCGACCTTACGAATACTCCGGCATCAACGCGGGCTGCCGCAGCTCGGCGAACGAGCGTTCGAACGGCACGAAGGTCGCTTCGATGTCGGCCAGCGCCGCGCCGGCGTCGATGGCGGTGCGGACCTCCGCGCTCCCGGTGAGCAGATCGATCGCGGGCGGATCGGCCACGAACTCGTACGGCTCGGTCCGCCACCTGAAGTCGTCGCCGCCCAGCTTGCGCGCCGCCGCGATCAGCGCGACGCCCATCCGGTAGGGCCGAAACGCCGCCGCGTCGACGATGTGCAGCTGCACGCCGCCGCACGGATGGCCAGCGAACTTGTGGAACGTCGGCCGAAACGAGATCGGCCGCAGCCGAACACCGGGCGGCGCCTTCTCTGCCAGCGCGGCCGCCCACGCGTACCCGTCGAGGAACGGCGCGCCGACGATCTCGAACGGCCGCGTGGTGCCGCGACCTTCGGACACGTTCGTCGCCTCGAACAAGCACTGACCCGGGTAGACCAGCGCCGTGTCGGGCGTCGGCATGTTCGGCGACGGCATCACCCACGGCAGCCCCGTCTGCGCGAAGGTCATCGACCGCTGCCACCCGCGCGCCGCGACGACGGTGAGGTCGCAATCCAGCGGCTGCGCGAAGCGCGCGCCGCCCCACGGCATCCCCGCCGCCACCATGCGCGCCACCTCGCCGATCGTCAGCCCGTGGCGCACCGGGACCGCGCCCAGCCCGACGAACGACGTGCACTTCTCCTGCACGGTCCCACCCTCGATCGCGACGCCGCCCAGCGGATTGGGCCGGTCGAGCACGACGACCGCGACGCGGGCCCGCGCCGCCGCGCCCAGCGCCAGCGCCATCGTCCAGACGTAGGTGTAGTAGCGGCTGCCGACGTCCTGCAGATCGACGACCAGCACGTCGACGCCCTCCAGCTCGGCGGCCGTCGGCGTCAGCGACTCGAACGTCTCGCCGTACAGGCTGGTGACGGGAATTCCCGTGCGCGTGTCGCGCCCGTCCGCGACGCCGACCATGTCCTGCGCCTCGCCGCGCACACCGTGCTCGGGTCCGAACAGACGCACGGGCCGCACGCCGGCGGCGATGAGGCGATCGACGATGTGGACGAGATCGCTGGTCACGCTCGCCGGATGACAGAGCACCCCCACCCGCCGCCCGCGCAGCAGATCCAACCGATCGCTGACGACGACGTCGAGGCCGGTCGCTACCTTCACGACCGCATCATACGCCCAGAGCACATTTCAAAAATAGCCGCACACTCGCGCTTCGCGCGAGAGCGGCTAGTTGATCGCGATCGGCTTCAGCGTGACGTGCTCGGCGTGGGCGTTGACCTTGAAGCGGACCATGCGGCACTTCCACTTCTGCTTCAGGCCGCCCTCGATCAGGCGCAGCTTGGCGGTGAACGCCTGCACTGTGATGCCCTTGGTCGGCTTGCCCTGGCTGCGTAGCGCCGCGACGTACTCGTTGAAGATGCGCGCGTAGTAGATCGGCTCGCTCTCCTGGCCCAGCGCGTTCGCGTCGGGCGCGGGCGCGGCCGAGGGGCCCGCGCTGTCCTCCACCTGCATCTGGTCCGAACGCCAGCGCGAGCTCTCGTCCTGCTCTTCCTCGGGCTCGTCCTCGTTCGGCTCCTCGCGTCCCAGCAGGCGGGCCAGCATGACGTTCAGCCCGTTCGACAGCCCCTCGAAGTCGGGGCCGACCGGCCGGAACTGGTAGTCGATGTTGCCGTTGATGATCTCGGCGACGCCGAGCTCGATCTGATCCAGCGGCTTGATGAAGCGCGAAGCGGTCATGACGACCGCGCCCAGCAGCACCAGGATCGCCAGCAGGCCGAACCCAATCAGCTTCGTCCCCACGGCGGTTACCGGGTCCAGCCCGTCGGAGATCGACGCCAGCGTCACGACGCCGCTCGTCTTGTCGAAGGCGTTTCCGTGCAGCGGCGCCGCGACCGCCGTGAACTCGCGTCCGTCCATCGACAGGTGGAAGACCGGCGTGGGCGCGTTCTTCTGCAGCGCCTGCTGGCCGGGCGCGTCGCCCGAACCGAACAGCACCTGGTTCAGCGCCTGCGTCTTGTTGCCGTCTTCCTTCGCGTTCTCGCCCGTCCCTTCGGAGATGAAGCTGGAGGTGTGGACCTTGCCGTTGTGGAAGTAGGCGACCTCGGTGCCGAGCAGGTCGTGCTTCACCTGCGCGTCGCGCGCCGTCAGCACGTAGCCGACCAGCAGCACGCCGCGGATCGTCCCGTCCGGCTGCGTGATCGGCGCGACCGCGACGCGGTTCATGCGGTTCTGCAGCGTCCAGATGTCCTTCGTTGCCTTGCCCGACAGCGCGGTCCCGACCGCGGGGAACTTCGAGCGCAGGTCCTCGCCGAACATCGCGTTGACGTTCAGATCGCGCGCCAGCACCTTGCCCGACGAATCCAGCACCGCGACGATGTCGGCCTTCGGCTTGCCGCCCGTGCGCAGCTGGGCGTTGATCTGCTCGCACTGCTCGAAGGCGGCCTGGCGGCGGCCGTTCTCATCGGCCTTGTCGAACACGCCGACCACGGCCGGCTTGTGAGAGAGGCCGGCGACCTCGTTACCGAACTCCATCGCCTCCAGCTGAGCCACGTCGCCGTGGATGCGCTGCGCCCGCGAGACGGCGGTATCCAGGTCCTGAACGACGGCTTCCTTCAGCTCGCGGGTGACCACGAGGTAAAGGCCCGCGGTGAGCGCGAGTAAAACGATCGCTGCGATAAGCCCGATCTTCATGCGGTGCATGCCTGGCTCCTCTGGTCGGCGGTGGGGGTGGGCAAACGGGGCAAACGTGAATCGGCGGGTAAGCGAAGAAAACGAGGAAAAAGCGCGCGATCCGAGGCAAAAAACCGCGGCAAACAGCCTTCGAGCGGGCCGGATTATCGAGACTTGGCGCGCCGCAGTCAATCCTTCCGGGGTCCTGGGCGCCTGCCCCGCCTGGTAAAAAATTTGACGGTCGGCCTACCTGCAACTACATGTAGGACAATCGTCGCAATTGCTTGCGATACGGAGGGTCCGATGCAGCCGCAAACGCAAAGCTCACACCGTGTCCTCGACCGCCGCCAGAAGGGCCGCCATCACGGAACCGACCGCCGCTACAACAAGCGCGTGAAGGTCGACATGTTCATCAACCGATTCCTGAACGGGTTGCCGTACATGTGCCGGATGGTGGACATCAGCCGAACGGGCATCCGCCTGGCGCCGATGATCGAACCGGACGGCAACCTCGCGCCGCAGTACATGGGGCTGCAGTTCCAGCTTCCCGATCGGAACGACGTGTTGACGGCTTCGGGAGTGACCATCACGCGC
>Ga0207675_100007031_pt1 | contig 10633 bp, 10 predicted proteins | sample KBSSwiS42_FD_184305 | JGI IMG/M metagenome (GOLD analysis project Ga0207675, IMG submission 184305) | Switchgrass rhizosphere microbial communities from Kellogg Biological Station, Michigan, USA - KBS Switchgrass S4-2 (SPAdes) (version 2) | ecosystem: Host-associated > Plants > Roots >...
AATGGTTTGGCGGCGGCCGCGCCCGCCGACGGCTACACGCTGCTCATGACGGCGAACGGGCCGCACGTGATTGCACCCAGTCTCTACAAGTCGCTGCCCTACGATGTGTTCAGGGATTACGCGGCGATTTCCCTGGTGTGCGCAAATCCGTACGTGCTGGTCGTGCAGCCGGCGGTGCCTGCAGCCTCGGTCAAAGAACTAATCGCCTGGCTCAAAGCCAATCCCACTCGCGGCAGCTATTCGTCGGCGGGGAACGGCACGCCGGCGCACCTCGCGGGCGAGCTCTTCAAGAGCATGGCCGGCGTGAACATCACGCATGTGCCTTATAAAGGCGCCGCACCCGCGCTCGCCGCGCTTATGGGTGGCGAAGTCAACGTGCTGTTCTCGGAAATGATCGCGGTCACGCCGCAACTGAAGAGCGGCAAGCTGCGCGCGCTGGCGGTGACGACGGCGGCACGTTCCGCATTTGTGCCGGATCTGCCGACCATCAGCGAGGCGGGGCTCGCCGGGTATGACGTCTATGTCTGGTATGGATTGCTCGCGCCTGCGGGCACGCCGAAAGCGGTGATCGCGCGGCTCAATGGCGAGGTCGTCGCGGCGCTGAACGATGCCGACATGAAAGAGCAGTTCACGCGCAGCGGGTCAACCGCGGCAGCTTCGACGCCCGCCGCATTCGACGCCGTGATCAAGCGCGATCACGCGATGTGGGCGCGCGTGATCAAGGATGCGGGCATCAAGCTCGAGTAAAAGCACAGCGGGCATTCACCTGGGAGGCGCAGATATGTTACGTCACACACTCGCATGGTGCGGGCTGTTGGTCGCGGTCCAGCTCGTTGCGCCGGCGCACGGCCAGCCGGCGGCCGACGTGGTGCTGTACGAAGGCGCGCGGCTGATTCCCGGCGATGACCGCGCGGCCATCGACGAATCGGCGTTTCTGGTCGACCGCGGGGTCATTACCCGCGTCGGGCGCAAGGGCGAGCTTGGCGCAGCCGCCGGCGTCAAGCGCGTCGATCTTTCCGGCAAGACGGTGATGCCGGCGCTCATCAATGCGCACGGGCACCCGGGCTTCCAGAAAGGCCTCACGTACGCCGCGGCGAATTACACGCGGGAAAACATCGTCGATGACCTGAACCGCGCGCTTTATTTCGGCGTCGCCGCAGTCATGTCGCAGGGCATCGAGAAAGGCGAGCTCACATTCGATATCCGTGCCGAGCAGGCGGCGGGCCGGCTCGGCGGCGCGCGCTTGCTGGTCGCCGGCCGCGGCATCGGTGCGCCTAACGCCGGGCCCGGCGCGCCCGCATATGCGGGCATCGCCTACGAAGTCACCACCGAAGCGGACATGCGGCGCGCGGTGCGCGAGCAGGCCGCGAAGAAAGTGGACGGCATAAAAATCTGGGTCGACGATCGGGGCGGCCGCGCGCCGCGTCTCAGCACGGCGCTCTTTCGCGCCGGCATCGACGAGGGCCACAAGCTCGGCCTGCCGGTCACCGCGCACGTCTACTACCACGTCGACGCAGTCGATCTGGTCGATGCCGGCATCAACAGCATCGCGCATCTGGTGCGCGACAAGGAGATGGACGACGCGCTCGTCGCGGCAATCGTGAAGCGCAACGTCTACGTCATGCCCAATTTGGGCGGCGCCGAGCGCGCGCAGTACACCAGCCCGCCCGCATGGATAGACGAGCCGAATCTGGTCGCGCTGCTCGACGAGACGGTGGCGCCCGACGTAATAGCGCGCATGAGGGCCGCGTTCGCCGCCCGCGATCCGGCGGTGGCGGCGCGCGCACGCCCGATTTACGCGAACATGCAGCGCAGCCTCGCGAAACTCAATGCTGCCGGTGCGCGCATCATTCTCGGCAGCGACACCGGTCTCGAAGATCATTTCTTCGGCTATGCGGAGCAACGGGAACTGGAGCAGATGGCGGCCGCCGGCATGACGCCCGCGCAGGTGATCGTGGCGGCGACCAGTCGCGCCGCGGAATTCCTCGGACTGAAAGATACCGGTGCCCTTGTGGCGGGCAAACGCGCCGACTTCCTCGTGCTCGACGCCAACCCGCTCGAAGATATCCGTAACACGCGGCGTATCGCCGGAATCTACATCGGCGGCAAGCCAGTCGACCGCGCCGCATTGCGCGCGGCGCTGCAGAAAAACTTCTAGACGCGGGGTTATGCTCGATGGGCGGCGCAATGATTTGCACCGCTTGCCCCGGTGTCGCCGTGTCGCTCCTACATTAAAAGACGACAGCTTCCGACAGTCAGCGCGCCGCGCGGCCGTCACTATGCGGACAATTGATTCTTTTGCGAGTCCGCATATGTCCACCGACACCACGTCGCGCCGCGCCCCGGACGCGCGCCGCGACGCAGCTGAATCCGGCACTGCATTTCCCAGACGCAACCATGCGCCCACCGGCCCGCAACCGGGTCTGCGCGCAGGCTATCGCCTCCGCGCCAAAGATGACGGCGGCTCTTCGCCAGGGGCGGAACGCTGCCGGCGCAAATTTCTGCGCATCTTCCCCAGGGGATTTCGCGATCGCACTTATGTCGCATGGGAGCGCGAATACAAATGGAAGGCGCATCAGGCGTGGCAAGCGTCGCTGAATCAGCGCGCTTATCGCGCGCTTATGCGCGAGCGCAAGTTCGCAGAAATCGCCAATGAGGCAATCCGCATCGAATCACGTACTAACCTGATTTTTTCCTTCGAGAAAATGGCTTTGCGCGATGCTGTTAAGCCGGCCGCCGGCGCGCGCGCATTCGCGGAGGGCTTATACGAGTTTCTGCATGGGCCTGGCGACCTGCCTGAAAGGTTCGAGGCGTGGTGCGCCGTCGTCGCAGGCTTGCCGCGCCGGCAGACGCGGGTGCTCACGTGGCCTATCGTGACCGTGTTTGGCTTTATCGCACAGCCGGCGACGCATATGTTCGTGAAGCCGATGGTGACGCGGGTCGCGGCTGCGCGCTACGGATTCGATTTTAGATACGCATCGCGACCTTCATTTTCGACGTATGCGAGCGCGCTCAGGTTTGCCAGCACTGTGCGCGCAGATGTGCGTGACCTGAAGCCGCGCGACATGATCGACCTGCAGTCCTTCATCTGGGTGCAGGGGTCCTCCGAGTATTAACGGTCGGGATCTTCCAAGCCGAGTTCTTCGTCCGTAATACCCAAGCGCGCTTCCTCCGCCTGGTCGAGGCCGCCGCCAAGTCCCGCTTCCGCGGGCCCCACAATGCGGTCACTATCGATATCGGCGTTGGTGCGACCGCGCGGATCTTTGCCGGCGGTGACGTGCTCACCGGTGCCGTAACGATCGCTATTGTCGGACATGCCCAGGTCGCCGACGCTGCTGCCGTCATCCACGTGATTATAAGAGCCCGTTTCCACGTCGGCATTGGTGCCGCGGTCGAGATTGAGTACGTCATCGTTGACGAGCCCCGGTCCTGCCATGTCCGAGCCGCTGTCCGAACTGTCGCTGGGCCCGAGCGATTTGATATCGTGGCCTTTTACGGGGACCTGATTTCCGCTCGGGACTAGATTTTCCGGATCGAGTGTGCTGCTCATTTTGCGCCTCCATTAATATCGTAAAAAAGATTATTCGCGAGTCGCCAGAATGCGGACAGTGGGAGATTTGTGAAACCGATGTCGGACATCGCCTGCACCTACACATAGTCGGCATGCGCCGACCCCGATATCAGCGCTGTCCCATACCGAATCTGTCGTCGCCCCCATAAAGTGAGCGCGTCGCTCGCATCTCGCGGCGACAGTATGTTTCGCCATTCACAAACCGGAGGCATATATGAAGACGAAAATTATTTCGAGCGTTGCCGCACTAGCGCTGTGTGGTGCCGTATCGACGAGCTATGGCCAGGCAACAACGGAGTCCAGCCGGCGGACGGTCGAAGAATCGAAGAACGTGGTTGAAGTGCCGAAAGCGCGGGCGGGAGTCAAAGAAGAGACCAACACAACCACCACGACCAAGGAAGGCGCTCTTGGCCGGAAAAAAGAAACCACCAGCTCGACGACACGTTCTGAGCGCGTTCCTGACGCATCGAACAACGCCGAAGTGCGCTCGCGCACAACCGTTGAGACGGAGCGCAAATCCAAGGAATAATCGGTTGACAGGACTCGCGGTGGCGTTGCCGCGCGCAAGGGGGGCCTCCTTCCACACCGGTGGCAGCGGGCCCCCCGCCGATTGCGGATCTACTTGACGAGTACGTTGTCTTCGCTGACGAGCACCTTCTTGACCGCCGGCCGCTTCAACATGCGCTCTTTGAAGGCCGTGTAGTTCGCGAGCTCTTTTACCGGCAGTTCCGCGCGCACGCCCCAGCCGTAAAACACGAGCGCGTAGCAATCGACGACCGAAAAGCTCTTGCCCATCATCCAGTCCTTGCCGGTGAGCAGACCGTCGATTTCCTGCAGGCACGTCCAAAACGTTTTCTTGCCGGTCTCCTTGACGACGGGCTGCGCAGCGGCGTCCGGCGCAAAACGCTCCGGCCGCATGTAGTGCGTGTACGACGGATGCACGATGTTCGACAGCCACGCCATCGTCGAGATGCAGCGCGCCTCTTCGAACGGATCAGCGGGCATCAGCTTTTTCTCGGGAAATTTCTTCGCGAGGTAAGTGAGGATCGCGGTGTTCTCCGTCAGGATTGTGCCGTCGACGTCGAGCGCCGGCACTTTGCCGCGCGGATTGATCTTCAGGTATTCGGGGGTCTTCTGCTCGCCCTTGGGCAGCATGATCGGTTTCTCGACGTAGGGCGCGCCGGTTTCTTCGAGCGCGACGTGCGAAGCGGTCGAGCAGGCGCCGGGGCAAAAATAGAGCGTGAGCATGGATGGAACTCCTGACGGGATGAATAGACGGAAACAGCGGAATACTGCGAATGCCGCTGGATTATAAACCGTCGCGGCTTGCCAACGACGCAGTGCGCGCTATCATGGCCGCATAAACGGACCACCGGAGGAGACACGTATGAAGTTGACCCACGCAGCGGGCATGGCCGCGCTGCTGACCGCTGCCGTTGCGGGGGCCGCGGAAACCCAGTTTCCGACCCGACCGATCCGCCTGCTCGTGCCGCAGGCGGCCGGCGGCAGCAACGACATCATGGCGCGCAACGTCGCGAACCATCTGACGCAGACTTTCGGCAAGCAGGTCGTGGTCGACAACCGGCCGGGTGCGGAAGGCATCATAGGCACCGAGATTGTCGCGCGCTCCGCGCCCGACGGCTATACGCTGCTGCTCGCATCGGCTGCATTCACGATGAATCCGGCAGTGCGCAAGCTGCCGTATGACTCGCTGACCGCGTTCGACTGGGTCGCGAAGTTGGGTTCCGGCCCGACCGTGCTGACCGTGGGGCCGCTGTTGCCGGTCGGCACGGTCAAGGAGATTCTCGCCATCGGGAAAGAGAAGCCGGGTGTCATCACCATGGCGAGCGCGGGCGGCTTCCAGCATTTCGGCACCGCGCTGTTTCGCAGCCTCTCCGGCGTCGATTTCACAATCCTGCTGTACAAGGGCGGCTTTCCCGCGATGATCGACGTGATGGGCGGGCAGTCGCACATGACCGTGGGCTCGATCGTGCAGTCAATCCCGCACATCCGCTCGGGCAAGCTGAAGCCGATCGCGACGGGCGGCGCGACGCGCGCGGCGACGCTGCCGGACTTGCCCACCATCGCCGAGGCCGGCGTGCCGGGTTACGACGCGAGCAACTGGTGGGCGGTGGCGGCGCCGGCTGGCACGCCAGCTCCGACGATTGCGAAACTGAGTGCGGCGATCACGGCCTATCTCAACATGCCGGAAACGCAAAAGCGCTTCACGACCGAGGGCGCTGAAGTCGACATCCGGACGCCGGCGGAGATGCGCAAAATGATTCCGCTCGACATGGCAAAATGGGCGCGAGTCGCCAAAGAAGCGGGCATGCGCGCCGAGTAGCCTCGTGCGGCGCGCCGCCGCATCGTCATCAATCACTCGGGAACACCATGGAACTTGCTCTGAAAGGACGGATTGCGTTTGTCACAGGCGCGAGCCGGGGCATCGGCCGCGCAATCGCATCGGCCCTTGCCGCCGAAGGCGTGCATCTGGGGTTGTTCGGGCGCGACACGGACCGTTGCGATGCGCTCGCTGCCGATCTCAAGAAAAAGTATCCGGAGCTTCGCACCTGCGTCGTGCCGCTCGACCTCGAAGGCGGCACCGCGAAAATCAAGCCGGCGATCGAGAGTGCAATCAAAGCGCTCGGCGGCGTGGACATCCTCATCAACTGCGCAGGCGGCGCCTACCGCGGGCGGCTCGAGCAGATACCCGATGACGCGTGGGAGCGTTATTTCGCCGTGAAACCTCTCGGCTTGATCCGCATGACGCGCGAAGCGCTGCCATATTTGAAAAAATCACCGCAGGGCCGCGTGGTCAATATCTCGGGCACGCGCGGCCGCGAGCCCGGCGGTCCGTCGGTGATGTCGGGGCCGATCAATCTCGGCACGCTGTCGATCACGAAGGCGCTCGCGAACGAATTCGGGCCGCTCGGCATCACCGTGAACGCGATCTGCCCGGGCTCGACCGACACGGGACGCTGGACCGAGCTCGTGAACATCGCGGCGAAAGAGCGCGGTGTATCAGTTGAAGAGGCGACCAAGCATCTCGTGCGCGAAGTGCCGATGGGCCGCGTGGTCGTGCCTGAAGATATCGCCGGCCTTACGGTGTTCCTCGCTTCGAAGCAGGCCGCGATGATCACGGGTACCGCAATCAACGTCGACGGCGGCAGGACGCGCGGGATTCCGTGAGTCGCCTGCCTGGAATTGCGTCGCTCATCAGTGTTGCAGCGCTTGCATTCGGTCTGTCGGCGCACGCGCAAAATTATCCTTCACATGCGTTGAGATTGATCGTTCCATTAGCCCCCGGCGGCGGCAACGACGGTGCCGCGCGCATCGTCGGGCACAAGCTCGGCGAAGCGCTCGGCGAACAGGTCGTCGTCGACAATCGGCCCGGCGGCGGCAGCATCATCGCATCCGAGCTCATGCTGAAGGCGCCGCCCGACGGCCACACGCTGTACCTCGTCAGCACGGTGTTCACGGTGGCGCCGTCGCTGCAGGTGAAGCTGTCGTTCGACCCGTTGCGCGATTTTGCGCCGCTCACGCGCGTGACCATTGCGCCGGGCGCGCTGATCGTGCATCCGTCGCTGCCGGTGCATGCGGTCAAAGACCTGGTGGGGCTCGCGAAGGCGAGGCCAGGCCAGATCGCATTCGGCTCTGGCGGGCTAGGCACCGGCTCGCATCTCGGCGGCGAGCTTTTCAACATGCTGGCCGGCGTCAAGCTGCTGCACGTGCCCTATAAAGGCAGCGCGTTCGCGACGACCTCAGTGTTGAGCGGCGAGACTGCCGTTGCATTCAACAATCCTTTTTCGTCGCTCCCGCATATCAAGGCGGGGCGGCTGCGCATGGTGGCGGTGACGACCGCGGAGCGCTGGCCGTTGCTGCCGGCGGTGCCGACGATCGCCGAATCGGGCGTGCCCGGTTATGAAATCCTGATCTGGAACGGGCTCGTGGTGCATGCGGCCACCCCGCCCGTGATCGTGGCGCGCCTGCATCGCGAGCTCACGCGCATACTGGGTGCGCCCGAACTGGGCACATTGCTCGCGACCGACGGCTCGCGCGTGTACGTTGAGTCCCCGCCCGCTTTCGCCGCGTTCCTGAAAGCAGAAATCGCGAAGTGGAGCCGCGTTGTGCGCGAGGCGGGCATCACCGCGGGATAGGCCGGGCCGTGGCGGCGCGTCATCATCACCACGTTTACGTCGTCCTGTTGTCGCAGGACGTGCTGTACGAGCCCAAATTCAAAAAGTGCAACCCGGATTACGATCCGGCCAAGCCGTGCGTCTACGTCGGCATGACGGGGCTCGATCCCGATACGCGGTTCGACAAGCACAAGGCCGGCGTGCGCGCCAACCGCTACGTGCAGAAGTACGGCCAGCGATTACTGCCGGAACTCTATGAATGCTACAACCCGATGCCGTACGCGGCGGCCGCCGAGATGGAGGTCGAGCTCGCGATCGCGCTGCGCGAAGCGGGTTATGGAGTCTGGCAGGCGTGACGTTTCATCACGGCGTGATGAAGCCGAGGAGCGTGAAGAAGTAAGAGGCGGTAAGCGCGGGCGAAAACGATTTAGCAGGCTTCCCCCCTCACCCTCTCACCTCTTAATTAAATTCTCGTACCGTGTGAAATCTGCGCATACAGATCGCGATAACGCGCGTTGATGTCGTCGCCGAACAGCGGGTCGGATCCTGCGGGCACCGCGGCGGCCACGGCCGCCCAATCCTCGGGCGTAAGCAAGTCCGCTGCGAGAGGCAGAATTTCGGCTTCCTCGGTGGCCAGGTGATGGCGGTAATAGATTAGGTACATCGCAGCCGCGGCTTCAATCTTGTCGCGCGGGACGATGGTGTCCTTGAGAATTGCTTCCAGATACCCCAGCAACTCCGCGCCGGCGACGTCGATGACGCGGTGTTCCTGGAGCAGCCGCGCGATCGCGACCTGCTTGTCGGGATAACGCGCGACCATGCGCTCGAACGCGACGTCTTCGCGCGGGTGGTGAAAGCGGTTCGCATAGTGCTGGAGGTAATGCACCGCATCGCGCATCAGCTCGTAATCGGGTTGACCGCCAAAATGGAATTCCTTCATTTCCTTTTCGACAAAATCGAGCAGCCGCGCGAAGCGCATGTGCTCGCGATGCCACATCGTAACCGGATCGTTCATGTCCATTTCCCTCTATTTGGCGCGCCGCCCGAGCGGGACGCCGCTAAGACGATTATTTGCTCAGTCCCGGGCACGCCGTTTGACCTGCATCAATCAGGCGCGCGCCTGCGGTTGAAAATCATGAGGATGGCGCCGCGGGGCCGGCCGGCGAATTTGCATCACGCGCCAGTTCCCGCATACTGACGCCATCGGAACTCAACGCTTTCCCACCTCAACAGGTCCCCCGCATCCATGTCGCGTCGCGAAGATCAACGTTTGACCACCGGTCACGGCCGGTATACCGCCGACTGGAATCTGCCGGCCCAGTTGCACGCAGTATTTCTGCGCGCGGACCGTGCTCATGCCGAGCTGGTGCGGCTGGATACGATGCGTTCGCTCGCGCTTCCGGGCGTGAAAGCGATATTGACGGGCGATGACGTGCGGGCGGCGGGGTTCAAGTCGCTGCCCAACGTCGTCAATTTTTCGGGCAAGGGCGGTCAGGCAATGTTGAAGCCACTGCATCCGGTACTTGCCCAAGGCTGCGTGCGTTTCGTCGGGGAAGCCGTTGCCATGGTGGTCGCCGAATCGGCGGCAAGTGCGGAAGACGCGCGCGATTTGATCGAAATCGAGTATCGCGATTTGCCGGTTGCCGCGACCTTCGACGCCGCGGTCGCTGCCGGCGCGCCTCAGCTGCACGCCGATGTGCCAGGCAACGTGGCGTTCGAATACGAGTCCGGCGACGAAAAGGCCACTGCCGCTGCGTTCGCGGGCGCCCAGTACGTGAGCAAGCTCACGGTCGAAAGCCAGCGCCTGGTCGGCAATCCGCTGGAGCCGCGCGCCTGCATCGCCGCGTTCGACGCGGCAAGCGGTAAATACACGATGCACCTGCCGTTGCAGGGCGCCGGCGGCATGCGCGGCCAGCTGGGCGTGGTGACGGGCGTAGCCAAGGAAAAGCTCGACATCGTGACGCAGGACGTCGGCGGCAGCTTTGGCGTGCGCGGCGCGGCCTATCCCGAATATTTCGCCGTGATGCTGGCGGCGCAAAAACTCAGCCGGCCGGTCAAATGGGTCGGCACGCGCAGCGAAATTTTCCTGACCGACTTTCAGGGGCGTGCGCTATCGCTGACCGGCGAGCTCGCACTTGGTGCTGACGGGAAGATGCTCGCGATCCGCTTCGACGATCGCGCCGACCTCGGTGCTTACGCCGCTGCATTCGGCCCGTACATCGCAACGAAGAACCTTACCATCACGATGGGCGGCGTTTATCGCATACCGGCGATGTACGCGCGCACGCGGCTCGCGTTCACCAACGCGACGCCGGTGTCAGCCTACCGCGGCGCCGGACGCCCCGATATCGCGTATGCGATCGAGCGGCTCGTCGATTATGCGGCGCACGAGCATGGGTTCGATCCGCTCGAGCTCAGGCGGCGAAATTTCATCAGGCGCTCCGCGATGCCGTACACGACCGCGAACGGCACCGTTTACGATTCAGGCGATTTCTCCGCGGTCATGAAGGACGCGATGAAGCGCGCCGATTGGTACGGTTTTGCGGCAAGGCGCGCGCAGAGCGAGCAGGCCGGCAAGCTGCGCGGCATCGGCATCGCGACTTATCTCGAAGCGGGCGGCGGCGGCAGCGCGCCGAAGGACCAGGTCGCGGTGGAATTCGATCAACGCGGCGGCATGACCCTGTTCGCGGTCACGCATTCGTCGGGCCAGGGGCACGAAACCGTGTTTCCGCAAATCGTCGCCGCAGCGCTGGGTATAGGTGCGGCGAGCATCCGTTTTCATCCGCGGCCGCCGGAGGCTAATCTGACGGGCAGCGGCACGGGCGGATCGCGCGGCGCGCTCGGCACCGGCAGCGCGTTTCGCGTGCTCGGCGAAGCGCTGATCGAGCGCGCGCGTCCGCACGCCGCGGCGCAATTGAAAGTCGAT
>Ga0207675_100007032_pt1 | contig 10633 bp, 6 predicted proteins | sample KBSSwiS42_FD_184305 | JGI IMG/M metagenome (GOLD analysis project Ga0207675, IMG submission 184305) | Switchgrass rhizosphere microbial communities from Kellogg Biological Station, Michigan, USA - KBS Switchgrass S4-2 (SPAdes) (version 2) | ecosystem: Host-associated > Plants > Roots >...
CTTCCAGGTGGTATCGATGTGCAGGAAGGGGAACGGCGGCTTGGCCGGATGAAACGCCTTGAGCGCGAGCCGCGCCATCACTGACGAGTCCTTGCCGATCGAATACATCATCACCGGGTTTTCGAACTCGGCGGCTACCTCACGGATGATGTGGATGCTCTCGGACTCGAGCTGCCGGAGATGCGAAAGTCGGCTGGGAAGGTTCATTGCCAGGGGCGCGCTGGGCACGCGATCGATCACGCGGCCCCATATCAGTTATGCGCGCGCCGTGCCGTCAAAATCTTCCGGCCCCGAGCCCAGGAAAGACCCGGGTAGGGACCGGGGCCAGCGCTTTACAGCCGACCTCGCGAGGAACCTGGTCTCGCGGGCATGCCGGCCTCACGAAACATCGTCGGGGTCGCGCCCGCGGTCGGCGACGACGCCCCGCGACTCCAGCGTACCGGCGCCACGCAGCTCGCGCACACCGACACCGAAACGATCGTGTAACAAGCGGCACAGGTGCTGGGCGCTGCCGAAGCCGACCTCTGGCGCGATCGCCTTGAGCGGCAGAGCCGTGGAGCGGATCAGATCTTTGGCACGCTCTAGCCGGAGGGCCCGCAGGTGCTCCATTGGGGTGTGCCCAGCCACTTCTTTGTACACTCTGCAGAAGTAGTAGCGGCTCATGCCGATGTTGCTGGCGAGGTCCTCCAGCGTGATGGGCTCGCCCAGGTGGCGCAGCATGTACGTGCGGGTCTTTTCCTCGATCCGGCTCGCTGCCACCACGCTCAGTCGCAGATACTCCCCGACCAGCGCTCGCAACAAACTCTGGCGGTACTCGCTGACGTTCGGGAACTGCGCATCTCGCTCGGCTACCAGCCAGGAAGCGATCTCGTGCAGTCGTCCGCAGGTGTCCTGCACCATCTCGGGTACATCCGCGGGCGCGCTGCGCCAGTGGAAGGTGATGCGCAGCCGATGCAGATCTACCTCGCCCGCATTGCGCTCTTCGCGTCGCGTGCCCGTTGCGAGCAGCAGCGCCTCCACCGGTCCCGACGTGCCCTCGCCGTCTTCCCGGATCGTGGTCTGGCTGCCGCGAACGATCACCGTGAGCTCATGACAGCCGAGCTCTTCCGCGGGCGAGACCCAGCCTGGCGGCACCTGACTCTCGATCACGTGCGACAGCACCAGGTCGACGCTGGGCGACGAGCTCACCGGCGCGCCATGCGGGTGCTCCGACGGAGCCAGTGCTGGGTTCATGGTGGGGTGAATTCCGCTCTCGGGCTCAGCGCCCGCGCGGCTCTCGCCGTTCAGAAAGCGCCGCGACTCGAACGCTGTGTCGGCTGGTGCCGCTGCGCTCAGCGCGGGTGCCACATGCGTGGAGCCAAAGCTCGAGCCGGGCTTCGGAACGAGCTCTTTCGGCGAGAAGTCCTTCGGCGAGAACTCATTGCGTGCAAAGTCGGTCATCGCAGTACCTCCGGGTATCCGCCGCGAGGGAAGTGAAACGACCGGTCGTGTGGAGCTGGTGTTGACTTCACGTGTCTGAATCCCTGGCTGGAGTGTGCTGACGAGCTTGATGTCGTGGCGGCGACGATAACCCGAAACGCAGCAACATTGGCGTTGCTTTGCGAACCCGAGCCGCGAGCTGATGCTGCAGGGCTCGTGAGCGGCAGAGGTCCTTCGCGAAGCGCTCGAACCGGCTATCAGTTCGAGCCAACTCGGAGAGCTGACATCGCCAGCGATCACATTTTCTTTGAGCCGCCTCTCCAACTGCGCGGAGACCCCTAGAAAACCAGGCAATTAATGCCACACACGGTCCTTTGATGGCTCGAGCCAGGGGTTATCGATCACCAGTGCTGTTAATAAAATACTACTAGCCGGCAAGCATACGTCGTTGATCTCACGCAGCGAGTCATGCTCTCCCGCCGCTGTTGTCGGAAAGTTATCGGGATACTCATGAGGCTTTTTTTTGTGCGCCGAGAGCGTTCTTCGAAGCCTCGGGGAGAACAATCCAGCCCAAGCGGCGGGCGACCCCCATGGATGTTTCGATCTCGCTACCAAGCTACGTCCTCAACGAGTGCGCCTCGACCGCCGCTGCCTGCCGAGAAGGGCCTCGGCGAGCCCTGCCGGAGCGACCTGGACCCCGGCGAGCGGGGGGAGATGGGGGTGTGTCGAGCCAGGCACTCGCGCAGCGCCCTGGTGTTGCATCGAGTGTTGCACCAGAGCCAGGCGAGAGCCTGTCTCTGAATCCCGTACCCGTACCCGTACCCGAAATGGACAGCGGCCAGACCCGTGCGCTTCGGGTACGGGTACGGGTGAAAACGTAGTTGACGGACAGAGGCTCGTCGGTTGGGGCAGACCGGGTCGGAACGGCTCGCTGAAACTCAGGCACGAGTAGCACTGCGATCTGTGCGTGCGGCCCCCAGGACACGGCCGAGATGCCGCAGGAAATGCCGCGGATCCGGCTGCGGATCGCGCTAACCGGTAGGTGGAACACGCGGGCGGCCTGCTGGTGTCGCGCGCTCGAAGGGGTTATGGTTGCGGCAACACCCGAGGGCCAGGGTGCCCGAGGAGCTCAGCATGCATCGATCGTCACCAGGTAGTGCGTCACCAGGTAGTGCGTCACCGGGTAGTGCGCCGCGAGCTGGGCTGGAGCGGCTGGCAGCCGGCTTGGCTCGGGTCGCCCTGTTGCCAACGGCCGTGTCGCTAGCGGCGTTGTCGGGCTGCTCGGCAGGCGGTGCCAAGGGTGGTGGAGCCACCGTCGGGGATCGCCCCGTCTCTACCGGCAGCGGTGACGCGCGCGATGTGGACCTCGGTGGTGGCAGCCTGCTGCCGGGCTCGAACGGACTGGATTTTGGCACCCAGCTCGCTCTGCCGCCGGGGGTGGACCGCGACTTCACGGGCATCCCCGAGTGCGACAAGCAGTGCACGGACTTTCCCGAAGAGGCGATCTTCGAGGACGGTCTCAACGCCGACGTGAAGGCGGTGTTCAATCAACCTGCCAGCGGCTCGGCACCGTGCATCATCGAGCCTGCCGACGGCATGCTGGTCCCCGCGAACATGTTGCGGCCCCGGGTGCGCTTCACCGGCCAAGGCAGCCTGCATCAGATCACGCTGCACGCCGAGCGCGAGGCGCACGATCTGGTCGTGTACACCACCAAGAACCCATGGCTGATTCCGCCGGAGATCTGGCAGGGCATCAACCGCAACGTGTACGAGGAGGACATCACGGTCACGGTCAAGACCACGACCGGCACCGCCGCACCCAGCCAAAGCGCGGTGAAGTTCCGCATCGCTCCCGTGCAGGCGGGCGGCAGCATGGTGTACTGGGCGGCCACCACCGAGCAGCCCGGCCTCGACACCACGCGTTTGCTCGCTTTCGGCGTCGGCGAAGAAGCGGTGGTGACGGTGTTGCGCCCCGGCGACGTCAAGGAGACGATGTTGGGAGACAACGGACAGATCAAGCGCGCGGAGTACGGCGCCCCCAAGGGCCAGGCGCGCTGCGTGGGCTGTCATACCTCCACGGGCGACGGCAAGGCCGTCGTCTCCGGTGATCACTGGCCGTGGAATCTCGCCGTGTCGGACATTTCCGGGGGCAAGGGCGGGCGCCCGACAGACGTGACACCGTTCGGCGCGCTGCTGCTGCAGATGCCGTGGCTCGGCGTGTCGACCACGTCGCGCGGCGACTGGGCCACCGGCAAGCGCGTGCTGATCACCTCCGCGGGACCACGCAACGCGATGAACGACACCTTCACGCCCAACCCGAACACGCCACAGCAGGACATGGCCTTCGGCCAGAGCCAGAATCAGACGAACCGGGACGGCCTGATCTGGATCGACATGGCCGCCGAAGGGACGGTGCCGACGCTCGACGGTCAGAACGACGACAAAGAAGTAGGCGCCGCCATGCTGGCCGCTCGCGGCACGGGCTGGGGCGTCATCGCGCGCACGGGCGACACCCGCGCGGCGGTCACGCCGGACTGGAGCCACGACGGTCAGACCATCGCGTACACGTCCACCGATAGTACGTCCGATGGCCGCATCGGCAACAACGCCAACGAGGTCGACATCTACACCGTGCCGTACAACGGCGGCCAGGGCGGCCAGGCTACTCCGGTGCCGGGGGCGAGCACGCCCGGCGTCGCCGAGTACTATCCGGATTTTTCTGCCGACGATCGCTACCTCGCCTTCACGCGCGTGCAGGATGGGCGCGGCAAGATCTACTACCACCCCCAGGGCGAGATTTACGTGATCCCCGCTGCGGGCGGCAGCGCGACGCGCCTGGCCGCCAACGACCCGCCCGCGTGCAGCGGCGAGCGGAGCCCCGGCATTCTCAACAGCTGGCCCAAGTGGTCGCCGACGGTGCGCTCGGGCCCGGATGCCAGCCCCAACGCCGGCAAGAAGTACTACTTCGTGTTGTTCTCGTCGGCGCGCCAGTCGCCATTCCGGCTCGGGCAGGGCCCCGCCTCGCAGCTGTACCTCGCGACCGTGGTCGAGCTGCCCAACGGGGAGCTGCGGACCTTCCCCGCGATGTATCTCTGGAACCAGGCCTTCGAGATCAGCGATCCGGATGCGGCCAATCCAGCGGTATCACCGGTTCAGACCAGCAACCTGACACCGGCCTTCGACGAGTTTTTGATTCCGCCGCGCCCCCCCGTCATCGTGCGCTGAGCTCAGGGGGGAAGCCGCCTTCCCTGGAGGCAGCCTTCCCTGGAGCTTCCCTTGGCAGCAGCGCAGCGGAATGGTCGCGCGCTCACCAGGCGTAGGCCTTCGGCGCCTCGCCTCCCGGACCCGGGAAGATGGCGTCGAGGCGCTCGAGCGTGCTCTTCTCGAGCTTCAGCTCGGTGGCGCGCAGCGCGCCCTGCAACTGCTCTGCGGTGCGCGGCCCGATGATCGGCGCGCTGACGACCGGGTTGTGCAGGAGCCAGGCCAGCGCCACGTTGGCCGGGTCTTCCCCGAGCTCGCTGCACAGACCCTCGAAGGCGGCCAGCTTGTCGCGCTTCTTGTCCACGTTCTTCTCGAAGTCTTCGCTCGCACGCCGGCCCTCGGCGCGCTTCTTGAGGGCGCCACCGAGCAGACCACCGCCGAGCGGGCTCCAGGGAATGAGGCCCATGCCGTAGTTGCGGCACGCCGGAATCACCTCCAGCTCCACCATACGGTTGTCCAGATGATAGATGCTCTGCTCGCTCACCAGCGGCAAGAGGAAGCGCTGCTTGGCGATTTCATTTGCCTGAGCGATGTCCCAACCGGCGAAATTGCTCGACGCCACGTAGATGATCTTGCCTTGCGTGCGCAGCGTATCCATCGCCTGCCAGATCTCTTCCCAGGGGCATTCACGATCGACATGGTGCATCTGGTAGATGTCGATCACGTCCGTCTTCAGACGCTTCAAGCTGTCTTCGCAGTGACGGATGATCTTCAGCGCCGACAACGAGCGCCGATCTCGATTGGGCTCCGGCTTGCGCTCGGGGCGGGTCATCAAGTTATAGACCTTGGTCGCGAGCACGACCGAGTCGCGGCGACCGCCTTGCGCGAGCCAGCGACCAATGATCTCTTCGGTCGCTCCGCGGGCCACCGACCAGCCGTAGACATCTGCGGTGTCGAAGAAGTTGATGCCCAGATCGAGCGCCTGGTCCATCAGCGCATGGCTGTCTTTCTCGCTCGTGTGCCAGCCAAAGTTCATCGTCCCGAGACACAAGGGACTGACCAAGACGCCGTTTTTTCCCAGCCTGCGATGTTCCATATCGTTCCTCACTCTGCAGTTGGCGGTTGCGCTTGCCACTTGCGGTGGGCAGCAAACCAGCTGCCGGAGCTGACAACATCGGCACTCGAGCTGTCAAGCTTCGACGACCAGCGCGCTCGGGCGACGCAGCCCTGAGGACTCTGCGACTGGCAGGACTTTGCGACAGCCCGACCCGAGCAGCCGGCGAGGCGCACGGAACTGGAGCGCGACTCGTCAGTTTGAAGTGCCGAGCAAGTCGAAGATGTCGAGCGCGCTGTACAGCACCGAGGTGGTGTCGAGGATGGGAGCTTTCGGATCGTTCAGTCCGATCGAGACGAAGAAGCGCGCTCCGTCGCGCCGTTCGACGAGCCAGGTGAGATTCAGGACGCCTGGTTCGGAGCCACCCTTGAAGGCGATATAGGGGAACTGCTCCGCGTCGATCGGCAGCCCAGGGTCTTGCGCCAGCACGTCGCGCAGGGGGGCCAAGCCCGGCTCCTGGCTGCGTTGCTGCAGCGACAGCATCAGCCGGCAGAGGTCCTGCGCGCTGGCGAACCATTCGAGCTGTTCGATCCGGCCTGGAAGGAACCAGCTGGCTGCGCTCTCGAGACGCGGGGCACGGCCGGCCAAATCGCTCAGAAATACACGCCGGTCGCGCACCGATTGCGAGAGATACATGTCGGTGTCCGCCGCTTCGAGCTCCAGCCGGAACAAGAACAGCTCACGCGTGGCGAGAAAGGGCACATTGAGCTCCGGCGCCTGGTGACCGGCCGCCGCTTGCCCGGCTTCGATGTTTTCTCTGCCGAGCAACGCGATCAGATGGTCTGCGGCAGTGTTGTCGCTGATCGCGATCATCTTGTCCGCTACTTGCCGTGCGCTGAGCTGGGTGCCCGGCGCGAGGTTCTGCAGCTCTCCGGAGGGCAGGCTCTTCAGCGCGTCCTCGATCACCACGGGCGTGTCCCAGCGGACGCTGCCGGCGCTGATCTGCCGCGCCAGCTCTGCGAGCACGTACAAGGTAGAGCTGGAGCCGAGCGCCAGTCGCTCCTCCGGGGCTCGCTCATGCAGGCTCTCGCACGTGCCCCTGTCGACTCGGGCGACCAGATACTGCGCCTGGGGTGCCAGGCTCGCCACGCTCTGATCGACGCGCTCCCAGGAAGCCGGAGGCTCGGGCACCGGCTCTGGCACGGGCGTGAACTGCAGCCCGGAGATCTTGCCGCTACCCGGCTGGACGTTCATGCCGATGGTCAGCTTGGCTCGAGTGCCTTCGACCAGCGCGAGCAGACTCATCTCGCTCGTGTCGGGGCTCACCTCGAGAAATGTGAGCGGAGCTTGCTCCCTCGCGAGCGAGCTGAACTGGGCCATGACATCTGCGCTGGGCACCGCGCGCAAAAATACGTCTTCGAAGTGGCGCTGGATCTCCTGGGGACGCAGCTCGTCCGCACGCTCGTTGATGGCCTGCAACAACCAGCTGAGCTGACGCCCGGCCATCGTGTCTGGCGGCCTCGCGGCCTGGGGCAGAGCGCTACCATCGCTCGAGCTGCCCGGCGCCGATAGCGGCACATCGAGCGCGACGCTGTCGCGCTCGTGGCAGGCAGCCAGCGTCAGCGCGAGGCTCGAAAGCACGGCACTCGCCGCACGTACTGCTCGTCTGCCCTCTCCGAACGCCAAATTGCCCGCTCCTTACCTTCTCCTATCTCGCTACGGCCCGATCTGGCCACTAGTTTCCCCCCCCTCGGGGGTCGAGGGAGGTAGCCGCGTCATTAGTGCAGCCAGGTTGCTGGTGCAGCCGTGAAGCCGAGCCGGCCCCGAGGTTCTCGTCAGAACCGACCTTCGGTCACGAGTCCGCAAAAATCGCGGTCACACGGCAGACTCACACTCGCTGCAGAACTCGAGTGACGGGCAGCTGCCACAGCCGAGTGATCCGGCGCGGCCGTGTTACCAGCGCGAGACCTGCCGTCTGGCTCTCGGCTCCAGTCGAGCACCAGCAGCACGCCGCCCCCGACCACGAACGCTCCGCCGGCTCCCAGCAGCAGGAGCGATGCCATCTGCTTGGCATCGGCGGCACCCTGCGCGCGAGCCACGCCCTCCGGTGTGGCGGCGCGGCTCGACCGGTCGCTCGATGCCGCACGCGAGAGCTCGAACCCGAGCCCACCCGCGAGCGCGCCCACGCCCACGCCGAGAAAGCACCAGCTGAGCGGCTGGATGCGCGAGAAAGCCCCTGGCTGTCTTGCCTCCTCGGCAGGCTGTGCGCGCAGCGCGATCTGCACATCTGCAGCATGCTGGGCAGACAGCGCCACCTCTGTAGTCTGCGCTCGATAGCCGGGATGCTCCAGCCGGATACGGTGCAGGCCCGGCGTGAGCTCTCCCGCCCAAGGCGTGATGCCCACCAGCTCCTCGCCCACGTGCAGCGTCGCGCCCGCTGGCTCGCTGGCTACGTGGAGTTGCTGCACGCCGAGCACCGTCAGCGCCTGCTCGAGCTTGCCCACGCGCACTTGCACCTCGTCGCGGTGCACGGAGCTCGGCTCGCGCGCGAGGAACGCCCGGTATTCGCGCAGGGCGCGCCCGGTGTCGCCCATCTCGTCGTATGCCAGCGCGATGTTGTAGGCGAGCTTTGCGCTCGGTACGAGCCGCTCCGCCTGGCGAAAGTAGTGGATGGCGTCGGCGTTGCGCTGGGCGCTGAAGGCCTCCGCACCGAGCAGGTACAGCTGCTTGGCTTGCTCGGTGAGGTCAGAGGGCGGAGCTTCCGCAGGAGCAGCGGCGGCCGGTTGCTCGAGGGCCGGCCCCGGCTCTGCAGCGGCGCTGCGGCGAGCTGGTTCAGCGGCGTTGGCAGCTGGGGAAGGGTGTGCGGCGCGAGCCTCCACGCGGGCAGCATTCGTCGCGGCCTCCGTGGCGTTGCTCGGCAGGGCGCCGAGCAGCGCCACGCCGACGCACGAGACCGCTCCCGCGTACGCCCTCATCATTGGTACGGATCGATCAGCTTGGCGCGTCGCGCGCGGGTGACGGTTTCGCGCGCAGGCTCGCTCGGGGCGGGGTGGAGGGCCTTGCGAGCGACGGGGCGGCCCGGTTTGCTCGCGTGCGGCGCGGCTCCCGGAGTGGCGGCACGCTCGGCAGCGCCGGCAGGCTCGGGAGCGGCGAGCGCGCGGGACTCGCCGGCGGGGCCGGGCGCCCCGGCGGTTCGGGCGACGGCAGCTACCGTGGCCGTAGCTGCTGGCGTCGCCAGCGCAGGCCCGGCGGCTGCGATCGCCGGCGGCTGCGGCGCTGCTGCTGCTGCTGCTGCTGCTGCGGTCGGCGTGCCTTCGCGGACGGTGACCTCGGCGGCAGGCGCGGGCGCTCGGGCTCCCAGCCAGAGCAGCACGATGGCGAGCGCGACCGCCACGCCTCCGAGCAGCGCCCAGCGCCGCCGGGGATCGAGGGCTGCGAAGCGGCGTTGAAGCCCCAGCGTCTTCAGCCACTCGCTCGTCACGTGCGCGTGTCGCCGCCACTGACCGAGCCAGCGCCGTGCGGCGCCGAGGCGGTTCGAGCCGTGCTCCGGCGGCAGGCTGCTGGCAAACAAGCTGCGCCGAGAATCGCGCAGCCAACCGGCATCGAGCGAAGCGCCGGTGATATCTTCGCTCACGCCGCTATCGAGCAGCCAGCGCGCCAGCTCGCGCCCGAGCTCGTCCATGGACCGCCAGCGCTCGTCGCGACACTTTTGCAGCCCGTGCTGAATGATGGGCCACGGCAGCGGCTCCAGCACTCCGCGCTCGCGCGGGTGCTCGGGGTCGAGCGTGGCGACGGCATGCATCACGCACGCCCGATCGTCGCCGTTGAACGGTGGTTGGCCGGTCATTGCCTCGTACAGCACCACGCATACCGCCCAGACGTCCGCGCGCTCGTCCACGTCCTCGCCGCGGGCTTGCTCGGGCGCCATGTACAGGGGGCTGCCCATCACCGAACCGGCGGAAGTCAGGCGCAGCTCGCGCGCGTTCTTCAACTTCGCGATGCCGAAGTCGAGCAGCTTGGGCTGCACGCGTCCGTCAGGCAGCCGCGCCAGAAAGATGTTCTCGGGTTTGAGATCGCGGTGCACGATGCCGTGCTCGTGCGCGGCGGCCAGCGCCTGGATCACCGGCAGCAGCACGCGCACCGCCTTGATCGGACTGAGCCGCTCGCGGCGACTGATGATGCTCATCAGGTCCTCGCCCTCGAGCAGTTCCATCACGATGAATGGGTCGCCGCGTTCGGTGCGCCCAAAGTCGAACACGCGCACGATCGCGGGGTCGGCCAGGCGCGCCGCCGCGCGCGCCTCGTGCAGCAGGCGATCGGTGCCCTCCGCGCTGCCGGAATCGGCGCGGATCAACTTGACCGCGCGACGCACGCCCAGCGTGTCGTTGCGCGCCGTCCAGACCTCGCCCATTCCGCCCGTGCCGATCAGCTCTTCCAGGCGATGGCCGTCGATCACATCCCCCGTCCCGTAGCCTCGGCGCGACGGCGGCAGCGGCAACTCGGCGATAGGCTCGGAGGTGACGCGGGTTTCCTGGATCTCGGCGTTCGTGACTCTGGCCATCGTCGTGTCTGCGAGCCCTCGGTAAGCCGCATGCCCCCGAGGAGACCTTTGCACGCGCGCTGTCGTCGCCGTGGGCCGGCGGCTAGACCTGACGCTCGAACGAAAGCACTCGTGCTCTAGGGCAGAACGGTCTCCCTGCACAGGACTTGACCCCGCTCTCTCGGCACGACGTGTCGCAGGAGCTCGGCCGATGTGGTCGCTGCGCTCCCAGCGCCCGTGGGTCGGCTCCCGAGCGCGGCGCGCGCTACCTGGGTTTGCGCAGCTGGTTGGTGACCGCGAGCAGACGCGCCCCCGCCGGCTCTCCCGGCGTCAGCTGGCACAGCCAGCTGGTGCCTGCGCGCAGCTCGTCGAACACCTTGGTTGGATGCGAAGCGCGGCTCGCCAGGTTGACGGCGGTA
>Ga0207675_100007033_pt1 | contig 10632 bp, 11 predicted proteins | sample KBSSwiS42_FD_184305 | JGI IMG/M metagenome (GOLD analysis project Ga0207675, IMG submission 184305) | Switchgrass rhizosphere microbial communities from Kellogg Biological Station, Michigan, USA - KBS Switchgrass S4-2 (SPAdes) (version 2) | ecosystem: Host-associated > Plants > Roots >...
GGTGCTCAATGCCGATGACGGCGAGCAGAACGTGGCGTTCGTGAACGACGCCGCGGGCGGGCAGCGCAGTGTTTTCCTGCGCAACCTGGCGGCGGTGGCGCCCGGCGGCAAGTCCTTCACCGGCCAGATCGTGGTGATTCCGGACGCCGACGCGAACAGCTGCACGTTCGCGGGGCACCTCGCGCTACAGGGCTAGACCTCGACGACGACCGGCAGGATCATCGGGCGCCGCTTCAGGCGCTCGTAGACGAACTCGGCCACGTCGTCGTGGAGGTGGTCCTGCACGAGGTCGATCTCGCTGATCTCCTCCTCGGCGGAGTGTGCGAGCGACCCGTCCACGGCCTCGCGCAGCTCGTCCACGAACGAGTCCGACTCCTCCACGAACGGCACGCCGCGGAAGATGATCTCGGGCGGCACGACCGAGCGGCCGTCCTGCTCGGAGATGGTCGCCACGACGATGAAGATGCCGTCCGCGGACAGCATGCGGCGGTCGCGGAGCGCCACGTCCTCGATGTCGCCCACCTCCACCCCGTCCACGAAGATCAGGCCGGCCTGCTCGCGCGCCCCGAAGCGCGCGCCGGACGCGTCGATCTCGAGCGGCAGCCCGTTCTCGCCGCGGAAGATCGACTTCGGCGGCACGCCAACCGCCTCGGCCAGCTCGCTGTGCAGCCGCAGGCGGCGGTGGTCTCCGTGCACCGGCATCACGTACCGCGGCCGGGTGAGGTTGATCATCAGCTTCAGCTCCTCGGCGTAGCCGTGGCCCGAGGCGTGCACGGGCACGTCCGACGGGGTGATCACGTTCGCGCCGAGCCGGTAGATGCGGTCGATCGTCTCGTTGACGGCGCGCTCGTTCCCCGGGATCGGCGTGGCGGAGAAGATCACCGTGTCGCCGTCGTGCAGGTCGACGTTCGGGTGGTCGCCGTGCGCCATCCGGCGGAGCGCGGAGAGCGGCTCGCCCTGCGACCCGGTCGAGATGATCACGAGCTTGTCGTCGGGGAAGTCCTCGATCTCCTTGGGGCCCACCAGCATCCCCTCGGGGACGTCGATGTGGCCCAGCATCCGCCCGATGTTCGTGTTCTTGCGCATCGAGCGGCCGATCAGCGAGACGCGCCGGTCGAGCGCCGCGGCGGCGTCCACGACCTGCTGCACGCGGTGGATGTTGGACGCGAAGCAGGTGACCACGATGCGCCCGCGGCAGCGGGCGAAGACCTCCCGGAGGCGCGGACCCACGCTCGACTCGGAGGGCGACATCCCCTGGCGGTCGGCGTTGGTCGAGTCTCCGCAGAGCAGCAGGAGCCCCTCGCGGCCCAGCTCGGCGAGACGCGCGACGTCGGCCGGCACCCCGTCGACGGGCGTCTGGTCGAACTTGTAGTCGCCTGTCATAAGCATCGTGCCGAGTTCGGTGGTGATCGCGACCGCGAACGAGTCCGGAATCGAGTGCGCCATCTTCACCATCTCGATCGAGAACGGCCCGGCCTCGAAGGTCTGCGTGGCCAGCACGTCCCGGACCTCGGCATCCTTCAGCCGGTGCTCGTCGAGCTTCGAGCGCACCATGGCCGCCGTCAGCGGGCCGCCGTAGACGGGCGGCGCCGACTCGAGCTCGCGCAGCACGAACGGCAGCGCGCCCACGTGGTCCTCGTGCCCGTGGGTGAGCACGATCGCGTCGATGTCCTCGGCCCGCTCGCGCAGGTACGTGAAGTCGGGGAGCACGAGGTCGATGCCGAGCTGGTCGGGCGCCGGGAACATCAGCCCGGTATCGACGACCACGATCCGGCCGCCGTACTCGACGACCATCATGTTCTTGCCGATCTCGCCGAGCCCGCCCAGTGGCAGGACCCGAAGCGTCCCGTTGGTCACACCGCGGCCAGCAGGTTGTGGCGCTCGAGCGCCTCGCGTATGACCGCGCGCTCCTCGTCCGAGGCGTCGACCATCGGCAGGCGGAGCGGGCCCACCTCCATGCCGATCATGTTCATCGCCGTCTTCACGGGGATCGGGTTCACCGTCACGTTCATCGCCTTGTACAGGTCGCGCAGGCCGTCTTCGATCTCGTGGCGGCGCTCCGGCTCGTCGACGATGCGACGCATCTCGCTGCCGACCAGCTGTGACGACACGAGGATCCCCCCCGTGCCGCCCATGTCCATCACCTTGGCCAACACGTCGTCGTTGCCGGCGAGCAGGTCCATGCCCTCGATCGGGGCGAGGTCCTCGTAGCGGGCCTGCTTGACGGCCGCGACGTTGTCGATCTCGGCCAGCTCCGCGAGCACGTCGTTGGACATGTCGGTCCCGGTGCGCGTCGGGATGTTGTAGGCCACGATCGGCCGGTCGGTGGCCGCGGCAACCGCCTCGTAATGCGCCTTGATCCCACGCCGGTTCGGGCGGACGTAGTAGGGCGTGACCACGAGCATCGCGTCAACCCCGACCTCGTGCGCCCGCTCCGTGAGCTCGACCGAGTGGCGCGTGTCGTAGGTGCCCGTGCCGGCGATGATCGGCGCCTCGCCTGACTCGGCCACGCCCAGCTCCCAGAGCCGGACCTTCTCCTCGTCCGTGAGCGTGGCGCCCTCGCCGGTGGTGCCGGCGAGGACCAGCCCGTCCGACCCGTTCTCCAGCAGGTGATGGATGAGCCGGACCGTGGCGTCCTCGTCGAACGCGCCCTCCGAGTCGAAGGGCGTGACCATCGCGGTGAGGATGCCGCCGAGGCGCATGCTGTCGCGGGAGAACCGCTCCCCCACTACTGGATCGGCTTGAACGGGTCGGGGCTGCTGTTGGCGTCGCCCTCGGCCGGCGGGGGCGCCGGCGCGGCCTCCTGGGGCTCCTCCGCGACCTCCGGCGTGGCGCTCGGCGGCGCCGTCGCCGCGGCCGGCGTCTCGTCCTCCTGGATCGCGCGGCCGTGCTCGTCGTGCCGCACCGTGGGCTCGGACGCCGAATCCGCGGCGTCCGACTTGTTGAAGTTCTTCTGAGCCTCGTCGAGCTTCTCCTGCGCCTGCTCGGCGAGCTTCTTTGCCTTGTCCATCCAGCCCATGCAGGTCTCTCCCTGGTCGCTGGCAGGACGATATCGCGCAATCGGGCTGTCATGCCCTACCGGAATGAGCGCTGCAAATGACAGAATTCCGGGCGGCGATGGCGACGGAACGCGACTACAGCCACCGGTCCACGGTGCAGAAACTCGGCGTTGGGGCCGAGCAGCGGGTGGAGATCGCCGGCGATGTCGGGCCCGGCCTGCGGCGCGACGTGAAGGAGGCGATCGGCCGCGGGCTCGTGAAATCGGGCCTGCTGGACGGGGCGATCGTGCTCGTGGAGTCGGAGGACGAGGCCAAGGAGGCCTTCGTCCGCTATCGCCCTCGCCTGCGTGACACCGGCTACCTGTGGATGATCACCCGCAAGCGGGGACACGAGAAGTACCTCAACCAGATGGCCCTCGTCCCCTTCGGGAAGCGCCTCGGCCTGATCGACAACAAGACCTGCTCGATCGACGACGAGCGCTCCGGCATCCGCTTCGTGATACCCCGTGCCCTGCGCGGGGACGGCAAGAAGACCGCCGCCTAGCACGCGGGCGGGCGTAAGATCCGCTCATGAGCACCGACGCTCACACTCCGGTGCCTCTCCGGCCGTCGGCGGAGGAGCGCGAGCGGGTCGTGAGACTTCTGCGCGATCGCTCGGTGGAGGGACGGCTGTCGACGGAGACGTTCGCCGAGCGCGTCGGGCTCGCCTACCAGGCCCGGAGCGAAGCCGAGCTCGCCGAGCTCACCTCCGACGTCCGCCCGGCCAGCGCGCCGCGGCGGTTTCTGCTGGCCGCCGTCGAGTGGCTCTCCGGCCTCCAGGCGGACGTGGAGGCGGCCTGGAGCCGGCCGCGCCTGCCGAGCCTTGCCCTACCCAGGATCGACGGGGTTCGCGTCGTCGTCGGGCGTGCGCCGGATTGCGACTGTGTAGTCCCCGAGGACTGTGCGTCCCGCCGGCATGCGGAGATATGGCGGGAGGGTGTCCGCTGGTTCCTGCGCGACCTCGGCTCCCGGAACGGCACTCGCCTCAACGGCATGCGCATCGCCGGGCGGGTCGAGATCCGGGCCGGTGACCGGGTCTCGCTCGGAGGCGCGACGTATCGGCTGCGTTCGCGCCCGTAGCGCCGCGCGCACGCCTAGCCTCTGACCGACGCGGCGTCGGCGCCCGCGATGAAGACGAGCGCGTCCATCGCCGCCTCCTCCATGCCGTCGTCCGCGGCGTTGTAGTTGCCGCGGTCGGCGTAGAAGAGCAGCGTCTCGCAGGCGTGCGCCAGCAGGAACTCGAGCGCCTGGCGCTCGAGCATGAGATCGCGCAACTGCCGGTCATCCTCGTACATGTGGCCCGGGTAATCGGGTCGGCGAGCCGGACCTTTAGGCCCGGTCCCTAGCCCGTGGCTCGGCCGTCCGGAGGCTCTCGATGTGCTCGGCGGCACGCTCGGTGCCCGGATTCGCCTGCAGGCGACGGGACATCTCATTCAGCCGAGCCCGGAGCGCGTCGTCGGCGATCAGCCGGTCGACGGCCTCGCCGAGCTGCCCGTCCTCGAAGTCGAACGTAGGCAGCCGGACTCCGAGGCCCAGCTCCTCCATCCGCTGCGCGTTGTCGTACTGGTCCCAGAACAGCGGAAGCACCACCATCGGCTTCCCGAAGTGGAGGCACTCGGTGACGGTGTTGTTGCCGCCGTGCGTGATCGCGGCGTCCACGAGCGGCAGTAGCGCGGGCTGCGGCACCAGCTCGGCGCCCGCCTGGCCCTCGCGCAACTCGATCTGGTCGTGCTGCGGCCCCTTGCTGACGATGGCCCGGTAGCCCCCAGCCGCCAGCAGGTCCACGAGCCGCTGCATCAGCTCCACGTCGGCCGACCCGAGGCTCCCGAGGCTCAGATAGACGAGCGGACCGTCGCCCTTCGGGACCTCGAACTCGCCGGCCCCCTCCTTCCGCACGCAGGAGTCGAGCCGCTCCCACATCGGGCCGAGCGGGCGCGAGCGCTCGTAGTCGGCCTCCTCCGGATAGAGGAACAGGTTCAGGTGCGACGAGCGGTGGATGAACTCGAGGTCGGGGAGCGGCGGGCAGCCGCGCTCGCGGGCGAACTCGTCGAAGTCCGCATGCAGGTCACCGTGCACCCGCCGGTACTCCTCGCGGAACTCGTCCCAGCCGCTCCTGTCGCCGGTCGGGTAGCCGGAGAACACCGGCGGCAGGTCGGGGTCCGGCAGCTCCAGCGGGTTGCAGGACGCGATCCGGATCCACGGGCAGTCGGCCGTGACCACCGCCGGGAACCCGACGACGTTGTCCTCCACGATCACGTCCGGGCGCAGCTCGTCGAAGATCTCACGCAGGCGATCGTCGACGTACTTGGACCCCTCGATCAGCGCCTCCCAGGTGGGCCGGATGAAGCCGTCGAGCTGCTCGATCGTCGGCTTGCGGAACACGGGCCCGGTGTCGCGGATGAAGTCCTTCCAGAACTGGCCGGGCTCCTCCTCGGTCTCGGCCGGCGGCTGAAGCCGCATCAGCCGCTCCTCGAAGCCCTTCTCCTCCAGCGCGCCGGCGAATGACTCCTCGACCACGAACACGACCCGGTGGCCCCGCTGGCGCAGCGTCTGGCCGATGCCGACGCAGTTGTTCGTCGGCCCGTAGGCGCCCTCGGGAAAGAAGACAATCGTCGCCATTACTCAGCGTTTGTTCGGCGCGCCACCCAGACCTCCTCGCCCGGCCACTGCTGGGCCCATCCGCGCCGCATGTAGTGGCGGAGCTCGTCGGGGTCGCCGTCGGGGGCGTAGAGCTCGTGCAGCGCCTCGAGCTCGAAGCCGGTGTCGCGGAGGAGCTTGATGCGCTCGCCGTGGGGCTGATGGAAGTCGCTGCTTCCGTCCGGCTCTGGCCAGTCGATTCGGTGCAGGCCGCGCAGCGGGCGCTCGAGCCGCTCGCCGATCGGCTCCTCGCTGAGCGGCGAGCACAGCGAGTCGATGATCGAGTGGCACAGGAACATGAGCCTGCCGCCCGGCCGCAGGAGCCGGTGGGCCTGCGGGATCCATACGTACGGGTCGCACCAGATAGCAGCGCCGAACTCGGAGAAGACGAGGTCGAAGGACTCGTCGGGGAGCGGCGGGTCCTCGGCGCTCGCGTGGATCAGCGGGAACTCGATTTCGTGCTCGCGCTGGAGCTCACGGGCGGTGGCGAGCTGGCCCTCGGAGAGATCGAGCCCAACCGGACTGGCGCCCAGCTTGGCGAACCACGCGCACCAGTAGCCGGTCCCGCAGCCGAGGTCGACCACGTCGAGCCCGCTCACGTCCGGAAGGATCCGCACCTCCTCCTCCGGGACGTGCCACATCCCCCACCAGGGGGTCGGGCTGGCCCAGGCCATCCGGCCCGGCTCGACCCACTTGGGGGCGTCCTCGTTCCAGACCTCGCGGTTGCGCGCGGCGTGCTCTGACAGGTCCATCATGCGCAAGCTAACCCAGGAAGCGCTCGACGTCCTCGGCGTCCCGCTCCAGAGCCGAGCGATCGGCCTTGGCGATGCGGCGGAACGGGTCGAGCTCGAGGCGGCCGTCGGGTCGCTTCCAGCGGGCGACCGCCCGGCCGCGGACCATCGCAAAGGGGTAGAACATCCCGCCCGCCGTGACGAGGTTGGGGGCGACGCCGACGATGTCCTCGCGCGAGGTCCAGCCCAGCAGGCACGGCTCGAAGGAGCCGAGCAGGCGGGCCTGCGGCGGTTCGGCGGCGGGCTCTCGTTTCTTCAGGTCGACGAGGCCGTCGCCCAGCTCCTCCAGCTCTGACGCGATCGCGCTCAGCCCGGCGCGGACGTCGCGCAGCGGTATGGCGGCCCACCGCGCGAGGTCGCGCTCGGTGGCCGGCCCGTGGCCCGCGAGGTAGCGGCGCGCGAACTCGGGCAGGGAGGCGGCGCGGTCCACGGGCTTCGGCTCGCCGAGCCAGTCCCTGACCAGCACGTAGGCCTGCTTCCTTCCCGCCATCGGCCCGCGGACCACGAGGCCGTCGAGCGAAGCCTTGAAGAGCAGGTGGTAGAGCGCCTGGCGCTCGGCGCGCACGCGGGCCCGGGTGAGGCGCTCCCGCAGCGAGTCGGAGCTGAGCGGGCCCTCCTCGGCGAGCGCGCCGACGATCGCGGCGACGCCGCGCTCGGCATCACGAGGCGGGAGTCCCTCCTGCGCCAGCCGCCGCTGGCTGCTGGTACGAAGGGGCGGCGTCGTGACCGCCTGGACGAGCGGATAGTCGTCGCTCCGGAGGAGATGCAGCGTGCCGCGGTTGACCCACGTGACGACCAGCGACCGATCGCCGGTGAGCGCGCGATCCACGTCCGCGGCCGTGACGCCCTCCGTCCGGGCGCGCACGGCGAGCCGAAAGCCCAGCGGATCCTGACCCTGGACCGCAAGCACCCGCTCCGCCACTCCCTCGGCGCTGCGCGCCGGCTCCCCGGCAAGCAACTGAGCCGTTAGGCGCGCCGCGAGTATGGACCGCTCCGGGAGCATGGAAGCGGCGGATATAGCAAAGCCAGAGCCCCCGGCGGGCGGCCGCCCCGCTAGAGCAGGTTTTCCAGGCCGATTGTCGGCGAGTGCTCCAGCGAGCCGACCTTCCGGATCGCCAGGAGGACGCCGGGCATGAAGGAGGAGCGGTCGATCGAGTCGTGGCGGATCGTGAGCGTCTGGCCCGTGCCGCCGAAGATGACTTCTTGGTGCGCCACGAGGCCAGGTAGGCGCACGGAGTGGATCGGCTCGTGGACGTTGCCGCCGGCGGCCCTGATCAGCTCGGCCGTCCGTGCGGCGGTGCCGGACGGCGCGTCGACCTTCCGGTCATGGTGCAGCTCGACGATCTCGCACTCGGGCATGTGCTGGGCGACGAGCTGGGCCGCCTGCATCATCAGCACCGCCCCGATGGCGAAATTGGGCGCCACGAACAGGTTCGCGCTACCCACTCCCTCGAGCGAGGAGAAGTCCGCCCCACTGGTCCCCATCACGCAATGGACCCCTGCCTCAATGCAATGTCGTGCGTTCTCCAAAGCCGAATCCGGAGTGGAGAAGTCCACGACCACGTCGGCGTCGCCGAGGATGTCGAGCAGAGAGTCCTCGAGCAGCGGATCCGCGCGCCCCACCAGCGCCATGTCGTCCGCGCCCTCGACGGCGTCGCAGACGGTCTGTCCCATGCGCCCCGCCGCACCCGAGACGGCGACGTTGATCATGCCGCGGCGAGCGCCGGCGAGACCGCCTCGAGCGCGCGGCGGAAGGTCGTCTCGTCACCGCCAACGCCGGCGGCCGCCATCCGCTCCGGCCGCCAGAACTCCTGAGCGATCGTGTTCACGTCGTCGAGCGTAACCGCGTCGAACGCGGCGAGCACCTCGTCGACCGTCAGCAGCGGCACCCCCATCAGCAGGGAGCTGCCGAGGCGGTTCATGCGGGTGAGCGTCGACTCCATCGAGAGGACCGTCCGGCCCTTCACGTTGTCGCGAGCGCGCTCTAGCTCCTCCTCGGTCACGCCCTCGTCGTGCAGCCGGCGCAGCTCGCTGCCGATCACCTCGAGCGCCTCCCCCACGTTGTCCGGCCGCGTGCCCACGTACAGCGCCACCTGCCCGGTGTCGGAGTAGTGGCTCGCGTAGGAGTAAACGGAGTAGGCGAGCCCGCGCTTCTCGCGCACCTCCTGGAACAGGCGCGAGGACGTCGAGCCCCCGAGGATCGTGTCGAGCACCCGCAGCGCGAAGCGGCGCTCGTCGCCACGCGGGATGCCGGGGCCGCCGAGGCAGAGGTGGTACTGCTCGGTCTCCTTCTCGTGGAAGCGCAGCGCCTGCCCGTTCACGGAGGGCGGCGCCAACCCGCTCTCGGGTCCGCCGACAGCCTCGCCGAACGAGCGCTCGGCGAGCTCCACGATGCGCTCGTGCTCGAGGTTCCCCGCCGCGGCCAGCACCATGTTGCCCGGCGTGTAGCGGCCGTCGTGCCATGAGGCGATCTCCGGCACGGGCACGGACGAGACCACCTCGGCGCGGCCGATGATCGGCCGTCCCAGCGGGTGGTCGCCGAAGATCGCGCCGGCGAGCACGTCGTGGACCTTGTCCTGCGGCTCGTCTTCGTACATGGCGATCTCCTCGATCACCACCTGGCGCTCGGAGTCGATGTCCGGGTAGGCCGGCCGGAGCACCATGTCCTGGAGCACGTCGAAGGCGCGCTCGAGGTGGTTGTCGAGGAAGCGCGAGTAGACGGACGTCGTCTCCTTGCCGGTGCCGGCGTTGACCTCCGCCCCCATCGCGTCGAACGCCTCGTCGATCTCGCGGGAGCTGAAGCGGTCCGTGCCCTTGAAGAGCAGGTGCTCGAGAAAGTGCGAGATCCCCGCGTGCCCCGTGTCCTCGTCGCGCGAGCCGGCCCGCACCCAGAACCCGAGCGCGATCGAGCGGACCGAGGGCATCGCCTCGGTCACGACTCGCGCGCCCGACTTCAGGGTTGTGACCTGGGCCTGCTCGGTCAAGGACTACTCACTGCTGGGACCGGTGCTGGACTCGCTGCTCGCGCGCTCGCGGTCCGGGTCGCGGTCGCCGCGCCCACCGCGGTCACGGTCGCGGTCCCGTCCACGCCCGCCGCGGTCGCGTCCCCCGCGGCCGTCTCGCCGGCCCCGGCCGTTGCCGCCGCGGTCGCCGCGGCCGCCCTTGTCGCCGGTGCCCATGGCGGCCAGCTCCTCCGGAGTCTTGCCCTCGATCTCCGGGTCGTCGGCCAGCCGAAGCCCGATGCGGCCGCGCTCGGGATCCACCTCGACGACCTTGACCTTCAGCTCGTCGCCGCGGTTCACGACCTCCTCCACCGTGTTCGGGCGCTGGCCCGGGGCGATGTTGGAGATGTGGATCAGGCCGTCGGTGCCCTTGGCTAGCTCGACGAAGGCGCCGAACGTGGTCGTCTTCACGACCTTGCCGGTGAACTCGTCGCCGAGCTCGACCTCCTTCGTCATCGAGCGGATGCGGTCCACCAGGGCGTCGCCCTGCTCGCCCGTCTGGGCGTAGATGCGGATCGTGCCGTCGTCGTCGATGTCGATCTGGGCGTCGAACTCCTCCGACAGCGCCCGGATCGTCTCGCCGCCCTTGCCGATCACAGCGCCGATCTTCTCGGTTGGGATCTGGATCGCGGAGATCCGCGGTGCGAACTGCGAGAGCTCGGAGCGCGGCTCCGAGATCGCGTCGTTCATCTTGCCGAGGATCGTCATGCGAGCCTCCTGCGCCTGCTCGAGCGCGCCGCGGAGGATCTCGAACGTCACGCCCGTGATCTTGATGTCCATCTGCAGGGCCGTGATGCCCTCGGACGTCCCGGCGACCTTGAAGTCCATGTCGCCCAGGTGGTCCTCGACGCCCGCGATGTCCGTGAGCACGACGTGGTCCTCGCCCTCCTTGATGAGGCCCATGGCCACACCCGCCACCGGCGCCTTGATCGGCACCCCGGCGTCCATCAGCGAGAGCGACGAGCCGCACACCGACGCCATCGAGCTCGAGCCGTTCGACTCGAGGATGTCCGACACGACGCGGATCGTGTAGGGGAACTCGTCCACCGGCGGCACGACGGGCACGAGCGCGCGCTCGGCGAGCGCGCCGTGGCCGATGTCGCGGCGCTTGGGGCCGCGCATGAAGCCGGCCTCGCCCACCGAGAACGGCGGGAAGTTGTAGTG
>Ga0207675_100007034_pt1 | contig 10632 bp, 6 predicted proteins | sample KBSSwiS42_FD_184305 | JGI IMG/M metagenome (GOLD analysis project Ga0207675, IMG submission 184305) | Switchgrass rhizosphere microbial communities from Kellogg Biological Station, Michigan, USA - KBS Switchgrass S4-2 (SPAdes) (version 2) | ecosystem: Host-associated > Plants > Roots >...
GGCTCCCGTACAGGTGCCCGTACGTGTCATTGATGGCCTTGAACCCGTCCAGGTCGATGAACAGCAGCGACAGCGGGCGCCCGCTGCGCGACGCGCGCTTGGTCTCGCGCCGCAGTACCTGCGACAAATACCGCGAATTGTAGAGCTGGGTCAGATCGTCGGTCACCGAGAGTGCCTCGGCCCGCTGCACCCGGATCGCATTATCGAGCGCGATGCCCCCCGGCGGCAACAATCCCCCGCCGACCAATCCGCCGCCGACCAACCCACCACCACCACCTCCGACCAATCCACCACCGCCGCCGACCAATCCAGCGCCGGCTGCGAACGCAGGTTGCCCTGGCCAATTCTTGTGTGAGGACTTCGAGGGCGTGGCCGCGGGCGCGTCCCCCAACCCGGGAACGTGGCAAGTGGTCGCGAACTACGGAATGGTCGCGCAAAGCGCCAATGTGCAGGTGAGCACGCAGCAAGTGCATACGGGAACCCGCTCGCTGCGCGTCGTGGCTTCCGGATCGCGCAACGGCATCGTCGCGACGTTGCCGCAAAACCGCTACTTCCTGCGCGCCTGGCTACAGGTCGACGCCGTGCCCCTCGGACCGGTGTTCATCGGCCTGGGCACCGACCAGAACTCGGAGACGCGTCTGCGTATCCAGGGCCAGTCCTTCGCCGTGATCAACATGGTAGGCGCAGGCAACGACGCCGTGCGTCCGAATGCAGCCACGTCCGGCAACTGTCCCACCTGTAAGACCCTCACGCCCAACCGCTGGTTCTGCGCGGAGTTCTTCATCGACAACGCCGCGCAGGCAGCCACGCTGTGGATCGATGGGGCCGAGGCCGCCAGCGTCGTGAACGGCGACGGCGGCTGGCCCGTTCAGCCTGCGACGCCCAAGCTCTTCCTCGGCAGCATGGGCCTGCAAGGCGGTCAGGCGGGCGTCTTCATCGATGACGTCGCCGTCGGCTCGACGCGCATCGGCTGCGACTGAGCCGAGCTCAGCACCGGTCAAGAAAAATCGCCGCATGACTGGCGGCCTCGGCCGCTCGGAGCATTCATCGGCTTTGCCTCAGCGTCGGCCCGAGAGCTGTTGCACGGGCAGAGTCGCCCGCTAGATTTCCCGGATCGCGTGCCGCGGATGGCCCTCGATCCGTCTCGTTCCAAGCACTAGCCTGCGCGCATGACACGGATGTCGATGCTGCGCTGCGCTGGTTGGGCTGCGCTGGCGGTGCTGGGCTCGCTCGAGCTCAGCTCGCCGGCTCGGGCGGACGAGGGTATGTGGCCCTTCAATCATCTGCCCAAGGCGACGTTGAAGAAGAAGTACGACTTCGATGCCAGCGATGCCTGGATCGGGCACGTGCGCCGGTCGTCGATTCGGCTGTCGGTCGGGTGCTCCGGCAGCTTTGTCTCCGGCACCGGGCTCACGCTGACCAACCATCACTGCGCGCAAGATTGTCTGTCACGCCTGTCGACGCCCGCGAGCGATCTGCTGAAGCACGGCTTCTACGCCAAGACGGCAGGCGAGGAGCGCAGCTGCCCCGGCTATGCCATCCAGCAGCTGGGGGAGATCACGGACGTCACGGCGCGCGTGCAGCAGGCCACGCGCGGCCTGGAGGGCGAGGCGTTTCATCGGGCGTTCAAGGCCGAGAGCGCGCGCATCGAGAAAGAATGCACGACCAGCGAGCAGTTGAGCTGCGAGGTCGTGAGCCTGTACCACGGTGGGCTGTACGAGCTCTACCAGTACCGGCGCTACTCGGACGTGCGACTGGTGTTTGCGCCCGAGGTCGACGCGGCGGCGTTCGGTGGCGATCCGGACAACTTCAACTTTCCCCGCTACGACATCGATTACAGCTTTCTGCGTGCCTACGAGGGCGGCAAACCCGTCAGCACGCCCGATCACCTCGCCTGGGCGAGCACGCCGCTGAAGCCGAACGACCTCAGCTTCGTCTCCGGCAATCCGGGCTCCACCGAGCGGCTGCGCACGATCGCCGAGCTCGAGTACCTGCGCGACCACGAGCTGGTCGAGGAGTTGATCTCTCTGGCGCAGTACCGCGGCTTCTTGAACGAGTACGCCGAGCGCGGGGCGGAGGCGCGCCGCGTCGCTTCCGAGGAGCTGTTCCAGGTGGAGAACGGCTACAAGGCGCTGCGCGGCGAGCACGAGGCGCTGCTCGAGCCGGTGTTCTTCCGGCGCCTGACCGAGCGCGAGCAGCAGCTGCGCTCGCGCGTGAACGGCGATGCCACCTGGAAGGCCAAGTACGGCAGCGCCTGGAGCAACATCGCCCAGGCGCAGGAGCGCGCAGCGGCCATGGCCGACGAGCTGGGCTGGATCGAGGGCAGCTTCCGCCCGCTCTGGGCCAAGACGGCGCTGTTCTCGTGGGCCAAGACGCTGGTGCGCGGCGCCGCCGAGCGCCCGAAGAAGAACGAGGAGCGCCTGGAGGAGTTCAGCGATGCGCGCCTGCCGCGCGTCGAACAGCGCCTGTTCGCACAACGACCGCTGAACCAGGCATTTGAAATCGCCAAGCTCAGCTTCGGCCTCAGCGGGCTGCGCGAGCGCCTCGGCACCGATCACCCGTTCGTGAAGAAGGTGCTGGGCAAGGCGTCGCCCGCCGAGCTGGCGAGCGCGCTGATCAAGGGCTCCGGCCTGCAGCAGGTGGAAGAGCGCAAGCGCCTGTGGCAAGGCGGCCAGGCCGCCATCGCCGCGTCGAAGGATCGCATGATCCAGCTGGCCCTGGCCATTGACGCCGAGGGCCGCGCAGTGCGCAGCCGCTACGAGAACGAGGTCGCGTCCGTGTTGACCAAGAACTCCGAGCTGGTGGCGCGCGCCCGCTTCGACGTGTACGGCATGAACTCGTACCCGGACGCCACCTTCTCGCCGCGCCTGTCCGTCGGCAGCGTGCGCGGCTGGCGCGAGAACGGCAAGTGGGTGCCGGCCTTCACCACCATCGGCGGCGCTTTCGAGCGCGCCACCGGCCGCGCTCCGTTTGCCTTGCCCAAGAGCTGGCTCGACCATCAGAAAGAGCTCGCGCTCGACACGCCGCTCAACCTGGTCAGCGACAACGACATCGTCGGCGGCAACTCCGGCTCCCCGCTGCTCAACCGCCAGGGCGAGCTCGCGGGCTTGATCTTCGACGGCAACATCCACTCGCTCGGCGGCAGCTACGGCTTCGACATCGCGCGCAACCGCGCCGTCGCCGTCGACGCCCGGGCCATCCTGTACTCGCTCGACGCCATCTACGGCGCGCAGCGCATCAGCGCCGAGCTCACGCCGAACAGCAAGCAGTGAGCGGCCAGAGTCTCGGCTGAGAGTGGGGGCCGCCGCAACGCAGCCCGCGTGCGCCAGTCCCGTACGTCACCAGGCCGCGCTCGCCGAGGCACGCCTGCGCCAGTGCCGTACGTCGCCGGGCCACGCTCGAGGCGCGCGTGCCGGTGCCCCGGATCTCCCGGTCGATTTGCGAGGGCCGCGCCGTCAGTGGTCGTCGGTGACCGTGTGCTCTGGCGAGCCGTCGTGGTGGCCGAGCGCGACCAGCTCGCGCGTGAGCTGGAGCAACGTGCCAAACACGATCGCCACCAGCGCGAAGAAGAATACGAGCGCCGCGCACCAGCTGATCCAGGCCGAAAGTCGCGTCGCTGACGGCGCGAGCTGGGCGCGCGCAGCCAGGTCGGACAGCGGGCACTCCTGGGGTCGGGCGGGTGCCGTATCGGACCGAGCCCAGATGCCCGAATCCGACGAGGTTGTGCCCGTGGGGGCGGCGGTCCCTCCTTCGCTCGGCGCATCGCTCGTCGTGGTCGGCATTCTGGCGGCTTTCTCCGCGCCGGATCGGGCCGGCTGTTAGTTGATTTTGGATATCAATATCATATTTACGAAGGCCGTGTCCGCTGGAATCGGCGGGGCACGGGGTGGCGTGCTCGTCACCTCGCCGGGACAGGATGCGCCGGCTCGGGCACCATGGCAGCGATGCTGAGGTTCTCTGCCAATCTGGGCATGCTGTTCACCGAGGTCGACTTCCTGGAGCGCTTCGCCGCCGCCAAGCAGGCGGGCTTCGCCGCGGTCGAGTACCCGTTTCCGTATGCGTACGAGGTGGAGCAGCTGCGCGCCCTGCTGGAGGCGCAGGGCTTGACTCAAGTGTTGCTCAACTTGCCAGCGGGCAACTGGGAGCAAGGGGAGCGCGGCATCGCTTGTCAGCCCGATCGCCGTGGCGAATTTCAAGACGGCGTCGGGCGCGCGCTCGAGTACGCGCGCGGACTCGGCTGCCCCATGCTCAATTGCCTGGCCGGCAGCGCCCCTGGCCTGTCTCCCGAGCGCGCGTTTCAGACGCTGGTGGACAACTTGCAGTTCGCGGCGCGCGAGCTCGCCGCGGCCGGCGTGCGCTTGCTGATCGAGCCCATCAACACGCGCGACATGCCCGGTTTCTTCCTGTGCCGGAGCGCGCAGGCGCTCGCCGTCTGCGAGGCGGTCGGGTCCCCCAACCTGTGGCTCCAGTATGACGTCTATCACATGCAGGTGATGGAGGGCGACCTGACGGCCACGATCGAAAAGTGCTGGGACCGCATCGCGCACTTTCAGGTGGCCGATAACCCGGGTCGGCATGAACCGGGCAGCGGGGAAATTGCCTACCCTTTTCTGCTCCGGCAGATCGAGCGGCTGGGCAGGGTCCGCGGGGGTGGGGCGGGCTGGATCGGTTGCGAATACCGCCCCCGCACGACTACGCTGGCAGGGTTGAGCTGGCTCGACCCATTTCGCTAGCTCACTCGTTCCGACACATGCTGGTACCGAACCCTCTGACCGGCCATTCTGAACCGGCGGCGGCAGGGGCGGCGCTGGAGGAGAACGATCGCGCACGCCTGCGCACCCAAGAGCAGCTCTTCGAACGAGCGCGAGCCCACCTGCCGCGCGATCCGTTCCCGCACTATCTCGCCCACCTGCGCCTGCAAAACGACTCGCTCCACGGCGACTCGCCCGAGAGCGGGCGCGCAGAGAGCGAGCCGCGCGTGCTCGACGTGCTGTTCATCCACGGGCCACAGCCCGACCGCTCGCCGGAGCCGGATCTGGTGATCGCCAACTGGCAGACCTCGCGCTTCGCGGAGCTGCTCTTCGGCTGCAAAGAGGGCGAGCGCTATGAGCTCCAGAGCGCGCTCGGTCGAATTGCGGGGCAGCTGCTGGAGCTCAACTTGACCGGATTTCGCGACGCCGAGCTCGCCCACCTGCTCACACCCGAGCAGCGGCTCTCGCTCGCCGAAAACGGTAGCTGGGAGCGCTGGCCGCGCGCCGCGGCGCTGCTCACGCCGCGCTCGGCCGAGGCGCAAGCCCGCACCCCCTCCCTGATCGACGTGAGCCTCGACCCGGCGCAGCGCGCCGCCGTGGAGCTGCCTGCCGAGCGCTCGGTGCTGGTGCTCGGGGAAGCCGGGCACGGCAAGACGACCGTGGCGTTGCACCGCCTGGCGCGTCTGTACAAGGCCGCCAGCGGCAACTTTCGCGCCGCGGTGATCGTGCCCACGGACGGGCTGCGCCGACTGATCGAGCCCATGCTGCGCGGCCTGGGCGTCGACGTAGAGGTGGAGGTCTTCGAGCGCTGGGCGGCGGCGCAGGCGCGCGCCGTGTTTCCCGATCTGCCCGAGCGCGAAAGTCAGGATGCCAGCGCGGGCGTGATCCGCTTCAAGCGCGACCCGGCGCTGCGCCAGGCCCTGGCCACGCTGGTGGAGTCGCGGCGCTGGCCAAGCACAGCCGCTGGGCCCAGACGTGCTCCGCGCCTGCTCAAGGCGCTGGCCAAGCGCAGAGACTTGCTGCACCTGTTCGGCGACCGCAGCCTGGTCGCGCGCGTGCTGGCGAGCTCGTCTCAGGCACTCGGCGCGCACGTGCTCGGCGAAGTGCTGGAGCACGCGCGCGTGCAGTTCAGCCGCACCACCGAGCAGGAGTTCTCGCACGTCGTCGACAAGCAACGCCTGCGCGCGGTCGACGGGCGCCCGCTCGATGAGGGCACGCCGCTGCAGGACGCCGGCAGCATCGACACGGAAGACTACGCCGTACTGTTCGAGCTCGACCGGATGAAGGCCGAGCAGCGCGGCCGCCCTGCCGTCGCGCCGCCGGCCTACGACTGCCTGCTGATCGATGAAGCGCAGGAGCTCGCGCCGCTCGAGCTGGCGCTGATCGGCCGCAGCCTGGCCGCGGGCGGCAGCTTGATCGTGGCGGGGGACGCCGACCAGCAGACGGACCCGACGGTGTGCTTCACGAGCTGGCAGGACAGCATGCGCGAGCTCGGCTGCTCCGGGTACGAGCGCGTCGTGCTACCGGTGAGCTACCGCTGCCCGCCGCAGGTCGTCGCCATGGCTCGAGGCCTGATCGGCGCCGCCGCACCCAGCCCACGCCCGGCGGGGCAGGCGCCGTTCGTGCATGCCTTGAACGAGTGCCATCTCGCCAGCTGGCTGACGGGCGAGCTCGAGCAGCTGACCCAGCGCGACCCGACGGCCTCGGTGGCGCTGATCTGCCGCGTGCCGTCCACCGCGCGGCGTTTGCAGGCCGCGCTGCGCCAACGCAGCCTGGGCCGGCTGGTGCTCGACGGCGAGTTCCTGTTCCGCTCGGGAGTCAACGTGACGGAGCTGGACCAGGTCAAGGGACTGGAGTTCGACTACGTGATCGTGCCGGACGCCTCACCGGCGACCTACCCCGACACGCCCGAAGCACACCGCGCGCTGTACGTGGCGGTCACCCGCACCCGCCACCAGCTGCTGGTGGCAGCCGTCGCCGGCCAAACGCCGCTGCTCGAGCTGCCCACCATCTTGCCCTGAGCCCTCTGGCTGCCCGGGGCTATTCCGCGGCGGCGTACTCCTGCGTCGTCTCCACGTCGCCCTCGTCGACGACCCGAGCGCGGCTGCGCTGCTGGTCGTGCGCGATCAGCACGTACAGGGAGGGCACGACGAACAGCGTGAACAGCGTGCCGATGGTCATGCCGCCGACCAGCACGATACCGATCGAGTTGCGCGCGACCGCGCCCGCTCCGGTCACCAGCGTGAGCGGGAAGTGCCCGAACACGGTCGCGACGCTCGTCATCAGGATCGGGCGCAAGCGGGTGAGCGCCGCGGCCTGAACAGCTTCGAGCTTGCTCAAGCCCGCGGCCTGCTGAGCGTTGGCAAACTCCACGATCAGGATGCCGTTCTTGGAGACCAAGCCGACCAGCGTCACCAGCCCCACCTGCGAGTAGATGTTGAGCGTGGTGGTCCAGCCCTCGGTGAGCCCAAAGCTCATGCCGGGCGGCCCCGAGAACTTCAGGAACGTGAAGATGAGCGCGCCGAACATGGCCAGCGGCACCGAGCCCGCGAGCACCACCAGCGGATCGCGGAAGGAGTTGAACTGCGCCGCCAGCGTCAGAAAAATCAGCGCCAGCGCCAGGCCCAGCGCCGGCAGGAACTTGCCCGCTTCCTGGCGCAGCTGGCGCGACTGCCCCGCGTAGTCGACGTGGTAGCCGCTCGGCAGGATCTCGGCGGCCTTCTTCTCCAGCACCTTCAGGCCGCCGTCCACCGAGCGCGAAGTGACGCCGGAGAGCTTGACGGCGTTCAGCTGCTGAAAGCGGTTCAGCGTGCGCGGCCCCACGCCGTGCTTGATCCGGGCGATCGAGCCGAGCGGCATGACGTTGCCGCCCGGACCAGTGATCGGAATGTCCAGCAGCTGCTCGGGGGTGAGCCGGCTCGCCCGCTCGATCTGCGGGATCACCTTGTAGCTGCGGCCGTCCAGGTTGAAGCGATTGACGAAGTTGCCGCCGAGCATCGAGGCCAGGTCGGCGCCCACCTGCTGCATGTTCACGCCCATCGCCGCGGCGTGATCGCGATCGATCACGATCTCGCTGGTGCCTTCGTCGATGCGCACGTCCGTCATGGGCGGAAACGCAAACTCACCGCTGGCTGCAGCCGCCTGCGACAGCTGATCGGCAAACTGCAAAATCTCCTCGTGGGGAGCCGTGGACGAGATCACGAACTCGACCGGCAAGAAGCCGGCGCTGGGCAGCGGCGGCGGCAGGAACACCGGCGCCCGGATGCCGGCGATGGCCGACGTCTTGCCCATCAACTCGCCCTGGATCGGGAAGATGTTGCGCTTGCGCTCGCCCCAGGGCTTCAGCAAGGTGCCGCCGAAGCCGCCGGATGGAAAGGTGATCTGAAAGCTCTGCGCGAACTCGGGCACGGACGAGAAAATATCGTTCACCTGTTTGGCGTAGGGCACCAGCTGCTCCAGCGTGGAGTTGGCCGGCACGTCGATCGAGGTGAAGGCCACGCCCTGGTCCTCGATGGGCGCCAGCTCCTGGGTGGAGAACAGGTACATCGGAACGGTGCAGAGCGTGAGCACGATCCACACGGCGTACACCGCGGGCCGCGTGCGCAGCGTGGCGGCGAGCCCGCGCGTGTAGCCGCGCTGCACGGAGCCAAAGACGCGATCGATCAGCCTGCGCATCGGTCCCGGCGCGTGGTCGGCCCGCAACAGCCGCGAAGACATCATGGGCGAGAGCGTGAGCGCCACGACGCCGGAGATGAACACCGCGCCCGCGAGCGTGAAGGCGAACTCGCGGAACAGCGCGCCCGTGATGCCGCCCTGAAAGCCGACGGGCAAGTACACGGCCGCGAGCGTGATGGTCATGGCGATGATCGGGCCGACCAGCTCGCGCGCTCCGAGCAGGGCCGCCTGATAGGGCGTCTTGCCCTCGCGCGTGTGGCGTTCGACGTTCTCCACGACCACGATCGCGTCGTCCACCACCAGACCCACCGAGAGCACGATCGCCAGCAGCGTGAGCAGGTTGATCGTAAAGCCGAAGACCTGGATCAAGAACACCGCGCCGATCAAGGACAGCGGGATGGCGACCACCGGGATCACCACGCTGCGCAGCGAGCCCAGGAACGCGTAGATCACCAGCATGACGATCAGCACCGTCTCGATCAGCGTGCGCGTCACCTCGTCGATGGCGTTCTTGATGTAATTGGTGGAGTCAAACGCGATCAGCGCGCGCATGCCCGACGGCAGCTCGCTCCGGATGGTGCCGATCTCGTCACGGACCCGGCCGATCACGTCGAGCGAGTTGGCCGTGGGCAGCACCCACACGCCCATGAACACTTCTTTGCGCCCGGACATGCGCACGTCCTGGTCGTAACTGTCGGCGCCCATCATCACGGTGGCGATGTCCGCGAGCCGCACCAGGGTGTCGTTCTGGCGCTTCACCACCAGCTGCTTGAACTCCTCGATGCTGTGCAGGTCGGTATCCGCGCTCAGGTTCAGCTGCAACAGCTGGCCCTTGGTCTGCCCGACGGCGGCCAGAAAGTTGTTCTGCGCCAGCGCCTGACGCACGGCTGCAGCGCTCACGTTCTGCGCCGTCATGCGCTCGGGGTCGAGCCAGACCCGCACCGCAAACTGGCTGCCACCCAGCAGGTCAGCACGCTGCACACCTTCGATGGCAGACAGGCGCGGCTGGACGACGCGGATCAGGTAGTCGGTGACCTGGTTGTCCTGCAGGATGTCCGAGCCAAAGCTCAGGTACATCGCCGCCACCTGCGCGTCCGAGGGCTCGATGCTGATGGCCGGGATCTCCGCCTCCGGAGGCAGATCGGCCCGCACCTGGTTCACGCGCGCGCTGATGTCGGCGAGCGCGCCCGAAGCCGGGAAATTGAGCTTCAATCGCACGTTGATCGTGGACAGACCTTGCGTGGTCTGGGACTCCATGAAGTCGATGCCGTCGGCAGCGGCGATGGCGCGCTCGAGCGGCGTGGTGATGAAGCCGCGCACCAGCTCCGCGTTGGCACCCACGTACGCGGTGCGGACCGTCACCGTGGCGCTGTCGAGCCTCGGGTACTGCCGGACATTGAGCGAGCGAACCGCTTGCAGGCCCGCGATGATGATCACCAGATTGATCACGATCGCGAGCACGGGCCGCCGGATGAACAGGTCGGTGAGCTTCATGATAGAGGCCTCTTGCGGGCGGAGCCGAGCCAGCGCTCAGCGGTTTTCGGGATGGGGATCGAGCTCGGGCTTGGCGCTGACCTCGTTCTTCACCGCCACGGGCATGCCGTTGCGCAGCTTGAACGCGCCCCCCGACACCACTTCTTCCCCCTCGTTGACGCCCTTGACGATGGACACGAAGTCCCCGCGCGCGGGCCCCATTTGCACGAACTGCTGGCGCGCCGCGAGCACGGGCTTGCCGTCGGGGCCGGGCGGGGCCGGCTCGCCCGCTTCCGTCTTCTTGGGCTCCACCACGAACACCGAGTCTCCGTAGGGCGCGTGCACCAGCGCCGTGGCGGGCACCACGACGACGGGCTTCTCTTCCGGCAGCACCACCGCGACGCGCGCAAACATGCCGGGCCGCAGCCGCTCCGCTTGGTTCTTCAGGCTGGCGCGCACGCGCACGCTGCGCGTCTGCGGATCGAACGAGGGCTCGATCGCGCTCACGCTACCCTCGACTGGCTCCGGGCCCAGCGCCTCGATCTGCACGCGCACCGCCATGCCGCGATGGACCAGCGCAGAGTCGGTCTGCGGAATCGTGAAATCGACGAACACCGACTCGGTCGAGTCGAGCACCGTCAGCATCGTGCCCGGCGCCAGGTACTGCCCCAGATTCACGGCGCGAATACCGAGGCGCCCGGCGAAGGGCGCGCGCACGCTCTTGCGCTCGATC
>Ga0207675_100007035_pt1 | contig 10631 bp, 6 predicted proteins | sample KBSSwiS42_FD_184305 | JGI IMG/M metagenome (GOLD analysis project Ga0207675, IMG submission 184305) | Switchgrass rhizosphere microbial communities from Kellogg Biological Station, Michigan, USA - KBS Switchgrass S4-2 (SPAdes) (version 2) | ecosystem: Host-associated > Plants > Roots >...
TACTGGGGGGCAGGGTCCCACCCGCGCCAATCAGACTTATTTGATCTTGATAGTTTGTCCGATATAGATCAAGTTCGGATTCTTAATCGTCTTCTTGTTGAGCTTCCACAAGCCCTTCCAACCACCCCTCACGCTGTTGCGCTTGGCGATCTTGCGAAGCGTGTCACCGCGCTTGACGTGAACGGTTGTGCCGCTAGCACTGTACTTCTTGTGAGTCGACTTCTTGGCGATCTGCTTCTTCGAGTCGCTCGACTTCTGGATTGTGGACGCACCGGAATTGGTCGCTGGCGCCGCCTTCGCTGACGCGTTCCCGTTCGCCTTGGTCAGTCCCGCACGTCGGCCGCAGGTCGGCCAGGCACCAGGGCCCTGGCCGGCTAGTACCCGACGAGCGATCGCGATCTGCTCGGTCTTGGTTGCCAGATGTGCCTGGCTCGCGTACGTCTTACCCCCGTACGCCTTCCAGGTGCCCGCAGCGAACTGCAGACCCCCGTAAAACCCATTGCCGGTGTTGATCTTCCAGTTGCCGCCGCTCTCACACTGAGCGACCTTGTCCCAGACGGACGTCGCCGCCTCGGCAGGTACGGCACCGGAAAGCCCAATCCCGAGGGACAGAGCAAGGCCAGCGCCCGCGCCGATGGCGCGCCTGATGATGGTGGATGCCACCTAGAAGTAAATCCTTCCCCGAGTACGCCTGTGGGTCACCTCATGGGTTCAGGCGCTCATACCCCCAGCGCTCAAGCGGTGTGAAACCTCACACCGTTTGAGCGCTTCAACCCCCGGGACTCTCTCAGTCCTGACGTGAGAGAAATCCGATGGTTCCCCACCTCCGCTTTCACCCGGGACGTTCCCGGCGAAGGTGCCGTCCAGCGGAGTTTGGCAAACGGACACGCGATCTCAGCGACACATCGGATGCCACTAAGTTCTTCCCCCTGGCGTGACGCCCCCGTGCGCGTTAGATAACGAAACGGAAACGAGCCAAAGTCCACCGTAGAGCGAAACTTCGCCGCAGCGCAACACTTTGCGATATCAATTTGTGACCTTTGACTTCGGGTACAGCGTGTACGCCCTCAGCAGCGTGTGATCTTCACGGCTAGCGGCCAGGCATGGAAAAAGGTCCGGCTCAGTCAGCCAGACCTTGGGGAGGTTGTCGGAGAGGACGCTCGGGGGTTCGTCCCCTCCGGCAACCTGTGCGGCCCACGTTACTAAATAAGTCGAAGAAAATGAACCCCAAACATTTGCGGACCAAGTGAGCTACACTACGCCCCCGCACCGAGAACGAGCGGTTCCTTGCGTCATCCGGAAGTCACCCTTCGACCAGGCCGATCAACGCCGCCTCGACCGCGAGCAGCGGTGCAACATTGCCCTCTAGCGCGGTGCGGCAGGCCAACAGTGCGTCAATGCGATGCAGCGTCGATTCAGGTGTCGACTTCCGCGCCAGAACTGCAATCTGCGGCCGCAAATCCTCATTGATGACCTGTGCCCCAGATCCGGTCTGAATACTCAGCACGTCGCGGTAGAAGCCGGTCAGCTCAGTCAGCGTGCGATCGATCGCGTCTCGCTGAAATCGCTTGCTGCGCGCCCGTTGTTGATCTTCCAGGTCCTTGAGAGCCGCCTGGGCCTGGCGCGGCTTGGCGCCCGTCGTACCGAACCCCAATGCCTCCTCCAGCGCCGTCCGTTCCTTGCCGTCCAGCTCACCGGTCGCCTCCGCCGCCTCTGCCGTCGCCGCCTCGACGACCTGGGCTGCCGCCGCCAGACACGCGCCGAGACCATGCAACTCGAGCGGAATGTGCAGGATCTGTTGCCGCCGATTCCGGGCACCTTCGTCCCGCGCCAACACCCGAGCCCGACCGACGTGTCCCTGCGAAACCCTTGCCGCGTACGCCGCCAGCTCCGGTTCGACGCCGTCGCGGGTCTCGAGCAATCGCGCGACCGCGGAAATCGTTGGAGTCTGCAGCGTCAAGAGGCGACAGCGCGACCGGATGGTAGCGACGACATCCTCTGGGGTCGGCGCGCACAAGATCCACACGGTACGCGGTGCGGGCTCCTCGATGCTCTTCAGCAAGGCATCGGCGCCGCGTTCGGTGACTCGATCAGCATCTTCGATGACAATCACCTGCCACCGGCCGAGAGTCGGACTCATGACCGCTCGGCGGACCAGCTCGCGCACCTCGTCCACGCCGATAGAGAGCAGTTCGGTACGCACCAAGGTGACGTCTGGATGTGCTCCGGACAACGACGTACGGCAGGCACGGCAGTGCCCGCAGCCGCCCGAGTCGCATTGCAGCGCTGCGGCAAACGCTCGCGCAGCATTCGAACGGCCCGAACCCGGCGGACCCGTGAACAACCAGGCGTGGCTCATGGCGTGAGATTCACCAGCCACCGCCCGTCGCAGGGTGGCGACGACTGCCGTCTGCCCGATCAGCTCGGCCCAGACACCAAGATCGGCGGCAGTTTCCGCAGCCGATACATCGGTCATCGACGTAGCCACAACACCACTGTGCCATTGATCACTGACGTCATCGGCGGGCTACGGCCGAGAGCAACGGGGCCACCCGAGCGGCTACCTGAGCAGCGATCTCCTCGCGCGAGGCGCGGGCGTTCAACACCAGATATCGCTGGGGCGCACGGCGCGCCAGGTCAAGAAAGAACAGCCGGGTCCGTTCATGGAAAAGATCGCCGGCCGACTCCAGGCGGTCCTTGGTGGATTTGGCGTGCACGCCATCACTGAGCTCGGCATCGAGCACAACGGTGAGATCAGGTTGCAGATCCTCGGTGGCCCAGCGCGCGATCCGCTCCACGTCCTCGAGTTGCAGCACCCGGCCGCCGCCCTGATAGGCCAGCATCGAGTCGACATAGCGATCGCAGACCACGACCGCGCCGCGCCGCAACGCGGGCCCGACCACCGAGAAGATGTGTTGCGCCTTGTCAGCCGCGTAGAGCAAGGCCTCCGCACGGGGAGACATTTCCCCAGTCGCCGGATCCAGCACAATGTGGCGAATCATCGCTCCGACCGGCGAGTCACCAGGCTCGAACGTCTTGACGACCTCATGACCCGCATCAGCCAACCACTCGCACAGCAACTCGACCTGAGTCGTCTTGCCCACCCCGTCACCGCCCTCGAAGACGATGAAGACCCCGCCCACGGTGCTCACGCGCCAAGCTTTTTCTTGGTCTTGGCCCAGACATCGACGAATTCCCGCCGGGCGCGGCGTACTCGCCGGGATTCCCGTTCGAAGTCGCGGCCGGCGGCGAACGCTTGGACCGGAAGCAGCTTGGCCACCTGCTCGGCCGTGACCAGTTCGCGGCGATGATCATCATGGATCTCAGCCAGCAATTGCCGCGGCTTGAGGAGCTGGTGCTGGATCGTTGCCGCCTCCTCAGGAAGCACTTGACCTGCGACACCAACCACCCACTCCAGGCGCCCCATCTCCTGCCACGCTTCCTCCCACTCCTCGTCAGCCGAGTCCACGTTGAGGTGATCGGCGCACCGACCCATCCGGGTGACGGCAATCGACACCAGGCCGGCGAGCACCTCCCCCGCCGGATCGGAGCGTTGATCAGCCAGCTTGGGCGCGCGTACGGCTGCGACCAGTCGCTCCAGCACCGTGAGGTAGCGCTCGCTGCGCAGCCGGCTGGTCAGTCGATCATGACCGTTCGAATTGGACGAGTCGCCCTCCAGGCTGATCCAGCCGAGCTCGTCGTAGAGATCTTCGACCCACTCCGGGTCGAGCACCACCGAAAGTCCCTTCAACTCCAGCCGCAGCCGGGAAGCTTGATCGGCAAGACGGTCGACAGCCCCAAGATCGCCACCACGGATTGCAAGATCAGCTTCGACGATCTGACGCAGTCGAAGCGCTACCAGCTGGGAGACGAACTTCTTGAAGGACGCTGCGGCATCAAACGGGCCAGGCACCGGCAGGTCAGTCGGTCCAGTCGCCGGCGCGCCGAGCCGGGACACCAACCGCGGGAAGCGCGGGACGTAGGTGGCACCCGCCTGCAGCAGCGCACGGTCGAGAAAGGCCACCTGCTCATCGGTCAGTCCGGCGGGGCCCACGGGAGTGATCAACACCTCGCGATACCGGGCGGTAGTCAGGCCTCCACGGCGTACGGTCACCTTGTCATCACGCAGCAGCGCCAGAGTCGTACCGTCCTCGTCGCGCAACGCGAATTCGCGGCGATCGCAGATCAGCGCGGCAACCGGTCCCAGCGTTGCCCGGCGGCGCAACGGCCGGATCATGTCGGCCAGCTCCTCGGGAAGATCGGCATGGCCCATCAGCTCGATGCGGTCCTGGGGGAGCAGCGGGTCCCAGTCCGGGGCGGTGATGTACCACTCGCCACGCCCGTCCAGCACCCGATGGGCCAGGAGTACGCCAGAACGGATCAGCCGGTGATCGGGCGCGTCGAGCAACGTGACCGCGATCTCGTACGCCGCATTGTGCCCGACCCGGGCCACCAGGTGGTGCAAACCAAGATCAGGATTGATCATGCGCGGCGCGGCTGCGCTATACGGCATGTCGTAGTAGCGCTGGTCGGACGAATTCGTACTAGAGCCGTCAGGAATCTCGACCGGCCGAGCAGCAACCACAGCCTCGCGTTTGCGGGACTTAGCCTTGCGGCGCTTCTTCTTACCCACGATCAGACCCTAGTGCCCTGGAAGGGAAGTAGTGCTGCCAGCGTGTGTGATCGCTATGGCAACCACAGAAGCTGACATTCAGCTCCGTAATCAACCGGCCTCGGCGCGAACCTTCTTTGCCGCGACCCGTTTCGCGGCGGGTTTCGGAGCAGCTGCGTTGGCTGCAGCCGCTTGAGTACGTTTCGCCGGACGTTTCTTGGGCGTCGGGCCCTTGGCTCGCTTCTCGGCCAGTAGCTCGGCAGCACGTTCAGCGGTGATCGTTTCCACGTCATCGCCGCGGCGTAGCGTCGCGTTCACCTCACCGTCGGTGACGTACGCCCCGAAGCGCCCTTCCTTGATGATCATGGGGCGATCCGATGCCGGATCCGCACCCAATTCCTTGAGCGGTGGCTTCGCGGCAGCCCGGCCGCGCTGCTTGGGTTGGGCGTAAATCGCCTCGGCTTCCGGCAAGGTGATCGAAAAGATCTGATCTTCGCTCTCCAGGGAGCGGGAGTCCGAGCCCTTCTTCAAGTAGGGCCCGTACCGGCCGTTCTGTGCGGTGATCTCGACACCGTCCCCGTCCTTGCCGACGATCCGAGGCAGACTCATCAGCTCGAGTGCTTGGTCGAGACCGACCGAGTCGAGGCTCATCGACGAGAGCAGCGATGCCGTGCGCGGCTTGACACTCTTGGGGCTGTCTTCGGGGAGGATCTCGGTGACGTAGGGACCAAAGCGGCCGTTCTTGGCGACGATCATGCGGGATGTCTCGGGATCCAATCCCAGCTCACGTTCTTCACCCACCGGCTTGGCCAGCAGCTCACGAGCAAGATCAATCGTGAGTTCATCGGGCGGCAAATCATCGGCGACGTTGGCGCGCCGACCTTCTTCATCCTCGACGTAGGTGCCGTAGCGACCGACCCGGACCACAACCTTCGGAGCGCCCGTAGCGAGAGCATCTGGATCTGCGATCTCGAAGGTCGAAAGCTTACGAGCGTCGATCTCGCCGAGCTCGGTGACCAGCCGGTGCAGCCCTTCGCGATTGTCATCGCCGAAGTAGAAGTCGGTCAAAACTCGCAGCCGCTCGGCCTGCCCGTCGGCGATCTCGTCCAGCACGTCCTCCATCTCGGCGGTGAACGCATAGTCCACCAGCCGGGGGAAGTGCTCCTCGAGCAGCCGGGTAACCGCAAAGGCCAGCCAGGTGGGTACCAGGGCCGTGCCCTTCTTGAACACGTAGTCCCGGGCGGTGATGGTACGAATGATCGTCGCGTACGTCGAAGGCCGGCCGATCTCCAGTTCTTCCAGCTTGGCGACCAGCGAAGGCTCGGTGTAGCGCGACGGCGGCCGTGTTTCGTGGCCTGACGCGGTCACCGATTCAGGCCGCAGTTGCTGGCCGGCAGTGAGCCGCGGAAGTCGGGTCTGCTCGTCGTCGGTGTGGCCATCAGTCTCTTCAACCGATTCCACGTAGGCCTTGAGGAATCCATAGAAGGTGATCGTGCGGCCGGACGCGACGAAGACGCATTGCTCACCGTCGCTGGGTTGGGCGTTGATCTTGACCGTGATCGAGAGACCCTCGGCATCCTTCATCTGCGAGGCGATGGTGCGCATCCAGATCAACTCGTACAGCCGGAACTGATCACCGCTCAGCCGGGTCTGCGCTGGGGTCAAAAAGGTTTCACCTGCCGGACGAATCGCTTCGTGCGCTTCTTGCGCATTCTTGACTCTGGAGGTGTAGACCCGCGGCTGATCCGGCAGGTAATCCGCGCCGTACAGCTGCTGAACCTGCTGCCTGGCGGCCGCAATTGCGGTACTTGACAGGGTGATCGAATCCGTCCGCATGTAGGTAATGAACCCGGCCTCGTACAGGTCTTGTGCGATCGACATCGTTCGTTGCGCCGTGTAGCCGAGTTTGCGCCCCGCCTCCTGCTGCAACGTTGTGGTCCGGAACGGCGCGTACGGGCGGCGGGTGTAGGGCTTGGACTCCACGCTGTCCACGGCAAAGGCGGCGGAACGCAATGAGTCTGCCAGGGCTAGCGCCTGCGCCTCATCCAGGCGGATCAATTGATCACGGTCCTTGATGATCAAGGAACCGCGACTGTCGAAGTCCCGGCCCTGAGCAACACGTCGCTCGCCGACCCGAGTCAACCGGGCAGGAAATAGCGGGGGTTGGGCATCAGATCCGGCGTCCAAGATCGCGTCGAGATCCCAATAGGAAGCGCTGCGGAACGCGATGCGTTCCCGCTCCCGATCAACGATCAGTCGGGTTGCGACGGACTGGACACGCCCCGCTGACAGCCGAGGCATGACCTTCTTCCACAGCACTGGCGAGACCTCGTAGCCGTAAAGCCGATCAAGGATGCGCCGAGTCTCTTGGGCATCGACGAGATCCTCGTCAAGATCACGCGGGTTTGCCACTGCCTCCGCGATGGCTGTCGGAGTGATCTCATGGAACACCATGCGCTTCGCCGGAACCTTGGGCTTCAGCTCCTGCAGCAGGTGCCAGGCAATTGCCTCACCCTCGCGATCACCGTCAGTGGCGAGCAAGAGCTCGTCGGCACCGACCAGTGCCTGCTTGAGTGTCCGCAACGTCGCCCGCTTCTCGGGGCTGACAACGTAGATGGCCTCAAACCCGTTATCGACATTGACGCCAGTGCGTGCCCACTTCTCACCTTTATATTTGGCAGGCACCTCGGCGGCACCAGTCGGCAGGTCGCGAATATGACCGCGGCTGGACTGCACGATGTAACCATCGCCCAGGAAGCTCGCGATCTTGTTCGCCTTGGTCGGGGACTCGACGATGACGAGCCGCTTGCCCCCTGCCTTCCCTGCCACCAAAAACTCACTTTCTCTGCATGACGCTGATCTCGCGCGCGGCCGAACATCGGATCGTCATAGCGATCCAAACTTCAGTTCAGCCGCCGCCCCCAGCGCGCTTACTCTACGGCCCGGAATCAACTACGGGCCAAAACGCGGCGGTTTCGGAACGAATTCCCGATCGGGAGGGGGCTACGGCGCCGGGTACTGAGTGAGTGGGTAAATCGGGGCCGGCGGGACCCCGGTTGGGGCTACCGGTCGGGCGGACGGCTGATAGTAGGGCTGCAACCCGATCCGCTTGGCCTGCCACAGAATCAAGCCAAGCGCAGCCCCGTTCACTGCGACCGCAAGCACGAGCATCATCGGGGTCCCGCTGGTCTGCTCCCCGACAAAAGCCTGAGACCAACCGCCGAAGACCAAGACGAAAAAGAACGTCAGCACATTGTTGACCGCATGCATCGCAATGCCGGCCTCCAGTCCCCCCGTCCGCCAGGCGGCAAGGCCCGAGGCGACAGCCAGGCAGGCGATGGTGCCGAGCACCCACGGGTCTGGGCTGAGGTGAGCGGTGGAGAAGGCGACCGCCGACACGATCAGGGAGGCGACCAGCCCGACCATGGGCCTAGCGAACCACGCCCCGACGTTTTGCATGATCCAGCCGCGGAAGAAGTATTCCTCCCCCGCTGCCTGCAATGGGGTCATCAGCACCACGATGACCAGCAGCGCTATCCAATGGTCGGGACGCGGAGAGGTGAAGGGCTGGGCGAGCACTCCAAGGGCCGTATAGAGCGCCCAGAGGGGCAGGATCACCGCGATGCAGCGCAGCAGCCAGCCCCAACGGATGCCACCCGCAACCGAAGACAGGAATCGCGGCCGAATGCCATGCACGATCCAGATCGACAGGCCGCTCGCCGGGATCAGCACGATGAGGCTGAGATTGAGATAGATGAAGCCGATCGGACCAAGGTTGGCAATGTCGGTTGTTGTCCGGGTCAGGTACGCGACTAGGTCGGGTGCTCCGGAGACGAGCCCAGCGATGAGCACCGGCACAATCGCCAGCATGGCCATGAGCAGGAAGAGCAACAGGAAGAGCAACAGGCAGAGTAACGGCTTCCACCAGCGATACCGCGGCCCGCGAAGCATCTGCTGGTAGGGCCGAGGTCCGTCAGGCATAGCGCTGACGGGCCTTGGTGGCTGGACGGCCTGCGATGTCGGGTACGGGGCCGAGTACCCGTACGGCTGTCCCGGTCCTGGCGGGCCGTAGTTCATTGGAGCGGGAGCCTGTCCGTTTTGCGGCGGCGGATAGCCCGCTAACGCAGGGTCGGGCTCGTAGCTATTGGGAGGCAGCTGGTCAAACCCCCGGGTAAAACCGTCGCCGGCAGGATTACTGGTCATCGCAATCCAGTGTGCCTTGCGGGCGGGATCAGGCAGGCAACCGCGGCCAGCGTCCCTCATTGAGCTAGTTTGTCAACTTTGTCTCGGAATGCGTAGTCGGAACCTCAACGCTTTGGCCGGTCTCGGTGTGTCCCGGCTCGCTGTTATGAGGCTGGCTGGGCTGAGGTTCGCTGCGTTGCGGCTCGAGCTCTTTTTCAGCCGGCTCGGCGGGCGCGTCGGCAATCGCGACTTCGCGGCGGGTGCTGATGGCCACCATCACGACGATGATGACAACTGCCGCCCCCGCGATCGCATAGCGCACTGCGCTTGGTGTCGTGCTCAGCGGAGACATCGCAACCACTGCCGGCGCGATCAGCAACGAGACGAGGTTCATCACCTTGATCAAGGGGTTGATCGCTGGTCCGGCGGTGTCCTTGAACGGGTCGCCGACGGTATCGCCGATGACCGTGGCCGCGTGGGCGTCCGAACCCTTGCCGCCGTGGTGGCCGTCCTCAACCAGCTTCTTCGCGTTGTCCCAGGCGCCCCCCGAATTGGCCAAGAAGACAGCCATCAACGTGCCGGTCGCAATGGCGCCGGCCAGGTACCCGGCCAGCGCAGAGGGGCCGAGGCCGAATCCGACGGCGATCGGAGCACAGATGGCGAGCAGGCCGGGCGTCGCCAGCTCGCGAAGCGAATCCTTAGTGCAGATGTCGACGACCTTGCCGTACTCAGGCTTGCCGGTGCCATCCCAGATTCCGGGGATCTCACGGAACTGACGGCGTACCTCGAAAACCACTGCGCCGGCAGCACGACCCACCGCGCTAATCGCCAGACCGGAGAACAAGAACACCACCGCGGCACCGATCAGGAGACCGACCAGGGTCTGCGGCGCGAAGACGACGGCTTGATCGATGAACTTGTTGTAGTTATCGGCGAGCACAGTGTGAATCGCGTCGGTGTAGGAGCCGAAGAGGGCGGTCGCCGCCAAGACGGCGGTCGAAATGGCAATTCCCTTGGTGATGGCCTTGGTGGTGTTGCCCACGGCATCCAGCTCGGTCAAGATCTTTGCGCCATCACCGTGTACGTCGCCCGACATCTCGGCAATGCCTTGGGCGTTATCCGAAACCGGGCCGAAGGTGTCCATGGCCACGATTACACCGACGGTGGTGAGCAGCCCGCACCCCGCGAGGGCGATCGCAAACAGACCAACGACGCCCGAGCCGCCGAGTAAGAACGCCCCGTAGACAGCGGCAGCGATGACGATCGCTGTGTAGACGGCCGATTCCAATCCCACCGAGACACCGGCAAGCACTACGGTCGCCGCACCCGTCAGGGAGGTCTTGCCCACATTCTTGACCGGACGATCCTCGGTGCCGGTGTAGTAACCGGTCAGGCTGAGGATCAGCACCGCAAGCACGATGCCGATGATGACGGCGCCGATGGCAACGATCCGCGGATCATCGATCCGCCCCGGCTCCACACCAGACACATTGAGCGCGGCAAAGGACGAGGGCAGGTACGCGAACGCGGCAATGGCGACGAGTACGGCCGAGATGGCTGCAGATAGATAGAAAGAGCGGTTGATGGTCTTTAGGCCGTTCTCGCCGGGTCGAGGGCGAGTCAGGAAGATGCCGATGATGGCGGTAATGACTCCGATGGCCGGCACGATGAGCGGGAAGACCAATCCGAACTCACCAAAGGCCGCCTTACCGAGGATCAAGGACGCGACCAGCATGACGGCGTAGGACTCGAACAGATCGGCGGCCATCCCGGCGCAGTCGCCGACGTTGTCGCCGACATTGTCGGCTATCGTCGCGGCGTTACGCGGATCGTCCTC
>Ga0207675_100007037_pt1 | contig 10628 bp, 9 predicted proteins | sample KBSSwiS42_FD_184305 | JGI IMG/M metagenome (GOLD analysis project Ga0207675, IMG submission 184305) | Switchgrass rhizosphere microbial communities from Kellogg Biological Station, Michigan, USA - KBS Switchgrass S4-2 (SPAdes) (version 2) | ecosystem: Host-associated > Plants > Roots >...
GGAGGACTGGGCGAGACAGATCGGGCTCGACCGGCGCAGCCAATAGATCATTCTATTGGCAAGACGGGCATGCCCGATATGGCCGGCCAGGACCCGCCAGAATCCGCGTAACCCCAAATCCAATTTGCGCGCAAACCAAACGACCTTAGACTGTCTGCATAGACGCACCTACAAGCAAACGGGGGTGACCTGATGAAATATCCGGGCTAAGGGAATGCATAACTCTTACTAAGGTATTCCCTGATACCCATGCGCGAGAAGGGCGTCCAGAATGTTCATGCCTAGACGGACACCCACTTTCTGGTCGAAGCTAAATAAGAACGAGAGATCGGATTCTTGACGATACGAGCCCAATGCGGAAGAGTACCTGCGGGGGCGAAGCGAAACTAGCCCGGCCATAGCGAGACGGCCGGGTTTTTTATTTGGTTGACAGCGCTCGCCGGACAAAGCACTTGCAGCTTGGCGGTGAGGTCTGATCTGCAGACGTTATCCCTTGGCCTTCAACGTCCCTTCATTCGCTGCAATGAACGCCCGAATGTCATCCGACATATCGAGAAGTTTGAGCCACTGCTCCTTGTACAGCGTTATCGGGAAGCGCCCCATTCCATAGACCGAGAGCCCACCCTTCTCGCTGACCTTCATGGTAATGCCAGTCGCAGCGCCTTTTTTGAGCGCCGCGTTCTCTTTGCGCAGGCGCTCCAACTCGTTCTTCAAGTCGTCGTCGGACATGGGTTCTCCATACTAGTAAGAATAGACAGCATATCGCCTGCGATCCTGACGCCAGGTTGTGGTCAAGAGGCAAAGATCGAGCTGGCGAATTCCAAGCTTCGATAGCTGGCCTAATGCGTCCTATCCACGCCAATACCTATCCGGGTCGTAAGCGATTTCTTGAATAGTAGCCTCATTGCGGAGAGTGGATCGCGAAACACCACCGTAGACTGCTGGCATTGGAACGCCTCAGCGTGAGGCTCGCCGCCCTGCCTCTAGAGCAGACTAGGGCGCAGGCTCTCCCGGATCGATGGCGAGCACTGGCGGCCACGCGGGTTCTCCCTCGTCCTCCGTCCAAAGCATGGTCACGACAACCCCATTTTTTCCGTCAATCTGCCAGCGACGGTACTGCTTCGGGTCGAGCTTCTTCTTGGGTGCGTCGTCGGCCACCAGGACGAAACCTCTCTTTTGCAGTTCGGTTTCGAGCGCTTTCATCTGGGTCACGCTACCGCTTCTGGATACGTAAGTGCGTTTCAATGGCTTTCTGGAGACGGTATTGAGTTCGGCGATTGGCTATATCCAAACAACATCCTGGCAGTGCTCCGCATTTAGTGTACGCGACCGCACATATACTGTATAGGTATCGAATCCATTAGGCACTCGTCCGCCTCGAATCCTCATCTTCCCACGATGAACCGTTTGCTCGCGGCGCTGCCTGCGCGGGACTACGAGCGGTTGCACTCACATCTGAGCCTGTTCCTCTGCCGCTCGACTGGTCAGTCTACGAAGCCGCAAGAGACAGGCGAGCGTGCCCTCATGGAGTCCATAACGGCCTCAACTCGGAAAGTGCATCCAGGATGCTCCTTCGCTCCCTTCTGGATGGTACTCAGCCCCGGCGGGCATTGTTTGGGTGGGACTGTGAAAAGCCATACGGATTCTGTCGGGCGGGGATTGAGTCGCCCGCGATGGCTTGGTTTCTTTCGGGCATCCCGTAAGCGCAATTGCGAGAAACAATATGCAAAGCAAATTTAGACGCATAACAATCTCCTCAGAACGGGAATCGCGTGAGCTAATTATGGTCTCGTTGGAGGTACTGTTAGATTACTGCGGATAAACACAGATGGACTATGAATAAGTTTCGGCCGCAACCTTCACACTCACCAGGAACGAACCAGCCTGTCGAGTATGTGGCGATGGAGCTGAATCGGAATTAAAAGCGCTAGAGGGCCGCGAGAAGATTTGGGGAAGCGTAGATTTGTGACGATGCACCTTGCCTCACTTGCCGACACCGAGCTCACCAGGTGTACCCTTCATCAATCTGCGTCTGGAAGACGTTGCGACCATGAGCAACAGCGTCAAGACATAAGGCGCTGCGTTGAAGAGGTAGTAGCCCGAGGTGATACCGACCGATTGCAACGCGGGTCCGATCGCGCTGGCGCCGCCGAACAACAGCGACGCGAGGAAGCACAGAATCGGATCCCATCGCGCAAAGATAACCAGGGCCACAGCCATGAGACCTTGCCCGCTCGACAGGCCTTCATTCCAGCTCCCCGGAAAATACAGTGAGAGAAACGCCCCGCCGATGCCAGCGAAAAAGCCACCGATCACGGTGCTGATCAAGCGGATGCGATCCACGCGATAGCCCAGCGACTGAGCCGCGTCGGCGCTGTCTCCGGCGGCGCGCACGGCCAATCCCCAGCGCGTGTTGTACAACGCCCACCGCATCAGCGGCGCCAGCACAAGACCGACGAAGAAAAGCGCATTCACCTGTAGGGCCGCGCGCACTTGGCTGTGGTTGCTCCACCAGCCGAAGTCGATCGCGGGCAAACCAGGAGCTTGCGGCTGCACAAACGGTTTGCCGAGGTAGAACGCCAGTCCGGTGCCGAAGACCATCAGCGCAATGCCTACGGCGATGTCGTTGACTTGAGGCCGAGAGCACGCCCACGCATGCAGAGCGCCGAGCACCATGCCCGACGCTCCGGCGACGAGCACGCCCAACCAGGGCGAGCCAGTGAGGTAGGAAATGCCATAGGCGCTCATGGCGCCCATGACAAGCGTGCCTTCGAGCCCGAGATTGATGCGACCGCTCTTTTCCGTGAGGCATTCGCCGAGGCTCACGAAAATAAAGGGCGTTCCCGCGCGTATCGCTCCACTGAGCACTGCAAGCGGAACGCCCCACCAACCCAATGGTATGACGTTATCCATGCTAGACCGGTTCTCGTTGGAACAGCGCAAAGCGCCCGAATAGCGGCTCGCTGACCAGGATCATCAGGAAGATGATCCCCTGCATCACCAGAACGGTCGCATCGGGGAGATCGTGTGTGCGTTGAATAAGTCCGCTGCTCGCATTGATTCCGCCAAGCAAGGCTGCGGTCGGGACAATCGCGAGCGGATTCTGCCGCGCGATGAAGGCGACCAATATTCCGGTGTATCCATAGCCGACGACCAGAGAAGAGCTCACGCGCCCGTGGACCGCAGCCACTTCAACCATTCCAGCAAGGCCGGCCGCAGCGCCCCCGATTATGCAGGCGGTGATGGTAAGCATCGGCACGGGCAGTCCGGCGGTGCGTGCCGCACGCACGTTGCCGCCGACCATGCGTGCGGCAAAACCGAACACTGTGGAATACATCAGAACAAACGCCGCAACGCAAGCGACCAAGCCGAAAACGAGTCCCCAGTGTACATCCATGCCGGGAATCGACCTGATCATATTGGCGTCTCCGATATGCCAGCTCGACGGTCGGTTTACCATCTCCGGATCTCGCATAGGCCCGGTCACCAGATGGTTCATGAGCGCGATGGCGATGTAGTTGAGCAACAGGCTGCTGATCGTTTCGTTGACTCCGCGATACGCCCGCAGCGCCCCTGCCAACCCAACCCATATTCCGCCGGCCACCATCCCGGCCAGCATCATCGCCGCGATCACTGAGGAAGCAGGCGCATGCGGTAGCGCTAGAGCAGCGGCCACAGCTGCAATGCCGCCCATGATTAACGCTCCTTCGCCCCCGATGACGATCATGCCGAGCCGCGCAGGCAACGCCGTGCACAGCGCGGTAAGCATCAAAGGCGCGGCCAGCTGTAGCGTGTTCTGCCAAGCAAACCAACTCCCGAACGCGCCGCGATAGATGGATTCGAAGACACCGAATGGATTGGCGCCGGACAGAGTCAAGAAGACTCCGAACAGCGCCATAGATGCGACGATGGCAACGGCGGAAATCGATGCCGCGTTCGCCGCCGCGTGCCATTTTCCCGCGAACACCACCATGCGAAGACGCTACCCGCTGGTCGAACCGATCACCCCATCCACCAGCCAGTTCATAGATTCGAGCCCCACGTCGGTCTGACCATGCGACTCGCCTGCAGCGATCACGGTCTTGCCAGTATTGTCTTTGATGGGCCCTTTATAGATGACAAAGTCTCCGGTTATGAATTTGTTACGTACTGCGTCAGCTTGTTTGCGTGCCTTTTCGCTCACGGCGTTGCCGTAGGGAGAGTTGCGCACGATGCGCTCCTTCAAACCACCGCGCACCAGATGTGGCCACTGTTTGCCCTCGCGCAGCCACTGCACGTAATCTGCGTATACTTTCTCCCAGTTCCACTCTGCGCCAGTGAGGTATCCCTTCGGCGCGAGCACGGACTGATTCATGTGATACCCACAAGAAAAAATGCCTCGCTTTTCGGCGGTCTCGACCACGACTTTGGGACTGTCCACGTGGCAAGTCACCACGTCGATGCCTTGATCGGCCAAACTGTTCACGGCTTCCGCCTCCTTTACCGGGAGCACCCAATCGCCCGTAAAGATCACTTGCGTAGTTGCCTTCGGATTGACTGCGCGCGCTCCCAAAGTGAAGGAGTTGATGTTCCGTAGCGAGGCGGGATAAGGCTTGGCGCCGACGAAGCCGAGCTTGCCGGTTTTCGAAGCATGACCAGCGACTATTCCGGATATGTACTGTGCTTCGTCGATATAGCCGTTATAACTTCCGGCATTTTTCGGCATGCCCTCTTTCCAAACCGTAGGTGCCGCGTGCAGGAACTGTACATTCGGAAATTTTTCCGCGGTTTTCAACATCTGGTCCCAGTAGCCGAAGGACGTCGCGAAGATGAGATTCACCTTATCCAGCTTGATCATGCTCTCCATACTCTTGGCAACCTGGATGGTCTCCGGCACGCGCTCCTCTTCAACAACCTTTATGCCCGCCTTCTTCAACGTAGCAACGCCCTCGGCGTGCGCCTGATTCCAGCCGTAGTCGGTCTTCGGCCCGACGTAGAGTGCGCCGACTATCACCTCGTTCGCAGCGTTCGCGTTCAAGACGCCCCAGTTATAGGCCAGCACACCGGCCGCACCCGCAGTCGCAGCTCTTATGAACGATCTGCGTGAACTTTTGTATCGATAAGTCATGTCATTTTTCTCCTCACGGAATTGTAGGACGCATCCGCATCATTTAGCTGATGCTACTTGTGTTGCGCTTCGTTTGTACATCCCATTCTCCATACACGGGACTATACTCATGCCCATCGAGCCACAGGTCGCATTTGTACTTTTCCCTGATTCTTCGCCCAAGCCAGTTGCTCGCACCTGGGCTTTTCCGCCCCTCTTACCACATACGGCTTAGCCCTGACTTTGCTGCGGCCGTATCATTTCATTGTGAAAAACCAATCGTCATTATTATTCTAGCTGCCAACAGGCATTCGACGTTACCGATTATACTAACTGACAGCGGCTACTGATGGGCAGAACGTAGAACTTCGTGGGAAGATCAAGTACCAGCCGTTTGATAGTTAGACGAGGAGAAAACTCATGAGCGGACTCAGCGGTTTGAACAAATCCCCGCACGGTGTCGTGCTGGGTGTGGTGCAGCTTCAACTGCCCATCGTCAAGACCCCAAAGGATCTCGCTGCTCAGACGGCAAGGATTTGCGAAATGGTCGCCAAAGCGCGGCGCAACATGGGGACGATGGATCTCGTTGTATTTCCGGAATACTCACTCCACGGACTGTCCATGGACACCAATCCCGAGATCATGTGCCGACTGGACGGGCCCGAAGTGGCCGCGTTCAAGCGCGCATGTATCGAGAACAAGATCTGGGGTTGTTTCTCGATTATGGAGTTCAACCCCAAAGGCAATCCATACAACAGCGGCATCATCATCGACGACAAGGGTGAGCTCAAGCTCTACTACCGCAAGCTCCATCCATGGGTTCCGGTCGAGGCCTGGGAGCCGGGCAATCTCGGGGTCCCGATTTGCGAAGGGCCCAATGGATCGAAGATCGCACTAATCATCTGCCACGACGGAATGTTCCCGGAAATGGCGCGCGAAGCAGCGTACAAGGGCGCGGAGATCATGATCCGCACCGCCGGATACACCGCTCCCATCCGCCATGCCTGGAAGGTGACCAATCAGGCGAATGCCTTCTGCAACCTCATGTACACAGCTAGCGTCTGCATGTGCGGATCGGACGGCAGCTTTGATTCGATGGGTGAGGGGATGTTCTGCAACTTCGACGGCACTGTACTTGTTGAAGGCAGCCATCGGCCCGACGAAATCATCACCTGCGAGCTGAGGCCCGATCTTGTGCGCGAGGCACGTGCCGAATGGGGCGTAGAGAACAACATCTATCAATTCGGCCACCGCGGTTTCGTCGCGGTAAGGGACGGTGCGCAGGATTGTCCGTACACCTACATGACCGACATGGTCGCTGGAAATTACCATCTGCCGTGGGAGTCTACCGTGAAAGTCACCGATGGTACGAGTTGTGGCTTCGCCGCCCCCGAGCGCACCTATGTCGGAGCGCTCCAGCCGAAGCGAAAGTCCGCATAGGAAAGGGCGGGCGTTTGACCGAAAACGAGCAGCGTACCGGGAAAGAAGCTGGCGGATGGTGTCCAGCGGCAACGGGTGCTGCTGACCGACCTGCTTAATGGTACCGCGTCTCCAAATCTCTGGCATGACCAAGCGATTTGGGCCGGTGGTTGCGCTCGATGACGTTTCGCTTAACGTCGAGCCCGGCACTTTTCACGCCCTTCTCGGGGAGAATGGCGCGGGCAAGAGCACACTGGTCAAGTGCGTGATGGGATACTGCTTGCCGGATGTTGGAGTGATATCCCTGGATGGTGTAGAAGAAGTAGTTCCGAATCCGCGCCATGCGCACGCATTGGGCATCGGGATGGTGTATCAGCACTTCACCCTGGTGCCAAGCATGACTGTGGCCGAGAACCTGTTGCTGGCAAGGGCAGATCTGCCGGTACGCATCGATTGGACGGCGCAGAACACGCGCCTGCGGCACTTCATGAAAGATATGCCGTTTACGATAGATCCGCGGGCGCAGGTAAGCGCCCTGGCGGCCGGTGAGAAACAGAAAGTCGAGATTCTCAAGCAACTCTACTTGAAGTGCCGAATATTGATCCTCGATGAGCCGACTTCGGTGCTGACCCCAGCGGAGGCGGATGAGATCCTGGGCTTGTTGCATCAGATGTGTCTCGCGGGCGATCTTTCCGTTCTGCTCATCACTCACAAGTTCAGAGAAGTAATGCGATTCGCCGAGGAGGTGACGGTGTTGCGGCGTGCTCGCGTCGCGGGACGCGGCAGGATCGAAGACCTCACGCCCAAGGATCTCGCTCGAATGATGATCGGGACCAGCGAGATTCCCGATCAAGCGCAGCGTACCCAAGAGATCGGCAAAGGCGAGCATCTGCGCGTCGAAGGTTTATGCGCGGAAAACGATCGAGGACATCAAGCCGTCGATGCCGTGTCGTTCAAAGTTCGCCCCGGTGAAATCGTTGGCATCGCGGGCGTCTCTGGCAATGGCCAGCTCGAGCTTGTGGAGGTCTTGGCGGGACAGCGAGAGCCCACCGCAGGAAGCATCCTCGTGCGCGGCGAGGCCTACAGGCCAACACGTGCTCACATGCTTCGCCACAAGGTCTCGTGCCTGCCGGAAGAGCCGTTGCGAAATGCCTGCGTGCCGAGCATGAGCGTTGCGGAAAATTTGGTCAGCAGAAAATTCGATCAACCGGCGTTTACCGTCGCCCGCATCTTCCTCAATCGCCGGGCGATCCGAAGCTTCGCCGCCGATCTGATCGCCCGATATCGCATCAAGACGCCATCACCGGAAGCACCCGCGCGAACGCTATCTGGCGGGAACGTACAGCGGATGGCTCTTGCACGCGAGCTATCCGGGGAGATCGAGGTGCTGGTCGCCGCGAATCCCTGCTTCGGACTCGACTTCGCAGCCACGTCGGACATTCGGTCTCAGTTGATGCAAGTGCGCAATCGAGGTGCTGCGATTTTGCTGGTGAGCGAAGATCTCGATGAGTTGTTCGAACTCGCAGACACGATCCTAGTTATGTTAGGCGGCAAGATCGTTTATGAGACCCCTCGCGCAAGCGCAGATCTTGCGACCGTGGGCCGACACATGGCTGGTCATTGACTATATGACCGCGGTAATGGCCGATCTTGTGAATGACCGGGCCTCATCGACTGGAGCAGTGGCCTCAGTGCCATTTGACCACTAGTCGGTTTAGCCATTTGAGGCGGCCTGCCTTCTAACCAATTGGCACACGAATTGGTACATTTGTTGGCGTCCCCAAGGGGATTCGAACCCCTGTTACCGCCGTGAAAGGGCAGTGTCCTAGGCCTCTAGACGATAGGGACGTTCTAGAAACTGGAAACTAGAAACTGGAAACTAGACAAAGATCATCAGACATGGAAACCAACTCATGTCCTGCGCTTTTTCTAGTCTCTAGTCTCCAGTTTCTAGTCTCTAGCTGGTGGAGGTAAGCGGGATCGAACCGCTGACCTCTTGCATGCCATGCAAGCGCTCTCCCAGCTGAGCTATACCCCCACGAAAGTGGCGCATTATACGGGCCGACATTTCCCCTGTAAAGAAAGGGGAAACGCTATTCCCGAAAGTAGGAAAGTTCTGAATCGATGCGCCGAAGCACCTCTTGCCTGCCGATCAACTCCAGCACGGCGTGAATCGACGGCGTTTGCGCCGTGCCCGCCACCATTACACGCAGCGGCATTGCCAGTTGCGGCATCTTCAGCGAGTGTGCCGTGAGGATTTCCTTGATTACCGCGCTCAGTGTCGATGGATTCCACTCGGCCGAAACCAGCTTCTCGCGCAACGCCCTCATTGCAGGCAGAACGTTCGCGGTGTAATGCTGCGCGCGCAGCTCCTCGCTTGGATGAAGTTGCCGGTAAAAATACACGGCTGCATCCGCCAGTTCTTCAATGGTACTCGCCCGGTCCTTGAGCAAGGCGCAAACCTTTTGCAGATTGGGGCCTTTGGCCGGATCGCAGCCGGCTCTCACCAGGAAAGGTGTCGCTAATTGGGCGAGTCTGGCGTCATCCGCCTGCTTGATGTATTGCGCGTTCAGCCATTTCAATTTTTCCGGATCGAATTTGGCGGGCGAACGGCTGACGGCTTCCAGTGAAAACCACTCGACGAATTGTTCGCGCGTAAACAGTTCCGCATCACCGTGGCCCCAGCCGAGGCGCGCGAGATAATTCAAAAGCGCTTCCGGCAGATATCCCTCTTCCAGATATTGCATCACGCTAACGGCGCCATGACGCTTGGACAGACGTTCGCCATCGGCGCCCAGGATCATCGGGATATGCCCGAAGCTCGGTAACGGCACGCCGAGCGCATTGAAGATGTTGATTTGCCGGGGCGTGTTATTGACGTGATCGTCGCCGCGGATGACGTGTGTCATGTTCATGTCCCAGTCGTCGACCACTACGCCAAAATTGTAGGTAGGGACGCTGTCGCCGCGCATGATGACCAAATCATCAAGTTCATGGTTGCTGATGGAAATGCGGCCTTTGACCAAATCGTCCCATGTCACGTCGCCATCATCGGGATTGCGAAAGCGCACGACCGGTTGCACTCCGGCGGGCGGCGTTTTGCCTTTGGCGTTTTCGGGCCTCCATCGTCCGTCGTAGCGTGGCTTCAATCCTTGCGCACGCTGTTCCTCGCGCATCTTGTCCAGTTCATCTTTGTTGGCATAGCAATGGTATGCGTGGCCGCTGTCGATGAGTTTCTTCGCAACTTCCCGATAGCGCGCGAGCCGCTGCATTTGATAGAACGGTCCTTCGTCGTAATCCAGCCCGAGCCATTTCATCGCATCGAGGATCGCCTGCGTGGATGCCTGGGTGGATCTCTCGACGTCGGTGTCTTCGACACGCAGGATGAATTTTCCGCCGTTCTTGCGCGCGTACGCCCAGGAAAACAGCGCGGTGCGCGCGCCGCCAATATGCAAATAGCCGGTGGGACTCGGAGCGAATCGGGTGCGAACCATTGCGTGGCCACGACGAGAAACGCCGTATTGTACGCGATGGGTCCGGGCCGCTTTGCCGCGCCAAATTGACCCTCCACGGGGCGGCGTGGTTAAATGCGGCCTCTCGCGCAGGGTGGTTAGCTCAGCGGTAGAGCACTGCCTTCACACGGCAGGGGCCACTGGTTCGATCCCAGTACCACCCACCATGAATCAATAATTTATAGATCGAATGCGTATAGCGCCTAAGTGGCCGGCAGCAATGTGCGCCTCTAAGTTTGATTCTCCAATGCCTCGGGAACGCAACATCCTCACGTTCAACACTCCCATCGAAGAGGCGGCAACTAAACCAATGCGGAAAGTGCCGTTGCGTGAATCCCGATGCATCACGCGGGTAAACCATTTCCAAGAACGAAGGTGCCGAGTTACTTGTGCCGTTTGACAATCCGGCTTAGTGAGATTGAGATGAGGTATGCAAGAACTGACTGGCGTTTTCGACAATCTGGACACGATGCGGCGGGAGGCCTGGATCGAAGGCAAGAAGGCGAGCGAGTGGCCCGCGACCTGGTGCGCCAACGGCCTCGTTACGGTGATGCCGTGGGAACGCAAGGTGCTTGAACAGCCGTGGGGGTCGTACCCGAACCCGACTCCGT
>Ga0207675_100007040_pt1 | contig 10625 bp, 20 predicted proteins | sample KBSSwiS42_FD_184305 | JGI IMG/M metagenome (GOLD analysis project Ga0207675, IMG submission 184305) | Switchgrass rhizosphere microbial communities from Kellogg Biological Station, Michigan, USA - KBS Switchgrass S4-2 (SPAdes) (version 2) | ecosystem: Host-associated > Plants > Roots >...
GCTCCACATCATCCCGTGACTATTGGTAGTGGGCGGGTTATGAGGAGGCGATCCGTGTCTTGGGCGAGCGCCGGGGGCGGATGAAGCTGGAGATGGCGGCGCATCGGGCCCGCACGAGGTAATGTGTCGTGACGTCGCGAGGGGAGCGACTAAACAACCATGAGCGCAATATCTAAATCCATCGTTCGGGCGATGAGCTGCCGACAGTTCTACGCCTCGCACTACCTGCTGCCGGACTCGCCGTTCCGGCTGATCGCCTCGCCGCTGGCGACGGTCGGGTCGGACTTCCACCGGTACCGCGCGGCGTACCTATCGCGGCTGCGGGACTCGGGCCAGCGCTCGGACGCGGCCTGGGTCCGGCTGTGGCTGAGCCAAACGCCGGTGGCCAGCGAGGCGCGCAAGATCATCGAAGACGACGCGCGCAGCTTCGTCGTGAATCCCGAGACGCTGCTCTCGGCCGAATTGTTTCTGTCGATCGACGGCGAGTGGCGGCCGCTGGAAAAGTTCGAGGGCGGCAAGCCCGGCCAGGTATCGACCGAGCCGCGCGCCGTTCTCTCCGGGACGCTCGACCAACTGGATCTGGACGGCGCGACCGCCTATGTCACCGATTGCAAATCGGGCTGGTCGACGACGTCGGTGTCGGACGCCGAGCCTGCGCTTTACGCGGCGCTGGTGTTCGCCCACTTCCCGCGCGTCGAGCGGGTCGATTTCACCTGGGAGTTCGTGCGGCTGCGCCTGGCCAAGCCGGCGAGCTACACCCGCGACGATCTCGAGTGGATCCACCAGTTGATTATTTCCGAGCACCAGCGGCGGGACGAAATCGAGCGGGAGTACCGCGAGGGTGTGGCGCTCGCGGTGGATCCATTCGCCGGGCTGTGCTCGTTCTGCGCGATCCGCTGCCCGCTGCGCGCCCAGGTCGAAGCGCGGGCCATGCAGATACCTCCGGTCCAGACGATCGAGGACGCGCGGGCGGTAGCGGCCCTGTTCTACCAAGCTGAGCTGGCCGTCGAGGCGGCGCGCGAGGCGTTGCGGCCGTGGGCGGATCAGTACGGGCCCACCGACCTGGGCGGCGGGTTCGTGCTGGAGGTGGCCAGCAAGGCGTATCGCAGCCGCCCGCTGCGGGCCACGCTGGGCGTTCTCGGCTTCGACGCGGCCGGACTACCGGAGGCCTCGCCACTTTGGGACGTGCCGCTCGACAGCCTCACCGTGGGCAACCTGTCGGGATACGCGTCCGCGAAGAAACGGTTTGGCCTCGCCCAGCAGCTCGACGCGATTTCGATTACCTCGCCGCGGACCTTCGTCAACGTGCGGCGGCAAACCGAAGCGGAGCGGAGAAGGGCAGTGGACCTGCCCGAGGCGAGCTGAACGTCCCGTAGAAAAAGCGCCCGGCCGGTAGGAAGACTTGTGTCCCAAGACTGCCCAGGCTCGGGCGCCTCTCGCGCCACAGTGGGGAAACCCAAACAGCCTTCAGCGTAACAAATCACCCGCCGTTTTCGCCTTCAGCGACCTGATTTCCGGCGCCGGAATATTTTCTCGCGCCCGTTGACAAACCTCCGTGAGGCGCCCCATAGTGAACTTTTCTGCGGCCGTTTTTCCAGGAGGATTTTCAAAAACGTGAGCACCACGCCAGTTCGCCCCCCCGTCGATCCCCGTAACGATCCCCGTAAAGCTCCGATCTATGCCGGACGGGCCGTTGCGCCTGCGCCTGGCCAGCCGGCGAGACAACACGCGCCGCGCACGCCGACGCCGCCCACCACAGTCGGCAGGTCCGATCTGCGGATCGCCGTGAAGCATGCCCTGCAGGAAATCATCACGCGGCAGACCGCGACCGATCCCGATATTCTTTTCTTCCGCCAGGCGGCCGCGAGCGGCAAGCCGGTGCGCGTTGTTTTCCGTTCGGGGCTGGAGCTGGTCGGCCCGGTGGCCGGCATCGGCTCATTCTCGTTCAGCGTGCGCCCTCGGGCGGGCTGCATGCCGGTGCTGATTTTCAAAGCGGGTGTCGATCGGATCGAGTACCAGGATCTCGATACTCCGGAAGCGGAACCGGCCGCGCCGCCGGTCGAGCAGAAATGTGAAAGGCCGCCGGATTAGGGCGGCCTCTTTCTGCGTTTCCAATCGAATTTTCCCGGGCCGTTGGGCGGCCCGACAAAACGTACTTTCACGGAACCCGACAATCACTGTCTAGGAGAATACGAATGCCGCAAAAGCAGAATCAGAGTAACAGAAAAATCGCCTATGTAGCAACAGATTTTTTCAACTCAAACAATCGAAAGGCTAGCGCCAGCACAGTGTCCGCGTCCCACGCGGGCCATGGGGGGAACCATGATTCAGCTATCGCCGCCGCAGTGTCCGACTGTCCCGCGGAGGGGCAGCCGGCGACCGATCTGCCACAGTTTTCTTCGCACACTTTCTACCAGGCATCCTGCCATCCGCAGGCGGGCGCGATGACGCCCGCTCAGCGAGCCGCTTTGTTCGAAGCGGTACACCAAGCCCATGAAAAGCATCGACTCGAACCGGGCGAGTATTTGCTGCTCAACGAGTTATGCCATCTCACCATCAAGCTCGGCCGGGGCCTCGACGAGATCGGCCTCACCCTGCGCGCTTCCATCCGAAAGTTCCAGGAGCTTACCGGCCTGAGCCGGAACACGGCCCGGCGCATCGCCCTGAAACTCCACAAGGCCGGGCTGCTGGTCCGCGAAACGGTCGGCGGCGGCGACGGCCTCGAAACCTCGACGTACAGCCTGCGGTTCGCCTGGCACCTGATCCCGGTCACTTTCCGCGACGCGCTGACGGCAGCCGCGGGAGGGGGGGCAAATCTACGGGGTGAGAATGTGACCCCGGTACGCGGTCTACCGGGGGCAAACTTTGACCCCGGCGCCGACCGGGGGCAAATTCTGACCCCCGAGGTTTTGCCGCCAATTCAGCGGGTTAGCGCAGATAGGCCGAGTGGCGAAAAACTTGCACGCGCGCGTTCGGAATTCGGAAGAGTAGTATCTACACTCCATACATTCGTTTCGAAAGCGGCACCCGAAGCGAAAGAAAAATCTCCTGAGAGGGAAAACCTAAAAACCCAAAACCAGAAAACCCAAAACCAAACCCAGCGGACGGCTGCGGAGTGGCGGGCTGCCTGCGACCCGGCCGAGCTACGCAACCTGGAGCAGCACCTGGAACACCTGTGGCGCAAGCGTGAACCCGCGTTGCGGCCGTTGGGCCCGCGAGGGGATCTGGTCGCGGCGCAGATGCTGGTGGAGGCGCGGCGCTATGACCCGGACTGGGGCCTGGCGAAGGTGAAGACGATATGCGACAAGGCCTGGTCGCAACGGTACTTCGAGCTGACGGGGAACGCCAAGCCACTGACGGAGCCGCTCGAAAAATGGGGCTACCTGCGCGAGTGCCTGCGCCGGGAGATGAGGCTCGACGACGAGGCGCGGCGCAAGAAGCCGCCGGCTTCCGAGATCGGGGAAAAACGCCGCCAGCCGGTCGCGGTGGGCCAACGGGGCGGGGGAGGCTGGGAAAATAGCGCACAGGGCGCCACAGGCGGCGCCAAACGCGTTTTATGCGAGGCCGAAGACCGCGACCCGACCGACTATCTGGCCGAGGCGCGGGCGGCGCACTGGCCGACGACGCGGGTGCGCTGACGTGCAGCCCCACGCCGGTGGTGGTGCTCACCAACGCGTTCGAGCCATGAAGAAGAAACCGGACGTGCGCTTGGTCGTTTTTGAGGTGGCGCTGGCCAGGGACGCCCTTGCCAGGCTCTTCCGGGTCGCGCTGCGCGATACCGGCCAGTCGAGGAAGGTCGCGAATTTTTTGCTCGCCTGGTACAACGGCGAGCAGAACGGCGGTTGGGATCCGGCCGACCTCTGGTCCGTCGACGCGGCGATCGCCGACGACATGATCCTGATCGTGGTTTGTCTGCGCGATCTCTCCGGAAAGTATCCGAACGACCTCGGCTTCAAATCGGAAATCGAGGCGGTGTGGGAGAAGTGGCGCGCGCCGGTGCCGGGGGGAAAGTGGAAATGAGGCTGCTCATTTACCTCCTCACCGCCGGCGTCAGTGTGACGGTCAGTGTGTGGCTTGACCTTCCGGTGCTCATCAGCGCGCCGGCGACGTTCTCGTTTGGGCTGGGACTGATCCACCTCGCGCACGGATTCCGAAAAGCGAACCATGAAAAAGCTGCGAGTGATCGCAAGTAAGGGCGCGCGCGAGCTGGTCCTGTTGCGCGGCGAGGATTTCCGCTGGCTCCTGGAGCAGGCTCGCGCGGCGGGGCAGGAAATCAGCGTCGACAAAGTGGGCGGCCAGCTTCAGGCGATCAACGATAACTCGAGCCTGCTGGTCGAGCAGAAACTCTAACGCGGGGCCTTCCAATAAAAACCCAAGCGGCGGCTGTTTCGCTTGGGTTATTTCACGCGCATCGCCACACACGGCTGCAAATAAACCTGCGCGGCCGGCGCGGATCTGTGGTACAAAAAAAGAAATCCCCGCGTCAACGCGGATATGGAGAATAACGCCATACTATCATGCGAGCATCCAGACGACCGAATCGAGCCAACCGGCCCAAGCGCGAGAAGGGAATAAACCGGCCCGTCGCCCAGCCCGTTGCATATCCGACGTACGTTCGAACCGAGCGCGACGTCATCTGCTGCTTTCCCGTCCAGCCCGACTCGGTCACGGTGGCCTGCGCCGTCTGCAACGAGCCGATGAAAGTGCCGCCCGGCCTGGGCGCGCAGTTCAAGAGCGGCGAAAAGCGGCCGGTCTGCCTGGCCTGCCCGATGGAGGTCGGCGGGCCCAAGGTCACCACCGACGCAGAGGACGCCGCCTTCGAGCGCTGGTTCGACAACGAAGAAGATTCAGAGCTCACCCTGCAGCTCAACTTCCCGGTCCGCGGCCAGTCCGCGGTCGAGCTGAAGCCGCGCGCGCCGAAGTCCCAGACGGCGGCGGCCAAGCCCGAAGCCGACGAAGCGGTGGCGTGATCGTCCGCTTCAAAAACGGCGGCGAGCTTTACGTGAACGTCCGGCTGATTGCGATTGTGGTGGCGGCTACGCTGTTATGTCTCGCCGCGCTCGCACTTCTCGATAAACGCGCCGGCCGCCCGTTCGAGCAGAGCCGCCTGGTAACCGCGATTCCAGACAAGCTGTAAGACCAGCAGCAGGTCCCTCGCGCGCCGCGCAGGGCAGGGGAGTGCCCTTGTCTCGCAGGTCGCCGGCGAGCGCTTCGTAGAGCTGCTCGGCATCGGCGCGCGAGGCGCGATCGAGCGCTTTAACGGTCAACGGCAGGGGCGACCGGCGCGCCGCGCGGCCGCGGGTCGCTCGACACGGTGATCGCGTCGACTTCGATCCGGCCGTCGCCGAAATGCACGATCGCCACAGACGTGCAGAGCCGCTGGCAGCTCAACTCGAAGGTCTTCACCGCCTCGGCGATCGCATCCTCCAGCGCGATGAGGGCCGCCGTATCGCCCGCCGTCACGGCAGGACCTTCCGCAGCCACACCAGCGCAATCTGCTGCTCTGCTCCCCGGTTGGCCTCATCGTCGGGACGGTCGGGAGGCTTGACGTGTCGCAAGTGGAGCCGCGCAATGAGCCGGTCAAAGTCCGGCGCGCGAAGCGCGACGTAGTTGTCTGCGCCCCACCCTACCCGGATCGTTTCCACCTCCAGGGCGGCCGGCTCTGCGCCCGCTGCGACGAGCAAGCGCGTAACTTCCGCGCCGCGATCGGCCGTCTCCTCGGCCGCGAACAGAGCCACCAAGCGGTTGGTGTACTTGTCGACGAGGAGAGCCTTGTCGCTCAGGCTGAGAGCCCGGTCCCCATGGTCCCGGAGCAGGGCGATCAACTGCTCGCGGACAAGCGGCCGAATCATCGGCGGCTCCTGCGTTCGAATTGCCGGCGGCGTTTGGCGCCGGCCCGGTCGAGAGCCTGGCGGTCGGATTCGGAGAGCAGGCGTGGCCGGGCGATCGGCCGGGGCGGGACCTCCGGCGCGCGGCGCAGGAATTCGGCGGGGTCGAACGGTTCAAAGGTGAGGTTGCCGCTGAGCGGGCAAGCGCCGGCGGCGGCCATGAGCAGGCCGAACGACGGATGAAACGGGGCGCGGGTCGTGCTTCGATTCTCGCCGAAAAAAGGCCGGATCACAATATCTAGGGGTGCGGTTCCGGGAGCGGGCGGGATCGGAGCAGGGAAGCGACAGGCGCGGGCGCGTCGCGATGGAAAGGCGAGAAGCGTCGGCCATTTTCATCAGTTCGCATAAACGGTGTTATGTAACATTATCAGCGCTGACGCGTTGTAAAGCCCTTTCCCCTCAACGCTTCCCGAATCACGCCAGCCTAGCGACATCGGGCCATGGCGACACGTCGCTATCGGCCGGTGGCTCACACTCCAACACCACCCCATCGGCGAACCGGAACCGCGTCGCGATCGGGTGACCGAGCTGCTTGGAGAGCGGCGGAACATAAATCTTCACCACGTCGTCGGGGCGCGGCACCGTGATCGAGTGAACCACCTCGCGCGTCGCCGGATGCAGGAACTCAATCACGAACGGAAAACTGGAGAGCGGCAGCCGGGAGGTAACTCCCTGGAATTCCGAAAAGCGAAGCATCATGAAAGAGCGGTCGGCCGGTGAGATTCCGAAAAAAGGTCGTTGGGACACGTCACACAGTATAAAGCGGGACCCCTCCGGTTTTCCGGAGGGGTGCAAGTATAAAGCCTGGTCCCGGCCGCGGCGACTGACTCGGCATGAAACGAAAACCTTCCTATGCCGGCGTCCTGTTTTATTCCATGCTCCTGGCGATTACCTTCTACCTGCTGCGCCTGGCGCAACCGGCGCACTGCGCCGAAACCTACGGCGTGATCGACGCCGGCGGATCCACCGACCGCTACTTCGCCGGCGGCGCGCCCTGGACCTTCCCCGGCCTCAGCTCGGGCGACGTGACGGTGCGCTATGGCGACTTCATCTACAACCTGCCCTGCCAACCGGCCGTTCCCTACGGCCTGGTGCTGCGCATGCGCGAAGGAACCGTGGCGACGATCGGCGGCCGGCTGTTCAGCGTGACCATCGAAGGCTTCCCCGTTTTGACGCGCGTCGATCTCTACGCGCTGGCCGGCAAGGTCCCGGTGGCCTGGCCGTTCCAGGCGGTGTGCTCAGAGGTCGGGCGGATCGCGCTGGTTTTCAAAACCGTGTACCGCTCGGCCATGGTGAGCTCGATCGAGTGGCGGCCGTTGATCGGCGGCGGCGGCCCGGTGACCGGAAGGCGTGAGGCGCTCACCCTGGCGGCGGCGACGGATGGCTCCTACTCGCTCGACCCGCTGCCGCTGGCGGCGCCGGGCAGCGCGGGCGGCGGCCTGGTCGCGGTCTATCGCAACGGGCTGCGCCAGGCGGCCGGCGGCGACTATTCGATCGACGCCGGGTCGCACCGGCTGATTCCCCGCCCCGATTTCCCCTGGTCGCCCACCGACACCGTGCTGGTGGAGATCGACACCCCATGAAATCCCTAGCTGTGAAGCGGGCCGGTGTTCGGCTACGATTGGCTGAACTCGATCGCGCCATCCGCGTGTTGCCCCGCGGCTGGCCGAGGCGCTGCCAGAGCCGCCGCCGAGTACGGGAACGGTTGAGGGGCCGTTCCAAATGAAAACGCGCCTTGATTTTGTCGCGATCGTTCCCCGTATCGCCGCCGGCGATCGGGCGGCGGCTGGTGAGCTGTACGGGTTCCTCAATTCCCATAGCCGGCCGCTGCTGGCTTACCTCAGCCCGCTTCACACCCACTCGATCGACGATCACGTGCACGAGCTGTTCGTGAGCCTGGTCGAATCCATCCGCGCGCGCAGGCTGCGCGATCCGGAGCGGCTGCCGAGCTACGCCGACGTGATCACCCGCCGCCTGGCAGCCCAGAGCTACCGCGCCCCCGTTCACGTCCCGCTCGACGGCCGCGACTTCCCCGCCCCGGCGCCGCCTCCCGAGGCCATCTATTCGAGCGGCGAGCGCGCCCGCCTCTGCGCTGAGGCGCTGGCGAGTTTAGGCTCGCGCGACCGCGCCGTCGTCTCGCGGTTCTACCTGGCCGGTGAAGCCAAGCAGTCGATATCGGGAGATCTCGGGTTGAGCGAAACCCAGTTCCGCCTGGTGAAGAGCCGCGCCCTCGGACAAATGCGCGGCTTCGTCAACCGGAGGCTGAAGTATCCGGCAGCCGGCCAGAAAAATAGGGGACGCCGGACGAGCCGCGCGTCCCCTTTCCAATGAGCACAGCAAATTCACTCCGTGGTTCTTGCGATTGTAACGGATCGGAGCGGCATCGCGACGGCGTTCCCTTGCGCCTATCGTGTCGCCGCGTTACTATCGGTTCGGCGGAACAATCATGCCACTGGTAGTTGTACACCGGCACGAAGTGCCTGCGCTCGATCGCCTGGTCGATTTCCTCGAGAGTAAGGACCAGGACGACGTCGACGAGCTCACGGCGCGTCTCAAAGCTGCGCGCGAGAAAACGGAAAAGAATCTCGCCGCCACCACCAATCAGCCGTCGAGCTGAAAAGTCCAACCAAAGCAGTACAACCGTTTCACCCGAGGGGAATTCCCAAAATGGATTTGACCGCACTTTTGAAAGAGACCGAAGAGACCGAAGGCCTCGACTCTTCTCTGAACACGTTTTTGAATGGTTACGCGGCTGCGATCAAAGATGCAGTCGCGAAAGCCCTGGCCGCTGACAGAGCAGCCAACGAGACGTCGAACGCCGCGGCGCAGACCGCGATTGACGATGTCACCGCCCGTTTCGTCGCCGCCCGCACTCCGGTCGCGGCCGCGCTGCTCGCCAATTCCCTGCCCGGCGATCCTGCGCCTGTGCCTGCGCCCGCCGGCGCGTAGTCGCCTCCCCGCAAGCAGTAAAACGACAAGGGCCGCCCGAGTTGGGCGGCCCTTCGTTATTTCCGCCGCATGATGTTGAAGTATTCGTACGCCATGAGGGCAGACTGGCGCCGGCTGAGGCCGGGCGGATCCTCGCGCGTGCCGCCAAAGCACGCGCACTCGCGGAGCTGATGGGAGACGCTCCCTGTGGTCATGCGCACCAGACATTCCCTATGAACGGGGTTCGGCAGCAGGAAGCCGGTGTCCTGCTCGCCGATCGCCTCGTCGCACCATTGGCAGGGTGAACCCACTGGCGTGGCCACGCGGATCGCTTCGAAATATTCGGCGGCGTCGACGCCGGCGGGCGCGAAGAAGTTCATTCGTTCACTCCAGGATAATTTTCCGAAGGGGGCGCGCGGGAAGTTCTGCCGGCGGCGGGTCGTCGGTATCGGCCAGGTCCTCGCGGAAGCCGCGGAAGCGGAGCTCCGCTCGGAGCGATTCCTTGAGCCACCACCATTTCGGATCCTGCAGGGCGGTCGAGAGCCAGGAGAGATAGCTGTCGGGCAGCAGCCGGATCCGCACGCCCTTGAATTTGCCGAACGGCATGACGGCGCGGCCGTGGCGGGCCATTTCAAACCGGGCCCTCCGTTAAGCACGCCGCCTGTTCAAAGCAGCGGATATGAAATTGCGCTTGGTCCTTTACCCCGTCCACGTCGCGGAACAGAATCAGCGGGACCTGGTCGTGGCATAGGTCGCAACCATCGCATTCTTCATCGTGATCCTGCCATCGCGGGTCATCTTCCGAGACGCCTACCGGACGGGAGCAGAGCGAACAGCAGCATATAGGATCCTGGCAGCCCGGCTCGCCGCACGAGCCGCGAGTATTCCAGACGATCTTATCTGCGTACTCAGGACGGATGGCAAAACCGCGGGGAGGGTCGAACTCGGTTCTCAAATAATCGGGTCCTCCATCGAGTGTCGGCGGTCGTCTTTGCTGTGCTTGCTCATATCGTGGGCCCAGCGCTGGCGGCCGAACAGTTCGGAGATCGGCCGGCGGTCGCGGCCGTGCGAGCCGGCGCAATACTGGGTGAGCCGCCTCCAGCTTTGATCGTCGACGAAGAATTTGCCCGGGCCCTCGACACAGCGGTCACACAGGATCGCGGTCGCGCCGCGCCTGGGTAGACCGCAGGTGTAACAGCCCCATCCGCTGGGCGCCGCTTCCGGCGGCACTTCGACGGGCAGCATCCAGACGTTGCGGACCGGGTTGCTGTCGTCGTCGCCGGCCTGGCCGCACAGGCAGCAGGGCCCGACGTCGCCGAGAGACTTGGCCGGTACCATGTCGAAATCCCCGCGCTGGATGCCCCGCGCGATCTGCGAGTGGATCATCATTTCGACGGTCGCAGCTTCGTCCGGTTCGAGCGGCAGGTTTCCCTTTGACCATTCGGCGATGCGCTCGATCCGGTCGGTGAGATCTTCCATGCCGCTAATCAGCATCCACCCGGAGACGATCTCTTCAAAGCCCTGGCGCATGGTTATTCTCCACGTTCATCGCCCAGCCGAACAAGATCATGCCGACTGCAATTTTCCAGTCGACGCAAAGAAACAGGCCCATGGCGACGGCATAGAGCAAGGTTACAGCGCCCTTGCGCTCTCGCGGACTCATGCGGCGCGGACTCATGCGGTGGCCACCAGGAGCGGGCGCGCTTCGTCCTTGGCCAGGCTGCGCGATTCGTGGGCGTGCCTCGCGTGCATTTTCGTGTCTGTACGAAGATGATCGCCGCGGCAAAGCCACGCCAAGTTTTCCATGCG
>Ga0207675_100007043_pt1 | contig 10623 bp, 8 predicted proteins | sample KBSSwiS42_FD_184305 | JGI IMG/M metagenome (GOLD analysis project Ga0207675, IMG submission 184305) | Switchgrass rhizosphere microbial communities from Kellogg Biological Station, Michigan, USA - KBS Switchgrass S4-2 (SPAdes) (version 2) | ecosystem: Host-associated > Plants > Roots >...
ACCCCGCCTTCGGAGGAGCGGATTCACGTCCTGCTACCATTTGCCGCCATGCCGATCTACGAATACGTCTGCGGAAAGTGCGGCAAGAAGACGGAAGTCATTCAGCGTGTCAACGAGGCAAAGCTGAAAGTCTGTCCGCATTGCGGAGGTCCGCTCAAGAAAGCCTTCTCCGCGCCGGCGATCCAGTTCAAGGGGAGCGGCTGGTACGTCACGGACTATGCGCGCGCGAAGCAGGAGAGCGGCAAGAGCGCGAAAGCGGAAGATGGCGGCGGAGAAAAAACCGAGGAGAAGGCGGATACCAAGTCGGACTCCGACAAGGCTGCTAAGAAAGCGGATTCGGAGAAACCCGCGAAAAGCGAAAAAACGGCGGGGAAAACCGACAAGAAAAAGACCTGAAAGTACTGTCCTCTTCAGGGGAATCCGGCCGGGCACGGCACGGAACTTGCGATTTCCATCCGGCGAGGCGGGCCAATCGGGGCTCGTCCGGAGGAGGGAAGGAGGACGACAGTGCTGCTCGCCACGATCGCACTCGCGGCGCAAGTCGCCACAAACACGCCCGCGCGCAGTGAACCGGCTCGGCCGTGCGCGGACCCGTCGATGCTCTGTCGGATCAGTCCCTATTTCTGTCCCGGCACCTATCCGGCTGGGCTGGAGCCGTGTTGGCCGGCGGATTCGCGGCCCACGCGGAGCCTGCCGAACCGGCCACCGGCCGGCGTCCAGGGAGGCGCGACGAAGGTGGCGCCCGCGGAGCGCGCCACGCCTCCTTCGGGGAACCGGAAAATCGCGAGGGAGCTCGAGCGCTGAAAATGAAACGGGGCGGACCCTCGGAGATCCGAGGGTCCACCCCGTCGCGTTACTGCGCGAGGGTGAAATTCTCGCTGGCCACGAGCTCTCCGTTGGAGATTCCGTCCGCGACCATCGAGGCCTGAGCCGTCAGGCTCTGGTTGGTGCTTCCCACCGGCAGCGTCCCCATCGAATGAATCGTGAGAGCGGAGCTGGTGTTCGAGTCGAGCGTGTTGAGCGTCCAGGTGACCACCCCGCCGTTGAACGTCGCGGACGTCCCCGCTTCCGCATCGACCGCGGTCACCTGAATCGGAGAAGGCAACGTCACCGTGACCACGCCGTTCTGGACGTTCGTCACCCCGATGGCGGTGGTCGTCAGGCCGACGTCGAAGGCGACTCCGGAATTCACGGTTTCGGGCACGTCCAGGTTGAGTGAGGCGAGCGCTCCTCCCGAACCGGTCACGTCATTGTCGTCGTTGCAGGCAACGGCGCCGACCATGACCAGAGGGAGAGCAACGAGAAGCGAGATTCGAGTCCACCGGGTAAACCGCATTGAGACCTCCTAAAAAAGTGCGACCGGCACCAGAGCCGGTCGAGACCTCAAGGAGCAATCTCGATGCCACCGCCCGGGAACAGATCGCGAGACCGCGAACGCGGAGAGGGCGCTCCGTGCTTCACGGAGCCAGCACGAAGCTGTCGTTCGCGACCAGCTCTCCCAGGGAGATGCCGTCGGCGACCATCGTGGCCTGAGCCGTCAGAAGCTGCTCGCCGGCTCCCGGAGGCAACGAGCCCTTCGCGTAAATGGTGATCGTGGACCGGGTGTTCGAGTCGAGAGTGTGGAGCGTCCACGTCACCGTGGCGAGGCCGACGTTGGAGAAGGTCGCCGAGGTGCCGGGGCTCGCGGTCACGTCGGTGATTCGCAGCGGCGCCGGCAGCGTGATGGTCACGACGCCGTCGTGCACGCCCTCGACGCCGACGTTGGCGGCCGAGGCGCCGGCGTCAAAGGGCACGCCGGAGCGGACGGTGTCGGGCATGTCCATCTCGAGGCGGGCCAGCGCCCCTCCCGTTCCGCTCACGTCGTCGTTGTTGCAGGCGGGGAAGCCGGCCACGATCAGAGGGAAGAGCGCCATTCGAAGCCAGAGGGATGCTCGCATGGAACCTCCTGGGTCGGCGGGTCGTCGCGACGGGAGGCTCGGCGGAGCAGGCCGAGCCGGCGGCGCCCGGAGAGTTAGAGCTTGAGTCCCTTCAAATACTCCTTGAACGGACCGCCGAGATCCTCGCGCTTGAGCGCAAACTCGACGGTGGCCTTCAAGAATCCGAGCTTGTCGCCGGCGTCGTAGCGGCGGCCCTCGAAGAGGTAGCCGTCGATCGGACGGCGCCCGAGCAGCGTCTTCAGGGCGCTCGTGAGCTGGATCTCGCCGCCGACGTCCGAGCGGGTCTCGTCGAGGATGTCGAAGATCTCGGGAGGCAGCAGGTACCGGCCGATGATCGCCAGATTCGAGGGCGCCTTGTCGGGCGGAGGCTTCTCGACCATGTCGGAGATCTCGACGACCCGGTCCCGATCTTTCGCGCGCTTTCCGGCGACGATGCCGTACTGACGCGTTTCGGCTTTCGGGACTTCCTGCAGGGCGATCACGGGATTCCCGCGCTCTTCGTAGAGCCGGATCATCTGGCCGATGCACGGCTCGTCGGCGTCGACGATGTCGTCGCCGAGCATGACCGCGAAGCTCTCGCGTCCGACCAGGTCGCGGGCCTGCAGCACCGCGTGGCCGAGCCCGAGGGCCTGCTTCTGCCGGACGTAGGCGATGGGCATCAGCTCGGAGACCTCCCGGATCTCGCCGAGGAGGTCTTTCTTGCCGCGCTCCTCCAGCATCGCCTCGAGCTCGGGCGCCGTGTCGAAGTGGTCCTCGATGGCGTTCTTGCCCCGCCCCGTCACGATCACGATGCGCTGGATGCCGGCGTCGCGCGCTTCCTCGACGACGTACTGGATGAGCGGCCGGTCGACGAGCGGCAGCATTTCCTTGGGCTGCGCCTTGGTGGCGGGCAGAAACCGCGTGCCCAGGCCGGCAGCGGGGAAGACCGCGACGCGTATCGATCCCATGTTCGGAGTGTAGCCGAACGGTTTCGCCAGCGGGACCGAAGACGGACCCTTTACAGGGGACCGAGACGGACCCTTTACAGGGGACCGAGACGGACCCTTTACACGGGTCCGAAGACGGACCCTTTACAATAGACGCGTCGTGAACAAGAGACGGCACATCCGGGCCCGGGCGACCGGCCTTGCGGCCGCCGCGTTTGTTCTCGCGTGCGCCGGAATGGAGGCCGCCGCGTGGTGGCGCCTCCCTCTCTGGGGCGCCGAGGTCCGCGTCTTCGCCGTCGATCCATTCGAGTCCGGCGTCGTCTATTGCGGGACGTCGCGCGGCAACTTTTACGGCTCGCGCGACGCCGGAGCGACATGGGAGCCGCTCGCGGCGGGCCCGGCCTTTCCCGGGTCCTACGTCACCGCGCTCATCGCCGATCCCGCCGTGCCCGGCCGGCTCTGGGCCGCGGTCGCGGGAGAGCTTTCGGGCGGACGGGTCGTCGTCAGCGACGACCGCGGCGCCACGTGGAAAACGCTTCTGCAATCCTCGGGTGCCGTGACGACGCGCGCGCTCGCGCTGGCTCCCGGCGAGCCGCGCATGCTCGCGGCGGGAGGGGACGACGGAGTGCGTCTCTCTCCGGACGGCGGGAAGACCTGGCGTCAGACCGGCCAGGGCGTGTCCGGCCTCTTTCAGGTCGAGTCGCTCGCGTTCGACCCGGCGGATCGCGGCACGCTCTACGCCGGCACATGGAGACAGGCGTTCCGGACGCGGGACGGCGGAGCGAGCTGGAGCCGCATTGCCGAGGGCATGGTCCTCGACGCGACGGTGTATGCGTGGGATTTCGACGCCGCGGAGACCCGCGACATCTGGGTCTCGACCTGCGGCTGGGTCTATCGCACGCGGGACGGCGGGGACCGCTGGACCCGGTTCACCACCGGGTTCACGAACCGCCGCTCGCATGCCGTGCGGCGCGATCCCCTCCGCCCCGGCGTCGTGTACGCGGCGACGGTCGGCGGCCTTCATCGCTCGAGCGATTCCGGGGCCACCTGGACGCGCGTCTCCCGCGAGACGCTCGTCGTCACGGCCCTCGAGATCGACCGGCGGTCCGGACGGCTCTTCGTGGGCACCGAGGGAGAGGGAGTCTTCTATTCCGACGACGGAGGCGTGACGCTCTCCTCGAGCTCCCGCGGTCTCGCCGAGAGCCGCGTGGCCGAGCTCGTCGTCGATCCGGCGGACCCGTCGCGCGTCTACTTCTTCCGCGCCTTCGCGGGAGAGGAGAGCGGCGTGTGGGAGGCGCGGGGACGCGAGGTGCGCAAGGTGTCCGTCGATCTGCTTCCGGCATCGGCGTCGCTCGCGGCGTTCCGGGGCCGCGACGGCCGGACCGTGCTGCTGCTGGCGAGCTCGGCCGGCGTGCGCGTCTCGCGCGACGGCGGCGCGCACTGGGCGGCGGCCGAGAAAGCCCCGCGCGGAGCTCCGATCGCGCTCTTCGGAGCGCCGTTCCAAAGCCCGGTGGTCGTCACGACCGAAGGCGTTTTTCAGACGACCGACGGTGGCGGCCGGCGTTTCGAGCCGGTGGCGGGCGGGGTGCGTGCGGTCTCCACCACCGAGCTGCTCGCGGACAAGAACGGGGAGCCGCTCCTCGAGGTGCGCTCCAACGAGGCGCTCGCCTACTGGGACGGCGCGAGCTGGTCGACGAAAAAGAAGGCGGCCCTCGGAGGCGGCATCTTCATGCAGAACGCCGCCGCCGCGAAGCCGATCGCCGGCTGGTCGAACCTCCAGGACGTCGGCGGTACGCTCTGGTGGCAGGAGGGCGCCCGCCGCCGCGCTTTCACGAGCCCGCGCCCCGCGCTCGTTCTCGCCGCCGCCGCAGCGGCCGGCGACGGGCGGGTCTACCTCGGCACGATGGGCGACGGGTTGTTTCTCTTCGAGCCCTGAGCGAGACCTCCGGTCCCTCGACAGTTCGCCGCGCGAGCTTCGTGAGGTCCGACCGAAAGACCCGGCTCGCAGCGGGAGCCGGATCCGTCCTCGGATTCGCGTTGGCGGTGGCCATCGCGGCCAGCCTGCCCTCGAAGCCCGTCGCCGGACAGGTGCCCGGCTTCGCGGCCGAGCATGGCTTCGATCCCCACACGGACGTTCTCCGCCTGGGGATCCTGGCGGTCCTTCCCCTGGCCGGCGGCGCCGTGGGAACCCTTCTGGCTTCGAGAAGGCGCGGGCCCGGCGCCGCGCTCCCCGGGCGAAGCCGAAGGACGGCCCGGAGCGCAGGCGGAGGCCTCACGTGGCCCGCCGGCACGGGCCTTCGGCTATCCGCGATCGCGGCGCATGCCATCTCGGTCTGGACGTTTCTCGTGGTTCCGCTCACCGAGCGCGGCGTTCCGCCGATCCTTTCACTCGCGGCTCTCGCGGCGGTTTCCTACGCGCTGTCCGCAGTCTTGGGACGGAAGGACCCGAGGCGCGGCGCCGAATTCCTGGCGGCGGCCTGCCCCATCCTGCCTTTCGCCCTGCTCGGCCCGAGGTCGTCGATGCACTGGCTCGCGGCGGGGGTCGCGGGATGGGTTCTTCCGATCCTGGCTCGCGCGGCCGCCGCTCTCTGGCCCGGCATCCGCCGCGCGCTGCGGTTCCTTCTTCTCTGGGTCCTCCTGCCGGGGAGCGTGACGGGGCTCGTCGGGGCGGCCATTCTCCGCGCGCCGACGGTGGGGGACGTCTTCGAGGACGGGCACGCGCTTCTTCCGGCGTCCGAGTACCTCAGAGGCGAGCGGCCCTACCGGGACATCGTGCCGGGTCACGGTCTGCTCAGCGACGGCCTGCTTCAGACGGCGCAGCTCCAGCTCTTCGGCGACGACTATCGCGGCCTCAAGAGGGGCACGAAAATCCTCGGCGCCTCCTTTCTGCCCGGCGCCTACGCGCTCGGGTGGGCGGCCAGCGGCAATCCGGCCGTCGGGTTCGCCGGGCTGCTCCTCACCCTGCTGATTCTCCCGAACTACCTCTTCGTCCGGGCGCTCCTCTCCATATGGACGCTGGTCGTGGCGATCTACGCCTCGCGCACGAAGAAGCCCGGTGCGTGGCTGGCCTGCGGCGCCGCGTTGCCGATCGGCCTCTGCGTGGCCGTCGACTTCACGGCGTACGCGGCCGCGGGCGTCGCGGTCGCGCTGTACGTGGCGCGCGGGAACCGGTTCGCGCATCTGCGCAGGGTGCTCATCGGCGCCGGCGTGTCGGCGGGCGCCATCGCACTCGCCCTGCTCGCCTACGGCATCCTCGACGACTTTACGCAGACCACGTTCGTCTTCGTGCCGTCGCTTCTGCCGGTCTATGCCCTCGGGTTTCCGCCGCTCGACGCGACCAAGGACGATCTGGCCCCGTATGCGTGGCTTCGGAACCAGACGGCGCTGGCCTACCTGTTCCTGGCGATCTCCGCCGTGGTGTCGGGCGCGTTGCTTCCCCGCGCCCCGCGCGTAGGCGTGCGGGCGCGCGGCCTGTTGCCGGTGCTCGCGTGGATCGGGTGCGGGATGCTCTCGGTGATCGAGCGCCATCACGTCACCTACTCGCTCCTCGTCGCGCCGGTGTGCCTCCTCCTCCTGTACCGCTGGGCCCGCGGAGGGAAGTCCTGGACGAGCGTCGGCGCCCTCGCGTCGGCGCTCCTGCTCGCCGTGGTGATCGTGGGCCGGAGGCCGGTGTCCTTCGTCTCCGCCGCGGCGGGCGCGATCACGCGGCCGTGGACGCCGCCCGGAGCCCGGGCGGTCGGGGGCGAAGGCGAGAACCTCTCCCGCGCCCGGGGAGCGGTGTTCCCGGCGCCGGACGCCGCGCTGATCGACGCGACCTCCGAGATGATCCGGCGGGCGGATCTGCGGGAAGGCGAAACCTGGCTCGACTTCGCAAACGCTCCGGGCCTCTACTACCTCTTCGACCGCGATTGCCCGATTCGCTACTACGAGGTCCCCTTCTACGAGACCGAAGAGGCCCAGCGCGAGGTCATCGCCGCGGTGTCCGCGAATCCACGCGTGCGAGTGGTGCTCGTGGCCTCGGGGCTGTTGGCGCAGGAGATCGACCACATCTCGAACGACGAACGCGCCCCGCGGGTCGCCGCCTTCCTTCGGGAGCAGTTCCGGCCGTTCTGGAGCGACGGCCCGGTCGAGTTCTGGATCCGGAAGGACGATCCGCTCGTCAGTTCGGGTGCGGAACGTCCGTGAGCCGGAGAAGCGAGCCCACGGCGAGGCCTTCCTCGGCCGCCTTGCCCCCGGCGATCTCGAGGACACGGCTCACCGCCACGTCCGGGCCGTAGGTCGGGCAGGGATCCGCTTTGCACGGCGGCGTCCGGGCGGAGATGAAAAGGACTTTGCCGGAATCGTCGATCCAGACGATGTCCAGAGGGATCATCGTGTTCTTCATCCAGAAATGGTGCGGGGCAGCCTGGTCGAAGACGAAGAGCATGCCGGTCTTGTCCGGGAGGCTTTCGCGGTACATCAGGCCCTGCGCCTGGTCCTCCGGCACGGTCGCGAGCTCCAGCGAATACACGGCCCCGGACGGCAGGGTCGCGCGGGGCCCGGTGGAGGCCGCCGCCGCAGGAACGGGCGTCGGGGTGCCGGAGGTGCCGGGAGCGGCGCCGCAGGCTCCACAGGTTCCGACCAGCACGCCAGCGGCGAGGGCCGTCGCGGCGGCCGCCGGAAGTCTCGTCAAGCGCTTACGGCTCACGCCGGGGAGTCCGGCGCCTCGCTCCCGCTTTCCTCGCCGTACATCTCCTCCTTGTGCACGAGGTTGTACTTCTTGGCGTAATAGCGGAAGGACCGGAACGACATGTGCAGGAGCTCCGCGGCCTTCGTCTGGACGCCGCCGCAGCGGTCCAGCGCCTCGCGCATCAGGCGCTTGCCGACGGTCTCGAGATAGGCCTCGAGGTTGATGCCCTCTTCAGGAAGGCTCTCGAAGTCGGGAACGCGCGACCGCACGCCCAGGGCCACGGTCTCGGGCAGGCTCGAAGCGTTGATCACCGGCCCGGCCTCGAGCGCGACCGTGCGCTCGAGGGTGTTCTCGAGCTCCCGCACGTTCCCCGGCCAGGGATAGGCCTCGAGGAGCCGCATGGCCTCGATCGAGATCTTCTTCTCCGGGATCTTCTGCTCCTTGCAGATCTTGGTGATGAAGTGCGTCGTCAGCGGCGCCACGTCCTCGGTGCGCGAACGGAGCGGCGGCAGCGTGATGGGAATGACGTTGATCCGGTAGAAGAGATCCTCCCGGAAACGCCCTTCCGCGACCTGGTCGTTCAGGTCCTTGTTGGTCGCGGCGATGATGCGGACGTCGACCGGCATCTCCTCGTTGCCGCCGACGCGGCGGACCACCTTCTCCTGGATGGCGCGGAGCAGCTTGACCTGCATCGTGGTGGTCGTCTCGGAGATCTCGTCGAGGAAGAGCGTGCCGCCGTCGGCCTCATGGAAGAGGCCGCGCTTCTCCCGCACGGCCCCGGTGAAGGCGCCCCGCTCGTGGCCGAAGAGCTCGGACTCGAGGAGCGTCTCGGGCAGCGCGCCGCAGTTGATCGAGACGAACTTCTTGTCCTTGCGGATCGAAGAGAAGTGGATCTGCCGCGCGATGACTTCCTTGCCGGTGCCGCTCTCGCCCGTGACCAGCACGGTCGTGGAGACCTTGCCGATCCGCTCGATCGTGCGAAAGATCTCCTGCATCCGGCTCCCGCGGCCGATGATGTTGGAGAAGTTGTACTTGCCGGCGAGCTCCTGGCGCAGGTAGAGGTTCTCGTCCTGGAGCTGCTTCTCCCCGAGCGCCCGGCGGACGATCATCACGAGCTCGTCGTTGTTGAACGGCTTCGGGATGTAATCGGTGGCGCCGCGCTTGAGGGCCTGGATCGCGTCTTCGGTCGAGGTGTGGGCCGTGATCATGATCACGGGCGTCGGGAGGCCCTCGGCGCGGACGCGGGACAGCAGGTCCAGGCCGTTCCCGTCGGGCATCTTGATGTCGCAGAGAATGACGTCGGGGCTGAGCCGGATCGCGGCCGCCACGCCTTCGGTGTAGTTGGCCGCGGTCGTGGCTTCGAAGCCCTGCTTGTGGAAGAGCAGCTGCAGCATGTCGCGCAACGACTTCTCGTCGTCGACGATCAGCATCCGGGGGCCGCTCACTGAATGGCTCCGGGCGCGACCGCCGTGCGGTGGGTCGCCGGCGGGCTCGGTGCGTTGCGCGGCATGAGAATCGTCACGGTTGTCCCCTCTCCCGGTTTGGATTCGACGTCGATCGCGCCCCCGTGGTCTTCGACGATGCGCCGGACGATGGCCATGCCGAGCCCGGTGCCGCCGTCGAAGGCCGTGGAGAAGGGCGTGAAGACGCGGGCGATCTCTTCCTCGCTCATCCCCCGGCCGGTATCGCGGAATCGGATGCTATACCAGGCGCCGTCCTCGCGGCCCTCGACGGTCAGCGTCCCGCCCTCGGGCATCGCGCGCACCGCGTTCTTCGCGACGTTGTAGACGATCTGCCGGATCTGGTCGCGATCCGCCGCGAGCAGCGATCCCGGCGGGTCGACGTCGAGAGAGATCGTGTGCGCGTCCGAGACTTCGTCGGAGAGACGGAACAGCTCGAGGACCTCCCGGATGCTCGCGGCCACGTCGAAGACGGCCACGCGCCGCTCCTGCGGACGCACGAAGCGCAGGAACTCCTCCAGGATCTTCGAGAGCCGGTTGGATTCCGAAACGATGATCTCCATCAGGCGCCTCTCGGCGGAGCCCACCGAGAGCTCGTTGGAGAGGACCTGGACCGAGCCCGAGATCGACGCCAGCGGGTTGCGGATCTCGTGGGCGATGCCGGCGGCGAGCTCGCCCACGGCCGCGAGCTGCTCGTTGAAGCGCGCCTGGCGCTCGAGCTTCTTCACCTCGGTGAGGTCCTGGAAGACCATGAGCGCTCCGTCCTCGCCGGAGGCCGGATCCTTCAGGGCGCGGACGGAGTAGCCGATGACCCGTCTCGACTCTCCGTAAGGGATCTCGATCTCGGCGCGGTAGCCGTCGCGGCCCCGTGTGCGGTGGCGGATCTCGTCCCATTCGCTGGGCAGGTCCAGGCCGATCTCCTGCAGCAGCCGGCCGGTGGCGCGCGCCGGGACGAGGCCGAGGATTTCTCCACCGGCCTGGTTGAGGAACGTCACGCGCTGGCGCGAGTCCGTGGTGACCAGCCCCGACGACATCGAGGCGATGACGTTGGCGTAGAGGGTCTGGATCCGCGACAGCGCCTTCTGGCGGCTCTCGAGCTCCTCGCGCGTTCCCCGCAGCTTCTCCGAGAGGTACGAGACCATGAAGGCCACGCCGTAGAAGCCGATGATCGTGATCGCGAGGTTGTAGCCGATGCGCTCGGGCCCCCATACGGCCACCGAGGCCATGCGGGGGCGGGGCAGGATCTCGTAGGCGGTCAGCTCGACCATGAGCCCGTGGGCGAGGGCCGCGACCGAGGCGATGACGACCGCTCCGGTCCGGTAGAGCAGAAACGCGGCGGACCCGATGACGACGAGGTAGAGGAACGTGAAGACCGACGTCGGCCCGCCCGAGGAGTAGACGAGCATGCACACCAGGCCGAGGTCTCCGAGGATCTGGACGTAGGCCTCCAGCCGCGGAGGGAGGAATCGCCCGATCGTCCAGTGGAACAGGGACAGCACGAAGGCGGCCGCACACAGCCCGTAGAGGTAGGAGATGTCGACGTCCTCGGTCCGCGAGTCGGGGAGCAGCGAGGCGGGCGCCGAGCCCGCCTGCACGAGAATCGCGGACAGCAGAATCAGGAAGAAGACCGC
>Ga0207675_100007044_pt1 | contig 10623 bp, 7 predicted proteins | sample KBSSwiS42_FD_184305 | JGI IMG/M metagenome (GOLD analysis project Ga0207675, IMG submission 184305) | Switchgrass rhizosphere microbial communities from Kellogg Biological Station, Michigan, USA - KBS Switchgrass S4-2 (SPAdes) (version 2) | ecosystem: Host-associated > Plants > Roots >...
TCGCCGATGCCGGACGCATGGGCATCGCGGGCGCGAGCTACGGCGGTTATGCGGTCAACTGGATCATCGGACACAGCGACCGCTTCAAGGCCGCCGTTACCCACGACGGCGTGTTCAACCTCGAATCGATGAGCATGGCGACCGAGGAGCTGTGGTTCCCCGAGTGGGACCTGGGCGGCCGGCCGTGGGACGCCAAAGCGCGTGCGCAGTTCGCGAAGTGGTCACCTCATCTGTTCGCCCACCGCATCAAGACCCCGACGCTCATCATCACGAACGAGCTGGACTTCCGCGTGCCGGTCGATCAAGGCCTCCAGATGTTCACCGTCCTTCGCCGCAACGGCGTGCCGAGCGAAGCGCTGGTGTTTCCGGACGAAGGGCACTGGGTCCTGAAGGCGCTCAACAGCCGGACCTGGCACGAGGCGGTGTTCGGCTGGATGCAGAAGTACCTGTAAGAACTACACGCGCCGGCAGCTCCAAGGCCTGCTATCATTTGAGCGCCCCTTGGAACAACAGCCTCCACGCGCGCGCCTGCTCGTCGTCGACGACAGTCCCACCGTGCTGAGCCTTCTGCGGGCGGCACTCGAAGCGCATCAGTACGAGGTGGCGACCGCCGGCGATGGGGCCGAGGCCCTGAAGACGATCCGGCAGTCGGCCCCCGATCTCATCGTGACCGACAGCATCATGCCCGGGCTCGACGGGTTCGCCTTGCTCGGGCAGCTGAGGGAAGACGCCTCGACGCGTGGGATTCCGGTGATCATGCTGACATCGGATCCGGACGACCCCCGGCCTGCGGGGGACGCCCAGCCTGACGCCATCGTTGCCAAATCGGCTCAAATGGAGCCCCTGCTCGCACAGATCCGCGGACTGCTTCAGCGGTCAAGCGATGTCCCATTATGAGACGCCGGCATCGCGAGTTTCGTAGCCGTAACGCCAAATGGGTCAGTAAGTTACTGATAATAGCGAGATCGAATCTCAGCAGTATTGCCTGTGTGCCAAAAGAGTACCGACTGTAAGGCATAGATGAGATGAGACTTATAGCTGCAATTCGATCCGCTTACGTTCTTGACGTACCACAACAGAACACCACTCCGACCAAACCGGCTTCGTAATTTCACAGTAAGTTCATTCTAATCAAGTGTTTAAAGTGAAACGACTCCGCGGGTCCCGGCCTTGCGTACGCTGACTCCTCGCCTCCATAGTATTCCGTTAATAAAAGGAGTCCTGACTTTGATGAGGAAGCTGATTACCCTCACCGCGCTGGTATGGATTGGGACTCTGGGATGGGTGTGGCCCGCCGGCAGCGTGCCGTCCGCATCAATCGCGGCCGTCTCCGCGCATTCCGACGACGACGGGCTGAATGCCCAGCTCGCGGCGGTTCTCGCTGCCAAGGGGTTTACAGGGACGGTGCAGTCGTCGCTCGAGGAGCGCCTCGGCCGCCGCATCGACCCGAAGCTCGCGGATCTCGGCCGGTTGCTGTGGTTCGACAACGCGCACTCGCTCCATCAGGACAACACGTGCGGGGGATGTCACTCGCCGACCAACGGGTTCGGCGACACCCAGAGCATCGCGATCGGTGTCGACAGCAACGAAGTGGTCGGCCCGCGCCGCTCCGGCGCGCGCAATCAGCGCCGGACGCCGCTCGTCGTCAACACGGCGTTTCTGCAGGCGTTGATGTGGAACGGCCGTTTCAGCGCGCCGTCGCGCGATCCGTTCGACAATTCAAAGGGCTTCCTGTTTCCGGCGCCTGAGGGGCCACGCGGTTCCCGCCCAACGATCCGATCGTGCAGCACCTGCTGCAGGCGCAGGCGCACATTCCGCCGACCGAGCTCGTCGAGGTGGCCGGGTTCAAGGGCACGAAAGGGACCATCGGGCCGCGCTTCGATCAGTTCGACAACCATCAGGGGCTGCGCGTGCCCCTGCCCGACGAGTCCGGGTTCCGCAACGAGCCGATCCGGCAGAAGGTGCTGCGGGTACTGAATGACATACCCAGGTACCGCAAGCTCTTCGGCGAGCTGTTCCCGAGGGTTCGGCGGGGCGATCCGATCGACTTCCACATGTTCGGCCTCGCGATCGCCGAGTTCGAGTTCACGCTGACGTTTGCCGACGCCCCCATCGATCAGTTCGCGCGCGGTCATCGGAGTGCGATGAGCAACGACGAGAAGCGCGGCGCGCTGCTGTTCTTCGGCAAGGCCGGATGCGTCAAGTGCCACGCCGTGTCGGGCGACTCGAACGAGATGTTCAGCGACTTCAAGAACCGCGTGATCGGCGTGCCGCAGATCGCGCCCTTCTTCGGGGTCGACGAAAGCAACATGATCTACGACGGTCCGGGAGAGGACGAGGACTTCGGCCTCGAGCAGATTTCCGGCAATCCGGCCGATCGGTACAAGTTCCGCACCGCTCCGCTGCGGAACATCGCCCTGGCGCCCGCGTTTTTCCACAACGGTGCGTTCACGCGGTTGGACGATGCCATCAAGCACCATCTCGACGTGTTCGATTCCGCCCGTGGGTACGATCCGCGGGAGGCCGGCGTGGATCGGGATCTGAGGATGCGGCTCGGACCGATCGAGCCGGTGCTGGCGCGGCTCGATCCGCTGCTCCGGAAACCGATCAATCTGTCGCGACAGGAGCTGGCGGATCTGGTGGAGTTCGTGGGAGACGGGTTGCTGGACAAACGAGCGAAGAAAGAAAATCTGTGCAGGCTGGTGCCCGACTCCGTGCCGAGCGGCTTGCCCGTGCTGAAGTTCCAAGGCTGTCAATAGCTTTCAGGCGCTGATCCGGGCGTGCACCCCGCCGGCACAAGGCCGGCGATGGTGCACGTCCGGCTTTCCACTCGTTCGTTGTCCCGCATACGCAGGGGTTCCCCCTAAAGGTCCGGACCGCACGCTGCCAGCCGTCGATCGGCCTGTCGCGTGTCGGCCCCTGGCCGTCGCAGAGGAGTTAGAGCATGAAGCGTAGTTTGTGGCTGGTCGTGGCGGCGATGTGTGCCGTGAGTCAGCCGGCATGGGCCCAGCAGGACGACGTCGCCCGGCTGAGAGCGGAGCTGCAGCGGCAGCAGGAAGTCATCGGCCAGCTGCTCAAGCGGCTCGATGAGGTCGAGAAGAAGCAGGCGCTGACAGCCACGAGCGAAGAAGTCAAAGCGGAGGCCGAGACGCAGCAGGAAGCCGTCGAATCGGTTCGCGAGAGCCTGCTGAGCCGCGTGAACCTGAACGGCTACTACAACTTCCGCTTCGCCGCCGACGAGTCGCCGGCGCCGGCCTCTTTCCAGCAGCACCATCTCGGCCTGCTGCTCGGGAAGCAGTTGAAGAAGTTCAACTTCCACATGGAGCTCGAGCTTCAGAACGTCCCGCACCATCCCCAGATTCACGGCGAAGAAGGAGGGGGCGAGGAAGGCGGCGAGACGCCCGAGGGGACGGACGTCAGCGGCGAGGGACAAGTGGCGGTCGAGAACGCCTGGATGGAGTACGCCCACAACCGCCTCCTGAACGTGCGTGTGGGCAAGCAGCTCTCCCCGCAGTACTGGTGGCAGAATCACTATCCGAACCTGACGCTCTCGACCGATCAGCCGATCTATCTGCGCGAGCTGTTTCCGCCCGAGCTCGTCGGCTTGATGGTGCACGGCACCGCGGCGAAGCCGTCGGGGGGGTCGGAGCTCGCGCTCAACTACAAGTTCTACCTGTCGAACAACCAGTTCGAGGGCAACAGCCAGGCGGACCTGCGCGACGCCAAGTCGTGGGGCGGGCGCGTGCAGGTTCGGCTGCCTACCGGCGGCCGGCTGAAGCGGTTCGACGTGGCGGGCGATCTCTACCGCGGCCGCATCGCGCTCGTGACCCAGGAGCTCGTCGAGGATCACGTGTATGGCGTCGAGAGCCAGATCGAAGTCGATCGCTTCCAGCTCCAGGCTGAATATGCGCGCGGCCGGACGCTCGGGGAGACGCGCTATGGCTACTACGTGCAGCCCGCGCTGAGGGTCACCGACACCTGGACGACGTTCTACCGCATCGAGCAGCTGGACAGCCCGCGGATTCAGCGCGCCGAGCTGCGGCACCTGGCCGGGCTGAACTTCCGGCCGTACGCGCAGATCGCGCTCAAGGCGGAGTACTACCGCGGCGTGCCGCAGCAGCGGTCGTTCATCGAGTCGGAGGAGGACCGCCGGCCCTTCAACGGCTTCGCGGCCGCGGCCGTGTTCTTTTTCTAGAAAGGGTTCCGGGTTGCCCAGTCGCGGGTCCGCGGCGTTTTGTGCGTGCCTCGCAGCACTGCTCGTGTTGCTGGTCGGGTCGATCTCTCTGCCGGCCGCGGCGTTGCCCGGCTTCGTCGTCGTCGTGCACAAGGAGAACCCGGTCGCGTCGCTGCCGGTCACGGAGCTGCAGCGCGTCTTCCGGAAGCAGACCCGCATGTGGCCGCACGGCGAGGCGGTCGTCCCGGTCGACTGGGACGCGACGAGCGACGTGCGCCAGGAGTTCTCGCGGCGCGTATTCGACCGTTCGGTGCGCGAGATGGCGGAGTTCTGGGTGCAGCAGAACATCACGCAGGGGCTGACGCCGCCGTCGACGCTGAAATCGACGCGCGCGATTCTCCGCTTCGTGGTGAGCGTCCCCGGGGCGATCGCCTACGTGCCGGCCGGCGAGGAGGACGACACGGTGAAGAAGCTCGACATCAAAGGCCTTCGTTGATTAGTGATTCGCGATTAGGGATTAGGGATTAGGGATTCGAGCATGCGCTTGAGCATCAGGTGGCAGTTGGCGCTCGTGTCGGTGGCGTTGTCGCTGCTGCCGATCGCGCTCGCCGGCATCCTCGCGTACCGGAGTGCGCGCGGGGCCCTCGAGGAGCGGATTCAGTTCAACCTCGAAACGCTGGCCTCGTTGAGCGGGGAGAAGCTGCAGCGCCTGCTGCTCGATCGCCACCAGGCGCTGCGCGGGTGGTCGCAGCTCGGCTTCCTGCAGGACGACACCGTCACGGGCGACACCGACGGCCGCATTCAGCAGTTCGTCGGCGAAGCCAAGCGCAATTTCGATCTCTATCAGGAAATCTGGGTGGCGAACGCGGCCGGGACGGTGATCGCCTCGACGCGTCCGGAGCTGCGCGGGCGGGAAATCGGCGATCGCGAATGGCAGCAGGCGGCGCGGCGCGGCGATCCGTGGGCCGGTCTCCCGGGGCCCCAGGACCTCACGGGACGCGTGGGCATGCCGCTCGCGTTTCCCATTCGTGCCAGCTTCGATCGCGGCAGGACCGTCGGCGTCATCGTCGCCGTCCTCGACTGGCCGTCCGTCGTCGAAATCCTCAACGGCGTGAAGGTCGTGCCCGAGGGACAGAGCGAGCGCGGCTTTCTGATTCTCGCCGACTCGAGCGGCGCCGTGCTCAGCGCCCCGTCGTTCTTCACGGGCTGGCAGCCCGGCAAGACCGGTCTTTCCTCGCTGGGGCTCGAGGCGGTCCAGGGCCTTCCTGCCGGCGCGGCGGCGGGCAACGCCACGTTCAACGTGCGCGACGTGCCGTATCTGGCCGGCTACGACACGACCGAGCGCCAGCCGTACGTGCCCGGCACGTGGCGCACCGTGCTCCTGATGCGCGCCGACGTCGCCTTCGCGCCGCTGCGGCGGTTGATGTGGACGATCATCGTGCTGTCGATCGTGCTCGCGACCCTGGCCGCGATCGGCTCGCTGTACTGGGCGAACCAGTTCTCGCGCCCGATCGAATCGCTCGTGCCGTTTCTCCGCGGCGTCGCGGCCGGCGATCTCTCGCAGGGCTTCGCGCTGAATCGTCACGACGAGCTGGGCATGCTCGCGCAGGCCGCCAACGACATGTCCGGGAAGCTGCGCGGGCTCATTCAGGAGCTGCAGCACGCGGGGCTCCAGATCACCTCGGCGTCCACGCAGATGCTGTCGGCCGCCGAAGATCACGCCTCGGGGTCGGTCCAGCAGGCCGCCTCGATCGCCGAAGTCACCGCGACGATGGAGGAGCTGACCGACACGGCCAAGCAGATCGCGCAGAGCGCGACGTCGGTCGAGAAGATCGCCGACGACAGCGCGCACGCGGCGCACGCCGGCTACGACTCGGTCAACGAGGCGCTCGAGGCGATGGAGAAGATCCGCCGGCGGGTGGCGGACATTTCCGGCAAGACCCTGCTGCTCGGCGAGCGCTCGCAGCGCATCTCGGAGGTGCTCAACCTGATCAAGGAGATTGCCGGCGAAATCCACCTGCTGGCGGTCAACGCCGCGATCGAGTCGGCCGCCGCCGGGGAGCACGGCAAGCGGTTCGCCGTCGTGGCCGGAGAAGTCCGGCGGCTGGCCGAGCGGACCCGTGAGTCCGCGGAAGAAATCAAGGGGATCGTCGGCGAGATCCAGTCGGCGACCAACACGTCGGTGCTGGCGACCGAGCAGGGCGTCAAGGAAGTGGAGAACGGCGTGTCGCTCGCGACGCGCGCGCGCGGCAGCCTCGAGGAGATCCTGCAGATGGTCGATCGCACGACGCAGGCGATCCGGCAGATCACCTTCGCGACGCAGCAGCAGCGCAGCGCCAGCGAGCAGATCGTGCAGACCATGCGCGAGGTGGCCGAGGTCACCAAGCAGACGGCCGCCGGCATGAAGCAGTCGGCGAGCTCGGTCGCCGATCTGAACAAGCTGGCGGATCAGTTCAAGTTGCGGATTCGGGAATTCAGACTGTAGGCGCGAGGACATGGCCAGCGAGGAAGCGGCGGCAGACGCGCCGGTCACCGGGCCGGCGGAGACTCTGGAGGCAATCGGCGACCAGCGTTCGGACGACGCGGTCCCGGTCGTCGAGGCGGAGCGCGTCCCGTATCTCGGCTTCTTCCTCGGCGGGGACGTCTACGGCCTGCCGCTTCAGCAGCTGCGCGAGGTCGCCCGGCTCACGCGCGTGCGCCGGATCCCCGGCGCGCCGTCGAGCGTCGCCGGACTGGTCAACCTGCGCGGCGAGATCATCTGCGCGCTGAACGCCCACGCCATCCTCGGCGTGGCCCCGTCCGCGCCGGCGGCTCCCGCGTTCTTCGTCGCGCTGCGCGGCTTCACCGATCCGATCGGGCTCGTCGTGGACGACATTGCCGACATCTACTCGATCGATCCGGGTCAGATCGAGCCGCCGCCGTCGACCTGGTCCGCCGAGCGCTCCGCCTTCATCGTCGGGACGGCGCAGGTGCGCGAGGGGCTGATGGGCCTGCTCGATCTCCAGCGGATGGTGGCTGACAAGTGAAAGGACGTGCCGGTAGGCCCGGTAGGTAGTGCCGACCTTTAGGTCGGCGCGGCGTGAAGCTGGCCTGAAGGCCAGCGCTACAAATTTGAAGCGGGTTCTCGTGACACTAGATTGACGCCATGAACACACTCGACACGTCCGCTTTCATCGGCAAGTTCGTCGAGGAGGCTCGGGATCGCCTGAAGGGGCTGACGGCCGCGGTCCTGCGCCTCGAGGAAGTGCCGGGCGCGCAGGATGCGATGGCGGAGGTGCTGCGTCAGGGCCACAACCTGAAGGGCTCCGCGCGGATGCTGGGGCTCATCGACATCGCGCAGGTCGTGCACCACCTCGAGGGGCTGTTCGTGGCGGCGCAGCAGGACGCGCGGCGGCTCGACGCCGAGGCCTTCGACGTGGTCTTCAGCACGATCGACGCGCTCCAGGTGCGCGTGGAGCAGCTGGCGCGCGGGCTGGGCGACGCCCCCGACGTCTCGGCGCTTTGCCGGACGCTCAGCGATCTGGCGTCTGGCCCGGTGCGGCCCGCGCATTACGGAGCAGCCGCCGCCGCGCCCGCGGATCCGGCGTCCGGCCCCGCGCCTCCTCCGGCCACCGTGCGGCAATCGCTTCGCGTGCCGGTGGAGAAACTCGATGGCCTGACGCACCTCGCGGCGGAGCTCGTGATCCAGAGCCTCAAGGCCTCGCAGCGGCACGTCGAGCTGCGGCGTCTGGATACCGCGCTCGGCCGGCTGCGCGATCGCGCGCGTGAGGCCCGCCTCGCGCCCGCGGGCAACACCGGTCCGGAATTCGGCGAGTATGCCGAAGCGCTGGAGCATCTCAGCCGGCGCCTGCGTCAGTTCTGCGGCGAGTTCAGCGACGATCGGGTGCGGCTCAACCTCATCACCGAAGAGTTCCGGCAGAACGTCATCAGCCTGACGATGCTGCCGCTGCTGACGGTGTTCGACGCCTTCCCGCGCGCCGCGCGCGATCTGGCGCGGCAATTCGAGAAGGAGATCGAGGTCACCATCCGCGGGCGTGAAACGGAGCTCGACAAGAAGATCATCGAGCAGATCTCGGATCCGCTCGTGCACCTGGTCCGCAACGCCATCGACCACGGCATCGAGCGGCCCGCCGAGCGGCTTCGCAAGGTCAAGCCGGCGGCAGGCCAGCTGCTGATCTCGGCCGAACAACAGGGGAACCGCATCCTCATTTCCGTCCACGACGACGGCCGCGGGATCGATCCGGAGGAGCTGCGCGCCGCGGCGATCCGCCGTGGGCTCGCGCCGGCGGCGGATCTGGAGCGGTGGACCGCGGCGGAGCTGCTCGATCTGGTCTTCCAGCCCGGGTTCAGCACGCGCGCGTCGACGACCGACGTCTCTGGGCGCGGCGTCGGGATGGATGTGGTGAAGAACGTCGTCGTCCGCCTGGGCGGGGCGGTGCGGATCCAGTCCGATCCCGAACACGGGACCACGGTCGTCCTCGACCTGCCGTTGTCGCTGGCGCTGCTGCGCGTCGTGCTGGTCGAGACCGGAGACGAGCTCTTCGCGCTGCCGACGGCGTCGGTCCGGCGCCTGCTGCACGTCAAGCCGGAGGACATCACCGCGGTCGCGGGCGGGCAGGTGATCGATCTGGCGGGCGAGACGATTCCGCTGACGTCGCTGAGCGTGCTGCTCAACGGATCGGCGACGCCGGCGAAGTCGCGCCAGCCGGTGCTCGTCGCCCGCGCCGGCGAGGCGTCGTTCGGTCTGCTCGTGGATGCGGTGCACGAGGAGCAGGAGCTCGTCTTCGAGGAGCTGCGCCACCCGCTGCGCGAGCACCGCACGTTTGCCGGCGCCGCCATCCTGGGCAATGGCGACATCGTGCCGATTCTGGACGTGCACGCGCTCTTCGAGCTGGCGTCGCGGAAGCCGTCGATCCAGGCCGGCCCCGCGCCGGAGCGGCCCGCCGCGGCGCGCGTCGGCCGCGTGCTCGTCGTCGAGGACTCGCTCGTCGCGGGTGAGCTGCAGAAGAGCATCCTGATCGCGGCCGGTTACGAGGCCGAGATCGCGCACGACGGCGCGGAGGCGTTCGAGATGCTCCTGCAGAAGCCCTGGGACCTCGTGGTCGCCGACGTGGACATGCCGCTGATGGACGGGCTGGAGCTGACGGCGCGGCTCCGCGCCGACGAGCGCTTTCACAACCTGCCGGTCGTCATCGTCACCGCCCGCGACACGATCGAGGACCGCCGCCGCGGATTCGATGTCGGCGCCGACGCCTACGTGCTCAAGCGCGAGTTCGATCAGAGCCACCTCCTCGATACCGTCAAGCGCCTGATCGGCCGCGCGCAGCCGGGTGCGCCGGCGCCATTTCCAGGGCCGCCCGATGCGTGAGGCCGCCGCGACCCCCCGGGCGGAGATTCGCGTCCTGATCGTGGACGACTCGGTCGTCGTGCGCGAGGTTCTGAAGAACCTGCTGGAGACGGATCCCGACATCCGCGTCATCGGGATGGCGGCCGACGGCGGGGAAGCGGTGGAGCTGACGGCGCAGCTGCGGCCCGACGTAGTCACGATGGACCTGGTCATGCCGGGGATGGACGGCCTCGAGGCCACGGCGCGGATCATGGCGCACTACCCGACGCCGGTGCTGTTCTTCAGCTCGTACTTCGACCGCGACGGCATGCACTCGCGGTTCGACGCGCTCGCCGCCGGAGCGCTCGACGTCGTGGAGAAACCCACGGTGATGCCCAACGATCAATGGACGGCGCAGGCCGGCGCGCTCGCCCGGAAAGTGAAGGCGCTGGCGCAGGTGCCGGTCGTCGCGCATATCCGCGGCGCACACGTGCAGGCGCGCCTGCGGCCCCACCCGAGCCGCCCGGGCCGCCTGGGCGCCACGTCGGTGGACGTCGTCGGGATTGGCGTCTCGTCGGGCGGCCCGCGCGTCCTGGAAGAGCTGCTGTCGTCGCTGCCGCCGGCGCTGACGTTGTCCGTCATCATCGTCCAGCACATGGCGGAGGGTTTCCTCGGCGGCCTGATCGAGTGGCTCCAGCAACGGTGTCCCGTGCCCATGAAGGTCGCCGAAGAGGGGGATCTGATCCTGCCGCGCCGCGTGCTCTTCGCGCCCGACGGCAAGCACCTGATCGTCCGGCCGGGGGGACGTGTGCTCCTCTCGGATGCGGCTCCCGTGATGGGCCATCGTCCGTCGGTGGACGTGACGCTGACGTCGCTGGCGAAGGTGTACGGCGCGCGTGCCGCAGGGATGCTGCTGACCGGCATGGGATCCGACGGCGCGCACGGGCTGCTCGCCATCCGGCACGCCGGCGGCGTGACGATGGTGCAAAACGAGGAGAGCTGCGTCGTCTTCGGCATGCCGCGCGCGGCGATCGAGATCGGCGCGGCCCAGCGCGTGCTGCCCACGGCGGGTCTCATCGACAGCCTGAAGAGGCTGCATGCCGATCGTGTCCAGTCTCTGGCG
>Ga0207675_100007045_pt1 | contig 10622 bp, 10 predicted proteins | sample KBSSwiS42_FD_184305 | JGI IMG/M metagenome (GOLD analysis project Ga0207675, IMG submission 184305) | Switchgrass rhizosphere microbial communities from Kellogg Biological Station, Michigan, USA - KBS Switchgrass S4-2 (SPAdes) (version 2) | ecosystem: Host-associated > Plants > Roots >...
CGATTCCCTGCACTATTGGATGGCCACCGCCAGCGACGAGACCGACGATCATGCGCGCGCCCTGCTCGACGCGCTGCCGGAAGCGGTGGTTGCGCTGCGTCAGGACGGCGCCATCGACCTCGCCAACGCCGGCGCGGAACGCATGTTCGGCCTGAGCGGCGGCGCGCTGATCGGTACGCCCTTCTCCGCCTTGGTGTCGCGCGCGGTCGACGATGGCCGCGGCAATACATGGACGCCGGAGACTCTGGAGAATCTGCGCGGCCCGTCGATGGCGATCCTGCGCCTGCCGGGAGGCTTCAGCCGGCCGATCGAGATCCTGTGCAATCCCTACATGCGCTTCGGCCGCAACCTCATCGCCTGCGTCCTGCGCGAGGTCGATTGGGTTTCGAAGCAACAGGCCGCGCCGGCGGTTCCGGTTCACAGCGCGGTGCAGGGCGAAGGCCCCAACGGCCTGCGCGCCAATGCCGAGCTGCTGCACGAGCTGGCCAAGGAAGTGACCACGCGCCTCGACCTCATCGGGCGCAACATCAACATGATGACCGACGAAGTGTTCGGACCGGTCGGCGTCGCGATCTACAAGAGCTATCTGTCGGAAGCGGTCAGCGGCATCGATCAGGCGCGCGCACTGCTGGACGGCGCCGCTCATCCGGACAAGGAGCGCCGCAAGGACAGCAACGCCGAGACTGCGCTGCGCGAGCTGGTGACCGAAGTCATCGCCAAGCGCCAGCGCAATGCCGAGCGCCGCCGCATCGCGATCGAGATCGAGATCGAATCGAGCGCCGCCCTGGTGCATCTGCCGCGCCGGCTGCTCGGCAAGCTGATCGAGGCGCAGCTCGACTTCGCGCTGGCCTGCGTCGAGCATGGCGGCGGGATCGTGCTGCGCGCGCAATGCGGCTCCGACGACCGGCTGTTGCTCACCATCCAGACCAGCGGCTGCGGTCAGCCCACCGCCGAGGTCCTTAAAGCGGCCCGCGAGCCGACCGACCGCAAGTCAGCGCAGCGCCCGCTCACCATCGCCTGGGGCGCGCTGCGCTCCGCCGCGAAGATTTTGGACGGCGTCGCCGAGATCGACGCCACAGAGAACAAAGGCGCCATGCTGGTCGCCATACTGCCGCAGCGGCGCAAGTCGGACAAAGAGTAGCGGCCGGCGATCAGCCTGCCCGCGCGATCATCTCGATCGGGGCGATCATGCCACGCTCGAGGGTCGCCATCACATTGCCCAAACGCTCGCGGGCGGCAGGACCGATCAAGACATGCTGGTTCAGCGCCGGCAAGCCGTCCTTCTCGATCTTCGCCCGCATCTCGCGCGCCAGATCGAGCACGAAGGCGCGGCGGTTCTCCTCGCGCTCGATCGTGAACCCGGCCGCACTCAGCAGGCGGCGATATGCTTCAGGCGTCTCGACGAAACTCGTCTCCACGCTCTGCGCCCAGGGCATCGGATAGGGCAGATCGCCCTCGCCGGCGCGCATCACCTCATAGACGCAGAACAAGGCACCGGGCTTCAGCACCCGCCGCAGTTCCTCGAACAGCCTGGCTTTGTCCGAAATGTTCATGCCGACGTGGATCAGCGTCGCAGCGTCGAAGGTTGCAGCGTCGAATGGCAGGTCGAGTGCGCTGCCGTGTCGGAACGCGACGCGATCGGCCAGCCCGCAGCGGCGCGTCAGCTCCGCCGCCACCTGCACGAACTCCTCGGTCAGGTCGATGCCGGTGACGCGGCACTTGTGGGCTTCGGCGAAATAGCGCGCCGGCCCGCCGATGCCGCAGCCGACATCCAGCACCTGCATGCCCGGCGCGAGGCCAAGATCCTTGGCCAGCGCGGTGGTTGCCGGCAGCCCTCCCAGGTGAAACTCGTCGCCGGTGGACAAATCCATGGCCGTGAACCGCTCCGGACCCTTGCCCATCTGCTTCAACGCACTGAGGATCGCCTGCAGCAGGGACCCGTGGGTGTAGTGCGTCGCGACTTGCTGCTCAGTGTTCATCGCCGGCCTCCAACCAAATGTCAGCGCTTGCGTGCCAGCAGAATCCCGTCGTCCGCCGACAGCAGGCAGAAATCGACGCGGGTATCGTCCTTGATCTTGAGGTTGAGCGCGCGTAAGGCGTCGGTGTCCTTGTCGTGCTTGTCCGGATCGGCGACATGGCCGCTCCACAGCATGTTGTCGAGCACCATCAGCCCGCCCTGGCGCAACAGCTTCAGGCAGCCTTCGTAGTAAACGTCGTAGCCGGTCTTGTCGGCATCGATGAAGGCCATGTCGTATGTCCCGGCCGCGCCGTCCTTCAACAGCGCCGCGATCGTCTCGCCCGCGGGAGCGAGGCGCAGGTCGATCTTGTGCGCGACGTCCGCCTGCTGCCAGTGCTTGCGGCCGATCGCGGTCCACTCCGCGTTCACGTCGCAAGCGACAATCCGCCCATCCTCCGGCAGCGCCAGGGCCATGGCCAGCGATCCCGATCCGGTGAAAGTGCCGACTTCGATCACGCGCTTGGCGCCGATCAGCTTGATCAGTAGTTGCAGCAGGGCGTCGGCCTCGGGGCGGCTCATCATGCCGGCGCCGGACAGCTTGCGCGTTTCCGTACGCAGAGCCTGCTGCGCCGGCGTTTCGCGCGACATGCGCTCGTCAATGAAGCGGGTGACCATTTCGGCCGAACTCAGACGCTGTGCCATCGAAACTCCTGTCGGTAGGGACCGTCACCAATCGGTCACGGGCCGATTGTAGACTGTGCTGATGATATGGGTCATCCGACTCGCCGATCAATCCGGGTGCACGGCATGAGGCCTGGCGCATTCGCCCGCACCATGAGCCCCCTCACCTATGCCGATCCGACCGCGCCGGTGCTGGAGCGCGCCTTCATCAACCTGATCGAGATGATGGGCGGGCGCTCGACGCTGGTGAAGCTCTACGAGCATTGGCGCGCGCAATGGCCGCTCAGCGGGATGTCGCTGTGGTCGAGCGCGCTCTACTGGCTCGGCGTTTCGCTGGAGATGGGCGGCGAGCCGTGGCCGCCGCCGGTGCAGCGCAATGAGCGTCTGGTGATCATCGCCAACCATCCCTATGGCCTGCTGGACGGCATCGCGATCTGCGCCCTGGCGGAGAAGCTCGGCCGGCCCTTCAAGATCCTGGCGCACAGCCAGCTCATGCGCGTGCCGGAGCTGATTCCCTATTTCCTGCCGATCGATTTCAACGAGACCGACGACGCGGTGCGCAACAACATCGAGGCGCGGCGCCGCGCGCTCGATGTGCTGCAGGCCGGCGAGACCATCGTGATCTTCCCGGCCGGCGGCGTCTCGACCGCGCCGCTCAAGTTCCCGCTCAGGCAATTCGCCCGCGCCAATGACCTGCCGTGGAAGAATTTCGCCTACCGCCTGATCCGCTCGGCCGAGGCAACCGTGCTGCCGCTCTATTTCGTCGGTCAGAACGGCCCGATGTTCCATGCCGCCAGCCGGGTCAGCATGGCGTGGCGCATCGCGCTGTTGGTGGGTGAACTCAACAAGCGGCGCGGCAAGCCACTGCAGGTGCGTGTTGGGAATCCGATCTCATGGTCGGAAATGGCGGCGATCCCGTCCGCCGCCTTTGCCATGCGCGAGCTGCGCCGAAGGGTCTATGCACTCGGCCTCAATCAGTAGGGGCTAGGCGCCGGCCGCACTACTGAATCTTGAATTCGAGTGGACACGGGTACGATAGGTGAAGGAACCTATCCGTATTGCTCCCCGTTACAATGAATGACACGATGCGTTTGACGGGAGTGCAGCGTCTCGAGGATTCAATGGTCTTTAAGACGCATATGTTGGGCTTCAATCCGCCGCTGTTGCAGCGCCCGGTCCTCGAGCAGGAACTGGATGCGCTGCCGGCCTCGGCCTCGCCGTCACTCTACAGTCTGCTGAGATTCTGGTCCGACACCGCCGGCGGCGACACCGTGCCGAGCCGTGATCGGCTCGATGCTTTCACGCTGCGGCCCTGGCTCGGCCACATCAGCATCTACGAAGCGCTGGATGGTGGAAACGATTTCCGCATCCGGCTCGAAGGCACGGCGATCGTTGCCATCACCGGCGAGGACTGGACCGGCAAGCGCGCCAGCGACGTCGATACCAAGTACGGCAGTCATATCGCCGATTTCATGCGCGAGATCGCACACACCCGCAAGCCCATGGTCCACACCATGCGGGTGTTCCAGAACGAGGTCGAGTTCATCACGCGCCTGTTGCTGCCGGTGCGCTCGCGCGCGGGCGGTCCGGTCGACCAGGTCTTCCTGGTGATCTACGTCGATCCGCAGCAGGCAGCCGCCTGATCTGAGTTCTGGCATTCATGGCCGAGGGCCTGGCGAGAACGTGCCGAACACCAGGATTCGCGATACGGTCACCCCATCCTCCGACAGAGGCAGGAACAAGGTTTCGTCGTCGGAGAAGCGGCCATCAGGGGTGATGTAGGGCGAGTCGTCATAGTGCGGCCGGCGGGTCTTCACCACGGTATCGTAGCAGCCGAGCGCATCGTCCGCCGACGGCCCGAAGAACCCATCCAGCACCGACTTGCCGGTCGGATCGCGGCCGCGGATGTCGACCTCCTTGGTGCCGACCAGGCGATACACATAGCGCCGCGCATCGGGCACAACCTCGACGATCGTGATGTGTGGCAGCAAGCGGGGAATCTCCACCGGATCGATGGCGCGGCGCGGCGGCAGGCGATCGCCTTCGCACTTCGATCGCCAGTAGCCGTACATCCGTTTGATGGCGTCACTCGACCGCGCGAGCCAGTCCGGGTCTTCCATGCGGCGGCTCCGATCTTCGCCGCCATTATGGAGACCGGACGGTGGATCGGCAAGGAAGCCGCTCCTTCGACGTCAGTCGTCGAACCAGTCCTCCAGGTGGAGGAGGCCGACCAGGGTGCTGCCGCCACGGCCGTCGGGCTGGAAAATCGCCATTTCCGCCGGATCGATCTGAAAGCCGATGATCTGACGCAGCGAATTCTCGCCGCCCACCAGGACCGTGTCGGTGCCGGGCAGCGGCGCGGTGCCGAGTTGGCGCCGCACGAAGTCGGGATAGAACAGGCCCTTGTCGAGCTTGGCGCGGCCGAATGCCAGCATCGCGGTGTCGCGTGTCCGGCACTCGGGATGCGCCAGCACCAGGCCGACCCGGATACCGGCACGCCGCAGCTGCTCACGCAGCAGCGTGGCTTGCTCGATGCCGTAGGGCGTCAGGTTGCGCTGCTGCGAGCAATCGGCGAAGGCCGCCGGCAGACTGTCGGGATAGAGCTGGTCGGGCGGCCCCTTGTAACGCTGCGCGTGGCGCAGATAGACCACATACCCACCCCGCTGCAGGTCGGCGATCAGCGCCTCTTCCGTCACCTCCTCGCGGAACGCCAATGCCGCCGCGGCTGTGCCGGACAGCAGGCAGGCCGCGAGAACGCCGAGGATGGCGCGCTTCAGGATCCTGTTCATGCGGCCGGCACTCTAGGTGGCCCGCATGACCGGGCGCTGACGGCTATTCCGCGCTCTGCCGGAGCGCCGGCGAGCGATCGACGTGATAGCCGAAGCGACCCGCAGCCTCCGCCGTTTCCTCGGCGATGATCGCGAGGTCCGCGGCGCTGAAGCGCGGCCGGTAGTAGGTCGGCTGGTGGAGCCGGCCAGCAGCGTCGGCCAGGAATGTCTCGCGCGCCGGCAGTGCGCAGTGATCCAGCACCTTGTGCAGAGTGGCGTGCGGCGATACGCACAGACCCTCGTAGTGCACGACCCGGATGGCCGGCTGTCGGTCTACCAAGTCGGCGATATGGTGATGCAGCTGCGACCAGTAGCGCGCCCAGCCACGCACTTCCTCGCCCGCCTGCCAGAGCGCGACGATCTCCGCGGTCGTTGCACCATCGCCGATGCGGATCGGCCGGCGATCCTCGCCGAACTCGAAATGCCCGACGCGGCGCAGGTGCCGGCGCGCGGCCGGATTGTCGCGCTGGCCGTCGAGAAACAGCCGGTGCTGCTTCATCAGCGAGGCGATGTGCCAGACCGGATCGCGCACCGGAATGACGAAGCGCGCATCGGGAAACAGCTTCGCCAGGTAGCCGATGCGCGTGACGTTGTAGTTGCCCTTGGCGACGTAGCGGCGCCGGCCGCGCACCGCCAGCAGCTTGCGGATGTGGTCGCGATAGAAGCGCTCGAACAGCGGATGATGCTCTCCGGCATCCAGCACGGCACTCTGCGTCGCGTCGTGCAGTTCCGGGAAGAACGCCATCCACAGCGGCTCCTCGAACGCCTCGGGGCTTTCGGAGGTGACGGCAATGCCATCGCCGTGGCTGCGCTCCGCCGGCGCCTCTTCCTTGCGCGGCACCAATTCCAGCCAGCGGTTCCAGGCATAGGGCGTGAACAGCATCGGGAAGTCGCGATAGCGGTGGGTCGCCACGTCGGGGTGGCGCGCCAGGGTCTCCAGCAGGATGGTGGTGCCGGAGCGCGCAAGGCCGGTCACATAGATCGGCCGGTCGATGCGGATGTCCGCCAGCGCGCTCTCGACCAGATGAGTCTCCAGCGCGCCCAGCTTGATCCAGCGCGCGGGATTCCGCTCGATGAAGCCGCCCAGACGGTCCATCCACGGCGCCACGTCGAAGCCCTTGCGTCCCGTCATGTCAGGCGATCCGCGCAATACGCATGATGAGGAGCGATGCGATCACCAGCGCGGTGAGCGCCACCGTCACCCAAGACCGCAGCCAGTCCGGACCGATCGGAAGATACTGCCGCTCCGGCAGCGCGATGGTCACGCGCTCGACCGGCCCCTGCTCCGGCAGGTAGCCGGCTGGATTGCCGACGATCGCATTCCACCACTGGCGCTTTTCGATCTGCGGGATGGGCTCGGCCAAGGTCAACCGCGCAACCTCGGCACCGCTCTGGTCCCGCACTTCGATGCTGCCGTTGGTTTGCCACTGGCCGGTGTAGCTCGCGGGCTCTACCGACACCGCCGGCGCCTGCCGGTCCTGCGGCAGCTGGTAGCCATAGGCGGCGTCGAGCCAGACCAGCAGCGCCAGCACCGGCAGCGAGGCGATCAGCGCAGCCGGAAACACCAGGCCGACATGGCGCAGCGCCGCTTTGATGGATTGCCGCATCAACGGCAGCGCACTTTCCAGGTCGCTGTCATGGGCGTTGAGCCGCTGCCGTGCGTCCAGCGCTGCCGCCTTCGCCTCCGCGATCCGCCGTTGCGGCGACAGCCAGCGATACAGCGCGAGCGAAGTCGCGGCGCCCGCAATCGCCCACAGGATCAATCGCGCCAGCGGCGGCAACGCGCCGAGCAGGCAGCGATCCACGAAGTCGAAGAACGGCGCCGGCAGATCCAGGAGGCCCATCACATGCGCCGGTCGTCGCGGTCGGACGGGTTGGTCAGCATCGAGTGGGTCGGATCATCGTCCACCGCCTGGCGATCATTGGTCGGGTAGGCGCGCTTGTTGCGGCGCATGAGGCGGCGCAGCGGCCACATCAGGATGAATCCGACGCTCACGACCACGGCGACGACAAGGCCCCATAGGGCGCCCAGCAGCGTCAGGCCCGCGCCCGGTCCCACATAGGCAAAAGCCGGCGAAGCGGCCAAGGCGGCCACACTGGTACCGATCGTGAGCAAGGCTGCTCGGCGCGTATTGAATCTCATTTCGATGCCTCCTTTCTGGTCTCGAACAGCGCGCGCACATCGGGGTCGAGCGATTGCGGATTGATGCGCTGCCCCCAGGTCGCGATCGCGATCATGTCGTTGTTCGCGCCGCCGCGCGTGGGATTGACGAAGTTCCACACGATCTCGCCGGCGCGCGTCACCTCGAACACGCGTCCGCCGTCGGATTCGGTGATCAGCACGTTGTCGTTGGGCAGCACCTCGGCCGAGGACCGCAGCGGGCTGTGGAACGGGTTCTTGTCGTCACCCTGATAGCTCCAGGTGACGGCGCCCGACTTCGGATCGACCTCCAGCACCCGCGCGCTGTTGTTCTCGCGGAAGCCGCCGAGATTGTCGAACAGCGTGATATGCCCGTTGGGCAGCAGGCTGGCGTCGTGCTGCCAGAGCCAGGGCCCGCGCATCGCCCAGGAGATCTCGCCGCTCTCCGAAGACAGCACCGCGACCGCGCTGATGTCGCGGAACGACAGCAGCAGGTCGCCCTCCTTCGCGAACAGGAAGTTCTTCGCCTGCTCGGCTGTGATGTACTGCACGGAATTGGTGTGCAGCGGATCGCCCAAACCGTAGTTGGGGATCGCGAGGCGCAGCAGCCTGTAGCGCGACTTCGCCAGGGCGCGCGTCACCGAGACCTTCTTCAACTCCTGGCCGTCAGGCGAGAGCATGACGACGAAATCCTCCAGGAACGGCTTGTCGACTTTGCCGAGCCCATCGATGTCGTCGGAGGTGAAGGCGTTGGTGAGCACCAGGATGCGGCCGTCCGGCGCGATGTCGAAATCGTGGTGAGTGTGCGCCAGATAGCTCCAGATCACGTTGGAATCGCGATCCATCTTGACCATGCCATAGCCCCAGGGCGTGTCGCCGGCGGCGGCATAGATCGCAAGCAGGTCGCCGTTCGGCAGCAGCCGCGCCTTGTCCATCAGGATCATGGTGTCGGGCTGCGGCTTCTTGACCGCCGCCTGCTCGCTCCACACGTCGCTGTAGGGTCGCCGCCATTCGTGGACCACGCGCCCGTCCATGTCGACCAGGTGCGCCGCCGCGTCGCCCGCGCTGGTGTAGAGCGTGTAGCCCTGGCTCGCGCGCTTGGGGTCGTTGACGGTGACGCCCTTGGCGCCGTCGCGCGCCTTGCGCCACTGGTCGGTCACGTAGGGATCCGAGGTTTCTTCGCGCTGGGCGATCAGCGCCTCGCCGGCAAGGTAGGCGTCGCGCAGATAGCGGTGCGGAAAGGTTTCGCCCAACACCGCCATCGCCCCGCCCACGAAGGCCAGAAATGCAATCGCCGCCACGAACAGGATGGCTGCCAGCCGATCGATCATCACGCCGCTCTCAGTTGTGCCCCTCTCCGCCGCAATTGCGGATCAGCGCGCGAGGTCAGAATCACAATCGCCGCGCCAGGGAAGGTCCGGGCACGGCGATGCACGGGTTATGTAAACCTATCAGTCGCGAGTTTTGCTCCCGGCGGGAGCGTGAACATCTTGTGACGCTGTGTGAGAAACGGGGCGGTTGGCGCGACAATTGCGCGCACAAAAGCAAAACGCCCGCTCCTTGTGGGAGCGGGCGTGATGCTTGAGTAGACCAGTCGGTCGCTTACGCGACTTCCTGCTTGGGCTCGGCAGCCGGGAGGGCTGCCGGCTTCTTGTCCGCCAGCTCGCGGTCGCGCTCGGCGGCCTCGGCCTTGATCCGGTTCATGACCGAACCGGTGCCGGCCGGGATCAGGCGACCGACGATCACGTTCTCCTTGAGGCCGATCAGCGAGTCGACCCGGCCGGAAACCGCGGCCTCGGTCAGCACGCGCGTCGTCTCCTGGAACGAAGCCGCGGAGATGAAGGAGCGCGTCTGCAGGCTGGCCTTGGTGATGCCGAGCAGCACCGGCGAGCCCTTGGCCAGGCGGCCGCCGTCCTTCAACGCCTTGGCGTTCTCTTCCTCGAACTCCGAACGGTCGACCTGCTCGCCGGCCAGGAAAGTGGTGTCGCCGGGCTCGGAGATCTCGATCTTCTGCAGCATCTGGCGAACGATCACCTCGATGTGCTTGTCGTTGATCTTCACGCCCTGCAGCCGGTAGACCTCCTGGATCTCGTTGATCAGATAGGTCGCCAGCGCTTCGACGCCCATGACGTTGAGGATGTCATGCGGCACCGGGCTGCCGTCCATCAGCAGGTCGCCCTTCTGGACATAGTCGCCCTCCTGCACGGAGATGTGCTTGCCCTTCGGGATCAGATACTCGCGCGATTCCTCCGAGGCATCCTCCGGCACCACCACGATGCGGCGCTTGGTCTTGTAGTCCTTGCCGAACTCGATGCGGCCCGGGATCTCGCTGATAATGGCGAAGTCCTTGGGCTTGCGCGCCTCGAACAGCTCGGCCACGCGCGGCAGACCGCCGGTGATGTCGCGGGTCTTGGTGCCTTCGCGCGGGATGCGCGCCAGCACGTCGCCCGCCTTCACATGGGAGCCGTTCTCGACCGACAGGATGGCGTCGACCGACATGAAGTAGCGCGCCTCAAGCCCATTGGGGAGCATGATGACGTTGCCCTTCTCGTCGCGCAGCGTGATGCGCGGCTTCAGATCGTTGCCGCGCGGCTGCTGCTTCCAGTCGATGACCACGCGGTTCGAGATGCCGGTGGTTTCGTCCATCACTTCGCGCATCGACACGCCTTCGACCAGGTCGATGTAGTTCACGATGCCTTCGCGCTCGGTGATGATCGGCAGGGTGTACGGATCCCACTCCGCCAGCTTGGTGCCCTTGGTCACCTTGACGCCGTGGTCGGAGAGCAGGCGCGCGCCGTACGGGATGCGGTGACGCGCACGCTCGCGGCCTTGATCGTCGTTCAGGACGATCTCGCAATTGCGGCCCATCACCACGGGGACGCCCTGGCTGTTGAGCACCACGTTGCGGTTGCGCACGTCGACCCTCGAATCGATGGTCGCCTCGATCGAGCTCTGCTCGGCGCCACGCTGCGCCGCGCCGCCGATGTGGAAGGTACGCATGGTGAGCTGCGTGCCC
>Ga0207675_100007056_pt1 | contig 10615 bp, 8 predicted proteins | sample KBSSwiS42_FD_184305 | JGI IMG/M metagenome (GOLD analysis project Ga0207675, IMG submission 184305) | Switchgrass rhizosphere microbial communities from Kellogg Biological Station, Michigan, USA - KBS Switchgrass S4-2 (SPAdes) (version 2) | ecosystem: Host-associated > Plants > Roots >...
TTCGGGACTGGTGATGTCGGGAGAAAGTGGTTGAGTACGAACCTGTCAGCTGAGCTACGTGACGGCTTCTATCAACAACGACGAACCGCACTCCAGTTTCTGATCAAGCAAGCTGAAGCGTTGTCAGGCGCGCAGGTGTTGTCAGTTATGACGGATCGGAACGGCACGGCGTACTTTACGGATCTTGAGCCGGGTACTTACGTGTTAACGAACCTGCTCGCGACTGAGGTGGGACAATCAGCAGCAAGCTGGAATTGTGAAGTACAAATCAAGCCGGGTGACATAGCCACCGAAAAACCTTATCAAGTGTCGAACAGGAAAGACAAAAACGTTAAGTGTGTTGCGGTCGAGAAGCCCTTGCCGGCGTGCGTGAAATGAACTGTCTTTACATCTTCTCTGTGCGTTCTCTGCGTCTCTGCGGTGGAATCAGTCGCTTCGATGTTTTACCGCCGAGACGGAGAGAACACAGAGAGAACGCAGAGGAGAAAGCCAAACGTTTGTTCTTAGTACTAACAGTGTGGCTAAGCACAGTAGTTCTTCTGACGACAAGTTCCTTTGGCGGTCAGAAGCCACCGGTACGCCGGACTGCAAATGCCACAATCGACTATTCAAAATTTTCACACAGCACAAAGAAACACCAGGGCGAATGCAACAGTTGCCACAAGATTCCAACCTCCGGCTGGCAAAAAACTTCAAGCTATCCGGACATCATTGACTTTCCCGGCCACGACGCGTGTGTGAGTTGTCATCGTTCCCAGTTCTTTAAAGGCCCAAGACCAGTAATTTGTTCTGTCTGTCACACGAAGACTTCACCACGTGATGCAGCGAGATACGCTTTTCGCAATCCAGCTTCGCGACTTCAGTTTGCGATCGAGTTTCCACACGACCGTCACCAGGATGTCATCGCGCTCCTAAACCGCAGTTCCTCGACTCAATCAGTCAGGGCCTTTTCGCATGCGTCGTGGTTCACGGACGACAAAACGCAGACCTACAACAACTGCGCGATTTGTCACACTCAGCGAAGCGTTCCTGCTGCTCCAGCTTCAGGCTGGCCCGATGGCTTTCAGCCAAAATCAGAAACCTTCAAGTCAGTACCTTCCGGACATGACTCGTGTTTCAACTGTCATTGGAAAGCGCAACAACCGATTGCCACAAACTGTGTCGGTTGCCACAAGCTCGCACCGGCTCCAGCTCTCGGCTTCACAGCGCCCATCAGAATCTCTTTGAAGTTCATGCATGATGGTGGCGGTGAAAAGAAAGTCCACATCGCGGAATGCACGACCTGCCACATCAACATCACCAAGTCAGCAACTCTACGTGGACTTAAACCCGACGTTCCGATCACGTCGTGCACTGAGTGCCACAACCGAGAAGGCTTGCGCCAGGATGTCACAAAAGAACTAGCGGCGATCGACAAGAACAAAACGTTCGTGTGTGTCTACTGTCACACATCAAACGTTGGAAGTCTCGATCCGCCGTCGAGTCACTATCTGATTGCGGAACGCCCGACGCTCAAGCGCAAGGAGATCAAATGAAAAAAGGTCTCCTGTTCTCGGCATGGCTGTTTGTGGTCGCTGTTTGTAGCTGGAACACGGGTACGAATGCTCAAGGTCCCGACGTCGACTATTCAAAGTTTCTACACACAAGTCAGAAACACTCATCGCTTGGTTGTAATTCATGTCATCAACGGACGGACAATTCAGCGACTCCGAAGTTTCCTGGACATAGCGCTTGCGAGAGTTGTCACCTCGGTCAGTTCACTACGCCAGCTATTCCGATGTGTGCGATCTGTCACACTGATATGAAGGTGAATCGACCACTGGTGAAAAACTTTCCGACGGGATTTAAAGAAAGCTTCAACGTTAAGTTCGATCACGACCAACACATGAAAGGCAACGCAAAACCACCGGCAGGTTGTAATGGCTGTCACGCTGGACTTGTAAACCGCGGATTCGGGCTTTCGATTCCAGCAAATCTTGCGGCGCACTCCACGTGCTACACATGTCATACGCCGGAAAGCAAATCGGCCGCGGGTCGCGAGCTAGCATCGTGTGGAGTCTGTCACGGCCCGGGCAGCTACAACCCGACAAACACAAACTCGCGTGTCTTTCGGTTTTCGTTCAGTCATGCGAGGCATGGAACGAAGGAGCGATTGGCCTGTCAAGATTGCCACAAAATCACCGCCGGGCTTCCGCAAGCGAAACAGGTCAATTCGCCTTCGGCATTCCAGCACTTCCCGAATACTGGCGCTCAGACCTGTGCGACATGTCATAACGGCAAGCGAACTTTTGGAGGCGACCTGGGCTTTAACAGCTGTCGTCGTTGCCACACGGGTTCGACATTTAGAATGCCTACGTAGGACGCCTCCTTGGAGTGCGGTGGCCCGGCACCGCTTTGGTAAACCTGACTTACAAGAAAAGTGTCCTTTTACCAAAACGGTGCCGGGCCACCGCACTCCAAGGAGGATCATAAAATTGACACTTCGGCTGACCGCTCATTAAGATTCATCTGAGCACTTCCCCGACTGATCAAGTCCAAAACACACAAAAGGAACTTTCAATGAAAATATTGACCATCGTTCTGTTGGCAGTCGGTTGTTTCGGTGTTGTCATTGATTCCAACCCTGCAACACCAACGACCCTTACGGTGTTCCAGGAGAAGGAAAGCAAGACACAGCCAAAGGAAGTGGCGCTTTCGAAGGACAGTCAGTCAGACAAGTATGGTGAGGTGCCTTTCAATCATGAGAACCACACAACTAAGAAATACAGTGTTGACGGGTCAACGGTTCTGGCATGCGTTGAATGTCATCACACGGATCAGCCACCGACGGGACTAAAAGCTCCACTCAAAACTTCTGAACGCGCTGTGGTGTTGACGGCTGCGGTTCTGGAAGCTGCGGATGCGAAGCCGGTGAAGTCATGCCGAGCGTGTCATCTTCAGGCAGGCGACGACAGCGCAACGATTCCTAGTGTTCAATACCCGGACAAACCTGCGCCGACAAAACTCACAAACGAAGTTGCGTTCCACATCAACTGCAATATTTGTCATGACCGGGCAATCGCAGCCAGACCTGCTTTGAAAGGAAAGGCACCCGGCTCAAACGACTGCATACCTTGTCACAAGCCTGCAGGGTAAACCGAGTGGCACAGACTTCAGTCTGTGGTCTTCACCTCAAGGCACTCACAATAAACTTATCGCCCCAATGTCGCTTGTCTTTGATGTGTTGCACATGGCAGGACGTGCAATTCGGCTGGCTGCTCGCTATCAAGACTTTGTTCGTTCCATCTTGCTCGAGTCCGTTGTGACAAACACCGCATGTAGTTCTGGGAGTCGCTCGATCGATTGGGTCGAACGACTTATGACAACTGGAACACGACAACTGGCCTAAGGCATTTCCCTGGATGCCAGGCACAATCTTCACCCGCTCGGAATGAAGCGCGTGAAATTGTTTGCTCTTCCATTTCGCATCATCGTCGGTGGGCAGACGAACGATTGGGATCTTCTTCAACTCCCACTCGTCATCGTTTACCGCCTTGTTACTCCAGACATTGTTCACTACTGGATAACCGACGGTCCCTCCGTGAGGAGTGCCGACTCGCTTGCCATTGTAGAGTTGATGATTGCCGTCGTTGTGGCAGCCGGTACAAGTCGCCAATGCTCCGACACCGGCTTTGAAGTCGGCGCCTTTGTGTTCTGAGTGGCAATCGATACAACCCACACCGGCGGCCTCATGTGGCTTGATGACAGTAGCAACAAAGGCATCGGTCTGGTGGCACTGAGCACAACGGTCTTCCATTCTTCCTTTCCAGGTATGACACGAAGTACACGCACCGGCATTTGGTTGTCTGGCAATCGCCGGAACCATGACCATTTGAGCTTCACTGTGCACCGTTGCGAGCGGCGCCGGAACAAAGGCTTTTGCGTAAGAATAAGCTGCAGCTACAGAAACAACACCTACAAGAATGAACGCCCAGACAAAAAGTGATCCCGCCCAACGCGATTGCAGATCGCTGGTCGCGAGCCAATTAAACTGGGCCTTTCCTAATCGTCTTTGACTCTTAGGCAATAAAGGCGACGGCCGAATCATCTTACCGGCTTCGCGAATACGTTTGTCCCAAAAGATGTCGAGCGCCTTTGTTCCAGCAATGGGTGCGGCTCGCGTCTTCGCCGGTTTCTTTCCCTCGACCGGCGTCTCAAGTTGATCGGTGGTTAGGCCTGGACTGCTTGCGTCAGCGTCAGCAGCATGCATTCCAATCTGTAGAGACACGCGAATCACAAGCGCATCTTCTGTGTCGTCGATCTCCAGACGAAACGGACCAATACCGACAATGTCACCAGGCGCCAACGCCTCGTTATCTCCGACAGCCTTACCATTCAGGCTTACTGGATTGCTCGGCCGCAGCGGAAACAGATAGTAGTTCTCGTCTATGTGCTTGATACCGGCCTGGGCTCTTGAAACAGATGGGTGATTCAGAAGTACTTCACATTCCATCAGCCTACCAATGAGCAGACCTTCGGAGATCACTGTCACCGGGTCAATCGGTAGGTCGGCACGAATGATGACGTACTGGTTTTTCACAGCTTTGATTAGGTTCTAGCGGTAAGTAGTGAATCGGTTTGCGGCTGTGCCGCCTCCCGTGCAATTCTTTTGGCGGCTAAGCCGTCGAGGCAGACCCTCACAATTTCTAAGTGGCGAACGGAAAGCCAGAGGCTTTCCGCACGGAAGGTGGCATAGCCGCGTAACCAGCCCGAAGGTTCAAGAGCCGCATAACCAATCAAAGTTTCATTTGCCTGCCGCACCATAAGATTTGCCTACCGCGCCATGAGAAAAGTCACCTGAACAATGTGAACAATCATCAGGGCCAGCATTAACGCGGTCGATATAACGTGCGCCGGGATCCAAACGCGCATAGACCGATGCAACAAAATAAGCGCATCCACCCGACGTAACGTGACGGCTGTTTCCAATGCCATGAGCAATAGATCGCGCTCCTCATCGGTTGCCACTCGGGTAATTTGTTCCTTGAAGTCTTCTCGCGCATGAGCCAGCATGGCCTTTAGATCTTCGCGCCTACGAATCTGGCGAAATAAGAATCCCCTGGACATGTAACGCGGATAAATCTTTTGCAGAATTTCATCCCTTAGCCAACCCTCTGACTTCTCAAGAATTGCTCTTTGCTCTTCTAACAATTCCTGATGCCGGCCCTTCAAATCTTCAATCAGTAGTGGCTCGCCTTCTATTCGCGTCATGATCCGAGGAGAAATGAGATATGAAAGGATTCCGACCACGCCTGACAGAATCACAACTTCGAACGTTACGTAGAGAATCGTCGTCAATAATCCACCTGTGCGAGTACCAGCGTGTAAGAGAAGGACGATGCCTGCTATGACACCGGAGTAGCTGTGCGCCAACATCCAATACCGCAATGCGCCAACACGCCGACGGTAGACCTGTTTCCGAAGGGGATAGGTCATGACTACGGCCACACCGAAGAGACCGACCAACCCCGTCAACCAGCGCATCGTGAGCCAGGTACCAGCTAACCGACCATCAAATCCATATTTCGCTAACCCTATTATCGTAATGACTGCCGCGGCGATACTGAGGAGCGCGCCAGCAATGTTCCAAACGCGCGCCAACGGATCACTCTTGTGAATATTTCTCCCAAACGCATGTGTTTCATCCTGGAAGATCAACCCCTGCGTCGTTCCGATTTCCGTGAAGTATTCGGTTGGATTGACTCGAACCAGCGCGCCTGTGGGACAGTTTTCTTCGCATGAATACGCCTGGCGTCGCACGCCCTTGGGATTCAATGGGGTGTCTTCGCAGAGGTTGCATTTGATTGCAACCACATCATCAGATTCGGTGGGACTGGGAATCTCGGTCGGTCGGATACTCAGCGCACGAGTTAGCTTTTGAACAAAACTGAAGGTGGGAGCCTCCAAACTTCGTGGGACCATCGTAATCGCGTCGTAGGGACACTGGGTGGCACAATCGAAACAGCCAATGCAAGTGTGAGGATCAATATCCACGTGGCCCAATGGATCGCGAAAGATCGATCCGGTTGGACATCCGGTCAAACATTCCGGATCTTTGCAGTGCATGCAAACTTGCGGAAGCAGTACATGCTGTAATCGTTGTTTGCCAATCGAGACCGGTCGTTTGATCTGAATGCCGCGTCGCAACAACCGCGACTGTCCGTGCATCTTGTGACAAGCAAGCGAACAGTTCCCACAACGAACGCAGAGATCCATGTCCATCACTAAGAGGTTGGCCCCATCAACTATGCCGGTTGCTATCTCCTCTTCGGCTGACTTAAGAGATTTGATGTCTGGCACCGTTTCTAGTGTCGGCGGGCCCGCATCTTCAACAATTGAAAAGCGAGAGAAGATCTCCACGAGTTCGGCGCGAGCTTCAGGATCAAACGCCGCAATCGGAACCTCAAGGACTTCCGATCGCGCCATCAAGGTCGCGTTGTATTTCCAATCGGCGGTTTGCTTAACACCTTCGAGCCCAAGGCAGTTTCCTTCACCGAGGAAATCGACACCGATGTTCACTCCCATCCCCATCACGACTTCAGGCGAAGTCGCGTGAAATGGAATCCCTTTCGAACGACGCACCCAACCGCTTCGGATAAGAATCAATTTGTCGATCGGTGTCCCCTCTTTGCAGAGAACATGATGTTTCCCGTAGACCATGTAGCGGCCGGCGTGGCGAAGTGGTTCCAGAACTCGTTCACTTAAGTGTTGTTTGTTTCTGAGTTCTTCGAGCACTCGTCCAAATCCGTGAGCTCGATACGTCTCGTCGAGGGTGAGTCCAAATTTTGGCAGCTTGCGCAGTAGTCGAAGCGCGGGACGAGTAACCTCGAGGACCGTGGCTGATCGATCGGGGGGAACGGCGACTGTGGCGTTGCGTTCGATGCCGGCGAGCAGAGCCATCTCGCCAAAACACATTCCTGGATCGAGTTGGCCAATCTTTTTTACACCGCCGTCTTCACGGACTGAAACATCGAGGACTCCGTCCACGGCGATGTAGAAGGTATTGCCACCCCATTCACCCTGGCGCATTACCTCTTCGCCCGCGTCATAGGTGAGCAGGCGAACGTATGGCCCAACTCGCTTGCCGCTCGCGTATTCACGCCCATGCACGATCACTTCCAGGTCGCCCGCATACTTTGGCTTCCCGTTTTGTTCTTCGAAGAGTTCGGCAGTTAGTGAGAGATTCTTAACGGCTTCGACAACGCGATCCCGATCGGTGATTTCGCGTGGCATATTGATGGTTATACTACTTAAGGAAGGAAAGATAAACGAATGAATTTCGGATCTAGGATTGCGAATTTCGAGTTTTCTCTTGACATCATGGCTTCTTGAACTGGCGACGTTTCGTGGATTAGAAGAAATCCGCAATCCGAAAGCCGAAATCCGAAATTCCTTTGTGCTAAACTTTCGCGACCTAATAGCTTGCTAACGTTTTTATTTTTCAATGCCAGCAGACACACTTAATTCACTTCCACTCGAGCAACAAGTCGGACAATTCTTCTTCATCGGTCTTCCGGGCACTGAGCTGGACAACGACACAAGCGAACTAATTCGCGAGGTCCAGCCCGGTGGCGTGATCATCTTCGGCCGCAACGTGGCAGGGCCAGAACAGTTGCGCTCGCTTCTGGATGGCGTAAGAGACTTGATTAATACGCAACCGCTTTTTGGCATTGACCAGGAAGGCGGACTCGTCGATCGACTTCGTAAAATCTTTACGCCCATGCCGTCCGCACGCACGATTCGTCAGCATGGTGACCTGGCTGCCGCGCGGGCGCTTGGCCGTGTAACCGGTGAAGTGCTCCGCATGCTCGGCTTCAATCTAAACTTTGCGCCAGTCATGTCCATCATGAGCGACGATCGCGACCTGCTATCAAATGGTCTTTACTCGCGCTCGTTTGGTCGATCACCCGGCGAAGTCCTCGGCTACTCGACCGTGTACATGCGTGGACTTCAAGGCACGGGCATGTTTGGTTGCCTGAAACACTTCCCGGGAATCGGAGCGGGCGAAGTCGATTCACACGAAGAGATGCCTATCGTCAAACTTAGTCACGACGATTTGATCGCCCAGGATCTGGCACCTTACATCGAACTATTTCAACGTCGTGATGATCGCGTGCGTTGTGTAATGGTTAGTCACGGCGGCTTTCCAAACATAAACATCAAAGAGGAATTCACTGGTGGCAGGTTGGAACCGGCATCGTTGAATTACGCAATCGTCACTGAACTCCTCCGCAAGGAACTCGGATACCAGCATCTCGTTGTTACAGATGATCTGGAAATGGGCGCCATAGCGCGGCATTGCGAAATCGAGGATGCGGTTGTTCGTGCGTTCAACGCAGGTGAGGACATGCTTTTGATTTGTGCCGAACCGGAGAAGATCCGGCGCGGTTATCGTTCTCTGCTGAGTGCCGCTCGGGATGGACGGATTACACAGGCTCGTTTACGTGCTTCTCTAAAAAGGATCGGCGCGATCAAGTCCATCACGGCGCCGCCATTACCGCTTGATCTCGACCGCTTTAAAGTCCTGGCTGACGAGATCGATAAACTCAATTCAAAACTGAACTATACGTATGGAGGCACCATCAAGTGAGGACCGGCAAGTTCATTCTTCTGTTCTTATCAACACTTCTGTTTGTGCTCAGTGGTTGCCGGACAAAAACCACTTCCTTCGTCATTGCTCTCGGCGACAACATTCGCACCATCGATCCAATTGGCTCGCCTTCAGTTGATGCCGCCAGCGAACGTATCCGAACACTGATCTTTAATTCTCTCGTCAAGAAAAATGAAAAGTTTGACTACGTAGGTGAGCTCGCATCCGATATTGCTCGTTCGTCGGACGGCACAGCTTATACCTTCACCCTGCATGATGGAGTTAAGTTTCACGATGGACGCGCGCTGACTTCCGCTGATGTGAAGTACACACTTGATCTCGTGTTTACCAGCTCTTTTGCGAAGTCTGCGAGCTTTTATGAAGGTACTGGCAACGACAAGCACAGTTACATCAAAAGCGTAGAGGCCCCGGACTCAAAGACAGTCGTCGTGACGTTGATCAAACCCTGGGTTGGATTGCTTTCGAATCTTGTTCCGGTAGCGATCATTCCAAAAGACAGTTATGAAAGTGAAAAGACGCAGCCAGTTGGAACAGGTCCTTTTAAGTTTGTGCATTACGACAATTCTCAGCAGGTTGTCGACGTTGAAGCGTTTCCTGGGTATTGGGATGGACCGTCAAAGATACAGTCGGTTCGTGTTCGCGTGATCTCAGACATGAACGCGCTTCAGGCCGAACTACGCTCGGGCCGAGTGGACATTGCGCCAATGCCCACGAGCTTATCGCCGGATGCAGTCAAACTTCTCGAGCAGGATCCAAAACTACAGGTCAATGCCTTCACCGGTTCTAACCTATACCTGCTTACTATCAATACGTCGTCAGCTCCGCTGGATAATGTGAAGGTGCGCCAGGCAATCGGCTACGCAGTTGATCGCGAGAGCTTGATCAAAAATTTGCTCCTGGGCTATGGAAAGATCGCGAATTCGATTCTTCCCGAGGAATCGTGGGCTTACACACCTGGACAGACATATTCCTTCGATCCTGCAAAGGCAAAGAAACTTCTCGACGAAGCTGGTTTCAAAGATCCGGATGGCGACGGCCCCAAGATGAGATTTGAAAAACCCATCGTCTATAAACTATCCGGTAGCAGTATTGCGGGTCGTCAGTATGCAGGCGTGATTCAAAACTATCTGAAGGAAGTTGGCATTCCTGTCGAGATACAAACGCCCGAACAGAACACGCTCTTTGATGAGCTACGTCGCGGGAACTTTCAGATCTCTTATTCGCAGTGGGTAGGTGGCAATCAGGATCCAATTTTCTACAAGGACCTCTTTGCAACTTCGGAAATCCCTACTCAAACGCGTCCGTCGCGCAATCGGAGTCGCTATAGCAATAAGGAACTGGATGCGCTTCTTGATGAGGCAGTGAACACGTTTGATCGTCAGAAAGGTCTGGAGCTTTATACAAAGATTCAGGAAATAGTCAGTCGCGACGTGCCAGTCTTCACGCTGTGGTATGGGTCAAACATCGTGATCGCGAAGAAGACCGTCGGCAATATTCACGTCAACGCAAGTGGCGACTGGGGTTTTGTAAAGGATCTGACAGTGACGCCGTAGGAAGGGCTTTTACGCGCTGTAGCGAGTTTCAAGTACCAGCAAGACATGATTGCAGAATTCACAAGACTTCATGTGACTAGGCCGTTGTGTCCTGTCAATTCTGCAATCATCTCAAGACAGCAATACAACCCGCTCGAGTTCCTCACGTGAAATTGCTCCTTCGCGAATCAAACGTGACGGGTTTACGGTTACATCAATCACCGTTGACGGTTTCGTAGCACTTACTTCCCCACCATCCACAATCAAATCGACTCCGGCCGGGAAATACCTTTCAACGTCCCCCGCGGATCGTGCCGCGTCACTGCCTGAACGATTCGCGCTCGTTGCGGTTAATCGACCGCCACAAGCGGCTACTAACTTCCGTACTTCATCGTCATCCGGTAAACGCAATCCCACCGATGACGTTCCGGCG